>Ga0180216_1000852_pt1 | contig 29116 bp, 25 predicted proteins | sample eDN3rd37CBELigMG_FD_128879 | JGI IMG/M metagenome (GOLD analysis project Ga0180216, IMG submission 128879) | Enriched Miracle-Growth compost microbial communities from Emeryville, California, USA - eDNA 3rd pass 37_C BE-Lig MG (version 2)... ... | reverse complement strand
GCGGCATCAATTTCCTGACTGTCTGTTCTCTGAATTCTGCGCTGTAGCTGGGCACTTCTTCACTCCGTCCGCTCCCTCAAATTTCCAAATCAACCGAGCGGACATCTATTGTGACAGAGGGGGGGGGATGCGGGCAACCGCATGACCTGTGCCAGGCAGGGTGGCTGCGTAATCGCACACCGTGAGGTGTGCCTCGGGGCGATGGCGCAAGTGCGTCAGACGCCTCGGGCGAGCGTGTTGGTGATTCGGGGTAGCACCCGATGAGCCGCAAGCCGCGCTGAGAGCTTAAACCTGTAACGGCGCCCCTCTTGCAGGGGGTGCTGCCTGGAAAGTAGAGAAGCCGTTGAGGGCCTATAGTGCCTGCGACATGGTGGAAGCGGCGAGCTAGAAAACAGCACATTGAGTAAGGCAGGGACTTTTCCCGGTTCTCCCGCCCGAAATCCCGGTATCCAGCCCGGGCGTGTTGATGCTTGTCGTGAGCCAGCGGCGTTCCTCTGCGAACGTAAGACGTTGTCTAAGTGGAGCAAAACGCTCTCGAGGGCTCGGCTGGGTGGCACCAGTCGGGACGGGGGTCACGACCCCGAAAAATCCCGCGAGAGTGTGAGCGAGCTGCCTCGGCGGTGAAACTGGATCGAAAGTCCAGCGGAGCTGTGGCGGCGACAGAGCGAAAAGGGTATTTGTGATGATGAAAAAGCCTGCGTGCGTTGGCGCGTACGTAGTGCCGGCTATCTGCTTTGGCGAGCGGTGGCCTCATAGGACTTTGCCCAGGGTGCGTCCGTGACGACCCGGCAGGCAATCTGAAAATCAGGAGGAGACTTAGTTAGCCTTATTTTTCTTGAGCCGGGCCCCATGCTGGGGTCCGGCATTTCTGGTTATCGAAACCGTCGCTGCGTGTGGCACGCCTACTATCGGACTCGGCGTGTGAGCCTCATGGATCGCGACGCGTGGTGACGTGCCGTGGCGCGCACCACCACGCACTCCCGCCGAGTCAGCCGGATTCGGCCGACGGCTACTGTGGGTCGAGACGCGATCCACATCGCACCCGCAGTTATCAGAACCACCTCTATTGTCACCAGGATTATCCCGAACACGTCGTTCTCCGTATGCATTTCTTCTCTGCTGCAGCTTATCACTGTGGTGCAGTGTCCCCGCATTTAATTTAATGCGCCTTCCTATCTCGCATTGCTATACGCAGTAGCGATATCTGATGCATCCGGTGTCAGACGCGAACAAGGACACAATCATGAGGACACAGGACCATTGGGAAACACTCGCACTGCAGGCCATTGCGATGATACGAAGCGGTGACCCCAAGGGGGCGATTGGTGTGCTGGAATGGGATCTGGAGTTTTTCGGGCTTTGGGGACTTAAAGTTTTGATGTCCTATTGCCCGAGAAAAGATCATGCTGCGTTCATTGAGTGTCTGAGCAGCTACATAAATCGCACGCGTGACGGCACAAGACTCATTGCTGCTCCTGTCCTCCTGTGCGTGCATCCGTCTCGATGCTACCGTAACGGAAGCTTCCTGCCACAACCCTACCCGCAGCGCGACGAGTTTTTTACGCTGCCCACCGCTGAATCTGGCATGAATGGCCCTGGTGAGGATCTGCACTTTCTGGGCTGGACCAGCACCGAGGGCATCCACCCACGGGTAAAAGAGCAACTAACCAAGGAGCCTCAGCACAGTATCCCATGGGGCAGGATTTCGGCTGCTGTTGCCGTTTTCGAGTGGGACCCGGGGTCAGATGATCAACCCATGCCTACCGTGCCGGACGAGTGGTGGGGACAGAAGTTCGATGGGCGTGACGTCATCACCAAAATCTGCACCCCCATGATGCTCGACTACACGCGCGCTGCGGAAGCGGCTCGTGCACTAGAGGTGGGCGCAGGACCGTATTTCGCAGAAACGGATGGTTATCGAGACGTGACTTTTTATCACTTCACCAAGCGTGCGCTGCTGCACCTGTCAAATTACGTCGGTCTGCAGTTTCGCGCGCAGTGCGAGGAAGACTTTCCGCAGCACCCTTCGTGGCTAAAAAGGTAGATAAAATCCTTCCGGCGAGCCCGTTCTTGGGCTCGCCTTTTTTCATAGTCCAACCGGTAGGGGGCGCCCGCTGGAGAGTGAAAGCTCCGCCGCCGTCATACCCATGCTTTTTGATTATGTCAGCCCAGCCGGTCGGTGGGTATCCGCACAACTGGCTGCGCAGGCACGAGATGAAGGTTCCTGCTCGTGAGGCCAAACAGCAGCTCCGGCACGAATTCACCGATGCAGATTTCGGGGCTGTCATGGACGTCTGGCAGCCGAAAAATTTCTTGGTGGTTTGCAAGCCGGGCAGACACGAATGGTCAATTGCCGCAGGTTGACCTAAGCTCCGATGACTCCCTCGCTTCCTCGATCACATGGCCAACACCCACGACGTCCTCAACGCGATCTTGCAGCATCTGCGCCCGGTGCACATTGACCGGGCGGTAGCGGTTGCCCAGACATGGTTGGATCAGGCCACGGGCGATGATATCGCTGGAATCCTTGCCGCCTGCCCTGCAGCATCTCGTCCACGGCTGGTTAGCCTTCTGAAGGCCCTCCTCACCGGGAACCCATTTTTGCTCGGTGCTCCGGTACTCATTCGGGCAGATTATGCGACAACAGAGGGGTTGGATGGCAGTGGCGCCTATGAAAATGGCTACGTCCTCGCCAATGAATTACGTCTGCCTACACCGTGTGATGGGCTCTCTCATTTGGACCCAGAGCTCACCTTCCTCGGCTGGGCGCCAGACAGCCTTCGGTCGCGTGCGCGCACGGTCGCGCATATTTCTGCCCGCAGGGCGATCCCCTGGGAGCAAGTGAGCGTCCGGATCGCGCTTTTCGAGTTCCGGCCGAGGATGCTGGTGTCGTTCGATGAGTTGCCGGAAATCTCGCCTGCGTGGTGGGGGTTGCTCTTCAGCGAGGTACTGGATTTTGCGAAAATATCGCTGTGCGAGTTGCCGCTGCTGCCATATCCGGAGGCCGTTGACGTCGCGAATGACCTGAATGCGTGGGTAGCGGGTGTGCAGCCTCCGGGCGAGCACTATTTCGCGGACGAGGCGTTGATGGCGCGCTGCAGGCAACGCATCTCGGCGTCCCTGCCTCCAAGCACGAATCGAGCGAGCCGCTAGAAACGGAGTATGCGAGGGGCACTTCGATGGGAGGGGTGTACCCTTGAATCTCTCGGCCTCCTTGACCCCCTTAGGATGTGTGAGGTGTTGGCGTTAAGCGAGACAACCTTCTCGCCTTCTCCTGGCCCGGGCCAAGGACAGAGGAGGGGCTTACCGAAGTGAGGAGCCCTCCCCAGGATAGGCTCCTCACTGAACGAAAGACTGCCAGCACCAGCGATCAGTGAAGCGTATGGCCTGAACAAGTCGTCCTGGTTATGCGAGCCGTCGACTCGTTTCTGCGGGCCCCTTGCCTAGTGAAGAAACGCGTTCACCAGGCGGTCTCGGTTCGTTGTCCCAGGTGGCCTGGGTCAGAGCAAAATTTTTCGGCGAAAGCATTTGCTGCGCATATTGATATAAATAATTACGCGCGCGGTATAAATACTATCTAGTAATAAAAAACTTCCTGTTTGACCCGGGCCGCCTGGGACAAGGGAAGGTCGACGTGGCGATAACACTCGTTCGCCCGTGCCTTTTCAAGGGGGGCCCCTCGAGTTGGCCGCGCGCGAGCTGGTCAGGCACGGGCTCAGCGCCTACGGAAAACGCCCCGTTTCCCTCCCAAAAAAAATAATACCCCGCACTTTTACGGCGAAACCTCAACAGGCCCCTATACCTAAACGGATCCAGCGACATCCGCCGGCGTCCAGTCGGTCGGCCTGTAGCGGTTTCCCCCCGCTGTAGCGTGGCAAATGCCCAACCGGCAACTAATTGAGGGGGTAGGAGCCTGTAATGGCCGTCGTAACAAAAAAAACCGTATTGGCGCTGGAACTTCTGACGCTCCCTGAAGTGCTGTCCATCTTTCCCGTGAGCCGATCCCTGTGGTATCGGGGAGTGCAGGAGGGGCGTTTCCCTCGGCCTGTGCACCTGTCTGAACGTCGTGTGGCATGGCGACGCATCGATATCGAGACTCTCCTCAACAAAGCAGGGGAGCGTGCGAATGGCTAAGGACAGAAAACCCTTTGTGCCCATCGAGTTTTCCTACGAACTGCGAGACTCAGGGAATTTTAGGGCTGACGCCGGGCGCAGCACCCTGCGGCAGTGGTGCGGGACGCATTGGGCGGCCGTGAGTGAGCCTGCTTTGTTGAAGCGCGCCGTAGATTGGGTAGAGGCCACTTGGGCGGGAGTTGATGCCAGCAAGGTGCAGATCAAAAATGCTCAGTCGGCGCGTGACTTGGCGCACTACGTGCTGGACGAATTGCCGGAGCCCAGGCCCGATGATCCACTCATCATCCCCTGCCTGAATGGCGCCGTCCATGTGGATGCCGCAGGTGCTGCTTCCCTGCAGCCGCACGACAAAAGGCATTCGGTTCGCCACGCACTGCGCTGCGCCTACGCTCCTGGGTCCGAATGCTCGATTTTCGATGCATTCCTGCGAACAATCCTTCCGGACGAAGTCGTTCGTATGCGAGTGCAGGAGTTTGTTGGGTATACGCTGTTGTCAGACACGCGGTTTCAACGCGCAGCTTTCTGGCTCGGCACAGGTGCCAATGGCAAGGGTGTTTTGGCGAATGTCGTGCAGGCCCTTCATCAGCATGTCGCGGCGGTCCAGCTTGATAGTTTGTCGGGTTTTGGGCTTGCACCGTTGGTTGGTGCGCAGCTCATCTTCTGCGACGAAGCCCCCCAGCGAGGATTGAACGAGGCGGCTCTGAAATCCGCTATCGCAGGCGAGATGATGCAGATCGATCGCAAATATCACGATGGTGTGTCGATCAAGTTACTCGGGAAGTGGTTGGTCCTCGGCAATTCTGTACCTGCCATCCGGGACCAGTCGGCGGGGTTCTGGCGGCGTTGGGATATCGTCCCGTTTTCAGTGACGATTCCCGAGGCTGAACGTGATCCGCTCCTCGCACAAAAAATTATCGCGGGAGAGCTCTCCGGGGTCCTGAATTGGGCTTTGGAGGGCCTGGAGCGGCTGCTGGCGCGCGGCCGATTCGATGAAACGATGCCTCAACCGATGCAAGAAGTCATGGCTGCCGCACGGCTCGAAACGGATAGCGTCCGAGCGTGGGTTGATGACCGAGACATTGCGCTGGGCACCACTACTGACACTGCCAAGGACGCCGTGTACCAAGCCTATGCCGCGTGGTGTGAGGGTGCCGGCATGTGCAGCCTCAGTTCTCCGCGGTTCTGGTCACGATTGCCCGACGTACTGCCTGGGCTCGTCGAGGCTCGTGTGCGGATTGCGGGCGGAGGACGTATCCGCGTCTGCAATGTCCGGCTCGGCTAGCTCCGCCCCCATACCCCATTAATTCCCCACCCGGTCGATCCCGGGAGACCCTTTGACCTATACGAAAAACCGCGCCTGCGGGCGCATCCACCTTTTTGAGAGATAAACATGTCATTCATCACCACTACAGCACTCGAGGTCGCCGAATTTGCCCATTTTGCCGCCACCCACGCACTGGTGGCCACCCCTGCTCAAGCCAGCCAGCTACTGGGTGCGCCCCTCGTCATCGCAATGGAAGTTCTCAGGGAAGGGCAGCGCCTCGGTTTGATCCGTGCGCTCCCGAGTCCCGCCCGCTCATGTAGCGCCGTTTATCAGCCTACAGCGGCAGCACTGGGGGGACCGTCATCCGACGCCCCGCGAGCACTACAGGCTGACCTTTCGGCTGAGGCCATTTGCCACGCGTTGCTGCGTACGGAGATTGTGTGCCAAGACCCCAGTGAGCGGTGGCTACCGCATCTTGCCACGGTCGCGTGGCTCGACGGGCATGGCATTGCACAGCGAGGCTACCCCACTCCTCTGGTCTCGCTCCTCCCTCGGCGGAAAATCGTTTATGAGACCGTACTCCCGTGGGAACGTCCTGACGCTGTGATTCAGCGTGTGGAGAAACGCTGGGCTCCGGTCCTGGATGGCAAGGCTCGAGACCCCATTTTCGTCCGACTCGCAGCACCATCCAAAGCGGTTCCAAGACTGCAGGCAGCACTTGATACGGTGCTTCCGCTAGAAGCGGCACGCCGCCACCTGAGGGATCTCCAGGCGACAATTCTTGTTGGAGAAGGTCCCGATGTGGTGGCCGCCGCACATGAGGCGGTTGAGGAGAAGCCGGCTGCTGCGCTCGTGAGAGGAAACGCCTTTCCGCATTTGCTTTCCACTGTTCTGGGTTTGCCTGTGTGATGCAGGTGGGGGAAGTGGGCTGCCGGTACGGAGAGTATCCACCACCGGCAGTTGACCCTTTTGGCTACCGTTCCACCTCGGGCCTGTCAATCGGTGGTGGCGAGCTTTCCCAGTGCTGCCGTTGTACAGCAGCCTGGCGCATGCACCTCTCGTAGTCGTTTTCGGTCGAACGACATCAGGCCGCTTTGCGATGCACAGCCAGTTGTATGACGTTGGTCGCATCGACTTTGCTGCCGCTCTCCGGTTCCTGGCGCTTGTGGTCTGGTGGCGCTAAGGCGTCTTGGGCCTGCTCCAGTGCCTCCAGGTTGCTGGCACGATAGCCGGCGGGCAATTGAGCGATGTCCGGCTCCATGCCATGCATCATTTGAGCAACCAGGTCGGCCTTGATGTTGATGTACCGCATGGCCATAGCCGGAGTCTTGTGTCCTGTGATCAGCATGATGACGGGTAGGTTCCCCTTGTATTCGAGGGAATAGCGCGTGGCGGCCGTGTGGCGTAGATCGTGCATTCTCACGTCGCCAATCGGCTCGTCGCTAACGTTGCAGGCTTTGCGGGCTGTGGCCCAGGCCTTTTTCACCGCTTCGTATGTGGTTGGGAAGATCTTTGCAGTAGGTGACCAGGGTTCAGTACTCGACTGCTTGCCCGCCTTTGCGCGTTCCTCCAGAGTTTTCAGAATCGCGATTGCGCTGGGACTTAGTGGTACCTCACGCTTGCCAGCTTTGGCATCGGGTAGCACAAGAACCTTCCGTGTCCAGTTGACGTGGTTCCATCGGGCGATGGTCAGAGGTTCGCATGATCGCATTGCGGTTTCCAACATCAGGCAGCAGAGGGCGGGGGCATATGGATTACCGGCTTTGCATAGCTCGATTGACAATCGTTGCCACTGCTGGTTGGTCAGCACGGTGTCCCGGGCGCCGTCGGCGGTGGGCATATCGACGTGAGCTGCGGGGTTTGGGGTGGGGCGCGCCCAGTTCAACTGATTCTTTGTGTATGCGAAGAGCCGCCGCAGTTCCGCGCGCTCGTTTGCAATGGTGCTGCTCTTGTAGCCGGACTCGATCATCTCGTTGATCAGGGCCTGGATCTGGTAGGCCGTGACCTCAGCCACCATCGTCCCGGCGAGTTGGCGGCGCTTTGCGTCGCACTTGCGTGCGGCATCATGCTGCTTGTTGCGATGGGCCTTCAGGCTGTTTGGAATGCGGCGTTCAGGCTCATGAACGAATGTGACATTCCAATAGACCTTGAGCTTGGCGTTCTTAGGGCTTTCTGCGGGTTGGTCTGCGGGACTGAGCCGAATCACAGGAAGGTTCATGGCGCGCAGGTAGCGATTGATGATCCGTGAGTCGGGGAGTGCGCCTTTGAGGTATGGGAGGCGCTTCTTGGCGTAGATGGTGAAGGCGCCGGCTACCGACGTGCGAAATGGTCCGCTGCCGACTGCCGAGCCTTGTTGCCGGATTTCAACGCGTAGCTCTTCTTGCGCCTTGTTTGCGGCCGCCTCCGAGGGGAATCCGCTGCGGTATTCATCCTGGCCTTTAACGCGCAGCCGGAACGACCAGCCGGTGCCTTCGCGAAATGATTTAGCCATGCTGCACCTCCACATGGGAGGTGGTGCGGAGAGGGGGGACTTGGTTCATCACAATTCCTGTGGGAGGGGAATTGCGTATAGGCAAACTCGCGAGATGACGGCCGGAAAATAGCAAAACGCCGCACCGAAGCGCACCCGTCCACCAATGGAATTGACAGAAAAATGACAGATCAAACAAAAAGCCCAGCGCATCGGCTGGGCTAAGTGCTTGACTCTACTGTAAATTCTCTGGTGGCCCGGGGCGGAATCGAACCACCGACACAAGGATTTTCAATCCTCTGCTCTACCGACTGAGCTACCGGGCCAAGACGCAGCATCATACACGAAAAAACGACGTCCTGCAGGGTCGAGGGCCCCGGAATGCGCTCGGCCGCCGCCAGGCGTTTATAATGCGGATTGTCATTCTTGTGTAGATGTTTCAGGGCATGTCGGTCGACGTCCTCACCTTCGGGTTGAACCACGTTTCCGCGCCGGTCTCGGTGCGGGAACGCGTGTCGTTTCCGCTCGATGTGCTCAAGCCCGCGCTGGCGGGGCTGCGCTCGGCCTTCGGCAGCGCGGTGCGCGAGGCGGCCATTCTGTCGACCTGTAATCGCACCGAGGTCTATTGCGCCGCCGATCCCGGCGTGGGCGAGCGCCTGCCCGCCTGGCTGGCGGAGTCCAACCGCCTCGAGGCGGGGATCCTGATCCCGCACGTCTATCAGTACCAGCGCAACGATGCCGTGCGCCATGCCTTCCGGGTGGCGAGCGGCCTGGATTCGATGGTGCTGGGCGAGCCCCAGATCCTCGGCCAGATGAAATCCGCAGTGCGCGCCGCCGAGGAGGCCGGCACGCTGGGCACGCTGCTGCACCAGTTGTTCCAGCGCACCTTCTCGGTCGCCAAGGAGGTGCGTTCCCAGACCGCCATCGGCGCCCACTCCGTGTCCATGGCGGCGGCGGCCGTGCGCCTGGCCGAGCGCGTCCTGGGCGACCTGTCGCAGGCGAGTGTGCTGTTCATCGGCGCGGGCGAGATGATCGAGCTCTGTGCCACGCACTTCGCCGCGGTGCGGCCGCGCCGGATCGCCGTGGCCAATCGCACCGTCGAGCGCGCCGAGGTCCTCGCGGGCCGCTTCGATGCCCGCACGCTGAAATTGTCCGAGCTGCCCAACCACCTGTCCGAATACGACGTGGTCGTATCCTGTACGGCCAGCTCCCTGCCCATCCTCGGCCTGGGGATGGTGGAACGGGCTGCGCGCGCGCGGCGCCACCGCCCCATGGTGATGGTCGACCTGGCGGTGCCGCGCGACATCGAGGCCGAGGCGGCGCGCCTGGCCGACGTCTACCTGTACACCGTGGACGACCTGGGGCGCATGGTCCAGAGCGGCGCCGACGCGCGCCGCGCGGCGGTGGTGCAGGCCGAGGCCATCATCGAGACGCGGGTCCAGAATTTCATGCACTGGATGAGCCAGCGCGAGATCGTGCCGGCGATCATCGATTTCCAGCGCAGCGCCGACGCGCTGCGCCAGGCCGAGCTGGACCGCGCGCGGCGCCTGCTCGCGCGCGGCGAGGATCCGCAGGCGGTGCTGGACCTGCTCGCCCATGGCCTCACCCAGAAGTTCATGCACGGGCCGCTGTCGGCCCTCAATCGCAGCGAGGGCGCGGAACGCCAGCAGTTGCTGGCGCTGCTGCCGCGCCTGACGCCCGAGGCCGGCGCCCGCCGCCGGTAGCGACGCTCCCCGCGACCCGCGTCCCCCCGCCGGGGAGGGCATGCCTTCGTCCCCCGGATCCCGAACCCGCCTTGTACTGGATGACCCCACCATGAAACCCTCGATGCGCAGCCGGCTGGAGCAATTGGCCCATCGCCTCATCGAGATCGACGCCCTCCTGGCCGAGCCCGACGGCGCCGACGACCTGGACCGTTTTCGCAAGCTCACGCGCGAGCGCGCCGAGCTCGAGCCGGTGGTCGAGGCCTTCAAGGCATGGCAGCGGGCCGAGGCCGACCGCGAGGGCGCCCGCGAGCTGTTGTCCGATCCCGAGATGAAGGACATGGCCGAGGAGGAGCTCGAGTCGGCCGAGGCGCGGCTGGAGGTGCTCGAGGGCGAGCTGCAGGTCCTGCTGCTGCCGCGCGATCCCGACGACGACCGCAGCGTGTTCCTCGAGATCCGCGCGGGCACCGGCGGCGACGAGAGCGCGCTGTTCGCGGGCGACCTGCTGCGGATGTACATGCGCTATGCCGAGAGCCAGGGCTGGCGGGTGGAATTCATGTCCGAGAGTGGCGCCGAGCTGGGCGGCTATAAAGAGGTCATCGTTCACGTCGAGGGCGACGGCGTCTATGGCCGCCTAAAGTTCGAGTCGGGCGCCCACCGGGTGCAGCGCGTGCCCGAGACCGAGGCGCAGGGGCGGGTGCACACCTCGGCCTGCACCGTGGCGGTGATGCCCGAGGCCGACACGCTGGCCGACATCCAGATCAATTCCAACGACCTGCGCATCGACACCTTCCGCGCGAGCGGCGCCGGGGGCCAGCACATCAACAAGACCGATTCGGCGGTGCGCATCACCCACCTGCCCACGGGGCTGGTGGTGGAATGCCAGGACGACCGCTCGCAGCACCGGAACAAGGACAAGGCCATGCAGGTGCTGGCCGCGCGCCTGAAGGACCGGCAGCAGCAGGAGGCGCATGCGCGCGAGGCCGCGCAGCGCAAGACCCTCGTCGGCTCGGGCGATCGTTCCGAACGCATCCGGACCTACAATTTTCCCCAGGGGCGGGTGACGGACCATCGCATCAACCTGACGCTGTACAAGCTCGGCCAGATCATGGAGGGTGACCTGTCCGAACTCATCGACGCCCTGCTCACCGAGCACCAGGCCGAGCAGCTCGCCGCCCTGGCCCTGGACTGAATGCGCCAGGCCCCGAGAGCCGCCATGCCCGACACCCTGCGCGACCGGATCGCGGCCAGCCCACTGCCTCGGCTCGAGGCGCACATGCTGTGGCAGCAGGTACTGGGGGTGCCGCGTAGCTGGCTGATCGCCCACGACACCGATCCGCTGGACCCCGAGCGCGTGGCGGCGTACGAGGCCCTCGAGGCGCGCCGCGCCGCGGGCGAGCCCATGGCCTACATCCTCGGGCGGCGCGAGTTCCTGGGCCGCGATTTCCAGGTGACGCCCGACGTCCTGATCCCACGCCCCGAGACCGAGCTGCTGGTCGATGCGGCCCTGCGGGCCCTGGCCGGGCGCGAGGCGCCCCGCGTGCTGGACCTGGGGACCGGAAGCGGCGCCGTGGCGATCTCGATCGCGCTGGCGCGCCCCGATGCCCGGGTGGACGCGACCGACCTCAGCGCCGCGTCGCTGGAGGTCGCGGCCGCGAACGCGCGCGCTTTGGGGGCATCGCTACAGTTTTTCCATGGGAATTGGTACGATAGCCGATTGGGGTTGGCGCAATATGACCTCATCGTGTCCAATCCGCCCTATATCCGGGCGGGGGATCCGCACCTCGGGCAGGGCGATCTGCGCTTCGAGCCGGCGGCTGCGCTCACCGACGGGGCCGATGGCCTGTCGGCGCTGCGCGCGATCGCCGAAGGGGCGCCGGCGCACCTGGCGCCCTCGGGCGCGGTGTGCGTCGAGCACGGGTGGGACCAGGCCGGCGCGGTGCGCGAGCTGCTGCGCCGCCATGGCTTTGCAGACATTGCCAGTCTCCGGGATCTGGCAGGCATCGAACGGGTGACCCAGGGTCGCCTGCCGTTTTAATCGTTATATTTTTCTGGTGGAACACCATGAGCGAAGAAGTCCAATCCGAAGTCCAGGCATTCATCCGCGAGACGGTCACGGGCAACCCGGTCGTCCTGTTCATGAAGGGCACCGCGCAGTTCCCGCAATGCGGCTTTTCCGCGCGCGCGATCCAGGTCCTCAAGGCCGTCGGCGTCACCAAGCTCGTGACGGTCAATGTGCTCGAGGACGCCGAGGTCCGCCAGGGCATCAAGGATTACGCCAACTGGCCCACGATCCCCCAGCTCTACGTCAAGGGCGAATTCGTCGGCGGCACGGACATCGTGTCCGAGATGTACGAAAAGGGCGAGCTCGCCGAGCTCCTCAAAGAAGCCGGGGCCATCGAGTGACGGACCGGCGCCGCGCGGCCGCCGGCGTCGTCTCCGACCTACACGCGCCACGTCCCTGTCGGGACGGGGCGCGTGGACGCCCCTGCCTGCCGGCCTGATCCGCTCTTTCCGCCATGCTCAAGCGAGTTCCCGTTTCACGGCTGCGTATCGGCATGTACGTCCATGAGCTGTGCGGCTCGTGGCTGGACCATTCATTCTGGCGTTCGCGTTTCCTGATCGAACAAGAGAGCCACCTGGCGCGCCTGCGCGGCTCGAAGGTCGAATGGGCCTGGATCGATACCGACCGGGGGCTGGACGTCGAGGCCGAGGCCGCGACGGCCACCGCCGCCATGGCCACGGCCACGGCGGGGGGACGCCGCGGCGGCGCGCGCGCCCCGGCCTCCGAGGCCGGTGCCGGCGATCCGGACGGCGGTGCGCGCAAGGCCTACGAGCGGGCGCAGGGGGTGCGCGACGCCTCGGGGGAGGTCGTCGCGCAGATGTTCAGCGACGCCCAGCTCGGGCGCCGCCTGGACGTGAAGCAGGCCGAGCGTCTCGCGCGGGACGTGGCCGAATCCATCGACGAGCACCCGGACGCCCTGCTCAGCCTCGCGCGGATCAAGCGCGCCGACCAGTACACGTACATGCATTCGGTCGCGGTGGCCGCCCTGATGACCTCCCTGGCCCGCGAGCTCGGGCAGCCTGAGGAACTCGTGCGCCTGGCCGGCACGGCCGGCCTGCTGCACGACATCGGCAAGGTGGGGATCCCGGAAAAGATCCTCAACAAGGCCGGGCGCCTCACCGACGAGGAATTCGAGATCGTCAAGCGGCATCCCGCCCATGGCGCGGACATCCTGCGCGCCGAGCCCGAGATCCCGCCCGAGGTCCTGGACGTCTGCCTGCACCACCACGAGCGCATCGACGGGCAGGGGTATCCCGACGGCCTGGCCGGCGAGCAGATCAGCGTGCTGGCGCGCATGGGGGCGATCTGCGACGTCTACGACGCGATCTCCTCCAACCGCCCCTACAAGAAAGGCTGGGATCCCGCCTTTTCGCTCAGCAAGATGGTCGAATGGAAGGGCCATTTCGACGAGGAGATCCTGGCGGCCTTCATTCGGGCGCTGGGGCGCTATCCGGTCGGCTCCATCCTCAGCCTCACTTCCGGCGAGCTGGCGGTCGTGGTCGCGCAGAACGGCGATGCGCCCGACGCGCCGGTGGTCAAGGTGTTCTATTCCAACCGCCTGTGCCAGTACACGGCCGGGCGCCGGATCGATCTCTCGGATCCGGACTGCGGCTGCCGGATCGTGCCGGCGATCAAGCCGGTCGACTGGGCCCAGTCGGGCCTCACCCTGCCGAGCTTCGCCGACTGAGCGCCACCCGCGCCGAGCCTGGGGCCTAGACCCGCGCGTCCGCCCGCCGGCTGATGGTGAGCGCCAGGGCGATGCCGACCACGGCGTAGGCGCTGGTCGCGAGCCAGGTCCATTGCCAGCCGCCGGCCAGGTTCACCACCCAGGCCACCACCGGCGGGCCCGAGAACTGCCCCAGCGACGAGCATTGCTGCATCCAGCCCACGGTGGTGGTGGTCGTGTGCGGGGTGGGCGCCAGGGCGATGGCCAGCACGAACAGGGTCGCCGGGATCAGGCCGCCGACGGCCGAGAACACCAGGATCGCGGCGAATTGCGCGGCGGCCGGCAGGCCCGCGCCGAAGGCGGCGAAGGCGCAGGCGATCATGGTGACGAAGCCGATGATGATCAGCCGGCGCGCCGGCAGGCCGCCGTGCAGGAGGCGTCCGGCGAGCAGGTTGCCGATGATGTTGGCGCCGGCCACCAGGGCGGTCAGGAGCCCCGCCGTCGTGCCCGCGATGCCCCCGGCCGCGTAGATCGTCGGCAGGAAGCCGATGACCGCGATCCACTGGGCCGCGTACACGCCGAAGGTCAGGGCGATCATCCAGACGTCGCGCGAGCTGAGGGTCAGGCGCACCATGCGCAGGGCCGAGGGCCGGGCCGCGGCATCCTCGCCGGCGCGGGCCTGCCCGGCCGGCGTCGGCGTCGGCGTTGGCGGGCGCGAGTCGGCCCCGGCGCGCGGATTGGCCGGCGTCCGCGGGTCGGCCGGGACCAGCGCCCAGGTCAGCAGCAGCATGGCGAAGGTCAGCGTTCCCAGCAGGATCCACAGCATGCGCCAGTCGCCCAGGGTGAGCAGCCAGGCGCCGCCGATCAGGATGATGACGGTGCCGGTGGGCATGTAGCAGCCCCACAGGCCCATGACGCGGCTGAGGCTGGCCGGCGGCACCAGGCGGCGAATCAGCGAGGGCGCCGGCATGGCGACCATCAGGAATCCGCAGCCCTCGATCCCCCGGAACAGCAGGATCATGGTGGCGGTGTCGAAGCGGGTGCCCGCCGCGGAGGCGGCCGCGAGGATCGCCAGGCCGGTCATCACGCAGCGGCGCAGGCCGATGCGCTCGGCGACCAGGCCGATGAGCAGGCCCAGCGTCATGCCCCCCATCTGCACGATGGACAGCAGGAAGCCCGACTGCACCAGGTCCAGGCTGAACTCGGCCTGCAGGGCCGGCAGGGCGGGGGGCAGCTTCCAGATGTGCAGCGCGGCGCAGATGCCGGCCAGCACGAGGCACAGGGCGGCGCGGACGGAGGGGGCGGGGGCGGAGGAGGAATGCGTCATGGCCTGCAAGGGGCGCGCGTTCGCGCGAGTCATGCGGAAACCCGGCGCGGCAGCCAGCGCCAGAACATATAGGCCGCCACGTAGCCCAGGCTGCCGATGGCCAGGATGCCGGCGACCAGCGACAGGGCGGCGGTCAGGGCCGAGAGCAGCAGCGGCCCGCCGCCGCCGCCCAGGTCGGTGATGACGCGCCAGATGCCCAGGAATTGCGTGCGCCCCTCGTTGGGGGAGGCGTCGGCGCCGATGGTCATGATGATGCCCGAGCCGATCCCGTTGCCCACGCCCAGGAGCATGCTGGCCGCCATAAGAGTCGCGAAGCCGTGGGTGAGCGGCATCAGCATCAGCGCGGTGGCCATGATCAGCATGGAGGGGAAGGCGATCCAGAGCCGGCCCCTCACGTCCATGACCTTGCCGGAGGGGTAGAACAGCAGCATGTCCACGCCGCCCATGAAGCCGTAGATGAGGGCGGTGGTGGTGGCGTCCATGCCGATGTGGTCGGCCCACAGGGGAATGACGATCTGCCGGCAGGACCGCAGGGCCGAGACCAGGGCGGTCGCCAACCCCAGGGTGAGGAACACGTGCGCGTGGCGCCGCAGCATACCGCCCATGGCGACGTGCCGCGCCGAGGCGCGCTGCCTGCGGTCCCCCGGCAGCTCGGGGATCAGCATGGACAGCAGGCCCGCGCCCAGGATGGCCAGGGCGGCCGCCCAGTAGGCCCCGTCCAGCCCCAGGAGGTGGATGAAGCCGGCCGCGATGAACGGCCCGCAGAACAGGCCGATGCGCATGGTGCCGCCCAGGGTCGACATGGCGCGCGCGCGCATCGTCAGGGGCACGGCCTCGACCAGGTAGGTCTGTCGGGCGAGCAGGAAGACGGCGCTGGCCATGCCGATCATGAAGACGCCGATGCCGAACACCCAGGGCTCGTGGGCCAGCAGGCACAGGGCCAGTCCCGCCAGGCTGAAGGCGGATGCGCCCACCATGGCGCGGCCCTCGCCGAAGCGGGCGGCCAGGGCGGCGGCCGGCAGGTTGGCGAGCAGCGAGCCGATGCCCACCAGCGCCACGATGAAGCCCGACCATGCCGCCGAGGCCCCGAGTTCCCTGGCGCTGAGCGCCAGCACGGGGAATATCGCGCCCTCGCCCATGCCGAACAGGAGCGAGGGGCCGAAGGCGGCCAATGCGATCTTGCGCAGACTGAATGGAGGATCGGGTTCCTGCACGGGAAGCGGCCTGGATTCGAAGGGCTCTATTCTTGCATATCCGGCGCGAGGGCGCGGCCTTCCCCACGGCGCGCGCGCGGAGCGGCGAGCTGCGGGGAGGGCAGCTCGACCTGCGGGATCCGGTCCAGCGGGGCGCTCAGCAGGCGGTCGAGCTGGGTGTAGGTCCGGTCGATCAGCTCGCGCCCGATGGCCTCCTCGATCAGGCGGTACTGGGCTTCGACCAGCGGCGCGATCCGGTCGCACAGGGCCTGGCCGCGCGGCGCCAGGCGGATGATGGCGCGCCGCTGATCATGCGTGGCGCGCCGCCGCACGATCAGGTCCATGGCCTGCATGCGCGCCAGCACGCCCGCCATGCTGGGACTGAGGATCTGGCAGGCCTGGCAGAGCTGGTTGGGCTCCATCGGGCCGTGCTCGGCCAGGCTGCGGATGACGCGCCATTGCTGCTCGGTGAGGCCGAAGTGATGGAGGATGGCGCGGAATCGGCCGAGCAGGGCCTCGCGCGCCTTGAGGAGGAGCTGGGGGAGGTTTCGGTGGGCGATCTTCTGGGCCATGGGATTCCTGTGCGACGGGCTTGACTGCCTAACATGTTAATCATATCATTCCAGAAAGCTAACATATTAGATATTTTCTGGCCGGCATTCCCGCCCGAAAACCAGCGAGACCGTGGAAAATGGGCGAGAGCTTCCTCCCTTTCGGACATGCCATGACAGCAGACTCCATTCCGAGCGCCGGCGCCGCCGTCTACGGCGTCATCATGAACGACCGGGCGAGCCTCGCCCGGTTGGGCGAGGCGGCGTCGCGGCCCCCGTACGGAGGCCTGCCCAGGGCGCCGGCGCTGTACCTCAAGCCGCGCAACACCTGGGCGTGGCCCGGCGCCACGATCGTCCTGCCGCGGGGCGAGGATCGCGTCGAGGTGGGCGCCGTCGTGGGCCTGCGGCTGGGGCGGGACGCCGCGCGCCTGCGCCCGGAATCGGCGCTCGGCCATGTCGACGCCTGCCTGCTCGCCGCCGACCTCAGCCTGCCGCACGAGGAGTATTTCCGCCCCGCGATCCGGCAGAAATGCTTCGACGGCGCCCTGCCGATCACCGGCCTGGCCGGGCTGGCGCCCGAGCGCCTGCCGGACCTCGTCCTGCGCACCCGCATCGACGGCCGCCTGGCCGACGAGCGCGCTCTGTCGGATCTGGTCCTCGGGCCCGCCCGATTGCTGGCGGCGGTCACCGAGTTCATGACGCTGCGGCAGGGCGACGTGCTGCTGACCGGCGTCGTCTACCGGTCGCCGATCGCCGCGGCGGGATCCGGCGTGCGGATCGAGGCGCCCGGGCTGGCGGAACTCGAGTTCGCCCTGGCGGCGGAGGGCCCGGCATGAGGCGCGCGCGCATCGCCTGGCAGGGCGCGATCCATCGCGTGTCGGTCGAGGACGGCGGCATCCTGCGCCTGGCCGACGGCCGGGCCGCCCCGCCGTCCGAGGTGGTCTGGCTGCCGCCCGTCGAGATCGGGACCGCGTTCGCGCTGGGCCTGAACTACGCGGACCACGCGGCCGAGCTGTCGTTCAAGGCGCCCGAGACGCCGCTGGTCTTTCTCAAGGGGCCCAACACCTTCATCGGGCACGCCGCGGCGACCCGGCGGCCGGAAGGCGTGCGCAGCATGCACTACGAGTGCGAGCTGGCCGTGGTGATCGGGCGCGGCGGGCGCGGGATCCGCCGGGAGGACGCCTACGGGCACGTGGCGGGCTATACGGTGGCCAACGACTACGCCATCCGCGATTACCTCGAGAACTGGTACCGGCCCAATCTGCGGGTCAAGAACCGCGACGGCTGCACGCCCATCGGGCCGTGGTTGGTGGACCGCGCCGACGTGCCCGACCCGATGGCGCTGGGACTGCGCACCCGCATCAACGGCGAGGTGGTGCAGCGGGGCACGACCGCCGGGATGATCTTCGACATCCCTTTCCTCATCGAATACCTGTCGTCCTTCATGACGCTGTCGCCGGGGGACGTGATCCTCACCGGCACCCCGCAGGGCCTGGCCGAGGTGCGGCCGGGCGACGTCGTCGAGACCGAGATCGACTCGGTGGGCTGCCTGTCCAACACCATCGTGGGGGACGAGGCCTGTTTTTCACAGCACGAGCAAAAGGAATGATGCCGGCATGATCAAGCATCTGATCGATGGGCGCGAGGTCGAGAGCGCCGAGGGTTTCCAGACCCTGAACCCCGCCACCGGCGAGGCGCTGGCCGAGGTGGCCAGCGGCGGCGCGCGCGAGATCGACCTGGCGGTGCGCGCGGCGCGCGAGGCGGCGCCCGCCTGGGCGGCGCGGCCGGCGGCCGAGCGCGCCGCCATCCTGCATCGCCTGGGCGAGCTGATCACGCGCGACGTCCCCGAGCTCTCGGTGCTCGAGACCCGGGACACCGGGCAGGTGATCGGCCAGACCGGCAAGGCCCTGGTGCCCCGCGCCGCCCATAATTTCCATTTCTTCGCCGAGCAGGCCCTGCGCATGGATGGCGAGAGCTATCCCTCGGACACCGGGCACCTGAACGTCACCCTGTGGCAGCCGGTGGGGGTGTGCGCGCTGATTTCGCCGTGGAACGTGCCCTTCATGACAGCCACGTGGAAAACCGCGCCCTGCCTGGCTTTCGGCAACACGGCGGTGCTCAAGATGAGCGAGCTCTCGCCCCTCACCGCCGACCGCCTGGGCAGGCTGGCGCTGGAGGCGGGCGTGCCGCCGGGCGTGTTCAACGTGGTGCACGGCTACGGGTCGACGGCGGGCGAGGCGCTGGTCTCGCACCCCGAGGTGCGGGCGGTGTCGTTCACCGGCTCGACGGCGACCGGCCAGCGGATCGTGCGCGCCGCGGGCCTGAAGAAATTCTCGATGGAGCTCGGCGGCAAGTCGCCCTTCATCGTCTTCGACGACGCGGACTACGAGCGCGCGCTGGATGCCGCGGTGTTCATGATCTTTTCGAACAACGGCGAACGCTGCACCGCCGGCAGCCGCATCCTGGTCCAGCGGGGCCTCTACGAGCGCTTCGTCGCCGACTTCTCGGCCCGCGCGGCCCGCCTCGCGGTGGGCGACCCCCTGGATCCCGCGACCATCATCGGGCCCATGATCTCGGCCGACCACCTGCGCAAGGTGGATGGCTACATCGAGGCCGGCATCCGCGAGGGCGCGCGCCTGGTGTGCGGGGGGCCCGGCGCGCCGGACGTGCCGCCGCCCCTGCGCGGCGGAAACTGGGTGCGGCCCACGGTGTTCGCGGACGTGGACAACCGCATGAGCATCGCGCGCGACGAGATCTTCGGCCCGGTCGCCTGCCTGATCCCGTTCGAGGACGAGGCCGGGGCCCTGGCGATCGCCAACGACACGCCCTACGGCCTGTCCTCCTACGTCTGGACCGAGAGCACGGGGCGGGCCCTGCGCATGGCGCGCGCGCTCGAGGCCGGCATGGTGTTCGTCAACAGCCAGAACGTGCGCGACCTGCGCCAGCCCTTCGGCGGCGTCAAGGCCTCGGGCACCGGCCGCGAGGGCGGCCACTACAGCTATGAGGTGTTCTGCGAGGCCAAGAACATCTGCCTGTCTTTCGGGGACCACCCGATTCCGCGCTGGGGCGCCTGAGCCCCGGCGAAACCGCACAACCGCCATCGGATCCAATGGAGGAGCAGGAAAAATGGGGAACGTCGCTCTCGCCGCGAAAATCACGCACGTGCCGTCGATGGTCATTTCCGAGCAGGAGGGGCCGCACAAGGGCTGCCGCAAGGCGGCCATCGACGGCCACGTCGAGATCGGCCGCCGCTGCCGCGAACGGGGCGTGGACACCATCGTGGTGTTCGACACGCACTGGCTGGTGAACTCGGGCTACCACATCAATTCCGCGGCCCGCTTCGAGGGGATCTACACCAGCAACGAGCTGCCGCATTTCATCAAGAACATGCCCTATGCCTATGACGGCAACCCGGGCCTGGGCAGCCTGCTGGCGCGGGCCTGCACGGAGGCGGGCGTGCGGGTGCGCGCCCACGAGGACACCAGCCTCGGCCTGGAATACGGGACGCTGGTGCCGATGCGCTACATGAACGCCGACCGGCATTTCAAGGTCGTGTCGGTGGCGGCGCTGTGCACCGTCCACGACCTCGGGGAGTCGGCCCGCATGGGCGCCGCCATGCGCCGCGCCGTCGAGGAATCCTACGACGGTACGGTCGCGTTCCTCGCCAGCGGCTCGCTGTCGCACCGCTTTGCCCAGAACGGCGTGGCCGAGGATTATCTGTTCAGGGTCTGGAGTCCCTTCCTCGAGACCGTCGACCGGGCCGTGATCGAGATGTGGCGGGCGGGCGACTGGCGCACCTTCTGCGCCATGCTGCCCGAGTACGCCGAGAAATGCCACGGCGAGGGCAATATGCACGACACGGCGATGCTGCTCGGGGCGCTGGGCTGGGACGAATACCGGGGCAAGGCCGAGATCGTCACGCCGTATTTCGGCAGCTCGGGCACCGGCCAGATCAACGCGGTCTTTCCGGTCTGAGGCCGGTCTTCCATGGGAGCATGCCGATGGCACACTTGATTTTCGAGTACACCGACAACATCGGACGCGAGGAGGGGGACATCCCGGGCCTGCTGCGCAAGGCCAACCATGTCCTGCTCGAACAGCGGCTGTTCCCGCCGGGCGGGATTCGTTCCCGCGCGCTGCGCCTGGAGGACTACTGCGTCGCCGAGGGCGGCCACGACGACGCCTTCGTGCATGCGACGGTCAAGATCGGCGCGGGGCGCGATCCGGCGGCGGTGCGCCGCACGGCCGAGGCGATCTTCGAGATGATGAAGGCCCATTTCGCCGAGCTGTTCCAGCGCCGCACCCTGGCGCTGTCCCTCGAGTTGACCGAGTTCTCGGAGGCCGGGACCCTCAAGCACAACAACATCCATGCACGCTATGCCAAGCCTTGATTCCCCCATCCTCGATCGCGAGGGCCGCGCCGCGGCTCCCGGCCTTTCACGAGACGAGCTCGCGCGCGCCGCCCGGGCCCTGCGCGAGGCCGAGCGCACGCGCCGCCAGGTCCGGGCGCCCTCGCTGGACCACCCCGGCCTCACCCTCGAGGACGCCTACGCGATCCAGGGCGCGGGCATCGAGCTCAGGCTCGCCGAGGGCCGGCGCGTGGTGGGGCGCAAGATCGGGCTGACCTCGCGGGCCATGCAGCGTTCCTCGCAGATCGCCGAGCCCGATTACGGGGTGCTGCTCGACGACATGGTGTTCGACGAGGGCGGCGACATCCGCTTCGACCGCTTCATCCAGCCCATGGTCGAGGTCGAGCTCGCCTTTCACCTGGCGCGGGACCTGTCGGGGCCCGGCATCACGCTGTTCGACGTGCTGTCGGCCACCGATTACGTCGTCCCGGCGATCGAGATCATCGATGCGCGCTGCCACCGGGTCGATCCCCAGTCCGGCCGGCCGCGACTGGTGCTGGACACGATCTCGGACAACGCGGCCAGCGCGGGCGTGGTGGCCGGAGGGCGGGCGCTGCGTCCCATGGACGTGGACCTGCGCTGGGTGTCCGCGCTGCTCAGCCGCAACGGGGTGATCGAGGAAACCGGCGTGGCCGCGGGCGTGCTGAACCATCCCGCCAACGGCATCGTCTGGCTGGCCCGCAAGCTCGCCGCGCATGGCGCGGGCCTGGAGGCCGGGCAGCTCATCCTGGCGGGGTCCTTCACCCGGCCCGTGGCCGTGCGCCCGGGCGATACCTTCCACGTCGATTATGGCAAGATGGGCAGCCTCGCCTGCCGCTTCGTCTGAGGCGGCGCGGCCATCCCCCCTTTTTACAGGAGTCCAGCATGCCCGTCGCCAGCAACGCGTTCAAGGCCGCCCTGCGCGAGGCGGGGCCTCCGCGGATCGGCCTGTTCCTCGGGCTGTGCGACGCCTATGTCGCCGAACTGCTGGCGGGGACGGGCTTCGACTGGCTGCTGATCGATGCCGAGCACGGGCCCAACGACACGCGCAGCATCCTCGCCCAGCTCCAGGCCCTGGAGGGCCGCGGCCCCGACGTCCTGGTACGGGTCGTCGATCACGACCCGGCGCGCATCAAGCAGGTCCTGGACATCGGGGCGCGCACCCTGCTGGTGCCCATGGTGGACTCGGCCGAGCAGGCGCGCGCCCTGGTGCGGGCGACCCGCTATCCGCCCGAGGGGATCCGCGGCGTGGGCACCGCCCTGGCGCGGGCGGCCGCCTGGAACGGCGTGCCGGACTACCTGCACCGGGCCAACCGGGAAACCTGCCTGATCGTCCAGGCCGAGTCGCGGGCCGCCCTGGACGCGCTCGACGAGATCCTGGCGGTCGACGGGGTCGACGCGGTGTTCATCGGGCCCTCCGACCTGGCGGCCTCGATGGGGCACCTGGGCCGGGCCGACCATCCCGAGGTGCGCGCCGCGGTGCTGGACGCGATCGGGCGCATCGCGCGCAGCGGCAAGGCCGCGGGCGTGTTCGCCACGCGGCTGGACGCGGCACGCGTCTTTTGCGAGGCGGGGGCCCGTTTCGTGGCCCTGGGCACGGACACGCTGCTGCTGCGGCAGGGGGCCCAAGGCCTGGCGCAGGCCTTCCGCGCGGGCGGGGACGAGGCGGCGGGGGCCGGCTACTGATCGCCGCAGGCCCCGCGGCCGGCGGCTGGGTGCGGGCCGGCGATCACGGGTGCCGCGGCTGGCCGCGGGACACGGGCCGGCGGTCGGCGGCTTGCGCGGACGCCGCGGCGAGCCGGGCCGCCGGCGGCGGCGGGCGACTGGCTGGAGCGGCGAGCTAGGGCAGTTCCACCGATCGGATCCGGTCCAGCGGCGCGCTCAGCAGGCGGTCGATCTGGGCGTAGGTGTCGTCCATCAGCTCGCGGCCGATGGCCTCCTCGATCAGGCGGTATTGTTCCTCGATCAGCGGCGCGATGCGGGCGCAGATCTCTTGGCTGCGCGGCGTCAGGCTGATCATGACGCGCCGCTGGTCGCGCGCGACCTTGCGCCGGCTGACCAGGTCCAGGGCCTTCATCCGCGCCAGGACCCCGGTCATGCTGGGGCTGAGGATCTGGCACAGGTCGCAGAGCTGGTTGGGCTCCATGTCGCCGTACTGGTTCAGGCTACGGATGACGCGCCACTGTTGCTCGGTCAGGTTGAAATGGGTCAGGATGGGACGGAAATGGCAGAGCAGCGCCTCGCGCCCCCTGAGCAGCAAATGGGGTAGATTGCGATGCGCAAGCGGTGTCTTCATGGGCGGGCTCCTGCTTGGACCATGCGCCTACTTTACCGGGTTTTTCCGGGTGATTCGGCTCGCGCCGCGACGGATCGTGAACATCATAATAAATATCAAGTTTGCGGCCACCCGTGGGATTCTCCATGCGCGTATCAGGGTTTCTACGGACGGGTTTCCTAGCGTTAATACTTATTGCCTAAATCAGTCTGGTTCCTGCACTATGCACGCGCTCTCGCCCGTTTACAAAACGGAAACGTCTACTCAGGTTTACAAACCAAGCAACAGGGGCTCTCTCATGCAACGTCGTTCCTTCCTCAAGAAGGCCGCACTCGGTGCGGCCGCCGGTGGCGCCACCCTAGCCGCTCCGGTCTTCGCCCAGGATGCACCCACACTCCAGTGGCGTCTCGCCTCCAGTTTCCCCCGCAGCGCCGACGCCATCTACTCGGGCGGTGAGCACGTCGCCAAATACGTCTCGGAGGCCACCGGCGGCAAGTTCCAGATCCGCGCCTTCCCCGGCGGCGAGATCCTGCCCGCCCTGGCGGTGCTGGACGGCGTGCAGAACGGCACGGTGGAATGCGGCCACACCGCGTCCTACTACTACTATGGCAAGGACCCCTCGCTGTGCTTCGACGGCGCCGTCCCCTTCGGCCTGAACACCCGCCAGTACAACGCCTGGGTGCGCCATGCGGGCGGCCTGGACATCCTGCGCGAGATGTTCGCCAAGTTCAACATCGTGAACTTCCCCTGCGGCTACACCGGCACCCAGATGGGCGGCTGGTTCCGCAAGGAAATCAAGACCGTCCAGGACCTGCAGGGCCTCAAGTTCCGCACCGCCGCGTTCGCCGGCGCCGTGCTGACCAGGCTCGGCGTGGTGCCGCAGCAGATCGCCGGCGGCGACATCTACCCCTCGCTCGAAAAGGGCACGATCGACGCGGCCGAGTGGATCGGCCCCTATGACGACGAAAAGCTCGGCTTCCACCGCGTGGCGCCGTTCTATTATTTCCCGGGCTGGTGGGAAGGCACGCTGCAGGTGTCCCTGTACGTCAACAAGGACAAGTACGAGGCCCTGCCCAAGCACTACCAGGCCGTGCTCGACCAGGCCTCGTCCCTCGCGACCAACGTCATGATCGCCACCTACGACGCCGAGAACCCCAAGGCCCTCAAGCGCCTGATCGGCGAGGGCGCCAAGCTCCGCGCCTTCCCCAAGCCCGTCATGGACGCCTGCTACAAGGCCGCTCAGGACACCTACGCCGAGCTCTCGGCCAAGGACGCCGGCTTCAAGAAGATCCACGACCACTACATGGGCTTCCGCGACAGCGAGATCCCCTGGTTCCGCGTGGCCGAGGGCAGCTTCGACCAGTACATGGCCTCGGCCGCCAAATAACCCACATCCGCCGCCTCGGACCCTGTATGCCGGGCTCCGATGATGCGTGACACGCGCATGCCCCCGTCCCCGGGGGCTTGCGCGTGTCTTGTCGTTATCTTCTTCAAAGATCCTCACCATGAAAGCTCTATTAGCCCTTTCGCGGGCGATTGACGCCGTCAATCGCCGCGTGGGCCGGGCCGTGACCTGGTTGATCCTGCTTGCCGTATTCGTCAGCGCCACCAATGCGACGGTGCGCAAGCTGTTCAACGTCAGTTCCAATGCCTGGCTCGAACTCCAGTGGTATCTGTTCGGCGCCGTGTTCCTGCTCGCCGCCGGCTATACCCTGCTCAAGAACGAGCACGTCCGCGTGGACGTGCTCGCCCAGCGCCTCTCGCGCCGCACCCAGATCAAGATCGAGATCATCGGCGTGGTGCTGTTCCTGTTCCCGGCCTGCTTTATCATCATGTGGCTGTCCTGGCCGGTGTTCATGGACGCGTTCATCAACAACGAGCAGTCCTCCAACGCCGGCGGCCTGATCCGCTGGCCCGCCAAGCTGCTGATCCCCATCGGCTTCGCCCTGCTGATCGCCGCGGGCCTCTCGCACCTGATCAAGTGCGTGGGCTACCTGCGCGGCGAATGCCCCGATCCCACCGACACCCACAAGGGCAAATCGGCCGAGGAACTGCTCGCCGAGGAAATCGCCCGTGAGGCCGCGGCGCGCGAGGCCGCGGAACGCGAGGCCATCTCGCATCACGGGGAGCGCTGAACATGGAAGCCCTATTCCTCGCATACATCGCGCCGATCATGTTCGGCACCCTGGTGTTCCTGTTGCTGCTGGGATTCCCGGTGGCCTTCGCCCTGGCCGCCAACGGCGTCCTCTACGGCCTGATCGGCATCGAGATGGGCCTGCTGTCGCCGGCTCTGTTCCAGGCCCTGCCGCAGCGCGTGTTCGGCGTCATGGCCAACGAGTCCCTGCTGGCCGTGCCGTTCTTCACCTTCATGGGCCTCATCCTCGAGCGCTCCGGCATGGCCGAGGACCTGCTCGAGACCGTCGGCCAGTTGTTCGGCCCGCTGCGCGGCGGGCTGGCGATCGCCGTGGTCCTGGTGGGCGCGATGCTGGCGGCCACGACCGGCGTGGTCTCGGCCTCGGTCATCTCGATGGGCCTGATCTCGCTGCCCATCATGCTGCGCTACGGCTATGACCGGCGGCTCGCCTCGGGCGTGATCGCGGCCTCGGGCACGCTGTCGCAGATCATCCCGCCCTCGCTGGTGCTGATCGTGCTGGCCGACCAGTTGGGCCGCTCGATCGGCGACATGTACAAGGGCGCCTTCCTGCCGGGCTTCGCGCTCACGGGCCTGTACATCCTGTACGTGCTGGTCGTGTCCTTCCTGCGGCCCAAGGCCGCGCCAGCGATCCCGCCCGAGGCGCGCACCTTCGTCGAGCCCAACGGCGGCCACGGCATCCCCTCGCTGCTGGTCCTGATGGTGGTGTCGGTGGTGGCTTCGGTGGTCGGCGTGGAATTCATGCTGACCGACGATCCGCACGTCGACGAGCTGATCGTCACCAGCATCCTGCTCTGGGGCCTGACCGCCTTCGTGCTGGCGCTGATCAACAAGGTGCTGCGCCTGGGCCTGCTGTCCAAGATCGCCGAGCGCGTCACCTTCGTGATGATCCCGCCGCTGGCGCTGATCTTCCTGGTGCTGGGCACGATCTTCATCGGCGTGGCCACGCCGACCGAGGGCGGCGCCATGGGCGCGGTCGGCGCGCTGATCATGGCGGTCACCAAGCGGCGCCTGAGCTGGTCGCTGCTGCGCCAGGCCATGGACACGACGACGACGCTGACCTGCTTCGTGGTCTTCATCCTGATCGGCTCCTCGGTCTTCAGCCTGACCTTCCGCGGCGTCAACGGCGATCTGTGGGTCGAGCACCTGCTGACCGGCCTGCCGGGCGGCGAGATGGGCTTCCTGATCGTGGTCAGCATCATGACCTTCCTGCTGGCGTTCTTCCTGGACTTCTTCGAGCTCGCCTTCATCATCGTGCCGCTGATCGGACCGGTGGCCGACAAGATGGGCATCGACCTGATCTGGCTGGGCGTGCTGCTGGCGGTCAACATGCAGACCTCCTTCATGCACCCGCCGTTCGGCTTCGCGCTGTTCTACCTCCGTTCGGTCGCGCCCAAGGAGGACTACAAGGACAAGATCACCGGCCAGACCATCGCCAAGGTCACGACCGGCCAGATCTACTGGGGCTCCATTCCCTTCATCGTGATGCAGATCATCATGGTGGTCACGGTCCTCCTCTATCCGGGCATGGTCACGCACTACAAGTCCGATCGCCCGCAGGTCAACATCGAGAACATCGAGATCGACATGGGGACCTTCTCGGGCTATGGCACGGGCAGCTACGGCGACGGCTCGGCGGCCGGGGCCTATGGCGCGGGCTCGGATGGCGGGGCGGCCCCGGATGCGGGTTCGGACGCCGGCGCGGCGCCGGGCGGCACGCCCTCGGACCAGGAGCTGAACGAGCTGTTCAAGTGAGCGCGTGCGGCGGGGCGCCGCCCCGCCGCGCCTTCAGGGCCGCGGCCCCGCGGCGCGCGTGCGCACGCAATCCAGCCAGGCGTCGATCGGCATGGGCCGCGCCATCAGGTAGCCCTGCAGCGCGTCGCAGCCGTGCTGGAACAGGAAATCGGCCTGGGGCCGGGTCTCGACGCCCTCGGCCACCGCCCGCAGCCCGAGCTGCTCGGCCATGGCCAGGATGAGCCGGGCGATGGCCATGCTGTCGGAATCGTGCGGGATGTCCTGGACGAGGCTCTTGTCGATCTTGAGCTCGTAGAGCGGCAGGCGCTTGAGGGAGGCCAGGTTCGAGTATCCCGTGCCGAAATCGTCGATGGAAAAGCGGATGCCCAGCCGGTTGAGCTCGCTCATGCGCTGCGTCGTGGCGTGGATGTCGCGGATCAGCACGCCTTCGGTGACCTCGAAGATCAGGCGGTTGCCCGGCGCGCCGGTGCGCTCGAGGATGTCACGCACGTATTGGACGAAGCTGGGGTCCATCAGGCGCTTGGGGCTGATGTTCAGCGAAACGGGATAGGTCTCGTCGAGCGCCTGCAAGTCCAGCAGGAGCTTGCAGGCGACCTCCAGCGTCCAGTCGCTCAGGTAGTTGATCAGGCCGGTCTCCTCGGCCAGCGGAATGAACAGGGAAGGGGACACCGCGCCGCGCGTCGGATGCGTCCAGCGCATCAGCAGCTCGGCCCCCGTCACCCGGCCGCCCAGCGCGTACTGGGGCTGCAGGTGCATGCGCAACTGGGATGTGTTCAGGGCCAGGGTCAGGTCGTGCTCGAGCCACAGGCGCTGCTCGACCTCGGACTGGATGTCCTGCTCGTAGAAGACCACGCAATTGCCCTCGCGCTGCTTGGCGCGGTGCATGGCCATGTCGGCCTCGCGCATCACGTCGTCCATCGAGGTGCTGCGGGCCTGCAGCAGGGTCAGCCCGATGCTGGCGCTCAGCACGCAGGGCTTGCCGTCGACCACCAGCGGATCGTCGAGCAGGGCGCGCCGCAGCTTTTCGGCCACCGACATGGCGTTGCGCGCGCCCTCCTCGATGCCCGTGCCGAGTTGCGTGAGCAGGATCATGAACTCGTCGCCGCTGACGCGCGAGACCGTGTCGCGTTCGCGGGTGCAGGCCACCAGCCGCCGCGCGACCTCCTGCAGGATGCGGTCGCCCACCGCATGGCCCCGCGCGTCGTTGATCTTCTTGAAGTTGTCGAGGTCCAGGATCAGCAGGGCGCCGAACACCTGGCCGCTGCTGGCGCTCTCGAGCGTCTGCCCGAGGCGGCTGATCAGCATCCGCCGGTTGGGCAGGTCGGTCAGCGTGTCGTAGAAGGCGAGGCGGTGCGCTTGTTCCTCGGCCTGCACGCGGTCGGTGGTGTCGGTCAGGATCGCGCAGACCGCCTCGACCGTCCCGGCGGCGTTGCGCAGCGGCACCTTGATCGACAGGAAGGTATGCTGCCTGCCCGTGGCGGAGGACGCCAGGCGTTCCTGGAGGGCGACGCGCTGCTCGAGGCGCAGGGCCTGCTGGTCGGATCGCTCGATCGCCGCCACGGTGCGGGCGTCGTCCATCAGCTCGCGATCGTGGCGCATGGCCAGGTCTTTGGCGGACAGGCCGAGGAATTCGCAGACCTTGCGGTTGGCGTAGAGGTAGCGCCCCTCGCGATCCTTTATGTAGATCATCGCATCGACGGTGTCGAGGATGGTGTTCAGGCGGTCCTCGCTGGTGATGAGCTGGCGGCGCTGGCTGCGTTCCCGGCACCTGAGATACAGGGCGAGGATGAGGGCGAGCACCAGCATCGTGCCCAGGGCGATGACCATCCAGTCCGAATACCACGGGGCGTGTGCCGGGCGCTGGGGATTGCGCCAGTGCGACAGGATCTGGAAATAGGGGGATTCCGGATCGGCCTGCCAGGCGCCGAGGTGCTCGTCGATGCGCGCGAGCACGGCCGTGTTGCGGCCCTTGGGCGCGGCAAAGAACGCCTTGGTGGGCTGGAAGATGATGGGCGTGGGGACGAGCTGGTATTTCGGGGACGTGAGCTCGCCAAAGAAATAGTCCGAGACCACCCCGTCGGCCCGGCCCGCCTGCACGAGCTGGAAACCCTGGGTCAACTGGTCGACGGCCTCCAGGCGCGTGCCGATGTCCAATGTCGGCAGCAAGGCGTTC
>Ga0180216_1000850_pt1 | contig 29177 bp, 30 predicted proteins | sample eDN3rd37CBELigMG_FD_128879 | JGI IMG/M metagenome (GOLD analysis project Ga0180216, IMG submission 128879) | Enriched Miracle-Growth compost microbial communities from Emeryville, California, USA - eDNA 3rd pass 37_C BE-Lig MG (version 2)... ... | reverse complement strand
CAATATATATTGCAAGATTATATTGCATTAGAAGAGGATATGTCAATTGGATATGAAAAATCAGTCAACATTTCTTGTATTATCCAAATAACATGTCCCATCGTCTACAAAATTACGCACTTAGCACTTCAACGAAAGGCTATAAACCAGCCATAATTACCCCTTAAGCCTCATTGCCCCTTATTTAAGGATGCAACAAATTCCTTCAGTATTTCGACCAAACGACCACGACTTGTTTCTTCCATGATTTGATCTTTTACGCGGGCGGCTCCTGGCAGTCCCTTAAGATACCAAGCCATATGCTTTCTCATTTCTCGAACAGCAACGGCTTCATTACGCAGTGCAATTAAACGATCCATATGAAGAATAGCCACTTCGATCTTCTCTTCAGGTGTCGGATCGCTCGGCAGCTGCCCCGAAGTTAAATACTCAATCGTACGATATAGCATCCATGGGTTGCCTAGTGCACCGCGGCCAATCATTACGCCATCAACACCCGTCTCATCAAGCATACGACGAGCATCCTCAGGCTCAAAGACATCTCCGTTACCGATAACGGGGATCGATACCGATTGCTTCACTTGCTTAATCATGCTCCAATCGGCTTTTCCCGTATATTGCTGCTCTCGTGTACGTCCATGAACACTTACTGCACTTCCCCCAGCACGCTCTACTGCTTGCGCATTCTCAACGGCATAGATATGCTCACTGTCCCAGCCAATTCTCATCTTAACTGTAACGGGCTTCTCTACCGCCTCAACTACTGCAGATACCATCTCATAAATTTTATTCGGATCCAGCAGCCAACGTGCACCTGCATCGCATTTTGTAACCTTTGGTACCGGACAGCCCATATTAATATCGATAATATCAGCATTCGTCTGTTTATCTACGACCTTCGCAGCCTCGACAAGCGATTCCCGGTCACCTCCAATAATTTGAAGGCTAAGCGGCTTTTCACGCTCATCGACATATAACATTTCCATCGTTCGCTTGTTGCCGTGAAGAATTGCTTTATCGCTCACCATTTCTGCGCAAACTAAGCCTGCACCAAATTCTTTAGCGATTAAGCGAAATGCTGGGTTGCACACGCCTGCCATCGGAGCAAGAACGACTTGATTGTTCATCTCGATGTTCCCGATTTTCAGCATGTGTCCTACTCCCCTTTGACCGTCACTAACTCTTCATAGCTAATTTCTAATTTATTGGCGATAAGCCTTAGCAGCTTAGGGTCATTTCTTCTTGTACCGCGCTCTAATGAGCCGAGTACAGCGACGGATACGCCTAATTCCTCAGCTAGCTCAATTTGCGTGTAGCCCTTCAATTTGCGAAATGCTCTTACACGTTGAGCCAATTGATCGTTTTCCATATTGTAATGCCTTCCTTTCTTGAGTGCAGCGCTTCCTTGGCGATCTGTTCAACCTGACTGTATAGAACGTGATTTTCAGTAAGCACATCGCGGAGTGGAACTAATACAAACGCCCGCTCCATCATTCTAGGATGTGGCAATATTAATTGCTCTGTCTCTAAGACCATATTATCGTACAGCAGAAGATCTAGATCAATAGTTCTTGGCCCCCATTGGACCTGTCGAACTCTTCCAAGCTCATTCTCAATCTTTAACTGTTGCTGCAGAAGCTCATGTGGAGAATAGGTTGTCTCTACCTCAATAACCATATTCAAAAATGCATCTTGCTCGGTATAGCCTACAGGATCCGTCTCGTAAATTGCCGATACTGCAGTAATAGTAAGCTCTTCCCGTTTGTTTAATGCATCTAAGGCTTGCAGCAGCCATTGCTCACGATCCCCCATATTGGAGCCGAGCGCGATATATGCAGTATTACGTGCTGTCGATTTAGACATAATCGTCTCTCTTTCTATTCATCTCGATGGTTACACCATCAAAGTACACTTCAAAAGGAGGGTGCGGCTTTGTTACTCTAACCGTCACTTCATTCACAATAGTATAATGCTCTAGAACGCGCGATGCAATATGATCGGTTAGTGCTTCTAGCAGCTTGAATGGGGTTCCTTCTACGATTTGTTTAACAAATGCGTGAACAGCTGAATAATCAAGTGCATACTCCAGTTCATCGGTTCGTGCAGCCTGCTTCATATCCATCAGCAGCTCAAGGTCAACAAAAAACTGCTGACCTAAACGATTTTCCTCTGGAAATACGCCATGATATCCAAAAAAACGCATTCCCTTTAACGTCATCTTGTCCATTACTTATGCTCCTTCTTGTTCGAGATGCGATACAATATCGCATCAGCGAGCATTGCAGCCTTTTTCATCGCTTGAACATCATGCACACGTACGATTTGACAGCCTTGCGCTATACCAATCACGTTGGAGGCAATGATTCCCTCCAACGTTTCTGATGCCTCTACTTGAAGCGTATCTCGAATAAATTTTTTGCGCGATGTTCCAAGCAATACAGGGTACCCAAGCGCATGAATTTGATCTAAATGCGCATGAACCTCCATATTCTCCTCATAGCCCTTCGCAAAGCCAATGCCTGGGTCAAGCCATATGTCCTCGTGCTTAACCCCTGCGGCAAGCGCAAGCTCGACACTGTATGTCAAGTCAGAGACAACATCCGGCACAACCGCAGCATAGTCGGAGTTCTCACGATTATGATTCAATATAACTGGACATTGGTACTGAGCCGCTACATCCGCCATCTGTCCATCATACTTAAGACACCATATATCATTAATAATATGAGCGCCAGCGTCTAAGGCTTTCGCTGCCGTTTCTGATTTATACGTATCAATGGATAACGGGATATTGGGAAATTTTGCTGCGATAGCCTGTATGACCGGAATGACTCGCTCCAGCTCCTCATCAACAGATACAGGCGTAAAGCCAGGCCTTGTCGATTCTCCTCCGATATCAATAATATCGGCCCCATCCTCAATCAGCTTTTGTGCATGAGCAACAGCCAGGTCTAATGTGTTATGCTTGCCTCCATCTGAGAACGAGTCCGGAGTCACATTCAATATTCCCATAATTAACGTGCGGTTGCCGAGCTCAAGCGAAACATCATTGTTAAGCGTATAGCTTCTTTTCCAAAACGTAGGTGCACTCACGCTCTATTCACCTCATCTGTATTATGTATTGTAGCTTTTAGCTTTCTATCTGCTTATCAATAGACGCTCGATAGGCTGCTGTCAGCTGCCTGCAGATCGGCCCTGCTTCCCCGCCCGACAACTGCTGCTTCTCACCAGCTGTCGTAAGCAATGTCGTCACAGGAACAAGCTCCTGTATGGAGTTCGTCATCCATGCCTCACTGCTGTTCCATAGTGCTTCAAAATCATAGTGACCTTCTCTAACCTCGTACGATAAACGCCCTGCCAGCTCGATGACGTATTGACGCGTAATGCCGGGTAGAATCCCTGTATCGACATGAGGGGTATAGATCACCCCATCCTGCACGAAAAACAGATTACTTACGATTCCTTCTGCCAGTATTCCCTTTTCACTGAGCATCAGTCCTTCAGCGCCAGCAGCTGTTCGCGTTCCAAGGGATAGCAGCTCTCTTTTGGCTAGTATATTGTTCATATAGTGGAGTGATTTAAACCGATAACGCCCCTCCGGCGTGTTTCTTCTTGTCTGAAGCAGCTGCAATGCCTTTCCAGTATTCCAGACTTCTTCAGACATCGCTCCCAGCGGCTTTACCATAATGACGACTGTTGCTTGATCATAATCCTCTGAAGGCAGCCCCAGCTCTCCCATACCTCCACTTACCGTTAAACGCACATAGCCATCCTCTAGCTTATTGAGCTGCAGCAGCTCGCCTACGGCCTGCTGAACATCTTCTGCGTTCATACGAAGCTGAATGCCTAGCTGATCACAGCTTTCTAGAAGCCGTTTCATATGTCGCTCCAATAAAAAACAGTGCCCACCGTAAGTTCGAAATGTCTCGAACAGTCCTAATCCGTACAAAAAGCCATGGTCATAGACGGAGACCATAGCTTCCTCTGCATTCATCATTTGTCCATTGAGATAAACTATACTCATCATACTCACCGTATCTGCTCTTATGCTTTCACAGTGCGCTGCTTCAGGAAATTCTCGAGCATACGCAGCCCGTGCTCTGTAATAATTGACTCCGGATGAAATTGCAGGCCTTCGATTGAATATTGTTTATGACGCAAGCCCATAATTTCTCCTTCTTCCGTCTCAGCAGTAATCTCCAAGCAATCAGGCAGTGATTCACGTCTGACAATTAAGGAATGATAGCGTGTCGCTGTAAATGGAGATGGCAGCCCCTCGAACAAAGATTTACCGTCATGATGAATCTGTGAGGTTTTACCGTGCATTAGCTGCTCAGCACGCACAACTTCGCCACCAAACGCTTGCCCGATCGATTGATGTCCAAGACATATACCGATCATCGGAATTACACCTTTGAAGTGATCGATAACCTGCAGGCTAATCCCCGCCTCGTTCGGTGAACATGGTCCAGGTGAAATCATAATATGGTCTGGCGCAAGTGCTTCTATTCCGGCGATATCTATCTCATCGTTACGCTTAACGATAATGTCTTCACCTAGCTGTCCGAGATATTGCACTAGATTATAAGTAAAAGAATCGTAATTATCAATGACAAGGATCATTGGGATCTTCCTTCCTTTGTTATGATTGGTAGGTCTCGCTATATTGAATGGCTTTCCACAGCGCCTTCGCTTTGCTTAATGATTCATAATATTCACGCTCAGGATCTGAATCAATGACGATGCCTGCGCCAGCCTGTACATGAACTTGATCCTCTTCAATCATCATCGTACGAATAATAATGTTAAATTCCATATCGCCGTTGTAGTCAATCCACCCCATGGAGCCGGTGTATGGCCCGCGGCGTACAGGCTCGAGCTCTTCGATAATTTCCATCGTGCGAATTTTTGGAGCTCCTGTTATTGTCCCTCCTGGGAATACCGCAGCGATGACATCGAATAAATCTTTGCCCTCTGCAAGCTGCCCCTCGACCTGTGACACAAGATGCATGACATGGGAATATCGCTCAATAACCATTAACTCTTCCACCTTGACGCTTCCATAGGCGGACACTCTGCCAAGGTCATTACGCTCCAAGTCGACGAGCATAATATGCTCAGCCTTCTCCTTCTCATTGCTAAGCAGCTCTTCAATAAAGCGCGCATCCTCCTCATCGGTCTTACCGCGTCTGCGTGTACCCGCAATGGGCCTCGTTACAAGCTTACCCGCTACCTGCTCAACAAGCAGCTCTGGTGAAGCCGATACGATCTGAAAGCTTGGCGTCGCAATATAACCCATATACGGTGAAGGATTAAAGCAGCGTAGCCATTCGTACAGCTCCTCGGGCTTTCCTGTCAGCTGCTTGCTTTGCCGCTGGGAGAGATTAACCTGGAACACATCACCAGCAGCGATATAATCTCTGATCCGTTCAACTGCTGCAATAAAATGCTCTTTTTCGAACGGCGATGACAGATCCTGCACTTCTTCTACATTAATATGAAGGCTTTGCTGCTTGATATGAGCAAGCTTGCGCATACGCTCCTGCTCTGCGGCAGAGCGCTGCTGCTCACTTTCAAACCATGTCAGCCAGTAATCTGCCATGCTGTCTGCATGACCTGCAGCTCGTTCATAGCAGCTGCGCAGCTCCTGCTCGCTCCACTTCGGGTCAATATGGCGATGAACAATACAATATACCGCATGCTCTTCATGATCGAGCACCCACACCTCATCCATTCTCATGAACAAATAATCAGGGATCGACATATCTCGCAATGCTTGCTGTGGCAAACGCTCTATGCTTCGTACGACATCGTAGCCCCAAAACCCAACGCAGCCTCCACTAAATTTGGGAGCTCCCGCTACTCTTGGGCTAACATAAGGCTTCATCCACTCACGCACAACCTCTAACGGCTTACCCTTTACGACTGACCAAGGGCTTGCCTGGTCGCCTTCCTCCTCGAAATCTAGCACTTGAGCTACTTCTCCTGTCCCGTGGATGATGCTTTGAGGAGACAAGCCAACGTATGTATAACGTCCGACCTTGCCGCTCTCAAGTACAAATGCGTAGGGAGAAGCGTCCTGCCAAACTTCCGTCCATGCTGGCACATAGCCATAATCGAACCAATCGAGCTCTAATCTTTTCATATATGGAAGGCTCGTGTAGCTTCCATGTTTGTGCCACTCCTGCCATGATTGCCAAGACGTTAACATCTATACTAGCTCCTGTCGTTTGTTTTACTTTCGCCTAGTATACAAAAATGACTCGTAAAAATAAAGGTTTATCGCTAGTTAGCTTATTATAGCAGGTCTCTCCTCAACAAAAAAAGTAGAGGAGTACCACAATGTCATGGTATACCTCTACTCGATCGAACATATCTCTATTAGTTGTCGAAGTTGAAAAGTGGCGTACTTAGGTAACGTTCACCATTACTTGGAACGATCGCTACAACACGCTTACCAGCACCAAGCTCTTTCGCAACTTGAAGAGCAGCGCTAATCGCAGCACCAGAGGAAATACCGCATAGAATACCTTCTTCTTTCGCAGCACGACGAGCGTATTCAAATGCTTCCTCGTTTTCAACTGTAATGACTTGATCATAAATTTCACGATTCAAAATATCTGGAATAAAGTTTGCTCCGATACCTTGAATTTTATGTGGTCCTGGGTTACCGCCAGATAGAATAGGAGAGCCTGAAGGTTCTACTGCTACCACTTTAATATTAGGGAATGCATTTTTCAACACTTCGCCAGCACCTGAAATCGTACCGCCGGTTCCGATCCCTGCAACGAAAGCGTCTAGCTTACCATCTAGTGAGTTGATCGCTTCAACGATTTCTGGACCAGTTGTTTCACGGTGGATTTTAACGTTGGCTTGGTTTTTGAATTGTTGCGGCATAAAGTAGCCTGGGTTTTCTGCAACAAGCTCTTCCGCCTTACGTACTGCGCCGTTCATACCTTCGGAGCCTGGAGTCAGAACAAGATTAGCACCATAAGCACGTAGCAGATTGCGACGCTCGATGCTCATCGTTTCCGGCATAACAAGAATTGCATTATAGCCCTTAGCTGCAGCTACTAGTGCAAGACCGATTCCCGTGTTACCACTCGTTGGTTCAACGATTGTATCTCCTGGTTTAATTAGACCTTGTTGCTCTGCAACTTCAATCATGCTAATCGCAATACGGTCTTTTACGCTTGCACCAGGGTTTTGATATTCAAGCTTTACGTATATTTCTGCACTACCTTCAGGAACTAAACGATTAAGACGTACCAGTGGTGTATCACCAATAAGTTCAGTAACGCTTTGTACAATTCTTGCCATGAGAATAAATCCTCCTTATTCCGACTAATTTAGTTGGTTTTGATACTAATATCTTAACAATGCGTGCGTATGTTTGTCAATATCATTGTGCGATTAAATGGAATAAATGTGTAATTATTTTCGGATCACCGTAACGTATTGATTCAGCAGCTGCTGCTTAGCTTCGGATAATGATCCGATCTGCTGCAAAGCTAACTGCTTTCTCGCCCATTCTCTTATAGCTTCTTCTGACTTTTCATTTTCTATTTGTCTTCCAAGCAGTTGAATAATGGCATATCCTTCACTTATTTCAATCGGTCCGACAATATCACCAACGTTTAGCTGCATCGCTTCTTGTAGCATCCGCTCGTCATAAAAAGGATCATCGCTTTCGATTTCTCCGAGACTGCCACCTTGCTCAGCACTATAGGGGTCTATCGAAAAGCTCTTCGCCAGATCTGAAAAGAGGTTGCCTTTGTGAAGTAGCTGCATAACCTTGTCTGCGTCTTCATAGGTTGGACTTAAAATCCAGCTTAGGTCAAGACGCTGCTTCGGCATTAACTCTTCCATATGCTCAGCAATATAATCATTAACTTCTTGCTCGCTTATGTTAGCGGAGGCCGTTATGATCTTCATAAGCAGTGCATGATCGGCAATGTCTGCGACCACCCTTTGCTGAGAGAGTCCCAGTTGACTGCGCATTAGCTCAAAATACGATTCTTCATTCTCATAGCCGCTTGCTGCTTCTTTAATAGCTTGTGAAAGCTCATCAGCAGAAAGCGTGATGCCTTTCTCTTCAGCCGCAAGCTCAATGGCATGATGGATAAGCATCTGCTCAAGCTCTCGATCACCATAGAGCTCAAGCAGTTCGTTAATTAATTGTTGCTTAGTAATTTGATGATCTGCAATAACTGCGATAACTTCTTCATCCTCGGCATCGCTGCTACCCGTCATCTGCTGTGCTTCGCTGTTATCCTTCCCTGTCGTTAGGTAAGGAACGTAATGCAATATGAATAGAACGGTTAGCGCGATCATTCCAATCGCTTGAGCGATGACGACCACCTTTAACACATTGTATTTCTTCATTAAGGTCAAATCCTTATGACGATCTTGCTTGATCTCGTAATTGCTCTAACTGCTCTTTGTCAAAATGGTATTTCTCATTACAGAAGTGACAGACCAGCTCTGCCTGTCCGTCTTCATCAATGATGGACTGCAGCTCGTCTGCTCCTATGCTTAGTAGTGTCGTACTTACGCGATCTCTAGAGCATTTACATTGGAAACGGATTTCCATCTCATCATGAATCTTAAAATCGTCTCCGACTAACCATTTTATAATGCCTTCTGGCGTCTCACCTTGATCCAGCAACGTTGTTACAGGCGGAAGTGCAGCAACAGCTTGCTCCAGATGAGTTAGCTCCTCATCGCTTAGGCCTGGGAGCACTTGAACGATAATGCCTCCCGCATGAATAACAGAATTGTCTACGTCAACAAGCACGCCTACACCAACAGCAGAAGGCGTTTGCTCCGAAACGCTGAAGTAGTACGTAAAATCTTCCCCCAGCTCTCCCGATATAATCGGCACACTACCGCTGTAAGGCTCTTTTAAACCCAAATCCTTCGTAACATAAATGTTGCCTGATGTTCCTACCGCTCCTGCAACGTCGAGCTTGCCATGCTCATTGCTTGCATGGTGTGCCTGAGGATGATCTACATAGCCTCTAATCTCACCGTCTGCGTTGGCATCGACAACGATTTGACCGATAGGACCGTCGCCTTTGACCTGAATCGTTAATCGTTCCTTGCCCTTCAGCATCGCACCCATTATAGCCGCCACAATGCTCGTTCTACCAATTGCAGCGGTCGCGGTAGGAAACATTTGGTGACGAACACGCATTTCTTCTACGGTGTTTGTCATACGTGTAGCGAATACGCGTAATTTACCGCCCCAAGCCGTACCACGTACTAGTATATCTTTCAATTGCTCAGCCATGTCATCACTCCTGATTTCGTTCATATATAATACGCAAGCCCTCGAGTGTTAGCATAGAATCAACTTCTTCAATCGTTTCTGATTCAGCAAAGATCAGCTCTGCTAACCCGCCTGTAGCGATGACTCTCGGCTGTACGTTAAATTCCTTTTTAATGCGATTGACGATACCATCAACCTGTCCAACATAACCGTAAATAATACCCGCTTGCATAGAATGAACCGTATTTCTGCCAATAACGCTTTTTGGCTTCGTTAATTCGATACGCGGCAGCTTAGCCGCTCGTTGATACAATGCCTCGGTTGAGATACCAATACCCGGTACAATTGCACCGCCCAAATAGTTAGCATCACCGTCAATATAGTCAAATGTTGTAGCTGTTCCAAAATCAACAACGATTAGAGGCGCCCCATACTTTTCGATGGCTGCAACAGAATTAACGATTCGATCGGCGCCTACCTCACGTGGGTTCTCATAACGAATATTTAAGCCAGTTTTAATGCCCGGACCTACAATAAGCGGAGTCTTTTTCATATACTTCAAGCATAGCTGCTCTAAAAGTCCCATTAGTGGAGGAACGACAGACGAGATCACTACTCCTTCTATACTGTCCAATCGAAGACCTGCATATTGAAGCAAATTATGAATTGCCATACCGTACTCATCGACCGTTCCGGATCGATTCGTACTAATTCTCCAATGATGTAAAAGCTCTTTATGCTGATAAATACCGAGCACGATGTTTGTGTTGCCAACATCAATGACTAAAATCATGCAGTTGCTCCACCCTTCTTCTCATTCAAGTCCAGACTAATATCTAAAGCTTGAGTGGAATACGTTAACGCCCCGACAGAAATGACATCTACCCCTGCTGAAGCTTTCTCATAAATTGACTCCAGCGTAATTCCACCGGAAGCTTCTACTATAACATGTGGAGATTGAGCTTTAATATACGTTACGGCTTGCTTCATGGCTTCAGCGTTCATATTATCAAGCATAATGATATCGGCTCCACATGCCAGTGCCTCTTTAATTTGCTCCATCGATTCCGTCTCTACCTCGATTTTCATCGTGTGAGGAATAGACTTACGCGCTGACTGCACGGCTGCTGTGATGCTTCCTGCACCTTTAATATGATTATCCTTGATCATAACTGCATCGTAAAGGCCAAAGCGATGGTTATGTCCGCCGCCTACACGCACAGCATACTTTTCCAGCATGCGATGACCAGGTGTTGTTTTTCTCGTATCAACTAAGCGCGTTGGTAATCCTTTTAGCGCATTGACATACTGATTCGTTCTCGTTGCAATACCTGACAATCTCTGCATTAAGTTAAGCGCTAAGCGCTCACCCGTTAACAAGCTTCTTGTACTGCCTTCGACCTCTATAATTACGGTACCCTTCGTTACGGCATCTCCATCCTGTACAAGAGCCTTGAATTCTAGCGCTGGATCAACGACTTCGAATACGAGCCTTGCAATCGGTATGCCCGCAATAATACCGTCTTCCTTCATATGGATAATAGCTTTTGCTTGGGAGTGTGCCGGTATAGTTGTCTCCGTTGTTACGTCTCCGCTGCCAATATCCTCAGCTAGCCAGCTGCGAATTTGTTGCTTCAGTTCCTCAGCATAGCCGCCCGTCGTCCATTCATACATACTCGATCCACTCCTTTAACTGATCCTGGTTGCGATTAACAATCGTATGCTTGCACCAGCGCTCGTCATCACGATGAGGGAAGTCCTCACGATAATGACCCCCGCGACTTTCTTCTCGATATAATGCTGACGAGGTCGTAAGCAGTGCGCAAGTAAGCATATTGGCAAATTCAAACTCCTCGCGCTCCATAAGCACCGTGTCAAAAATTGCTCGCTGGCGGTTCAATTCCTCTAGACCGCGCTGTAGGCCTTGACGACTGCGTTTTAAGCCTGTATGACGTACCATCACCTTTTGCAGCTTTAGGCGACGTTCCACGAAGGGCTGCATCGCATGGGGCTGACGCTCAGCTTTGTACACAATGGAAGGCATAGCTTCAAGCGGCTCAAGCTTCACGATGCGGTCAACGATGCGACTGCCAAATACGATAGCCTCCGATAATGAGTTGCTAGCCAATCGGTTCGCGCCGTGAACACCCGTCGAAGACACCTCACCGCAGGCAAACAATCTAGCAATATTGGTTTCTCCATGCAGATCGGTTTGTACACCGCCCATCATGTAGTGCATAGCCGGAGCTACAGGAATCCAGTCTGATGTTAGATCAAGACCATAAGCGAGACAATATTGATAAATCGTCGGGAAACGATGCTTAATCAGCTGTTCAGACTGATGAGTAATATCAATGTATACGAAGGTGCTTTTCGTTTCTTCCATCTCGCTTACAATGGCGCGAGCAACAATATCACGAGGCGCTAGCTCCAGCTGCTCGTGGTACTTCTCCATAAAGCGCTCGCCCTTAATATTACGCAAAAAAGCCCCTTCACCGCGCACCGCTTCTGAAATAAGGAAGCGTGGTGCTCCTGGATAGCATAGAGCCGTTGGATGAAATTGCGTAAACTCCATATCTCGAATGTTAGCCCCTGCGCGGTAAGCAATCGCCACACCATCACCCGTAGCAACCTCTGGATTCGTTGTGTAGCGGTAGAGCTGTCCTGCACCGCCAGAGCACAATATCGTGGACTTTCCGCGAAGGAAAACACGCTCTCCGTTGCTTCGCTGCACAATGGCGCCGTAGCATACGTTATCTGCTGTAACTAAATCGATGACGAAATGGTTATCCCACACGTCAATGCCTGGTTCACTAATCGCTTTCTCAGAAAGCGCACGAACAATCTCATAGCCGGTTGCATCGCCATTGGCATGAAGAATACGGCGCTGGCTATGGGCGCCCTCCTGCGTAAGTGCAAATTCACCATTCTCTTTATCAAACTGCGTTCCAAGCTTAATTAAATGCTCGACGCCGAGCGGTCCCTCATGGACAAGCACATCAACGGCTTCTCGATCGCATAAGCCTGCGCCTGCAACGAGCGTATCCTGAAGATGATACTCTGGGGAATCATCCTCGGAGATAACCGCTGCAATTCCACCCTGAGCATAACGAGTATTGCTGTCTAGCAGCGATTTTTTTGTAACTAAAACGACGGACTGCGCTTCACCTGCTGCCCGAAGTGCTGTAAATAAGCCTGCAATTCCTGCTCCGATGACAATAACATCTGTATCAACCACTGGTAATGCATCAATATCGATATCCACTAAGTATCTTGGAATCACCGTGGTACCCCCTATATTTCCTTAGAATAGGAACAACGCATGCTACTTTACAAGTAGCATGCGCTCCAATGATTGACGCGCCTGGTCTGCAATATGTTCTGGCACAAAAATTTCAGGCTGCATCGTTTCAAGGCATTTAACTAGCTTCTTTAAGTTATTGACTTTCATGTTCGGGCATACAAGGTATTTGGATGCAAAGTGGAATTGCTTGTTCGGACTGTCCACACGAAGCTGGTAGCCTGTGCCGTCCTCTGTACCAACAATAAACTCCTGACAAGGAGATTCCTTGCAATATTTAAGTATAGCTGTTGTGCTTCCTACGAAATCACCGAGAGCTACGACCTCAGGACGGCATTCTGGATGAACAACGAACTGTGCGTTTGGATATTTGGCTTTCATTTCTTCTACGTCTTTTACGGTCAGCATGTCATGCGTATTGCAGTACCCTTCCCAGATGATCATCTTCTTGTCGGTATTCTGCTGAACGTAATGTCCTAAGTTTTTATCTGGAACCCAGATAACTTCATCCGCGTCTACAGAATTAACGACCTTCACCGCGTTCGCTGAGGTACAGCAAATATCGGTTTCAGCTTTAATCTCAGCAGAAGAGTTAATATAAGTAACAACCTTTGCATTTGGATGCTGAGCTTTTAGCTTGCGTAGTCCGTCTACATTAACCATATCTGCCATCGGGCAGCCGGCACGTTCATCAGGGATAATTACCGTTTTGTTCGGAGCTAGAATCTTTGCGCTTTCGCCCATAAAATGAACGCCGCAAAAAACAATAACCTCGGCATCGGTTTCTGCTGCTTTTTGTGCCAGTAAGAAAGAATCCCCTCGAAAATCGGCAACTTCCTGAATCTCATCGCGCTGATAATAGTGCGCTAAAATAATGGCATTACGTTCCTTTTTAAGCTCCATCAGTCGTTCACGCAATAATCGGTTTTGTTCCTGCTTGCGTTCCATCGCTAAAGTTTCCACAATGATCCTCTCCTTAAGTGAGCAATAATAACCCTATTCTTAACGACTTTGTGAAATCATGCACTTACTTTCCCAAGTCGCTTCCTCTGAATAATGAAAGATTGTGAACAATTTCTTAATGTTTCAAGATTTAATTTACATGTGTTGCAAGCACATGTCAATGGAATTAGGACCAATTGTTCATCATTCTTTAACAAATTTATTCGATGGCCCGAAATAAGAGCGAAAGGTGATACAAAAAAACTGTATTCTGTCCTTGTTGCCAAGAAACAGAATACAGTCATTATTTAGATCAAAGGTGTTCTTTTGAACTTCCTATTCAATCGGGTTCAAAAAGTTCAGCTACTACTTCGTGATCAAAGCTGGAATGAATTTTTGACTTCCTCTTCAATCAGGTTCAAAAAGTTCAGCTTTCAGCACCGAGAAGATGGAACGAAACTAGAAAACGAGGAGCGCAGCGTACGGTGTTGGTACGTGAGCACCGGAGTTTTCGGTAGCGTTCCATATTCGATGCCGAAAACCCATCCTGTACTACTTCGTGATCAAAGTTGTACTTTTTGAACTTCCTCTTCAATCAGGTTCAAAAAGTTCAGCTTTCAGCACCGAGAAGTTTGGATGAAGCTAGAGCTAGAGAAGCGCAGCGTACGTTTTTGGTACGTGAGCATCGGAAAGCTCGGCTGAATTCAAAATTCGACGTCGAATCAACATCCAGTTATACTTCGTGATCAAAGTTGTGCTTTTTGAACTTCAACTAAGAGTCTTTTTTGTTGTTGTCGTCGGAGATAGTCTTATCTACTTCCTTCTCTTCAACAACATCCTGCTCAGCGATTGGCTCATTCGCATCACGCGTTTGAATACGAACCTTAACATCTCCAATTTCATCAACGATTGGTTCAGAAGACGTTACTTCCTCTGCTGAGTCGCCATTGCTTGCTGGAGTGCTGCTTGAACCGCCTGAGAATGGCTCTGGCAATACGCCTGTATCAATCAATGATTTGATTTGCTCGATCTCTAGCGTTTCAACCTCTAGCAGCGTTTGAGCAATCAAATGCATCTCATCACTTTTCTCCTGCAATAGCTTTTTCGTACGCTCATAGCAGCTGTTAATGATCGTTTGCATTTCTTGATCAATCTCATAAGCGATGGCATCGGAATAATTCTGCTCATGACCAAGATCGCGTCCTAGGAATACTTGACCTTGAGAATTACCGAATTGCATCGGTCCAAGACGATCACTCATACCATATTCCATAATCATGCTGCGAACAATACCCGTTGCTTGTTTGAAGTCACTGTATGCACCAGTACCGATTTCTCCGATAAACAGCTCCTCGGCAACCCGGCCTGCAAGCAAACCACAAACACGGTCAAGCAATTCGTTTTTCGTAACGAGCATACGATCTTCCTTCGGAAGCATAATTACGTATCCGCCTGCGCGTCCACGTGGAATGATTGTTACTTTATGCACTTGGTCAGCATGCTCCAAGAAGTAGCCTGCAATCGTATGTCCGGCTTCGTGATAAGCTACGATGCGTTTTTCACGATCACTAATAACACGGCTTTTCTTCTCAGTACCAACGATAACGCGGTCAATGGCATCATCAATATCGACCATGTTAATCTCTTTTTTATTGCGACGAGCAGCTAGTAGCGCAGCTTCGTTCAGTAGGTTCTCGAGATCCGCACCACTAAAGCCAGTTGTACGCTTAGCGATGACATCCAGCTGAACCTCACTCGTCAGCGGCTTATTGCGTGCATGAACTTTAAGAACTGCTTCACGTCCTTTAACATCTGGACGGTCAACTGTAATTTGACGGTCAAAACGACCTGGACGTAATAATGCAGGGTCAAGAATATCTGCACGGTTCGTTGCAGCGATAATAATAATACCTTCGTTCGCTCCGAAGCCGTCCATCTCAACTAGCATTTGGTTCAGCGTTTGCTCACGCTCATCATGACCACCGCCTAGACCAGCGCCACGCTGACGACCAACAGCGTCAATTTCATCAATAAAGATAATACAAGGTGCATTTTTCTTCGCATTTTCGAATAGGTCACGCACACGAGATGCACCGACCCCTACGAACATTTCGACGAAGTCAGAACCTGAAATACTGAAGAATGGAACACCCGCTTCACCTGCTACTGCACGTGCAAGCAATGTTTTACCTGTACCCGGAGGTCCGACTAGTAGTACCCCTTTCGGAATACGCGCACCTACCATATTAAACTTGCGAGGGTCTTTCAAGAAATCAACAACCTCAACAAGCTCTTGCTTCTCTTCATCTGCACCGGCAACATCCTGGAACGTTACACGCTTCTTCTCTTCATTGTAGAGCTTTGCACGGCTCTTACCGAAGTTCATGACTTTGCCGCCGCCACCCTGAGCTTGATTCATTAGGAAGAAGAACAGAATAAAAATAAGCACGAACGGAATGATCGTAATAAAGAAATTCGTCCAGAAGCCCGTAGTCTTCATCTTCTCGTACTTCAAGGTGAAATTATACTGCTGCCTTAAATCTTCAATCTGATCAAGCGAGGCCGTCCCAGCACGAGAAGTGAAGCTGGCATTGCCGCCGTCTGGCGCTTGTATATACTTACCCGTTACTAGATAGGACTGATCCTCATACTTTAATGTTAATTCTGCCACATTGCCCGATTCGATCGCTGTAACTAGCTCATCGTATCTTAAAGGTGTGGAAGATTCACCTGTATTACTGATGTAATTATAGATCCCAATTGTAACTAAAAAAATAATTAAATAATAACCTGTATTACGGATGAACCGTTTCATCCCCTACCTCCTCTCAGACGCTTAAAATATTTTACCATAGCATGACTTTCCATCACAATAGAAGCTGCTTGGAGGCAACATGCGAGGTGTTATGAATAGACTTCCGGCTTAAGAATGCCGATAAATGGCAGATTGCGGTACTTTTCCGCATAATCTAGCCCATAGCCGACAACAAACTCGTCTGGCAATGTGTACCCTTTATAGTTCGGCTCAAGCTTCACTGAGCGACGGGCAGGCTTGTCAAACAATGTAACGACCGAAACGGAAGCTGCATTGCGATGCTCCAGCACATCGATTAAGTAGCTAAGCGTCAAACCACTATCTATAATATCTTCTACAATGAGGACGTCACGACCTTCAACAGACACATCAAGATCTTTAATAATTTTTACGACGCCTGAAGATTTTGTAGACTGACCATAGCTTGATACCGCCATAAAATCAATTTCAAGCGGAACCTTTATTTCTTTTACAAGATCAGACATAAAGATAAACGCGCCTTTAAGGATACAGATTACTAGTGGATTACGACCTTCGAAATCCTTCGTTAACTGCTCCCCAAGCTCTTTTACCTTGTCTAGAATCTGCTCTTCGCTGTATAGTACATCCTGAATATCGTTTAACAACTGGTAATCCCCCTACATTTAACTATGTTATGTTTCGAATTGAAGTTCATTCCTATTCATTGGTCAAGCATGAATCTTCTCACGTATGCCTCGAGCATTGAATGAAAACAATTAGCCTTGTATGCGATTGAACAAGACCAATAGATGATCTGCGCAGCCCAGGCACCCATAATACACGGTCCTCATGATCGACGATAATCGGATATGTATCACGCTCAGCAAGTGCTATCTTTCCATCCACGAACATATCTTGCACCTTTTTCGTGCCATTTAATCCTAAAACCTGCATTCGATCACCTGATTTTCTTGAACGAATGTGCAGTGGAAAGGATAAAATTGCGGCATCAAAGGCGGCTTCGTGCTTCGATTGAAGCTGAGGAAGCTCATCAGACGGAATAATATCAGCATGAATCAACCAATTGCCGAATTGAAGCTTACATGGAAGCTGCTCCAATGCCATGCTTAAAGACGTGGATGTCGATCTGAGACGTTCATAATGCTTAATATGTACCAATCGTAACATTTCATATTCGCGAATGCACATTATTCCTTCGCCAACGTCCATACGATAGGTCTGATGCGCATGATTGGCTGCGATATGTCTAATACGCTCTATCCCATCAAATGATATCGTCGTTGCTTCTTGAGACAGATAACTTAATATTAGTTTAATCAATCTCCTTTGTAAAGCAATCGGTTCATTGCATAAAGCATGACATGAAACGACAAAGCTTTGCTCCTGCTTCGATACAAGCTGTCTAAATCTATCTTCTGTCTGCTGCTGCAGCCATGCGTCCTCTTCACTAGCAATCTCAGCTAGACGGCCTAGCGAATCAACGAGCTGAGGATTATAGCGCTCAAGCATCGGAATAACATCCAATCTGAGCTCATTGCGATGATAATCTCTAGAAAAATTGCTGCTATCTTCTAAATAAGGCACTTGCTCCTGCTGACAGAGCAAGATAAGCTCATTCTTTCTCATACGTAGCAAGGGGCGAATTAGTTCCACGTTTTTTTCGTTTCTCCGATTTTGCATACCGCTTATCCCAGACAAGCCCGAGCCTCGCAGCACATGCATAAGTACAGTTTCTGCCTGATCATCTGCATGGTGGGCAAGAGCAATGGCATACGCTCCGTAGCGCTGTGCGACGTCATGGAAAAACGCATACCTGCGCTTGCGTGATGCTGCTTGGCTGTTCTCGTTCGTTTGCTCCAAGTACGCAGGCATGTCCAGCTCAATCATTTCACATATTATGTTTCGCTCCATGCAGTAGCTGCGTACGAGCTCCGCTTCAGCAAGCGATTGCTCACGAAAGCCATGATTCACGTGAGCTGCAATCAATGTCAGACCAAGCTTTGGAGCAAGCTGGTGCAGAATATGGAGCAGCGCCATCGAATCTGCACCACCTGAAACGGCAACAACGATGCTGCCAGACTTATCAATCGATTGATCCTTTAATAACGATGCTGTTAATTCATCCATGATGCCCATCGCATCCATCATCCTCTACCTTAATAATCCGGTGTAATCAAGTGCATAAAGTGAAGCAGTAATGCAGAGCGATACAATCGATATCGCAATCATTACCTTTAGCCAGCGAGGAGTTGCTGTGTTTTTAACTGTAGGTTTACGCTGATGGGTAATAGCCCGCCAGGCTGAGGCTGCTTCCTTACCATGTGAGAATCCACCATCAAAGGCTTGCTCCAGCCATTTACGATAAGGCGCAAGTTGAGGAATTTCACGCGCTAGCTCAATCAGCTGCTCAGCTGAACGAGTTTGTGGAAGCAGCTCCTTCGACAGCTGGGCCAGCTTGCGCGGAGCAAACACTTGTAAGCATAGCACGCCGAAGGAGAAGAGGTCGTAGGCTGCATCTGCAGATCTTGAGCCCTCGTTCCAATAGCCGCGATCATAGATTTCTGTAAACTGTTTGACTCCCTTTCCAAAGGGGGTCGCTCCTCCGAAATCAATTAAGTCTACTTCACCATACTCGCCAACAATAATGTTTTCAAGCTTTAAGTCACCAAATATCCAGCGCTCACGATGAAGCTCTCCAAGGCTGCGAAGCAAATTCAAGCCGAGCAGCGGAAACCAATCTGCTCCGTGCTGGGCTATATAATTTGCCATATTCAGCCCTTTTACGTATCGCATCGTGTAAAAGGGCACTTCTTTCCCTTGTGGCGTGATCCAGTCATCCACGTCCATTAAATATGATCCCCGAGACGAATCATCGCCAGAGAGAGCCTTCAGTGCATTAATTTCAGATTGAAGGTCAATCGAGCTCACACCCATTTTCAATGCGTACGATTGCCAGCCCTTGGACACCAAATATACTTTCCCGTTTGCTCCCTCACCTAGCAATCGCTCTACTCGATACTTTCCATTCTTCCATTTCCCCGTAATGATGCTTCCTTTTTTTATAGGAAGCTTAAACGACGTCGTCACCCAGCATCCCTTCCATTTCTGAACGACGTTTGGAGTCGTTATGCTGTACAAAATATTCAATAACCTTCATCATCGCAGGGCCTGTAGGTGTCGTTCCGCTCATATGTAGCTTCGGAAAAATCGAATGCACCCCTTTTAGATGAGTCGTCCAGTCGAGGTCTAATACACAGTCCTCCTGCTTCGAGCCTGGGAAATGAAAGACTGCAATTTCACTTTTTCCTTCTCTCGCCTGTAAACTAAGCATAAGATCGTGGATTGATTCCTCCACCGAAGCAAGCTTTGGCTTCATGCTCGCACTCGCATCAATAAGCAGTGCAACCTGCAGTGAGCTGGATTCGGTCAGCTCATCCATCACCTGTACAACCTCTCCCCGCTTCTCAGGTGGCAGAGCTTCGATAGAATCGTTGCCGAGCACGGCTTGAAGCTCGCGCTGTACGGCAAGCTGAATCGTTTGAACAACGGTTTTCCGCGTCATCATCTGTACGGTCTGTGCTAGTTCCTTCGTTTCCACTAATCTACTTAATCCACCACCTGCTCTAGCAATCTCATGAATTTCGGACGCGCCATATTCTCCTAGATCACCTTGATCAACGACACCAACGACATTCACCGTAATCCCCTCTGATTTTGCGTGAGCGGCTGCAACGATTGGACTCATTCCCACATTAGAGCAGCCATCAGTAATTATTAACATTTGCTTCATTACGATACCCTCCTCTTCAAGCATGCCGTAATTGTGTATACGACAATCTATTCCTAGCATTGCCTGAAAAAGAGAGACTTAACCCTAGTAATCTATGTCTATTACGCTTTATTATACATGAGCACCAATTGCTATGGCTAATGATATTGATGCCCATAACATATCAAAGCCCCTTGCACGCCTGCTGAACGTAACCAACAGAACGACAAAGGGCTGTACAGGTCTAACTTACGCTTTTTTTGCGTTCAATTTTTGAGATGCCTGGCCATTTGAAGGTAGCCCATTGCGGCACGTATCGATCAAGTCTCGTAACGAGTACGGTCATATCGTCGTTAATGACTCCATCGTGAAAACGTACAACGGTCTCTAGCAAGCTATCAGCAATTTGCTGTGGATCGTTGCTGCGCAGCTCGCTAATGACGCGCTTCATCCAAAGCTCCTTGTTCACCGCATAACCCGGCGCATCATAGATGCCGTCGCTCATCATAATAAGTAAGTCCCCCGGCATAAGCTGCATATGAACAAAATCGACGTCAATTTCCTGTATAATTCCGATTGGCAAATTGCTAGCAATAATCGGGATGACTTCATTCCCTCGCTTAATGAAGCTTGGTGTGGAGCCTATTTTCAAAAAGGTCGTGTTCGCGCAGTACAGATCAATAATCGCCAAGTCTACTGTCGCATAGATTTCCTCAGGAGAACGAAGCAATAAGATAGAGTTAACAGATTTTACGGCAAGCTGCTCATTCATTCCTGACTGCAGCAGCTGCTGAAGAATAGTTAGCGCTGCGCTGCTCTCCTGACGCGCACGCTCACCGTTGCCCATTCCGTCACTAATCGCGACTGCGAATTTGCCATTGTCCAGCTCCATCATGCTGAAGCTGTCTCCTGATAATAGGTCGCCTCCCTTAGCGACACCTGCAACACCAATATCTACTTCATATTGCTTGGCTGACATAAAGATGGCTCGCTGCAGCTCACTGTGCGTCGCTACCGGTGATTCGCTGCGTACGGTAATATTCTCGCCGAGGATTTCACTAAGCAGTGGTGCGATAATTTTTCGGCACTCCTCAAAGCCTTGCTCGAAGGAATGCTGAATTTCGATTTCTACATTTCCCATTTCTAAGCTAACAATATCTATACTATGGATCGAGAGGCCAAGCGCTTCCACAGCCTCCTTGATTTGCTCCTCTTGAATATGCAGTGCTTGTCCCTCGCGCTTAATCTCCTGCGATAGATCCTCCATCACCTGTGATACACCTAGCAGCTGATCCGCAACGAGCCCTTTTAGCTCATGCAGCTGACGCTGCCACTTATAATTCACCATATGAAGCTCATATTGATGCTTCATCGCGAGCTGAACCTCCGGTACATGCACACAATGTGTCTGCCATGCCTTCGGAACATCCTTCACCCGTCCCTCACTAGCCTCCATGCTGCTCATCATCTCATTCATCATCTTACGTGTCTGTAGCAGCTTGTCTCCCCAGCATACCTTTTGCCGATGACAGCCTGCACAGCTTTCATTAGCAACCGCCTCCATAAAGTGACTGATCTGTTCCTCATGGTTTTGTTCCTTCTCCAGCGTGTAATTCGGATAGAAGCTATTCGATAAGCCTTTGAACATATCCGAAAAATGAAGAACGCGCGCCGCTGTAGCGTTGCGAATATGCTTTGCGTACTCATAATGTGATTTATTGTTTTCTATTGTACCGGGAACGTATTTACTTATCGATTGGATAAGAACTTTCGGTGTAAGGAGCAGCAGCAGCACAGCAAAGGAAGATTCCCATACCGATGTAAACATCTGATCCTGGCTGCCAACATAGATCGTTAAGATAGAGGAGCCAAGTAATAGACCGAAGGACGCACCCATTTTCCCACCCTCACGCAGCAAGCCTGCAAGCAAGCCCGCGAAGGCCAACACACCAATCTGGAGCACAGCGCTATAATCAGCCAAGCTTAATATAAGCCCTGCTACCACACCGACCGTCGCACCAAGCGGTGCACCACCCGCCATTGCGAACACAAGCAGCATATATCTAGATAACACATGCTCAACAGATATTCCTTGAACGATCCAGCCTACCGTACCCGTCATTACACATGCTAGCAGAATCATGACACAGATCATTTCCTCGTTCTTTAGCTTGGCAGATTTTCTTGCGAGCGTAATTACTGGAAGCGCATGAATAAATACGAGCGTTAGTACGAAGGCAAGTCCTGCTTCCACAAAAACCATCATTAGGTTATACCAGTCTAACGTATTGCCAATAAAAGCATGAAACAGCTGCACTAATATGACTGATATAAATACGATTAACGGAACTCTCGATATCGTTACCTTTTCAAACGCTTGCAAACCTCTGAACAGTAAGTATACAACGAGCAGCTCAAGCGCAATCCACAGTGGAGCTGGCTGTAAGGCCAGTGTACTGCCCAGCACGATCGCTAGCCCTGACAAAAACGCGACATCGCGGCGCATGTAATAGACTACCGCAAAATAAGCAACAGCAAAGGACATGAGCGATTCTAAAATTACAGCTCGTCCAAGTAAAAAAGCTAGAGCTACAAGAACGATTTGCCATTTTCGACTTGCAATTTGTTGGTAGGCACCCTGTACCCCCTTCATCTGCATCAACCGCTCTCCGATGTTAAAGCTGACTACTGCACTTTCACTTTTCTTCATGCTTTACACCACCATTACTTTATTTGTGTGTTCCCCATTATAGTGGCTTATGCCAACTTTTTTTGTCAGATGGCGGTGTCACGTCAAAAGTTTTTTCCGACAAAAACAAGCGTCTCGCAAGTGATGTCGGATTAGCGTTGGAGCCAGTACTATCAAAGGTTACAGACAAAGCCATAAGGTAAAGGATGGATTGCCGCTTTGTCGGAAACAGGCCTACTTATTGGCGAATGGACTAGACTTACGCATGCAGATGATGAAAAGTGACTGAAAGTATTTGGTATATAAGCCAAAGTCGACATGTTAAGCTTTTCGTTCTACAGCCTGCTACGAAGCACCCGAACAAGAAGCGTTGTAGGATGTTACGTGAACACAAAAAAGCAGAGCTTTCGCTCTGCTTGTTATCATTGAAGTTCAGTTGTTCATTATATTACATGCGCTTTGCGCCGCGACCACCGCGTTTACCTTCGGTGTTTTTCTTTAAAGATGAAATGCGCTCTTCACTGTCCTTTAAGAACTTAGACATTCTATCCTCAAATGAAGGTTTGCTATAATTAGGCTTACCAAAGCCCTGCTTGTTGAATGGACGTCCTCCGCGATCATTATTGCCGCTACCACCACCGCGATTAAATCGCTCTCCGCTATTTCCTCCTGGTCGAGAAGGCGGAGCCTGTTCACCAGCTGGACGATCAACAGCTTGTTTGATTGAAAGGCCGATTTTACCATCTTTGTCCACATTGATCACTTTTACAGTAACGACATCATCAATTTTGAGATGATCCTTTACATCTTTAACATAGTTATCAGCGATTTCTGAAATATGAACCAGCCCAGTGACTCCTCCGGATAGATCAACGAATGCTCCGAAATTTGTAATGCCAGTCACTTTACCTTCTAATTTGGCGCCCACTTCAATTGCCATAAAATAAAATGTTCCTCTCTTAAAGTATTATTAGGACTACCTAAATAATAATATAAAAGGTAGCTTATAAAAGTGATTATAACCAAGGAACGAAACAAGGTCAACAGACAGGCACCACAGTTACTCACTAAAAATTTGCTGCTCTCCTTCTCTTACGAGCCCTTGTTCCTTGGTCGCAAGCTGAGACATATACTCTGGATCATTTAACAGCATCACTTTATTTTCCAATTCCTGAAGCTTCTGTTCCATTACGTCACGATTCGCTTCAAGTGATAATAGTTGTTCATTCAAATGGTCTTTTTGATACATCTGGTTAATGACAGTATATACCGCCCAGCCCATAAATAACACAATTAGAAATAGCCAAATCTTAAGTCTACGCTTCGTTGCAGCTTGAACCGACTTCCCTTGCACCATTCGCTACTTCCTCCTTAACCACGATGGCAGACGTTTCGCCGCTGCCAGCCATAACTGTTTCAGCCTCTCCATTCCTGATTTCCCGTAGGGTTCAAGCCATCTTAATAACGGTTTTGTTATCGGAGACAGCATCCATAGGACTAATTTTAGGATAGGACGAACTAATTGTAGCATAATTTTTCCGATTCCAATAGTGAACTTAGTCCCAAGATTTAGAATATAAAGGACAACCATCCACAGAAACAGGAGCGGCTTAACAATGAGCAGCTGGAACATTCGAATGATCCCAGATAACAGCCACTTTATGGCTTGAATGAGCCATTTCGTAAGTGTCGTGGTAAATGAGCTAAACAGCCAATAATATAATATGGCTCCTACAGCTAGTCCGATAAATACATATGCTCGTACCTCGCCATAATTACTTACATATAGCATTCGGAATACTAGAATAGCTGAGGCAATCCAATACGCTATATCGAGACAAGATAGAGTCCAGCGGGGGAATTTAAATTCAGATGACACCACACGATAGCCATCGAACAAAATTCCCATTCCTATGCCTGACATAATCATAGCTCCTAGCGTTAACCACTGAATCGTTAAGCTCATCGAAACAGCTTGCCGAATACACCCTTGCCTTTACTTGCATGGGTGCCATCAGAATAGGCGAGAGATTGAATCATACCTTCTATTGCGACTAGTCCTTGCTCAAGACTTAGATGCTTCATATGCAGATTATGTCCGGTTACGGTTAGCATGCCTAGTTCTGTATTCAGTAAGAACAACTGGTTATCGAAGCTCTCAACCTTCGTTACCCCAGTAAGCTCCAGCAGCTTACGATTCGTTAATCGCACGTCCTGCTGCTTCTGCTTTTTTTGCTGTTCTGACATAGACTCGTCCTCCACTTCAATTGTTCTGGTCTCCCTATAAAGTATGGAAGGATGCCTTAGTTTAGAACAACAAAAAAGAGAGCCTGCTGATAATTTTCAGCGTGCTCTCTTCTTAACAGCATCTATTCCCAATCGATAATGTTCTCTTTTGGGCGTGCTTCTTCTTTCAACAAGGTATACAGCTCGGCTGCTTCGTCCTTGCGTGTCGTGTCAGCGATTCGATCTACGCGAACCGTTACAATCTTCTGACCGTACTGGATTTGCAGCTCGTCGCCTACCTTCACTGTACTGCTAGCCTTTGCCTCTCTACCATTTATCCAAATCCGTCCCTGTTCAGAAACATCCTTGGCAACGGTACGTCTCTTAATTAAACGTGATACCTTGAGAAATTTATCAAGACGCATAGATTACTTGATCGCTTCTTTCAGTTTGTTACCAGCTTTGAATGCAGGTACAGTTGTTTCTGGAATGTTGATGTCTTCACCTGTTTGAGGATTACGGCCAACACGACCAGAACGTTTACGAGTTTCAAACGTACCGAAGCCGATCAATTGTACTTTATCGCCGTTTGTTAGTGCATCCGTTACTTCTGCTAGAAATCCGTTAATGACGGTTTCTACATCACGTTTAGTAAGACCATTTTTCTCTGCAATGTTATTGATTAGATCTGTTTTGTTCATTGTTATATTCCTCCTGACAATGCATCCATAATTATAGGCTAGCGCCAATTAGTGAGGCTCAGTATGTACGTTCTGTTCTCACGAAGATTAATAATTCAACTAAAGTTTACAAAATCCTTCTTATTCCTATTAAATTTTTTACAAGATTTGCTGAATAAGCGTTGATTTTGACGACAATTAGTCATTTTTCATCTTCTTTGCTTCGTCCCACCATTGATCCATCTCTATTAAATTAGTATCGTCAAAGCTTTTATTATTTATACGAAGCTGCTTCTCAATATATTGAAATCTAGTTTTAAATTTGAGATTAGTTTTCGCTAGAGACTCCTCAGGGTCGGCTCCGATAAAGCGTGCTGCATTGACGACCGCGAACAATAGATCACCTAGCTCTGCAGCTTGCTTCTGCTGATCGCCAGACGCTAGCTCCTGCTTTAGCTCTTCCAGCTCCTCTGCGATTTTATCAAGGACAGGCCCGATGTCATCCCAATCGAATCCTACCTTTGCTGCTTTTTTCTGAAGCTTATAGGCCGTTAACAGTGCTGGTAAATCCTTCGGTATGCCGTCGAGCTGAGAAGGCCGCTTGGCTGCAATTCCTTTCTCCTCCTGCTCCTGCTTCTTCATCGCATCCCAGCTTTGAAGCGCCTCATCTGCACTCTGAGCAGACAGATCGCCAAAAACATGAGGATGACGGTATATGAGCTTCTCATTCAAGGTCTCAATAACGTCATAGATAGAGAAGCTGCCTAGCTCTTCCTCCATCTGGCTATGCAGCATCAACTGCAGCAATACATCGCCAAACTCCTCCTGCATCGCTTGTGGATCATCGTTATCAATCGCCTCTAGTGCTTCATAAAGCTCTTCGATGAAGTTTTTGCGAATCGATTGATGCGTTTGCTCCTTATCCCAAGGACAGCCCTCTGGACTGCGTAATATCCGCACGATTTCGTGCAAGCGATCGAACATGCGGTTTTGTAGTGCAGCCTCCGAAGAACGAGGCACGTAAATGATCGACAGGTTATGGTAGCCTTGCAGGTGATCAAGCTCATAGAGTGGCACCTTGTGAATTTGCTCCTGCCCTGCTACACCTAACGCGTGACCAACGATCACTTCATAATCATCCGGATATCGCTCCATTAATGCAAGCTTAACGTCAGAGGCCGTAAATGAATCATATACTTGTCCAATAAGCGTATGTAGACGTGGCTGCAGCTGCGAAGGGTCTAGCTCCGCTGCATCCAGCAATACAAAGCCTTCAATAGGGTCAAACTTGAGAGAAGCGAATGCAGCATCTAAAAAGCTTTCTCCTCCTCGAACGCTTAGCTCAATACCGTTTTCCTCACAGCGTGTCAGCAGCTGCTGAACGGTGCTTTCTGCTACCATGGGATGACCTGGAACTGCATATACGATATGCGGCTCACTAGTCTCATGCTGTGCCAATCGCTCGACCTCTGCTACAAGTGCATCAACAATCTCCTTATATACATCTGGAAAGTTGCTATGGCGCTCATAGATGTCATCAAAGCTCGTATAAGCGATGCCTTCTGCGTCCAGCATCGTCATCATTGGATGATGCTTCGTCCGCACATACAATCTGTCTGCACGCTGCAGAAGCTTCCATACCCCTAATGTTAGCTGATCGGCATCTCCGGAGCCTAGTCCTACAACCGTAATTTTCTTGTTCATATTCTCGTCCCCTTATGCGTTACGTCCTCTTTATCCTAACCATGTTATTTCCTGCTTAGTCACCCCTCGAGTAATCCAAAGCGCTAAGCTATACGCAAGCGCACCAGCGACAACCGCCATTAGTGAATACAACGTCATCTCTAGCCTGTTCACACCACCTGTTGGCAGCAGAATGAGCTGAAACAAATATAGAGTAAGGCCCATCGTTAACATCGCCACTGCAGTCGATATAAGGGATTGCACAAGCGAAGGGTTGTCCTTTGTTTGCTCAGCGTAGCTGCTCATTTGTCGCACCGCAAGCTTTAATGCAATAGCACCGAGACACGCGGGCAGCAGCAATGCAAAATTCGCTGCGATAGCAGCACCCGTAATGCCGTAGATTGGAACCAACCATATATTCAATAATGCCTTACTGCCTCCAGCGATGACAAGCAGCCAAAGCGGGAGTCGTGAAACACCAGCTGCCTGCAGCAGTGGTGCCTGCACCGCGAGCAGACTGCTCGTTAATGTCGTCAAGCAGAGATAACGAAACGTTTCTAACCCAGCAGTATCCTTATACAGCATAATGTTTATTGGTTCCGCTAGCATAAGCAAGCCTACGGTAGCCCCACAGCCAACAAACCAAGCCATACGATGCATAAGCAGCAGCCTTGGTCCTAATAGCCTCAGAGCGCCTGGATCAGCCCCATAATTCATCCAACGCGGTAAGAAGCCTGCTGCAAAGGCTCCAAGCAGCATAGAAACGAGCTGTATGAGTGGTTGGATTCGACTATATTGACCGAATTGAGCCATAATGTCCTCGGCTTGACCTTGCAATAAGCGAGGGATGCTTAAGGCGTCGACCACTGCAACAATCGGCACGACAATTGCCGCGAGCGCAGTAGGCAGCGCCAGCTTAATGAGTGATCTTGCTTCCAGCACGGACAGCTGAAAGCTGTGCCTAGTGAATGGCTGTCGTGGCCTTTGATACCAAAGCCATAATAAGGCTGCACCAGCACCAAATGCCGATCCCCACATCACACCAGCTGTTAGCTTACCATCTGACCATCCCATGGATAGACCAATCCACAAGGCAAGCAGCATACAGCACACACGTACGAGCTGCTCTATTAGCTGAGACAGTGAGGAGCTTCGTGCATCATCAATTCCTTGGTAAAACCCTCGATAAACAGCAATAAGCGGGGTTACACATAGCGCTGCTGCGAGTACGCGCAGAGAGCTGGCGATCTCAGGATGCCCGATCCACTCCCCAAGCATTGGTGCTGTCGTAAATACGATTAATGATAAAATAATTGCCGTTACACTGCTCATAACGAGCGCCACTCGTAGCGATCGCAGTCGCTCCTCGGGTCTAAGCACAGCTATGTATGAAGCAAGTGCGGTAGGTATGCCAGCGATGGCCAAAGCCATCATAAGCTGGTAAATCGGATAAACGATATTATATATGCCAAAAACAGCATCACCAGCTAAATTTTGCAAAGGAATCTTCTGCAGTACGCCAATAAGCTTCGTTAGTAGTGTTGCTGCCGTAAGCCATAGCGCCCCATAGCCGCTTAGCTTCAGCCAATGCTTTCGAATGCTCAAACCTCTCACACTACCTTCTTATGTCAGTTATGTACACCATCCCTCCATTATAAATGCCTGCTCGAAAAGTTCAACTTTCAGCGATCTGCTGAACTCAAGATTCGACGCCGATTAAGCCCTCAGCGCTGCTTCGTGATCAAAGCTGAACAATTTGAACTTCCCATTCCAATCAGGTTCTAACTTCCCATTCCAACCACGTTCAAAATATTGGGCT
>Ga0180216_1000849_pt1 | contig 29182 bp, 27 predicted proteins | sample eDN3rd37CBELigMG_FD_128879 | JGI IMG/M metagenome (GOLD analysis project Ga0180216, IMG submission 128879) | Enriched Miracle-Growth compost microbial communities from Emeryville, California, USA - eDNA 3rd pass 37_C BE-Lig MG (version 2)... ... | reverse complement strand
GGCATCACCACGTCCATGCACGACTGCATGATGCCGAGTGGACCGGCTGCCAGCACCACGCGCTCGTAGTCGAGCCCGCTCATCAAGACGTTGACGCCCTTGTTGACCGTACCGAGCACGTTCTCTTCCGGCACCTCGCAATCCTCGAACACGAGCTCGCCAGTGTTCGAACCCCGCATTCCGAGCTTGTCGAGCTTCTGGGCGACACGGAAGCCTTTGAAATCCTTCTCGACGATGAAGGCCGTGATGCCGCGCGGACCGGCCTCCGGGTCCGTCTTGGCGTAAACGATGATGACATCGCCGCCCGGACCATTGGTGATCCACATCTTGGTGCCGTTGAGGATGTAGCGATCACCTTTCTTCTCGGCCCGGAGCTTCATGGAGACCACGTCAGAGCCGGCCCCTGGCTCCGACATGGCGAGCCCGCCCACGTGCTCGCCCGAGATCAGCTTCGGCAGATACCGGCGCTTCTGCTCCGGGGTGCCATTACGACGGAGCTGGTTGACGCACAGGTTCGAATGCGCGCCGTAGGACAAGCCAACGGAGGCCGAAGCGCGGCTGACCTCCTCCATGGCTATGACATGTTCCAGGTAGCCCAGCCCCGAGCCGCCGAACTCCTCCTCCACGGTAATGCCATGCAGCCCCAGCGCGCCCATCTTCGGCCAGAGGTGGCGCGGAAACTCGTCGGTCCGGTCGATCTCCGCCGCGAGGGGGGCGATCTCGTCGGAGGCGAATGAGTGCACCGTCGCGCGAAGCTGATCGGCGGTTTCGCCGAGGTCGAAATTGAAGGACGGTAGGGCGTTCCGGATCATTGCGTTTTCACTCGACTTGCCTTGGCGCTGGAGTGTCTCCTTATAGGAGGTTCCCGCCGCCCTGTCAGGGGAAAGCCGATGACCGAAGCACGCCCCGACTCACCCGCAGAACGCCCCACCTCCTTCCCGTGGCCGCCCGTGCTGCTCGTGACAAGCGTGGTAGCAGCTTGGGTGTTGCAACGCCTCGTCCCCCTCCCCTGGCCGGGCATGGACGATCTCGCCTCCCGCATCGCCGGACTCGGGCTGGGCCTCGCTGGTATCTTGCTGATGGCCTGGTCGATCATCACGCTCCGGCGTGCCCGCACCACCGTCATGCCGAACGAAGCCGCCACCAACCTCGTCACCGACGGGCCGTTCCGATTTCGGCGTAACCCGATCTATCTTGCCGACATGCTCATACTGCTCGGCATTGCCGAGCTCATGGGTAACATATGGCTGGTGCTGCTCACGCCGGTGTTCGGCCTCCTCGTCACCTGGCTCGCCATCATCCCCGAGGAGCGGCACCTCGAAGCGCGCTTCGGGGATGAGTATCGGGTGTACAAGGAGCGCACGCGGCGGCTGATTTAGTCCTCGAGCCCTTCGAGGCAGATCATCGACAAGAGCAGCGTCGCCACGTGAGCCTCGCGTCCGCCCTTCTCGGCATACACGTCCGATTGGCAGATCGTGAGCGTCCGCCCCGGCTTGACGACCCGTCCGCGTGCCACCAGTCGCTCGCCCTGAGCAGGGCGCAACAGGTTGATCTTGAACTCCGTCGTCAACACGCCCGTGCCCTTGGGGTAGAGTGAGAGCGACGCATATCCTGCAGCCGAGTCGGCAATCGTCGCGGTTACGCCGGCATGGAAGTAGCCGTGTTGCTGGGTAAGATCGGCGCGGAACGGAACGCTCAGATCCACCTCGCCGGGTGCCAGGTGCACAAGTTCAACGCCAAGCGTACGCATGAACGCCTGCCTGGCGAAGCTCGCGCGCACGCGGGTCTGGTAATCTGGATCGAGGGGCTCGAACGTGCTCATGCTCTGCTCCGGATACTTCTAATGGCCGAAAACATGGCACGAACCCTGCACTTCGCCCAGCCGCTGTTTTTTGAACGAGCCGCCCATTGCAATCGGCTCGATCCGTCAACACGTAATCCGATCAGAGATGAGCGTTTCTTCATTGTTTCGTCCGATTCTGCAGGCCAGTGTGCAACGGGGGTGGAGGTGCGATCATGGGGACCACGTACCAGGCTGCCGTTCTTGTGCTGGCACTGACGACGGGGGCGGTCGCGCTGAACCCGGCGGATTCGCTTGCCCAAGCGAGCCGCCGCGACGGCATCGGCGAGCTCATCGCCCGGGAAGGGCAGGTTACCGACAAAAATGACGCTCAACAGGAGGCCGTTCCCAAGGACGCCCGGGAAGGCAGCGTAGAGTATGAACAGGCCCGGCGCCTCATGCGCGCCGTCGACTCCATCCTCGAGGACGCTGCCAAGCATCGCAATGAAGCCCGTAAGCTGCCGTCACGAGGCGACTTCGTCGTAACACCTCTTTGGACGGAAACCCGGGAAGATCGAGAGCGGAAAATCCGCGACCTGCTCGACGCGGCGCTCGGCATCGTCACGGACGTGCCCGTGGTTACCGTACAGCGGCGCGTCGAAACACTTCGCAAGAACATCCGCGATCTCGAGGATCGCATCGTCAAGCTCAAGGAGAAGCAGCTCGTCGCTCCGCAAGACGCCATTCTCCCCGGCGTTCTGTCCGATACCGTCGAAAGCCTTGGCCGGGACATCGAGGAAGCGCAGCGCCGGATCGAGGAGAACCGCAAGGCCATCGAAGCTGCGAAAACCGAAATCCATCAGGCGCTCAAGGCCTCTGGCGTCGAGCTTTCGGCCGAACAGGTCGACCTCCTCCTCGACAGCGTGCTTTCCGGTGACCTCGTACGGCTGGCGGCCGTCTTCAATTCTGCCAAGCTGGTCGATCGTCAGCTCGCCAAGATGCTGAATGCCTCCGGCAGCAACATGAACGCCGCGCGGAAATACTTCGCGATGCACGCGGCGCTCTTCGCGATGCTCGTGCACGCGCAGGACACGCTGATCGACAAGATCGACAACAATTACCTGCCCAAGCTCGACGCCATCAGCAAGGACATCGAAGCGGCCCGGCGCAAGACGACCGATCTGCTCAAGGCTGAGAACCGTCCCGATCAGCGGCGGGCACTGGAAGCTAACCGCGAGAGCCAGAAGCTCGCCGAAGAGGCGGCGAAGGGATACCGGCGTTACCTCCTGCAACAGCGTGAGCAGATTGCCGAGGCCCGCAAGCGCACCGCGCACGACCTACGCATCGCCGACAATACTTACGAGACCGTGGAAGCGAGCTTCCAGCTCCGCAATCTGATGCGGGACAGCTCAGCGTCGTTCGAGGCCATCCAGAAGCTCGAAGCCCCGACCTTCGAGCAGATCTTCCGCAACGAGGAGCTGCGGAAGGAATTCGAGAACCTGACGCGCAAGCTCGATTCGCCGACGTCGTGAGAGGGTTAGGTGAAGTCGTGAAGTCGCCAAGTCGTGTAGTCGGCTCCACGTACGAGCGCACGATTTCACGAATTCACGATTTCACTCTCCCTTCACCGCCTATACTGCACGAACGGCGACTTCGTCGCGAGCTGATCATAGAGCCCCCGGGCCCGGTAATTGAACTCCTGCGTTGCCCAGTAGGTGCGGGTGCACTGGCGCGCGTCGGCCTCCTTGTAGACAGCCTCGATCAATGCACGGCCAATTCCCTTCGCGCGCTCCGTCGGCTGAACGAAAAGGTCCTCCAGATAGCAGTTCCAGGTGGGCGACCACGTCGAGCGGTGGAAGAGAACGTGCGCCAGACCGATGGGCACATCGTTCTCATTCGTAGCGACAAGCCCGATGTGGAAGTCAGGCTCCCCATTGATAAGCCGCTGCCACGTCAGCTCCATCACCTCTTCCGGTACGCTTGCCTTGTAAAAGGCGATGTAGCCCTTGAACAGCTCCAGCCAGTGAGGCTTGTCACGGGCCTCGAGCCGTCTCACGCGAACTGCTGCGTTGCCCGTGCTCTGCATCTGTCGCTCCCTTCTCTCGTGCGCCGCCGCGCTTTGGGCCAGCCTATTTTCAGACGCCCTATCCTCTTCCGTCAAACCAAATGAGTGCACGTCTGCAACAGCGGGAATTCTGCAACACTTGGTGTTGCCCGACTAACCTTCTTGGGGTTTCAGCTCGCGGATGGGTTGAAGCGGACAAGCGCTTGCCCCTATATTCCGCGGAGAGGAGAAGGGGGCATCTGGAGATTGCGATGCGCTTTACCGCCGCTTTCGGTTTGGCGGGCGTGGCTTTGTGCGCCATGTTCGGCTCCGGTGCCCAGTCCGAACCCGCGAAATGCGCAGCGGGTCCAGACGCCCTCGGAGTTTCGCGAGTCATAGAGATCGATACTTCCAACGGGCCGCGGTTCGGTCATCTCCAGTACAAGGACACGGACCTGCTTCGGGACGGCGAGGTGGTGCTGACGTTCGACGACGGACCGTCGCGGCGTCACACGCGCGAGGTGCTCGATGCGCTCGATGCGCATTGTACCAAGGCAACCTTTTTCTCGGTGGGCAGGATGGCTGTGTCCGACCCGGGAACACTGCATGAGGTTGCCCTCCGCGGTCACACCATCGGCGTCCATACGTGGTCGCACAAGAATCTGCAGGCGGTTTCGGAATCTCAGGCGAAGGCGGAAATCGAGCTGGGTTTGAGCACCGTGCGGGCCGCACTCGGTGCCCCGGTCGCGCCCTTCTTCCGTTTCCCCTACCTGGCCGCCCCGCAGAGCCTGCAAGCCTACCTGCAGCAGCGTGGCTTTGCGATATTTTCCATCGACGTCGACTCCTACGACTTTCGCACACCGAGCGCGACGACGATGCAGCGGAACGTCCTTTCTCAGCTCGCACAGCGGAAAAAGGGCTTCATACTTTTCCATGACATCCAGCCCTCGACCGCGAAGGGCCTGAACGGCTTGCTCACCGAGCTGAAGACGCGTGGCTATCGCGTGGTGCACCTTGTTGCCAAGGAGCCGGCGACCACCCTGGCAGATTACGACGAGATGGCCGACGCGGTGCTACGCGAAAAGCGCCTCGCCGTCTCCTCCGAACCGCCCAAGCGTGCTGCGCCGCAGCTGCCGCCGGCTGGCTCAGAAGCTAGCGCTCGCCCGACTGTCGGCCCTGGTCAGAGTACTCCTGCGCGCCCGCGGTTTGGCGATGAAGTTCCCTGGCAGCAGCGGGTGTTTCAGAACTGAACGAGCTAGCCCGTCCGGGTTTAGTTGGTTGCCGAGGATACAATTGGCGTAGAAGGTTTGGCGCGGCGTCCGCCACCTCTTTCGGAACGATCGCCGGACCGAAACGCTGCGAGAGCAATGTGACCGGCGTGCGCAGGATGTTCTCGCGATGATCTTCGTACAGGAACAGCCGTGCGCTGATGTAGTACACTAACATCAAAATCGCACGCGCTCGCGCCTCCGAGGCGGTCTGGACGACCACGAGCGCTTCGGGCGAGGGGGCGATGTGAGACGTGAACATGATGTCGAGAAACCGCTTCAACTCGGGTAGCCCCGCACAGAGCTGATGTAGGGTGGCGTCCAGCCCAGCGCGATCCCCAGCGGCCAAGAGCGCTTGAGCTTTCAAGACCAATAGATAGAGCTGAAACTGGGATCCCGGCTCACAAAGCTCGAGCGCTTGATCCAACGACGCCAATCCCTGATCGATCTGGCCGATGAACACCCGCATTTGGCCGACGGTGCCCAGAGAAGCGGCAACTGCGGTACTGGCCCGATGGGCATTTTCGGCGAGCTCGACTGCCATCCGGCGGTAACCGCGATCGACGAAATAAAGCAGCTTGGCCGCCATGATTGCGTAGAACGGCTCCGACTGAATAAAGGGCAGACAGTCGGTCACGAGCGCCTCGATTTCGTCCTCGTCGGGCGTTCGGGTATCAGCGCCCGCGATGAACAGCTCGATTCCGCTCTCGATGTACTTGGTGTGCAGGGCAGTTGCCAGCAGCAGCTTGGCCAGATGATCGTCCGGGTTAAGTGCAAGCACCTCCCGCAATCTGCGCTCGCTTTCTTGCCAGCTGACACGCCCCCCGATCATGCTCGCGGACGCCTTGTGCAATTGAACAGGCAGCGGCTCAGGCCGCTCCCGCTGCACTGCGAGCTTCCGCCAGATCTCCGACGCGATCTGATCCGCCAATTGCTCAGCAAGCGCCAAACTGTTACCGAGTTCCGCCTCGGCACTGGCGACCCTACGGCGTACGACGCAGAAGATCTGATCTGTACGGAAGCCGATCGCTCGGAAAACGCAGTCGAGTCCGGATGCGTCGGCAAGGAACGTGAGGTCGATCGCGAATTCCGGACAACTCTCGCCGAACGCGCTGCGCGGCGGACACTCCGGATCCAGGAAAACCTTGTGCGCGGAGCCGAAATGCTTTGCGAGGTGCGCTTGGAAGGTGTGGCTGAAGGCTGTGGCCAGCGATTTGAACTGGCCGATACGGTTCAACCCGCGCAGGGGGCCAACGACGACATGCGCATCACTGGCGGGCGGACGTCCGCGTGCCGCCTTTGCCACCCAAATATACCCTTCCCCATAGCGGGTCGCGATGAAACGGGGATTCTTCGGATCATCGTTCAGCTTGCGGCGCAGTCTGTTGATGGAGAAATCTATGTTCCTGTCGTTCTTGTCCGATCCGGGTTCCGAAACGGCATCGAGAAGCTGATTTCTCGACAGCACCCGGCCGGCGTTGCGCACCAGCTGGTTGAGCAACCTGCTTTCGGATCGAGTGAATTTTACTTCGAGTCCGTCATCGCGAATTGCTGATCGGAAATCGCTGTCGAATGTGGCGGGACCAATCGAGTTCGAGTGCTGCTTTCCCATTAAGAAACATTCCCAGCAATAACCGCCAGTCTGGTGCCCAGCCCGACTGTTGAACAGGCTTGCAAATAATCCTGCAACAATCGTCGCAAACGCTTCTCTTCCTTCACAACCTTCCAATCTGCAAACGTTGGGGAAGACTAATGAAGACGGCTGAGGCTCTCAACACGGATCTTTCTACGCGTGGAAGTGCCGGTGATCCTTTCAGCCGTCGGCGCGCGCCGACCTCGGCCCCGAAGATATCAAGTCAGGAATCCCTGTTCTTCTCGAATGGAGTCGATCAATGCCGTCGACCCCTGCTCGACTCCCACCTAGCGAACCATCATCCACATGAAAATCAGCTGAGTTAGAGCAGTTCCGGGCTGCTAGTTCGGAAGAGCGGAGCCATCAAGCCGTGGCCCAGGAAACCACAACGTTGCCAATCCCCATCGCCCCACCCTCGGGAATGGCAGGCTGTCAGCTGGCATCAAACGCCTCCGGCTTTAAACAATGCTGCAACAATATCGCTGGATGTTCCCCATTTCCCGAAGCGCCGCGAGCACGTCGTGCGCTCACAAATCACTCACTATCCTTCCGCTAGGAGCGAGGCATCATTAATGACAGCCATCCTAGAAGCTGCGATGCTGGCGACGTTTTCGGTTAGCTGGTACTGCTCGATTTGGCGGATGCTCACGACGGGCCACGCTCACGGCAAGAGCCTGGGCTTTGTCCTTTTCATCTGTACCGGCTATGTCTGCGGCATCCTTTCCAAAATTTCGCTGTTCATGGAAACAGGGACCCTTTCAGGGCTAATTCTCCTCTACACTTGGAATCTGTTGGTCACTGGTTTCGACGCATTCCTTGTTTACCACTACACGCGCCGCGCCGCGGCCAAGCGCCAGCCCGCAGTGCAAACGTTGACTGATCGTCTAACCGCCAGTGCGAGCTGATCCGGAATTGACTCTGCGGAAGCGTACAGCGCGGCCGCCACGGTGAGCGGTCGGCAGCGAGGCGTTGCTTTGGTTGCGAGAAAAGATGGACGACTAGGCATTTCAATAAGACCGTCTTGGCTGTCTCCAACAAACGGTCGGGAAAGCGCGTACTGCAACTCTGAGATTTTTGACCTAATCCCGTTTGCAGTACTCACATCGAGCGCCAAAACCGATGCGCTCTCTGCTGCAGCTGCGAACAGAATTTCAGGCGCACCAGCCGTTGCGGCCGCCTAGATCGATCCTCGGCTTGCGAACGAACGCCCGACATACTGCACGTTCACTTTGCTGAGCGACGGCGCTCGGAACTGGTCCGCCACATTGGGGGCGAGCACACCTATCACGGCGATTGGTTGCTGTCCTCCTTGTATGACCCCACCACCCATATGAAACTCTGAACATCGATGCCGTCTCGCGGTCTGAGTGCCGCTAGCTCAGTGGCTGTTCTCGACACAAGTTCCAGGAGACATTCATAAACACCCAAATCAAGCCGTGCCTCGTAGTCGGTCGCGAAGCGGTGGCCGACGCGAGCGGCGAAGTCTTTCGTGACTTCAGGCTTCAAAAACATGTGCTCTTCGGGACGCCACAGAAATGCAAGATAAGTCGCCGCCGGCCAGGTCGCGACGTTGTAAGGCTTCAACGCGCGCTCGATGGCAAGCAGAGCTAACTTACCCTCACCCAAGGTGAAGCGCGCAGCAGCGCGGATAAACGCATCGGCCGATGGACCACGTAGTGCCTCGGTCAATCGTGGTTTCTCGAATCGTGAGAGCAGATTGGTGTCTCGAAACACTGCGAGCACTGCTTCGCCGAAGCCCGAACCAGTTGCAGCCTGCTCGACAGGAACGGTCGCATCGAGCCTCTTCTTCGCTTCCACCTTGTACTTGCGCTCGTCATTCTCAAACTTTTCCGAATGGAAGCCGTTCGGAAAGAAGCGTAGAAAGCGCGCCCGCGCGCCATCGAAGCCAAAGTACTTCGGGTTTGCCTTGCCAACTTCGTCATGAAGCCGGCGCCATACGTCGTCAGGGTTCTCACCGTTCGCGCAGATTTTGCCGTCAGCGACGCCGAAAAAGCGCCCGTCCTTTCGCACCAGACGAAGCTCCGTCTTGCCAAGCTTACCAGTGCGAACCGTTTCAGCCTTGCTCATCCCACCCCCGCTGATTGAGAATTCTCTTAACCTCAAAGTATGCCCGTTATTCTGCTTCGGGCCCTATACCGCGGCTTCTCAAATTCCTCCTCATCCGTGTCCTGAGCCTTCCCCTTCATCCCTGGAGCGATTCCGAGTCGGACCTCTTCGGCATAGCGCTCGGCGTTGAGGGCCAGCAAGCGGGAGAGGACCTCGTCGCGGACGCGGAATTCCGAAGGCTGAACAAACGGTCCCGGTGGGTCGCTGCCTAGCCTTTTGACTTACTTCAGTGAAGGCTGATCTAACCACCGATGACCCACGCTGGCAGATTAACGCCATGCGTAATCAAAGCGGAAATCGCATTGCATCGACCGGAGAGCCCGCGACAGAACCGGATCTCCAATCAAAGGGGGGCCAAACGACCTTTGGAAGTTGGCATTAAGGAAACGCGATCCTCAACACTGGTGCGGTCGAGAGGACTCGAACCTCCACGCCTTTTGGGCGCTACCACCTCAAGGTAGTGCGTCTACCAGTTCCGCCACGACCGCATCCAGGGGAACGACATGCGTCCCTTAGCAAACTCGGCGGCGGCTCACAAGCTGTCCACCGAGGGCGGCTTCACGTACCAGACCCTGGGCTCACGCGCAAGGCATACGAGAGGTGCTGCGGCCGACGGGCTCGGGTTGCGGCGCCGCAGGCACTGGTCTATTCGGGACATCAGCTCCCATGCCGCGATGAGAGAGGAGCGTAGTGCAGCCAAAGGACACCATGATGAGAGGCACGGACCCGGTCGTCGAGTGGGCGGTCAGCGACGGCCTCGTGGATTATGCGGAAGCCGTCGCCGTCATGGAGGAGCGGGCTGCTGCCATCGCGGCCGGAAGGGCGGCGGAGCTTGTCTGGCTGCTCGAGCACCCGCCGCTTTATACCGCGGGGACCAGCACGCGATGGGAGGACTTGATCGATCCCCACCGGTTCCCGGTTTATCGCGCCGGGCGGGGCGGCCAGCTCACTTATCACGGGCCGGGGCAGCGCGTCGTCTATGCCATGCTCGACGTCCGCCGCCGCACTGGTGACGTGCGCGCGTTCGTCAAGGCGCTCGAGAGCTGGGTCATCGAGACGCTGCAGCAGTTCGGCGTTCATGGGGAAACACGACCCGACCGAGTCGGGGTTTGGGTGCCTCGCCCCGAGCGCGGGCAAGGTGTCGAGGACAAGATCGCGGCGATCGGCATCCGGATCAGGCGGTGGGTCAGTTTCCACGGGCTGAGCCTCAACGTCTCACCCGATCTCAGCCACTTCGATGGAATCGTTCCCTGTGGAATTCGGCAACACGGGGTCACGAGCCTCGACGACCTCGGCCGAGGGGTCTCGATGAGCCAAGTCGACGCCGCACTCGCCGAAGTTTTCCAGAGGAAATTTGGAGCGATCCGTCGCGTACCGCCGCCAATCGCAGATCAGGCCACGGTCATTCGGACGCGAGCGGCTATCACGGGCATGCCGGGTTCAAATGAAAAAGAGCCCAGGACCGCAATCGCGTCCTGAGCTTCAGAAACAAACGCACGCCCGCTTCTTCCTACTTACCGGCCCCTTCGCCGTTCCCGCCTGGAGCAGGCTGCTCGGGCACTTCGGGGCCGTCGTAGTAGACGAAGCCGCCCTCGATGGAAACCGACTCGTTGCCATCGAGCGTGTACTCGTCGTCATCGCTGTCGTTGAGGCGAATTACACAACCGTTCGGGCAGATCCCTTCCAAGACTGCCGCCGGGGCCAGGGTGTGGTCCTGACTGCGCCCATTCTCGACGATGGTGACCTTGTGCTGACGGTCGTCGCGGTTGGTCAGGGACACCGATGCGGCAGCCTCCGCACCCAAAACGGCTGCCGCTACGCTCACCATCAACGCTGCGATGCGCGACACGACAAACTCCGTTGCTGCGGGCTCGATATGCGAAATTACTTCTTCTTCTTGGCTGCCGCTGCCTTCTTGGCCGGAGCTTTCTCGGCGGCTTTCTTGGCAGCAGGTTTGGCTGTTTTCGCCTTCATGTTGACCTTCCTTCTTCCTTCAGTGACGCCCCACTGTGAGGGCCCTTGACTCGATTCTGAGTCGAGTCGCGAGCAAATGTGGGTAGATTCAAATGAGTCCACAAACGGATTTTTCCGGTGACTTCTATCGAATATCTCGATAGCTCATTGTACGGGGGAAAACGCACGGGATAGGCAGACGAGCCGCGAAAGCGGCGCGCTCGGATCATGGACATCAATCTCGCCCGGACCTTCCTGACAGTGGCCGAGACCGGCAGCTTCATAGAGGCCGCCCGCAAGATGCACGTGACCCAGTCCACCGTGAGTGCGCGAGTGAAGGTGCTGGAGGACCTGCTCGGGCGGCCCCTGTTCCAGCGTTCGAAGTATGGCGCCTCGCTCACGGCCGCGGGCGAGCAGTTCCGGAAGCACGCGGTCGCGCTGGTGCGTGTCTGGCAGCACGCGCAGCTCGAGGTCGGCTTGTCCGATCAGCACCGGGATCATCTGTCCGTCGGCGGGCCCTTGAGCTTGTGGGAGGGCTTTCTGCTTCGGTGGATCTCCTGGCTGCGCACCAACATCCCCGATATTGCCATTTCGACGACTGCGGGCCTCTCCTCCGTGCTCACGCAGCGACTGCTGGAGGGAACGCTCGATCTCGCGGTCGTCTATCGCCCGGTGCAGCCGCCGGGCCTCATTGTCGAGCATCTGTTCGACGAGGAGTTCGTGCTGGTTGCGAGTCGCAAGTCGGGCCGTCGCCGGAGCGAGGCGGATTACGTGTTCATCAATTGGGGGCCGGACTTCCAGGCGGACCACGCCTCAGCGCATCCCGAGCTGGCAACCCCAGTGCTCAACATGGACTTAGGGCCGCTGGCGCTTTCCTACGTTCTAGGCAATTCGGCGTCGGGATACTTTCCGATGCGGCTGGTCAAGCAGCATATTGCGAGCGGCCGGCTCCGCTTGCCGAAGCGGGTGCGGAAGTTCGTGTACCCGGTCTACATGGTCTATCCCGAATCGCGCGACGAGGAGGCCTACGAGCCAATCCTCACGGCTCTGAGACGTGAGGCAACGAAGCTTAATTGACTGCTGACTGCGGCGCGCTGAATTGTTGGCACTGCCGCCTTCCTCCTCCGTCATTCCCGCGGAGGCGGGAATCCAGGACACGTCGCGGCAAAGGTGCGACGTGCGTCGTCAACCGCCCGTGTAGCAACGCCCCCTACCCCAGCATCCACGTGACCTGGATGCCCACCTACGTGGGCATGACGGTATGAGCTAAAGCGCTCTGCGGTTCTCGTCCGTGCGTACGTTCATGAACCCGCTACATGCTCCCCTCTTCCGTCATTCCCCCGGAGGCGGGAAGCCAGGACACATTTCAGCAAAGGTGCGACGTGCGTCGTCAATCGCCCGTGTAGCAACGCCCCCTACCCTAGCATCCACGTGATCTGGATGCCTACCTACGTGAGCATGACGGTGTGCTGGCACGACCGCTCACCTCAATCGCCGTTCGTCTCCAGATTCGCGAGCCGGTCGCGGTGCTCGGCGGCGAACTCGGCGAAACGCCCCTCGGCAATGGCAGTGCGCATCGCTGCCATCAGCTCCTGATAGAACCAAACGTTGTTCCAGGTGAGCAGCATGGCGCCGAGGAATTCCCCAGCTTTGACGAGGTGATGCAGGTAGGCGCGAGAGTACTCGCGTGCGGCAGGGCAGGAGCTTTTCTCATCAAGCGGACGCAGATCCTCGGCATGGCGCGCATTCCGCAGATTCACCCGGCCCGACCAAGTGAAGGCGAGGCCGTGCCGGCCGGCGCGTGTCGGCATCACGCAATCGAACATGTCGATACCGCGCGCGACCGCCTCGATGAGATCGGACGGCGTGCCCACGCCCATGAGGTAACGGGGCTTGTTGGCCGGCAGATAGGGAACCGTGCGCTCGAGCGTCTCCAGCATGGCCGGCTGCCCCTCGCCTACTGCGAGGCCGCCCACGGCGTAGCCCGGGAACTCCATCGCGGCGAGCTCCTCGGCGGACTGGCGACGCAGATCGGGATAGGTGCCGCCCTGTACGATGCCGAACAGCGCCTGCCCAGGCTTCGCCAAATCCGCAAACGCCCGCTGGCAGCGGCGTGCCCAACGCAGCGACAGCTCCATGGCCCGGCGCGCCTCGTCGATTTTTGCGGGCAGCGCGATGCATTCATCCAGCTGCATTTGGATGTCGCTGCCGAGCAGGCATTGGATCTCAATCGCGCGCTCCGGCGTCAGCATGTGCTTCGATCCGTCTACGTGGGACTGGAACGAGACACCCTCTTCCGAAATCTTCCTCAGTCCGGCCAGGGACATGACCTGGAAGCCGCCGGAGTCCGTAAGGATGGGCCCCTGCCAACGCATGAAGTCGTGCAGCCCGCCTAGCCGAGCGATCCGCTCAGCCCCGGGGCGCAGCATCAGGTGATAGGTGTTCGCGAGGATGATATCCGCGCCTGCCTGCTTCACCTGCTCCGGATAAAGTGCCTTCACGCTCGCAGCCGTACCGACGGGCATGAACGCCGGCGTGCGGATGGTGCCGCGCGGGGTCGTGATCTCGCCAAGTCGCGCGCCGACATCCTGCGCGATAAGCCGGTAACCGAAACCGCTCATGACGACGCTTCAACCGGGTAAAGCAGGCACGCATCGCCGTAGGAATAGAAGCGATAGCCGGAGGCGATGGCATGGGCATAGGCGCGCTTCATGAGATCCAGCCCCGAGAAGGCCGAGACCAGCATGAACAGCGTCGAGCGCGGCAGGTGGAAGTTCGTCATCATCACGTCGACGGCCCGGAACCTGAAGCCCGGCGTGATAAACAGATCCGTTTCGCCGGCGTAGGGCTGTATCTGGCCCTGATCGTCGGACGCCGTTTCGAGCAGCCGCGTCGCCGTGCTTCCAACGGCAACGATGCGACCACCGTTTCGGCGCACGTTGTTGAGCGCAGCGGCCGTCTCGGCGGTCAGCTCTCCCCATTCGCCGTGCATGCGATGCTCACGCGTATCCTCGGCCTTTACGGGCAGGAATGTGCCGGCGCCAACGTGGAGCGTGACGAATTGATGAGTGATGCCGCGCTCGCCGAGTCGCGCCAGCAGCCTGTCGGTGAAATGCAGCCCGGCGGTCGGAGCTGCCACCGCCCCTTCTCTTCGCGCGAAGACGGTCTGGTAGGCGGTGCGATCGTCGTCGGTCGTCTCCCGCCGGCCGGCGATGTAGGGCGGCAGCGGCGGATTGCCGAGCAGGTCGATCGCCTCGTCGAGGTAGGCGCCGTGCAGGCTGAACGCCAGTTCCACTTCGCCGCCCTCATTTTTGGCTGCGACTGTCGCGTTGAGCGTGCCCATGAGACAGACACGCCCCTCGTCCCCGAACTGAATCTGGTCGCCCACTTCGAGGCGCTTGGCAGGGCGGGCGAAGGCGCGCCAGCGGCTCTCATCCACCCTCTTGTGCAGATTGAACTCCACATGGGCGACGGCCGTGCCCCGCGTGCGCATGCCTTTCAGCGCCGCCGGAATGACGCGCGTGTCGTTGAAGACGAGTACGTCCCCCGGCTGCAAAAGGTCCGGCAGATCCGATACCGACCGATCTGCCAGCTCCGGCTCCGCACCAGGACGCACGACGAGCAGGCGCGCCTGATCCCGCTCGGGGAGCGGATAGAGCGCGATGCGGTCTTCCGGGAGCTCGAAATCGAAAAGATTGGTTCGCAATGGAGCACCTCGTCCCGGCAACCCTACTTCAGCCTGGCACTCGAAGGGAGTAGGCCATTCGGCGCGGTGAAAGGTGGGCGCATCCATTCGGCATGCCTCTGCGTCTAGCCTTGCGGAGGCACCATGGCTCAAGGATCCGTCATCGTCTGGTTTCGGCAGGTCATACGGCTCGCCGATCATCCCGCGCTAGTCGCTGCAGTCGCAACCGGGCAGCCGGTCATCCCTGTCTACATCCTCGACGACGAAGCCGAGGGGAAATGGCGGCTTGGAGGCGCGCGGCGCTGGTGGCTGCATCACAGCATCACAGCGCTCGATCGGGATTTGCGAGAGAAAGGCTCCCAACTTCTGCTCCGACGCGGATCGACGGTGCACCAGCTGCTGGAGGTGGCGGAGCAGACCGGCGCCAGGGCCGTTTACGCCACGCGCAGCCTCGAGCCGTGGGCACGCGAGTTGGAGGCGGAAATTCACACGCGACTCGCTGACCGCGGAATAAACCTGAAGCGTTTTCCCGGCGTGACGCTTTTCGAACCCGAAGAGGTTCGGGCAAAGTCGGGCCATCCGCTCACAATTTACGCTCCCTTCCGGCGCGCCATCAGCTCGCGCAGCTTGCCGACGCCTCCGTCGGCACCGTCTAGGATCGCTTCTTCGGCACGTCTGCCAAGCAGTGACAGGCTCGACGACTGGCAACTCCTGCCGCGATCGCCTGATTGGGCGGGCGGGCTACGTGAGGCCTGGGTACCCGGCGAACAAGCTGCGACGGCACGGCTCGAGGCGTTCCTCGAAGAAGGACTCACAAACTATCATCAGCTACGCGACCGGCCAGACCTGTTAGGCACATCGCGCCTGTCTCCTTATCTCGCGAATGGAGAAATCAGCCTAAGGACCTGCTGGCATGCAGTCCGGATGCGCGAGCCGGGCGGAGGTCAGGAAGCCTTCCTTCGGGAACTCGCTTGGCGCGAATATTCGCAACACCTGCTTTACCATCGGCCCGATCTGGCCGAGGCACCTTACCGGCCGGACTTCCGCCGGCTGAAATGGCGTCGCGACGAAGCAGGCCTCGAGGCTTGGACGAGAGGTAGGACCGGCTACCCCATGGTCGATGCCGGCATGCGCCAACTCTGGTCTTGTGGCTGGATGCACAATCGCGTGCGCATGATCACGGCATCGTTCCTCACGAAGCACTTGCTGCTGCCCTGGCAGATGGGTGAGGAATGGTTCTGGGACACGCTGGTCGATGCCGACCTCGCCAGCAACGCGGTGAACTGGCAGTGGGTGGCGGGCTCCGGCGCAGATGCCGCCCCATTTTTCCGGATCTTCAACCCGGTGAAACAGGGTGAAGACTATGATCCGGAGGGCGACTATGTCCGTCGCTGGGTGCCGGAGCTGGCGCGACTGCCGGCGAAGCACATCCATGCTCCCTGGCAGTCTTCAGAGGTCGAGCGCGAACAGGCCGGCGTCGTCCTCGGCCAAGATTACCCACTGCCGATCGTCGATCATGCCGCCGCAAGAGCTCGCGCCCTCGCGGCCTTCGAGGCCATGCGGTGATTTCGGGCAGAGCCACGTGATGCGACAGTCAGGCCCCGCGGCGATTGACCATGATCAATATCGCGCGGAACTCCTGCTATAGGGTCCGTCGTCTATAAGGCGCCGAGTAACGGGCTTGGCTGAGGGCACATGAATCCCGAGATCCTGCACCGCTATGCGGCTCCGGTGCCGCGCTACACCAGCTATCCGACGGCCCCGCATTTCACCAATGCGGTAGATGCGGCGACTTACGGCCAGTGGCTGCGCGCGCTGCCTTCTGGCTCGGCCCTGTCGCTCTACGTGCACATCCCTTTTTGCAATCAGCTCTGCTGGTATTGCGGCTGCACGACCAAGGCCACGCGGCAATATCATCCCGTCGCCGACTATATGACGGCATTGCTCGAGGAAATCTCGACTGTCGCCGATCTCATGCCGCGCGATTGCCGCACGATCCACATGCACTGGGGCGGCGGCTCGCCGAGCATTCTGCTGCCGGATGACATCCGGCGCCTAGCGGCTGCCATCCACAGCCGTTTTCAGCGCGATCCGGCGGCGGAATTCGCTGTCGAGGTCGATCCGCGCTTCTTCGACGCCGAGCGGGTTGCTGCGTTTGCCGAAGCGGGCGTCAACCGGGTGAGTGTCGGCGTGCAGGACTTCGACCCCGCCGTCCAGAAGGCCATCAATCGCACGCAGACGGTCGAGATGACCCGGTCCGTCGTGGAGATGTTCCGCGCGGCTGGCGTGCGCAGCGTCAACATCGACCTCGTCTACGGCCTGCCGCATCAGACCCGCCAGAGTGTGGAACGCACGCTGGACGAAGTTCTCGCGCTGGCGCCGGACCGCATTGCGCTCTTCGGCTACGCCCACCTGCCTTCAAGGCTGAAGCACCAGCGCCTTATTCCGGACGAGTCCTTGCCGGGCACCACGGAACGCTTCGCCCAAGCCAACCGTGCGGCCAATCGGCTCGTTGCGGCGGGGTACGTGCGGATCGGGCTCGATCACTTCGCCCGGCCTGACGATGCGCTGGCCCGCGGCCCCGTCCATCGCAATTTCCAGGGCTACACCACAGATGCCGCCGACGCCCTGATCGGGTTCGGCGCGTCCGCCATCGGCAAGCTGCCGCAGGGCTATGTGCAGAACGCTCCAATCACTCCCGATTATCAGCGCCGCGTGCTCGCCGGCGATCTCGCCACCGTGAGAGGCCGGGCGCTTACTGATGAGGACCGCGCCCGCAGCCTCGTCATCGAGCGGCTTATGTGCGATCTCCGCTTCCCGGCTGCCGAGCTCAAGGCGCAGTTCCCCGAGCAGGCCCCGTCACTGATCGAAGAGGCCGAGGCGCTGTTGGAGTCGGACATGGACGGCCTTATCATGTCCCACCAGGCGGACATTTTCCGCGTCACCGAAAAAGGCCGTCTGTTCCTCCGCTCCATTTGCGCCTGCTTCGACGCCTATCTCGGAGAGGGTGAGGTGAGGCATTCGGTGGGGGTCTAGCCAATTCCAGGGTCCCGAGCTCCCGTCCGTGCCCATCTCCTCAGCCGCCCTCGTGATCCCGGGTGCGCTGTCCTACGCGACGAGCCTTGGACCCGGGGGAAGAAGCACGAGCTGACTCTTGGGAGCTGATGTGGCTTATCAGATCAGCGTACCGCGAGAACTCTTCCTCCAGCTCCTCATAGGATTTTCGGTAAGCTGGATCTTCTTCGAGCCACTTCTCGTGCAGCTTTCGCGCCGGAATTCGTTTGTGCTTCGTCATCTCTAAGTCTTAGCGCGCCAATTCCCCGAACCGCGCCAGGTACCGCTCCTGCGCCTCTCCCGTGGGCCACCCGGTAATCCGAGTGAGGCGCTCGACCAGGGCGTGCGGCAAGCCTGAGGGACGGCCGAAGTAGCGTTCGGCTTCCTCGTCCGTGAAACCGGCGAGGTGGGTGGCTTCGTAGTAGGCGGCGATGCGGTCGGCGGTCTTGATGGCGGCGTTAATGTCAGGCGGCGTTTCGGGGGGCAGGCCGAAGCGGGTGTGAATGGCCCTGAGCAGTCGCTTCTCGAACGCCTTGTAGTCGAGCCCGATCGCCGCCTTGAACGGACTGATGAGATCGCCGATCACGTACTCAGGCGCGTCGTGCAACAGGGCCATTAATCGGCAGCTGCGCGGATATGCGGGATCGAGCGCGCTGACGATATCTTCGACCAGGATGCAGTGCTGGGCGACGGAGAAGGCGTGCGTGCCCAGTGTCTGCCCGTTCCAGCGCGCGACGCGCGCCAGGCCGTGCGCAATATCCTCGATCTCGATGTCGAGCGGCGATGGGTCCAGGAGATCGAGCCTGCGGCCCGAAAGCATGCGCTGCCATGCCCGCGGCTGCTCGGTCGGGCTCGCTTCGGTTTCCGGCTGTTTTCGCGGTTTCGTCATGAGCGTGGTGGCTTGAACTTGCGTTGCAGCTCGGCGCAGGCGCCATGGCGGTGACAGCTGGTCAGATGGTCGTTCACCATGCCGACCGACTGCATGAAGGCATAGACCGTCGTCGGGCCAACGAAGCGGAAACCTTCCTTCTTGAGCGCCTTCGAGATGCGCACCGAAAGCTCCGTCGAAGCCGGCACTTGTCCCAGTGCGTCGCGGTGATTGACGATCGGCCCGTCGGGCAGAAAGCTCCAGAGAAACGAGGCAAAGGACTGCTTCTCGGCGAGCTTCACGAACGCCCGCGCATTGTCGATGGTCGCCTCCACCTTGAGCCGATTACGCACGATTCCTTGGTCGGCCATAAGGCGCGCGATGTCGTTCTCACCGTAGCGAGCGATCTTCTCGGCATCGAAACCGTCGAACGCACGGCGAAAGTTCTCCCGCTTGCGAAGGATGGTGATCCAGGAGAGGCCGGACTGGAACCCTTCCAACACCATCTTCTCGAAGAGTGCGCGGCTGTCGGCTTTGGGTACGCCCCATTCCTCGTCGTGATAGCTCACGTAAAGCGGATCGCTTCCCGCCCAGGGGCAGCGCACGATAGCAGTGGCAGCTTCGCTGGCTCGCGACATGTCACACCTGCGCGGCGTCTTTGCTTGGGATGCCGAAGCGCACCCAACTTGGGAGACCGATCGAAACAGATGCGCCCCCAGCCGTAATCGGCTGACCTTTACTCATCGCCTCGCCCGCTCGGTCGAGGCGCAACAACGCAAGCCCCCTGTTGCCCGCTACAGAGCCGACGGTCCCGATCACCGCCTCACCCGCTTTGACTTCGGAACCGGCCTGCAGCGACTCCTGGCCGACGACCGGAACTACCCGTTTGCGGGCGGTCGAGCGGTGCTCCATGCGCGAGACAACTTCCTGTCCGACGAAGCAACCCTTTCCGAAGCTGACCCCGCCGATCTGATCGAACAACGCTTCGTGGGGGAAGGTATCGCCCAGCACGTAGTCCCGCCCGCCGTCCGGAACGCCGACTGAAATGCGGTGCTCGTGATACACCTGCTCCGTTGCGATCTCAGCTCCGCTGATGGAAGTCCAGTCGAAGCCGGCAGGTGCGATGGCACGCCACCCCAGCTCCCCGCGCCGCGGATCGGGGTAGACGACAACCGCGCCTTCGATCGACAACTCTGGGCCACCCCACAGCGCTGCCACGGATTTCGCCTCGGACACATCGACGATGTCCGCCTTCGCTCGCAGCTTGTAGAACGTGAGGCGTTTGACGAGATCGGCCGTCTTCTCCCGCAGCGTTTCGAGCAAAAAGCCCTCCCCGCTCTTCACGATGAAGAAGTCGAACAGGATCTTGCCCTGCGGCGTCAGCAAGCCGGAGAAAATGGACGGCTGCTTGTCCAGTAGATCCAGGTCAGCAGTAATCAGGCCCTGCAGCAGCTTGGCGGCATCGGCGCCTGACACGCGCACCACGCCGCGGTCGGCGAGAGGCGCAACCTTGAAGCTTGTCATCGTGCTACCCCGAAGTCATGCACCGGGCGCGTTAAGAAGGCACTGGCGGTCACGGTACAGAGATAGGTAGGTAAGCGGCTGACTGCGGCGAGGCAAGCGGACGGAGGCTGGAGCCATGGCTGAGACATTCGATCTGGTGCTGAAGGGCGGCACCGTCGTCAATCACGACGGAATCGCGCCGCGCGACATCGGCCTCCGTAATGGCCGCATCGCCGCCCTGGGCAGCCTCGAAGCAAGCGCGGCTGGCGAGGTCATCGACTGCACCGGGTTGCACATCCTGCCCGGCGTCATCGACACGCAGGTCCACTTCCGCGAACCCGGCCTCGAACACAAGGAGGACCTGGAAACCGGCAGCCGCGCTGCGGTGCTCGGCGGCGTCACGGTTGTGTTCGAAATGCCCAATACAAGTCCGCTGACCACCAATCCCGACGCCCTGGCTGACAAAGTCCGCCGCGCTCGGCATCGCATGTTCTGCGACTTCGCCTTCTATGTCGGTGCCACACGCGAGAACGTCGACGACATTCCGGAGCTGGAACGGCTCGAGGGCTCGGCGGGAATGAAGGTCTTCGTGGGCTCCTCGACGGGTGATTTGCTCGTCGAAGACGAACCGACGCTCGAGCGGATTTTCGCCACGCTCCGCCGCCGCGCTGCATTTCACTCCGAGGACGAGGCACGGTTGCGCGAACGCGCTGACATCAGGCGGCTGGGAGATCCCTCCTCGCATCCCGAGTGGCGCGACGAGATCGCAGCTTTGACGGCCACCCAGCGCCTCGTCCGCCTCGCCGAGAAGCATGGGCGGCGCATACACATCTTGCATGTGTCGACGGCTGAGGAGATGGCGTTCCTCGCGGACCACAAGGAGTGGGCGAGCGTAGAGGTCACCCCGCACCATCTCACCCTGGTGGCGCCTGACTGCTACAGGCGGCTCGGCACCTACGCACAGATGAATCCCCCAGTTCGCGATGAACGGCACCGGAAGGCGATCTGGACGGCGCTTTCTGCAGGCATCGTCGATGTTCTGGGCTCTGACCACGCACCGCACACGCGCGAGGAAAAGGACCATCCTTATCCGCAAAGCCATTCGGGGATGACGGGTGTGCAGACGCTCCTGCCCATCATGCTGGACCACGTCAACGCGGGGTACCTGTCGCTCGAGCGGCTGGTGGACCTGACAAGCCACGGGCCACAGCGCCTGTTCGGCATCCGCAACAAGGGCCGGATCGCGGTGGGCTACGACGGCGACCTGACCGTCGTCGACCTCAAGCGGCAGCAGACGATCGACGATTCCATGATTGCCAGCCGCTGCGGTTGGACACCCTATCACGGCCTAACCGTAACCGGCTGGCCGGTCGGCACCATCGTGCGAGGGCGCCGCGTAATGTGGGAAGGCGAGGTGCTGGGTGCCGCCGCGGGCGAGCCGGTCCGCTTCTACGAGGGCGCCTGAGCCCCGCAGCTTGACCTGCCGCCGCTCCTGCAGGATGACTTCGCTCCTGACTGCCTGAGGAGGAGCATCTGACATGAGTGTTGCCGCGGGTCGCGAGTTCCTGAGCATCCCAGGCCCTACGACGGTCCCCGATGAAGTGCTGCGGGCCATGCACCGGCCGGCAGTCGACATCTATTCCGGCGGGCTGATCGACGTCACGATGGGCCTGCTCGCCGACCTCAAGCGCGTCTTCCGCACCAGTGGGCACACGTACATCTACGCCGCCAACGGCCACGGAGCCTGGGAGGCGGCGCTCTGCAACGTGCTTTCCCGTGGCGACAAGGTGCTTGTGCTGGAGAGCGGGCGGTTCGCAGTCGGCTGGGGCGAGATGGCCGCCAGCCTCGGCTGCGACGTCGAAGTGCTCCAGGGCGACTGGCGGCGCGCCGTGCAACCTGATGCGGTCGAGGAGCGCCTTCGCGCGGACAAATCGCACAGCATCAAGGCGATCCTCGTTGTTCAGGTCGACACGGCGTCAGGTGTGGTCAACGAAATTCCCGCCATTTCGAAGGCGATCCGTGCGGCAGGCCACCCTGCCCTGTTCATGGTCGATACGGTCGCCTCGCTCGGCACCATGCCGTTCGAGATGGACGCGTGGGGCATCGATGTGGCCGTCTCCGGCTCGCAAAAAGGCCTGATGACCCCACCCGGCCTCGGCCTCGTGACGGCGAACGAACGGGCGTTCGAGCGGCACAAGACAGCCGATCTCAACACGCCCTATTGGGACTGGGGCTTCCGCGAAGGTGAGGAGCATTACCAGAAATACTGCGGAACGCCGCCCGAGCACCTGATCTTCGCGCTCCGTCAGGCCCTCGACATGCTGTTCGAGGAAGGTTTCGAGGCCGCCTACGAACGGCACCGGCTGCTTGCCGAAGCCGTGCGGCGAGCGGTTGCCGTGTGGTCGGAGGGCCAGGCACTGACTTTCAATATCGCCGTCCCGGAGGAGCGCGCGAATTCCGTCACGACGGTGCTCTGGAATCGCGAGGGCGGTCCAAAGGCGCTGATCGACTATGCGCGCGTGAAATGCGGCGTGGTGCTCGGCGTCGGCATCGGTGGACTGTCCGGGAAGGCGTTCCGCATTGCGCACATGGGCCACGTCAACGCGCCGATGGTGCTGGGCACGCTCGGCGTCATCGAGACTGCCCTCACTGCGCTCGGCGTTCCACATGGCCGCGGCGGTGTGCAGGCGGCGATCGAGTGGCTGGGCGAGAACGTGCGCCCCTAAAGCCCGGATGAGGCTCGCCCCCTATCTGCCCGCGAACTCAGTTTAGCGCCTGGATCTGTGCCCCCATGTCCGGGTGCAACACGATACGGTAGCGCGCGTTACTGCACTCGAGCAGCCAGACCGTGGCAAGAGGACGAGAGGCGGATTGATCTCGTTCGGCCTTGACAGGCTGTTCGCAGGTATAGCCCTGCTCGCGCACCCGCACGGCGAGGATCTCTATCGGCGTTTCCTCTTGGGCCGCGAGCTCTGGCGCGAAACCATCCGAGATCGCGCAGATACCTGCTAAGGAGATCAGGCGGATGAGGCTGCGCCTCCGCTTTGCAGCAACTTGCGCCATCTCGTCCTCCGGCCCGGATTAGCCGGCAAGCGAACGTCAGGACAGAGGGCGAGTTCCGCGTGCAGGCGCACTTCTTGCGGTTAGCCTAAATGCGCCCCTCGACGACGCCGTGGCACGCGACGAGGCGATCATCGCCTGCGGAAAGTGAGGGTGTCTCGCGACGGCAGCGCTCGTTCTGGTAGGGACAGCGCGGGTGGAAGCCGCACCCCTTGGGCGGATTGATGGGGTTGGGGATCTCCCCCTCCACAGGCCGGCGAACGCGGCCCGTCATATCGAGGTCCGGCACAGCATCGAGCAGCATGCGCGTATAAGGATGTCGAGGATTGCCGAAGAGCTCGCTCGGCGCCGCGACCTCGACGAGACGCCCCAGGTAGAGCACGCCGATGCGGGTTGCCATGTGCCGCACCACGGCGAGGTTGTGGCTGATCAAGAGATACGTCAGGCCCAAACGATCCTGCAGGTCGCGCATGAGATTCAGGATTTGCGCCTGCACGGACACGTCGAGCGCCGAGGTCGGCTCGTCGCAGACGATGAACTCCGGATTTGCCGCGAGCGCGCGTGCAATGGCAATGCGCTGTCTCTGGCCGCCGGAGAATTCGTGCGGATACTTGCGCCCATCGGCCGGATCGAGGCCGACGAGCTTCAGCAGCTCCGCGACTCGTGCCTCGATCTCCTGCCGGTCGTGCATCAGGCCAAAGGCCCGCAGAGGCTCGGCGATGATGCGGTCGACCCGCCAGCGCGGGTTGAGGCTGGCGTAAGGATCCTGGAAGATCATCTGAATGCGCTGGCGCAGGTCAGCGCGCTTCTGGCGAGCCTCTGCGCTGCTCATCGAGATCCCGTCGATGCGCACGTCACCTTGGCTCGGCGGCATGAGGCCCATGATTATCCTGGCGATGGTTGACTTGCCAGAGCCGGACTCGCCAACGAGCGCGAACGTTTCCCGGCGGCCGATCGCAAACGACACGTCGGCGACCGCCGTCAGAGTCCGCCGCGGGCGCCGCTCCAGGACGCGATTGAGCCACGGGCCAGAGACGTCGAATACCCGCCAGAGCCCGTCGACTTCGACCAGGGGCCCCTGGCTCATGACAGCACCTCGCGGGGCGATGCAGAGCCCTCTGACGCCCCTGCCAGCCAGCAGGCGACTTTCGAGTCATCGCCGGCAAGTGGCGGACGCTCTCTGCGGCACTGGTCGATGGCGAGCGCGCAGCGTGGGTTGAACGCGCAGCCCGGAGGGCGGGCGTTGAGACGCGGCATGGAGCCCGGGATTTGCACCAGCCGGTCGGAATCGCTCGTAAGGGTCGGGATCGCGCCCATGAGCCCCCGGGTGTAGGGGTGGCGCGGCCGCTTCAGCACCTCGCGCACCGGACCGATCTCGACGATGCGGCCGGCATACACGACCGCAACCCGGTCAGCGATTTCAGCGATGACACCCATGTCGTGCGTGATCAGCATGACGGAGGTGCCATGGTTCTTGGTCAGCCGCTTCAGGAGCGCGATGATCTGCGCCTGCACGGAAACGTCGAGCGCCGTCGTGGGCTCGTCGGCAATGATCAGCTCAGGGCTCGTGCACAACACCATCGCGAGCACCACGCGCTGGCGCATGCCGCCGGAAAGCTCGTGCGGGAAGGCGTCGATGCGCTGCTCTGGAGCTGGGATACCGACTTCGCCCAGAAGCTCGATGGCACGCTCCCGCGCCCGCGCGGCCGAAATGTCGAGGTGAATCGTCATGGTCTCGACGAGCTGCTCACCGATCCGGAAAAGCGGATTGAGGCTCGTCAGCGGGTCCTGGAACACCATGCCGATGCGCTTGCCGCGGATCTTCCGCAAGGCGGAGGGCGGTAAGTTGTCGATACGCTCGCCTTTGAGAAGGATCTCGCCTGCCGTGATGCGCCCCGGCGGCTCGAGGAGCCCGATGATGGCTGCGCCCGTCACCGACTTGCCGGCGCCCGACTCACCCACGACCCCCAGCACCTCGCCTTGGGCAATGTCGAACGAGACGTCCTCGAGCGCCACGAGGTCCGCCCGCCGTGTGGCGAAGGCGACATGCAGGTTACGTACGGAGAGGACGGGAGCCGTCATGGTTGGCGTCCCTCGCTCGCGATTGACTTCATGACCTGCCCTACGCAGCTCTCGGCGCCGGCCCTCATTTCAGCCTCGGATTGAGCGCGTCTCGCATCCAATCGCCGAGCAGATTGACGGCCAGCGCGAGAATGATGAGGGCGAGCGAGGGAAAGAACAGAATCCACCATTCGCCGGAGAAGAGGAATTGCTGCCCGACCCGGATCAAGGTGCCGAGCGAGGGCTGCGTGGGCGGCACGCCGACGCCGAGGAAGGAGAGTGTTGCCTCCTCGATGATGGCAAGCGCGAGGTTGATGGTGGCGATCACCAGCACGGGCCCGATCACGTTAGGCAGCACATGCTCCCGCATGATTGCGAACGATGGCCGGCCCATCACGCGAGCCGCCTGCACGTACTCCCTGCCCTTCTCGACCATCGTCGAGCCGCGCACCGTGCGCGCATACTGGGCCCAATGGGACAGGCCGATGGCCACTATGAGCACCCCGATCGCCATCTCCTCATGCTTCGATGGCGGAATCAATCCGCGTCCGACACCGAAGACGAGCAGCGCGATCAGGATGGCGGGAAATGAGAGCTGGACGTCGGCGACGCGCATGATGATGGCGTCCGTCCGGCCGCCGACGAATCCGGAGATCAGGCCCAAGGTCACCCCCAGCACCATGGAAAAGCCGACCGCCGCGAAGCCCACGAGCAGCGACACGCGGCTACCGTAGAGGATCGCCGAGAGCACGTCGCGCCCTTGGCTGTCGGTGCCGAGCACATAGAGCATGCCGGTTGCAGCGCTGCGCTCCATCGGCTCGAGGAAGCCGTCCTCGAGACGGATGGCGCCCGGATCGAACGCATTCTGTGGCGCCACCCAAGGGGCGAGCAGCGCCAGGACGAGGATCAGCAGCGTCGTGAAACTCGCCAGGATTGCCATCGGCGAATGGCGATAGCTCCATGCAAGGTCGGAGTCCCAGGCCCGGCGCAGGCTCGACCGAAGCTCATCCATTCGGGTTGCCGGCCGCGAGTGGAGCTTCTGCATCCCTACCTCACCGCCAGCGCACGCCCCGTCCTGAGACGCGGATCGAGGACGAAGTAGAGCAGGTCGACGACGAGATTAACCACCACGAAGACGACGGCGACAAACAGCAGGTATGCCGCCATCACCGGGATATCCACGAACTGCACAGCCTGCACGAAGAGCGCTCCGAGCCCCGGCCACTGAAATACGCTCTCGGTGACGATGGCGAACGCTATGACGGAACCGAGCTGCAAACCGGCGATGGTCACCACCGGGATCAGCGTGTTGCGGAGGGCGTGCTTGAAATGGATGCGCCGCTCGGGCAGCCCGCGGGCGCGGGCGAACCTGATGTAGTCGGTTCTCAGCGTCTCCAGCATCTGGGCCCGCACCAGGCGCATGATCAGCGTCAGCTGATAAAACGCCAGCGTCACCACCGGCATGATGAGCGACTTGCGACCGGACTCGGTCAGAAGGCCTGTCGTCCACCAGCCGATCTTGACCGTTTGGCCGCGACCGAACGATGGCAGCCAGCGGAGCTCCACGGCGAACAGGTAAATGAGCCCGATGCCGATGAGGAACGTCGGCAGGCTCACGCCGACAAGTGAGGTTGTCATGATCAGGTGCGACAGCAAGCCATCCCGCCGAATGGCCGTATACACGCCAAGGATGATGCCGACGACCGTCGCCAGCAGCGCCGAGAGCACCGCCAACTCCACCGTCGCCGGCAGCCGCTCCATCAGCAAATCCGAAACCTTCCGACCGTGCCGATAGGAAACGCCGAAATCCCCTCTCGCGACGTCTCCGACGAACCGGCCGAACTGGATCAGGATGGGATCGTTGAGGCCGAGGCGCTCTGCCAGCTCACGCCGGTCGGCCTGACTCGCTTCCTGCCCCACCATGTTCGCGACGGGATCTCCCACGAAGCGGAACATCGAGAATGCGATGAGACCGACCGCCAGCAGCACCAGGATGGCCTGTGCGACGCTTCTGAGGATGTAAGCGACCATTGCGGCCCGAATTTAAGGAGAGCCGGCAAGGCCGGCTCTCTATCGTCTTCACTGCTGCTGGTTCTTGATCCTCACGAACTTCAGCTTGGGCTGGTTCGAAATGTCGACCGGGATATCGAGATCCGGCTTCATCGCATAGGCCAGCGTCTGGATGTGGATCGGGATGTAGATCGTCTCATCCTGCAGGATCTTCCACATCTCGGAGATCATCTGGTTGCGCTTCGTGAGATCGGTCTCCTTGGTGAGGCCGGCCGTCATCTCGTCGATCTTCGGATTGGAGTAGCGCGTGCCGTTCCAACCGCCCTCTTTGTCGGTCTTGGTGTGGTAGAGGAAGGTGAAGATGTAGTGGCTGTCGAACGTCGGCACACCCCAACCGAGCAGGTAGAAATCGACCTCGTTCTTCTGCAGTGCCGGGAAGTGGAGAGACTTCGATTGGGAAACCAAGTTCACGTGGATTCCAATCTGCGCCAGCTGCCCCACGACTGCCTGACAGATCGCCTCGTCGTTGACATAGCGATCGTTCGGGCAGTGGAGCGTGACTGAAAACCCATCCGGATATCCAGCCTCCGCCATCAGCGTCTTGGCTTGCTCGATGTCGTTCGGTGGAATGACATCGAGTTCCTTAGTGTAGCCGTTCACCCCCGGCGGCGCGATGATGCCGGTAGGGATGGACTGACCGCGCATTACCACCTTTTGAATCGCCTGCCGGTTCACGGCCATATTGATGGCGTGCCGCACGCGTTTGTCGGCGAAGGGGTTCTTGCCCTTGATGTTGGACGACTTGAGCTCCGGATCGCCCACATTCAGGCCGAGGAAAATGGCGCGGTTCTCAGGGCCGACTGCTACACGCAAGTTCTCATCGGCCTGCAGACGCTGGATGTCCTGCACGGGCACGTCCTGCACGAAGTCGACCTCGCCCGAGAGCAGCGCCGCGATGCGCGTCGCGTCAGATTTGATCGGCAAGTAAATGAGCTCGGAAATTTCGAGCGGCACCTGGCCCTTGCCCCAGTAATTCTCGTTCCGCTTCATCACCGTCTTCACATCCGGCTCGCGGCTGACGAGCACGAACGGACCCGTCCCGTTGGCGTGGCGGACGGCGTAGTTCTCCTCTTTATTCTTGAAGTCCTGAACCTTGGTCGCCTTGTTCTCCTCGGCCCAGGCTTTGCTCATGATGAAAAGGTCGGTGAGGTTTGCGGGGAGCAGCGGATTCGGCCCCTTGGTCTTTATTTGAAGCGTGTAATCATCGACCCGGATGAGCTGATCGATGGAGGAGAGCAGCGATTTCATATCCGAAGTCGGCTGCATGGCCCGCTCGTAGGAGAAGATGACGTCGTCGACGGTAAACGGCTTGCCGTCATGGAATTTCACCCCGCGGCGCAGCTTGAACTCCCAGACCGTCGGATCCGACGTGAGCTCCCAGGATTCAGCCAGCGCGGGCAAAGCCTTGCCCTGGCTGTCGCGAATGATGAGCGGCTCATAGATGTGATGCGCCAGCGCGTGCGTCGGACCTTCGTTCTGGGCATGCGGATCGAGGGTCAGCGAGTCACCGGATCGCGCCCACTTGACGGTGCGGGCCTCCACGGCTCCCGTCAGGAAAACGCTTGCGAGAAGTGTGGCTATGAAGAGCTTGACTCTCGTCGACATACGCTTCCCTCCTCATCAGACGTCCCGGTCCGCGGACTTGACAGCGATCATAGACGTCGGCTCAACGCCTGTCATCGCCGGAGGACTTCAACAGGTCGCTAGAACCGTACCTGTCGGGATGACGTTGCAGTTTTGCGATGCCGCCCAGCGCGAGAGGCAACGCGCCGAACCTGATCCATTCTGCTCCACAGATTAGCGCCGCGTTTCCGGCCAGCGTGCGCGCATGTTGACATTGCGCGCGGCTCTCCTTATCAAGCGGCCTGCTAGCACTCATCTCGAGTGAGTGCTAACAATGCTTCCTAAAAGAGTCAGACCGTTCACAATCCCATCATCGGGAGCGCAGATACCATGAAGTTTCGTCCACTCCATGATCGTGTGGTCGTGCGCCGCGTCGAGAGCGAGACCAAGTCCGCCGGCGGCATCATCATCCCCGCCACGGCCGCCGAGAAGCCCCAGCAGGGCGAGGTTCTG
>Ga0180216_1000847_pt1 | contig 29217 bp, 35 predicted proteins | sample eDN3rd37CBELigMG_FD_128879 | JGI IMG/M metagenome (GOLD analysis project Ga0180216, IMG submission 128879) | Enriched Miracle-Growth compost microbial communities from Emeryville, California, USA - eDNA 3rd pass 37_C BE-Lig MG (version 2)... ... | reverse complement strand
TGGGCATTTCTCTCCTCCTCAAAATGATTTATATTTTCATAGAAGATCCATGTTTGATATGACCCTCCGTTAAATGTATTATGTAGTGTATAAACCAAAAGGAAAAGTACGCACTTTATTGTGCTATAGATACCGAAAAGTAGTATAGGCACTAAAAAGTGCCTATCAGAAGGAGGGGGAAAAGGATGGTCAAGAAAAAGTATAATATTTCAGTAGAGGCCACATTGGAAGTGATCGGTGGGAAATGGAAATGTGTGATCCTATGTCACTTAACCCATGGGAAAAAGCGGACAAGTGAATTGAAACGCCTGATGCCTGCGATTACACAAAAAATGTTAACACAACAACTTCGGGAATTAGAAGAAGATGGGATCATTAATCGAATCAGTTATAATGAAGTTCCTCCCAGAGTGGAATATGAACTCAGTGAATACGGCTGGAGTTTGCAGAGTATTTTAGACTCCCTTTGTCATTGGGGGAAGAATCATATTATCAAAGTACATGGTGATACTGCGTCTGTCTTAGAGGACAATGTTTTAAATAAATAAATAAAGCAAAACGCTGTGCCTGACCAATCGATATAAAACTGACCGTAGGAGCCTGTCGTTTCTCTGCCGGATTCGTGACTGACCAACACTGATTACTCCGATCTCAGTCACGAATAGGCCGGATTCGTGACTGACCAACACTGATTACTCCGATCTTAGTCACGAATAGGCCAGATTCGCGACTGACTACCACTGATTACTCTGATCTCAGTCACGAATAAGCCGGATTCGCGACTGACTACCACTGATTACTTCGATCTCAGTCACGAATAAGCCGGATTCGTGACTGACTACCACTGATTACTCCGATCTCAGTCACGAATAAGCCGGATTCGTGACTGACCAACACTGATTACTCCGATCTCAGTCACGAATAAGCCGGATTCGCGACTGACCAACGCTGATTACTCCGATCTCAGTCACGAATAAGCCGGATTCGTGACTGACCAACGCCGATTACTCCGATCTCAGTCGCGAATAAGCCGGATTCGTGACTGACTACCACTGATTACTCCGATCTCAGTCACGAATAAGCCCTTCTACAATCACTATGATTTTATAAATAAAATAGCTTACAAGGCCGACGCTTTTACATCCCTTCGATATTGACTACCTGGATGATCCTCGGGTAATACACTCCCCACCTTTTCAAACAACTTCTCCCGAAAAGTCCCTTCTTGATACTCCTTTTTATAGATCCCGCGTCTTTGAAGCTCAGGAACCACCAGGTCGACGAAGTCCTCTAAACTCCCGGGTGTTACCAGGTGTGCCAAGTTGAAACCATCGACACCTGATGCCTCAAATTGGGATTGGATCGCATCGGCTACCTCTCTCGGGTTGCCTACGATAACACTCCCACGCTGTAATGACTCAAATTGTTGAAGCACTTCCCGGACAGTGAGGGTTTTCGGGGCATCTTTGGTAACGGATTTCGCCCTGGATTGACCATGCTCCGTGTGCTTATATTCAAAAGGATGATCCAAATCGCTGTACTGTGACAAGTCATAGCCGCTCGATCCGCCAAATTGCGCTTTTGCCGCTTCACCGCTCCAGTACCCAGCTGCTTCCAAAAACTTGGACTCCGCCTCCTTACTCGTTTCCGCTACCACCACATTTAAGAAGGTGAAAGCCTTGATATGTTCAGGATTTCGCCCATACCTCTCAGCCCTCCTACGAATGTCTGCGACCTCAGCTTTTATTTTCTCAGGCGTCCCACCCACAAACACACACTCCGCGTGTTTTGCGGCAAAATCCTTTCCTTTCTCCGAAGTACCCGCCTGAAACATCACCGGTGTCCGCTGCAGAGAAGGTTCGTTTAAATGAGGGCCCTCGACGGAAAAATACTCGCCTCGATGATGAATTTCGTGAACTTTAGCTGGGTCTACTAACACCCCATTTTTCATATCTTCGATCATCGCGCCGTCTTCCCAGCTTCCTTCCCATAGCTTATAGCAAACTTCCAGGAACTCATCGGCCACCTCATAACGTTTATCGTGTTGAATCATATCTGATAAACCGAAGTTGCGAGCGGCATTCGGGAGATACGAGGTCACAATATTCCAAGCGACCCGCCCCTTAGTCAAATGATCCAAAGTAGACAACCGTCTCGCATGGCCAAATGGCTGCTCATAAGTTGTACTCACAGTGACAGCAAAAGAAAGATGCTTAGTTACAGTGGCCATCGCTGGAATCACAAAAGCCGGGTCATTGAGTGGAACCTGGACTCCGTCACGAATGGAAGGGGCTTTGCTAGACCCGTACACATCATAAACGCCTAACACATCCGCCAAAAAGATTGCATCAAACTTCCCACGTTCCAAAAGTTTAGCCATTTCAATCCAGTAGTCCAAGTCTTTATAGCGCCGATGTCTCCTATTTTCCGGGTGTTTCCATAATCCGTGCGAATTGTGCATGGCCCCAGTCATATCGAAGGCATTCAGAATAATCTGTTTGGTCATCTTTGTTTCACTCCTTCAAATTCCTGTTTAACTGCAGCCAACAACGACTCATCTGTAAGCAATCGGAGACCTGTTAAAGCAAGTGCCTTCGCCCCTGTGACAAGCGCGTCATCTCCTCTTGGAGACCTTGCCGCTTCCCGAAATTCATTCGTATGTCCAATCAACTGATCGGATCCAATCTTGATATGCGGGTGAGCCATCGGAACCACCTGACTCACATTCCCCGCATCTGTCGAACCGAGCCCTTTCTTTGGTTCCCGATCCACGATCTCGCCCAATGACTCTAGCTCCTCTGCCAGTACTTCATCCAGCGCGGAATTTCGAAAGAGCTCACGGACCTCATTTTGGAATCGTTCAATCCGAACCGTAGCCCCTGTGGCAAGCGCTGCTCCCTGTGCGATCCCCCGAATCTTCGCGACCGTTTCCTCCACTTGAGCCCAAGTCACCCCGCGAATAAAAAATCTGGCGGAGGCGTAGTCCGGAATGATATTAGGAGCATCGCCACCATGTGTAATGATCCCATGCACTCGTATTTCCGATGAAAGCTGCTGACGCAAGGCGTTAATTCCAGTAAACAATTGGATTACCGCATCGAGTGCATTAATCCCCTTTTCCGGAGATCCAGAGGCATGGGCGGCTTTTCCATAGAAATGAAAATCGAGTGGATCCACAGCTAAGGATGAACCTGTTAAACTCGTCTTGGCTGATGGATGGATCATCAGGGCGACGTCAATATCCTGAAAAAGTCCAGCTTTGACAAAACTCGCTTTTGCACTGCCATTGGGTCCGCCTTCTTCTGCAGGTGTCCCATAAACATATACAGATCCGCCAACTTCATCGATTACTTGAGATAAAGCAATGGCTGCGGCAACACTTGTCGTCCCAATGATATTATGACCGCAAGCATGACCAAGCCCGGGAAGGGCATCATACTCCGCTAAAAAGCTGATCGAAGGACCAGGCCTCGCAGAAGACTTTCGCGCTACAAAACCCGTTTCATGACCTGCTACATTCTGCGTGACCTCAAAACCATCCGCACGCAAGATATCTATTAACCATCCCGAAGCTAAGAATTCTTGGTTACCAATCTCAGGATTTTCATGAATCCGATGGCTCGTTTGAATATATAAATCTCTTTGTCTATCAATATAATGGATAACATCTTCACGGATATTTGCTAGTTTCGTACTCATCGATTACTCCCCCTTTTTAATCGTTACTTCTAATTGCTCAAGTGTCTCTTGCAAGTCATCAACTGGAATATCGACCACAATACTTCCCCCATTGGTATCGGCGATCACCGCTTCTTTCACATCGGGTTCCTGATAGAGTTTAGTAATCGTTTTGTAGGTTTCGTTGTCCTGATCCTCCTCACGAACAGCGAATACATTAATATAAGGGCGTGCTTGTTCGCTATTTGGATCATCATAGAGCAGCGCATCTTTAAAATTTAGACCGGCTTGACCCGCGATCCCATTGTTTATAACAGAGGCAGCCACATCGGGAAGCGCACGTGCTGTCTGCTGGGATACCACAGGAATGATTTCTAGGTTTTTAGGGTTTTTCGCAATATCATCCAAAGTCCCGTAAATTCCTGTCCCCTCTTTTAGTTGAATGAGCCCTGCTGCTTCAAGTAAGAGCAAGCCACGCCCTAAATTGGCAGGGTCATTAGATATGGAAATTTTTGCACCATCCGGGATGTTTGCGAGATCCTTATATTTCTCCGAGTAGATCCCCGTTGGATTAATTGTTGTGGAAGCAATCGGAACGATATCGAATCCATTCTCTACATTCGCTGGCCCGAGAAAAGCTAGGTGTTGGAATGAATTCATATCGATCTCACCATTAGCTAATGCACTATTCGGTTGGATATAATCGGAAAACTCAACGAGTTCAATGTCGATTCCTTTTGCCTTTGCCTTTTCTTCGATCAGTGTCCAATAAGGTCCGTCCGCTGCTGTTACGCCAATTTTCACCACCTCACCGGAAGCTTTCCCAGAAGAAATGCTGCAGGCGGTAAGTTGCGAAACAACTAAAATAGTTGATAAGATAGCAAATAATCGTTTTTTCATTTTTGAAACCTCTCCTTTTTTATGTGTAAATAAACTTACCTACGTAAAAAGACTCGCGACAAAAAGTTGCCAACAAACTGAGCGATCTGCACAAGCAGGATTAAAATCACCACCGTCACAATCATCACAGATGTATCAAATCGCTGATACCCGTAAGACATGGCCAGATCACCTAAGCCCCCACCCCCAACCGTTCCGGCCATCGCGGAGAAATCTACAAGTCCGACCGTTACAAATGTAAGACCGAGAATTAGGGGACCTAACGCTTCCGGAATGAGCACACCAAAAATGATTCTTAAGGGACTTGCCCCCATCGCCTGTGCTGCTTCAATAATCCCGGGGTCAATCGAAACTAGATTATTCTCGACAATCCGTGCTACGGCAAAGCAAGCTGCGATCGTCATGGGGAATACCGCTGCTGCGGTTCCGATCGTTGTCCCCATGACTGCTCGGGTGAGCGGGCTAAGCGCAACAAGCAAAATGATAAACGGAATCGGCCGAACAATATTCACCAGGATGTTGAGGAATGAAAAGATGAATTTGTTCTCCAGAATATTTCCTTTCCGCGTAACAAAAAATAACAACCCCATGGCAATCCCGATCATACTAGAAAACACTAAGGTAAAAATCACCATCGTGATCGTTTCCCCTGTCGCCTCCAAAATCCGTGGCCAAAACGTCACCCAATCAACTCTCATGATCCGTCACCTCCCTTACTTCCACCATCGTTTTCAGTTCTTCGACCACTCGGTCCACCTCTACATCCGAACCTCGAAACTCCACAATCAGATTGCCAAACAGTCGATCCTGAAATTCATGAATGCTGCCGTACAAAATACTGAAAACGATTTGATATTTTTGGGCTACCAGCGACAAAATCGGCTCACTCGAATTATCTCTGGTAAAAATCACCCGATAGATCCGCCCCGAATGATCTCTGCGTATTCTCTCCAGCAACTTGGGCGACAACTTGTCGTTCAACAAAGAGCTGACAAAGTTTTTCGCTGTTTTCGATTTCGGGTTGGTAAAAATTTCATACACACTTCCTTGTTCAATGACTTGGCCCTTCTCCATCACCGCCATCCGATCACAAATCCGCCGAACAACGTTCATTTCATGTGTGATCAATAAAATCGTAATGTTATATTCCTCATTGACTTTTTTCAGGAGGTGGAGGATCTCCTCGGTTGTCTCCGGGTCCAAAGCAGAGGTAGCTTCATCACAAATCAGAATTTCTGGTGATGTAGCAAGGGCTCTGGCAATCCCTACCCTCTGTTTCTGTCCACCCGACAACTGCTCCGGATATTGACCTGCTTTATCTTCTAATCCGACAAAACGCAGCAGCTCCTTAACGCGATCATCCACTTCCTTCTTTGATTTCTTAGCCAGTTTTAACGGATAGGCCACATTTCCATAAACAGTACGGGAATTAAACAGATTAAACGATTGAAAAATCATCCCGATCCGCCTTCTTAATTTCCGAAGCTCCTGTTGGGAAATCGATGAAATTTCCAGACCGTTAACAATGACCTTTCCAGATGTGGGACGCTCTAATTGGTTGACAAGCCGCAAAAGCGTACTCTTTCCCGCCCCACTAAATCCGACAATCCCAAAAATCTCACCTTGATGAATCTTCAGGGAAACATCCTTAACAGCATGAACCTCCCTTCCTTCGAAACCGAAAACTTTATTAACACGATCAAATGTGATCAAGGCAACCCCTCCCTTTTCTAAGCATGAAAAAAGGCATCTTACACCCGATAAATGCTTATCGAAATGCAAGATGCCTTTAGTCGTCTAATCGGCATACTCTTATTTTTTTGCTTGTTGATTTTTCGTTAAGGAAAACCGCTTTTTCTCGGTTGTGTCGATCTGGGTAATTTCCCCGTCATGAACCGTAATGACGACGGACCCAAATTCTAAAGCTTTTAACGTAGCGACAATATGGTTAATTTGCGGATCATCAATTTTCCCCATATAAGTTCCCCCATCGGATTAATAGGTTATTGAGACATACTAGGCTAGGCTAAATGCCAATACCATCCCCCCTCGTTGAATGATCAAGGCCTTTGGTCGACCAATTAGCCATCTTTAAAAACTAAAAACCCTCTTCCATGAAGAAGAGGGTTAAAGTAATCAGTATACTGTATACTTCACTCTTCTTATCTTTCAAGCAATGCTTGTTGGAATTGGCACAGTACTCTACGAGTCTGTTGCCGAGGCTTCACAGGGCCAAATCCCTCCACCTCTCTGGATAAGAAATTTCATTTAATTGTTACTATTAATTTACAGGGAATTTGATCATCTGTCAATTAGTATTTTGAAATGATTTCATATTTTTACATTAGAACAAGGACATTTTCACTTCATTGACCCCAAAGTGCTGCAGTGTTTTTTGTAAACACTTGTGCATCATTTTTACTGTCTGTTCATCGACCTTCTCTTTCACCTTGAGGGTGATTTGTCCTTGAACGTCTTTAAATTGAACCCATTCTAGTTCGGTTCCGAACGGAAAAGGATTCTCATAACCTTCCTTTTGAGACTGAAGAAGACAACGAATCGCTGTAATGCGAGGGGCCTTGATAGACGTTAGATTCCGATACAGGATCTGAACCGGCACCGCATTATTTTCTTGCCATAGGTAAACGGTATATTCTTCAGTCGATTCTTTATTCTTCTCCAGTATCGGACTTCCAACCCATTGTCCAGATTTAATTCTTTCTATAATCAGTAGAATCTCTTCGGTTTCCTTAAATCCTTCAATACGATACAACTCTTCCCCCATCGGATTTACGAACACCGTGGTGGGGTTGGTTTTCACTTTATATCGATTGGCCACCTCGGTCTGAATTTCCACATAGACTCTTTCGATTTCAAACTCCGGGTATTGATGGCCGATTTCGGTTAGAACGGTTCCCATCGATCTGCCGACCGGACACGCGGATAATGTAAATAATACAATTTTTCTAAGCTCTTTCATCTCTCGTTTCTCCTCTATTCAGAAATCGGTAGGGTAAACCAAAAAGAATGGTGATCATGCTTCGTTCGCAAACCAACATGGCCCCCATGCTGTTCAATGATTTCTTTGACAATCGCCAAACCTAAACCGGAACCCCCTGTTTCTCGATTGCGGGATGGGTCCAGCCGATAAAACCGTTCAAAAACTTGCTCCGATAAGGATGCCGGAATGGGTTGACCTTGGTTCGTTACAACAACTTCATAAGCATGCCTGATAGTTCGTGCATGAATCTTGATCCATCCGCCAACATCATATTTCACCGCATTGCGAAGCAGATTATACATCACTTGTTTGATCCCATCTTCATCGACTTTCATCAGACAACTTTCAAGCTGACAATCAAGTTGAATGCCATGTGTCTCAAATTCCAATTGAAATTGGGCCACACAATATCGTATCAACTCATCCATACGAATCGTTTTCGTTTCAAATTTTTTCTTGGATTGCCAACGGTGTAATTGATGGATCTGATCCACCAAGCGGCTGATGTGCTGTGATTCTTCAAGCAAGGAAGCGAACAATTCCGGGTTGCCCTGCATCACACCTGAACTTAATCCTTCTAAGTATCCGTTGATATTGGTTAAAGGTGTTCGCAATTCATGCGAAATATCCATGATCATTTTGTTTCTATTCTCTTCCATTTCCTTCAGTTTCTGTACCAGAAAATTGAAATCCGAAGTAAGTGAACCAATCTCGTCCTTGGAAGAAATGGGTAACGGTGTAGGGAAACTGCCTTTTGCCATACTTCGAGCTGATTGTGCCAATTGTTTTAAAGGGCGAATTAGCTTTCGGACAAACAAATAATGAAGTAAGCCAGTAACCAGCATCGCAGCAATGCTGGCTTTTATAAGATAGACCTGCAACGTCTGATTAAATAGGGCGCCATTTTCGTCTCCAATCATTTGGTATCGTTCCACTAATAAACAGGCAAATTCCTTCACGGAAAAACCTGCAAACCAAATCGTGAGGAGAATGACAGCACTGTTTATCAACATTAATTTCCACAACAGACTGTTACTCCTAAAATGCCACAAATCGATACCCCATTCCTCTCACCGTTTCGATCAATGGATGTTCGCCATCTGCCTGAACCTTCTCTCTCAGTTTTCCTACATGCACGTCAATCGTGCGTTCACTGACAATCTTCTCTTGGTTGGGATACAATTCATCGACAATCTGCTCTCTCGTTAAAATCTGATTGGGATGTCTCATCATGAAATAGAGAAGTTTGAATTCGTGCTGTGTCAAAGGTATGGTCTCTCCACGATAATGTGCCTCCCCACGCACGGGCTTCACGGTCACCCCTCGATAGGTAATCTTACTGCAACGATTCGCCGTTCTTCGCAGGACCGACTCCACCCTTGCGACCAGTTCACCGGGACTAAAGGGTTTCGTTACATAATCATCGGCACCCATTCGCAGACCTTTTATCCGATCTTCTTCATCTACCTTCGCGGAAACCATCAAGATCGGAACTTCCCCTTTCTTCTCAATGCGGATCCATTCGCAAACCTCTTCCCCACTGACAACAGGAAGCATCAGATCGAGAATGATAAAGCAAGGGTCGTAATGATTAAACTTCTCTTTCGCCTCTTCACCATCCTTTGCTTCAAACACTTCATATCCCGCTTTTTCTAAGTAAAGCTTGATAAGTTGTCGAATTTTCGGATCATCTTCAACGATTAGAATCGATTTCCCTTGTGTATTCATCTCACACCTCTGCGTTCTCCATTATAGAAGGCATTTGTTAAGATTTGATAAAGTTTCCCTTTTATAATGAAAAAGCACCCCATGAACGAAGGTGCTTTTTCATCTATTTTTTTAAATTCCCCTGATAGGACATAATCCCTCCCTGCAGGTTTACCAAGTCGGAGAATCCTGCTTTGGATAAGATTTTACCGGCCTGTTTGCTACGCATCCCACTGCGGCAATACAAGAACACAGCCTTATCCTTTGGGATTTCTACGATTCGATTCTTTAATTCGGATAAAGGTATATTAATCGAACCTGGAATAGATCCACTTTGAAATTCACCGGGTTCTCTTACATCAATAAGAACCTGATTTGAATTTTTCTTCAGCTCATCTGAAAAGGATTCTGCATTTAGATTTTTCAGTCCCTTTGTTGGAGCAAATCGGGAGTAGAAAAACCATGCAATAGCCAATACTGCTAAAATATTTATAATGGTTGACGAATCCATTTTACCCCTCTCTCCTCATCTTTATAGAATTGACATCCAAATTTTAATTGCCGTCATCGAAATCAAGAACACTAAAGCATATCTAAGATAGCGTACATTCACGATCTTCGAAACCTTGGAACCAATTGGAGCCCCAATAAGACTTCCTATGATAGTAAAGATCGTAGGAAGTACCAGGATATGCCCCGCCCCAAGTTTTCCAATCACACCGCCAATTGCGGAGATCAAAACGATCGCTAAAGAAGAAGCAATCGTAACTCGAGTTGGAATCTTTAACACGGTTAACATAATAGGAATTAAGATAAAAGCTCCACCAGCTCCGACGATTCCAGACACAATCCCTACTAAAAATGCAGACACAATCGCGATCGTTTGATTATAAGAGATATCCTCCAAAGGTATATTTTCTTTATTTCCTTTTCTCGGAATGAGCATTAAGATGACAGCAATAATGGCTAAAACTCCATATACAACGTTAATGGTTTCTCCTGATAAAAATCTTGAACTCAATCCACCCAATAAACTTCCGATCATAATGCTAATTCCCATTTGGATGACAAGTCCTTTATGAATGACGCTCACGTCCGACCCTTTACTCTGCTTGCGAAAAGCGAGTACCCCCGATAAGGAGGCAAATAGTACCTGAAACATACTGATTGACGATACTTCTTGCGCTGTAAACTGGCCGGCACCAAATAATGGCGGGATATACAAGATCAGGGGGTAATTGATAATCGCCCCGCCAATCCCGAGCAGCCCAGAAAAAAACGATCCAAACATGCCTAAGCCGAACATGATGAAATAAAGCAAGATGTCCATTCGTTTTCCCCATTCCTATGTCTGGAAAGAGGGTAACGAGTTGTTACCCTTTCTTGATCCAGAATTTTAGCGCACCGTCTTCTTCCCGATCTTCTAACAACTCATGTCCAGATGATTTCGCCCATGCCGCTAGTCAATACTCTCGCCTTCAATTTTCCAATCATTAAAATCACTTTCATTACGAACGTCTAAAATAAACAGTTCTTCTTTATTCAACACCATTTTTGCAACATCTTGGGCAGTCATGACTTGCAAACCTTGAGCGGTTACCGTGTTCATGTTTCCATCCCCCTTTTAATAAAACTAGAAAGTAAGCGTGACGTTTGCATCTTTTGCAAAGTCAAGGAATGTAACAGCCCCACCTACATCAATGCCATCGATGAAATCTTCTTTTTTCAGATTCATCACATCCATGGTCATTTGGCAGGCGATAATTTTCACTCCCAATTCCACTGCCATCCCCACTAATTCAGGAATCGCTGGCACATTCGCAGCTTTAAATCCTTCGGCAAAATGTTCTCTTCCAGCAGGCATAGGAAGTTGTTGATAAGCCTGCTTGTGGATCAAGTTTAATCCTTCAAAGGTAAAGAAGATCGCTACCTCTGCATCTGTAGCCGCTGCTGCGGTTGCAATGTTAAAAACTTTGTATGCGTCAAATAATCCACCATTGCTTGCAATTATCGCTACTTTTGTACTCATTTCTTTTTCCTCCCTAGAATTATTAGTTCTTCTCGATCTGACCTGACCAATCTTTCATGCCTGGCAGGACATTCTTCAATTTTTTAAATCCTTTTTCCTCTAATAACTGGCAAGCCCGATCACTGCGATTTCCCGACCTGCATACCACATGAATCTCATCCTCCGGATTCAATTCACCGATCCGTTCTTCCAACTCCCCCATCGGGATTGAGATGGCGCCTGGAATTCGACCAAAGGCATATTCCGCAGGTTCGCGAACATCCAAAATTTTTATATTTTCTTTCGCATTCATCTTTTCGATCAGTTCTTCGTGAGAAACAGTGTGAGGATATCTTGTTTCTTCCTTCACTTCATCTGCATTCGCTTTTCGTAAATAATGCTTGAATACTTCGCCCTCTTCTATGGTGCCAATATATTGATGGCCCGTATTCTTCGCCCACCCTTGAATATCTGCAACAGACCCTTTATCTGTAGCAAGAACCTCAATAACCTGGCCTGCTTGAAGCTCTTCCATCCCTTTTTTGGTTTTGACGATTGGCATTGGACAAGCAAGACCTTTGCAGTCAAGAACTCTATCTACGGTAATGTTCATTTTCTTTTCCTCCCATGATGAAGCTAATAGTATTATTTCCTTGCACTAATTTAAATTTTAATTATCTTTTTATTACCATTACCCCTATAGGTATATTACAATATCAGAATTTATATTGCAACCCTGCTTTTTATATTTAATTTTCACTTTTGAGCATCCTATGGTTAATAGAATTAGATCATCTACCTACCCGATTTCCAAAACTTTGGCTTTTCTTTGACATTCTATATTAAAAAAAGAAACCTCCCCCCGTGGGTTAAGGCTTCTCCGCTCTTGTAATTTTGTTGATTTATCCTTTATTCCATACTAAACACAAGCTCTTCCATCATTTCTTTGTTCATTGGTCCAATTATTTTCTGTTGAATAACACCCCTGGAATCAATGATATAGCTCGTAGGAATGGACACTACCTGATAATGATCAGCTACACTATTCTTTTCATCTAGAACAACAGGAAACGTGATTCCGAACTCTTCGATGAATTTGTCAATATTTTCAGGCTGCTGTTCTGAAGCTGTTAAATTGACACTGAGGATCTCAATCCCCTTGTTCTTATTTTCCTCATAGAATTTCTGCATATCCGGCATTTCCGCCCGACATGGTGGACACCAAGTAGCCCATAGATTGACAATCAGTTTTTTTTCTCGAAAGTCGGAAAGTTTCATGGTTTCTCCGTCCATTGTTTTCAATTCAAAATCTGGTGCCAAGTTTCCTTGCTGGATCCCAACAGGTACATTGACATCTTCCCCAGCCTTTTCCTTTGCTTCAATCGGCTTAGAATCCATCATACCGCTGTCTTTTCCATAATCGTAAATCCCCCAAAGAACTAAACCAATCAAAGCGATAACCGCAATAATATTTTTTTTCATAAGTTTCTTCCTCCTTTTTCTAGCGGTTTACAAACCTAGCCATATTGTTAGTAAACAAAAGGTGTGAATGTGGCTAACCATGCACTAATTTTTTGTAGTTGCCCTGTAAACAAGAGCAATCCCATAAAGATCAGAATCCATCCATTGATTAAAGATAATTTAGGCAAAAGTGTATTTACTTTCCTTACCACTGATAGAGAATAAGTAATTAACCAAGAGATAATAAGAAACGGGATCCCCAAACCAAGGGAATAGATCATAAGCATAAACAGCCCATTGTACATGGTATCTGCTGAACCTGCGAGCAGTAAAATGGAGGATAGAGCCAATCCTACGCAGGGTGTCCATCCCGTCCCAAAAGCAAGTCCAAGCAGAAAAGAACTCCAATTACTTTTATTGCTTGGTGTTTTCGTTTGGAATCTCTTTTCGAACATCAAAAATCGTAGACTTAAAATCCCAGCCATTTGCATTCCAAATACGATAATTAAAAAACCACTCACCTTTTCAAGGAGACCTCGATATTCAGAAAAAAGCTGCCCTAGTGCACTTGCAGAAGCCCCCATGAGCATAAAAATGACACTAAATCCTAGAATAAAGTAAAGTGATCTAGACATAAGCAGCCATTTAGAAACGACTACTTTTTCCGATTGAATATGGGAACCTGTCAAGTTTGCCACATAAGCAGGAATCAACGGAAAGATACAAGGAGAGAAAAAGGACAAAATCCCAGCTGTAAAGGCAAAAATGATGGTAATGTTCTCCAATTGAATACAAACCTCCTTTACTAATCAGTGTAAACCACATTTGTTAAGTTTCTTTAAAGTTCGTCCATTTTGATAAGCCCAAAAATCCAATAAGAGTGACTACAAGAAAAATAAGTTGTTCTTTAGAAAGTCCCATCCATACTTCTACACGTACATCTATAAAGAAATACATAAAAATTTGTCCAATCCCAAACCAGATCACAGCCTGAAAAACCTGATTTTCAGCATGATTTTTATAAAACCATCCTGAAAAAATGAATGATATGAGGACTTCACCTAAATGAAACACCAGGTCACCCTTTTCCGTGAAAGCGGAAATAAGATGGTAAATCGCAAACGCAGAAGAAAAGCCCAATCCATAGAATTGCATATAGCTTGAAATCGGAATGTTGTGCTTCCTCGCTTGGAGCAAAAGGTATATAAATACGAAGATAACAGCCAAGATCCACCCTCTATAGCCGCCAGAAAAATAAAGCAATACCATAGGATTGTTCAATACAGAAATTGGCTCGAAAAGAATCAGACTGAGTTTCCATATCACAAAACATAGGAAGATCGAATTTCCAACGGAATCAAGGATTTCTTTGCCCCATTCTTCCTTAATCCCTATTAGATGATTTTTTACTATTAGATACGCAACAAAACCCGAAAAACCTAAAATGAGCCAACTCCACTTAATTATAAATGGCCCCATACTTATTACATCTTGCATGAACATCCTCCCTCCTTTCATTTCTTGTTAAGATAATACCCTTCATATATTAAGAAACGATGAAGAATAAGAAACTCCTTATTTATTGCGTGTTAAACAGATACATTAGGGCAACCTAGGATCTCCTACCATCCTTGCTCCCTGTGGATTCGGACTCAAAACCGTGGATCATCCCTTTTCTGTCCGAATTCCCCCTCGATTCGGACTCCTTCCAATAAAAAACACCATCAATAATGATGATGGTGTTTTCACATTTTATTTCTCCACAATCATTAGATAGTGTTGATCCGTAGGAAAACTGCGGGATAACACTTTAAAACCTTGTTGTTTCAAGTTCACTTCCATATCGGAAGAATGAATGCGATGATTTAATGGAGGTCCCTGTTCCATTTGTTTCTTCTCCCATTCCAAACAAAAACACTTTCCACCAGGTTTCAACGTCCGATAAATTTCCTGCAGTCCTTTGGATAATGGCTCTACTTCATGAAGTATAAAGGAGGCGATCACATAATCTGCGATCTCATCTGCCAAAGGAATCTCTTCAATAACTCCATTTACATAATGTACATTTTGTAATCCTTCTTGTTCCACGGTTTCCTTAAGTACAGAAAGCATTTGCGGTTCAACATCTAAAGCATAGACGGTACCTTGGGTTAGCTTGGCAGCTGGAATGGTGAAGTACCCGGTCCCGGCCCCTAAATCTAAAACCGTTTGGTCTTCCCGGATATTTAATTCGGACAAAAGCTTCTCTGGTGGCAACGCCTTCCGTCTTTCCGGATTGTCCAATTTGGCCATTTTTGATGGATCAAATCTGCGCTCGTTCACCAACGGCTCCCCCTTTACTTGCTTTGTTCTAAAACATTAATTAGGGTCGCTTCAATTTCTTGTGCGATCGATTGAAGTTCCTGATCATCTAACAAATTAATCATCGCTGATGGTTTAGGAAGTCCAATTTTCGTCTGACCATCCTTGCTTTGATAAACTGTAATCTTGCATGGTAAGAAATACCCTACAAGTTCATTTTGGTTTAGTACTCTTGCTGCTTCTTTTGGGTTGCATACTTCTAGGATATGAAAAGGACTTGTATAGCTGGTTACCCCTTTTTCCTGCAATTTTGCAGGAAGATCCAATTGCCAAAGAATCCCAAATTTATTTTCCTTTAACTTTTGTTCTAGTGATTGAATCGCCTCACTAATTGTTTTATCGGTTGTTACGGTATAATGGAAATCCATATTTTTCTTCTCCCTTCTTACTTCACATTTGGTTATAAAGTTTGACTCCAATCCTGAACAGCGTTGCCCTCAAGATATCTTTCGCAATCCAGAGCTGCCATACACCCTGACCCTGCAACTGTGATGGCTTGTCGATAACGATGGTCTTTTACATCACCACAGGCGAATACTCCGGGAATGTTGGTTAGACTTGTTCCAGCTTCGACTACTATATCCCCTGTATCATCTGTTTTTACTTGCCCAGCTAAAAAGGCAGTATTCGGTTTATGCCCGATTGCCACAAAGATCCCATCTATTTCAAAAATTTCCTCTTGATTGGTTTCATTATTTCTCACTTTAAGTCCAATTACTCTGCCTGTTTTCTCATATTGTCCATTAATTCCGGACCCATAATGCCATCAAGGAAATCCAGGAAAATTTTCCACTTCTGTTGTTAGGGTCAGTTGACCGCCAGGCTCTGGTCCTTCAATGACCAAAGGTCTCATATTTGCACGCGCCAGATAAATCGCAGCGGTTAAACCTGCAGGTCCCGTTCCTAAAATAATACAATTATACATTCTGCTACCTCCCTTCAAATGTGAATCCTCACTTCATTTTTGTTATCTCATACTCGATACGATACCCCTGATACAAATACCCCTATATGTATAATAACAATAGAGACTTCTATGGTCAATTGGATTTTAAATCAAAACAAGCAGTCGGTGGTTCCGACTGCTTTGCTCTTTTCTATTAAATTCAAGAATGAAACAACGTACATAGGATTTGCAAATTGCTTTTTACGTTCTTTCGTATTGCATCCTTGAAAATATGCCTGAAATTGTTCCACTGGAGACACGGGTAGTTCTCCACACACATCCACGCCTGTTACCTGTTTTGTTTTAATAATGAACTGAACGTTCATCGTCGCTTCCTTTCCAGATAACGGATCCCCATATTGATATTATACCCTTTTCTACGAACAACTCTACTCTTTTAATCGATCCGCCCATTCCTTTAAAAGCTCAACGGCTCTTTTCACCCCTTGTTCCTTGCCTAACCAGAATTGCGATTCAGCGGGTGTTTGCGTAGGGATGTTGGCAATGGCTTTCGCTTCCTCTTCTAGAATCGTTTCGATGACATGGAAATGGAGTTGACTAAGCTGCAATTGCCTTTTGCTTTCTTCCTCTTGGTATTGTTTATACTGGTGGCTTTCTAAAACATGATCATCGATTTCTCGATCTAGAAAACGGTGTGATCCGCGAATTACTTGGGCGAATTCTTCAGTTAGGTTTGGGATGGTCCATAGTTGATGTCTAAGATGTTTAATTAAAAATCTACACAAAATATCATTATCATTGGCATGTCGATTATGGAGAAGAGAGTATTCTCCCTGGAATCGCCTTTCATCTGAAAGGTATTGGCCCAACGCGGTATACTCGTCACATTCCGGGCAATAAATCAGATATTCTTTCATCCACATCACCCATGAAACTAGCTTCGTTCTTCTTCATGGTACGTGTCGAAAAACATTTCGTTACAATCCCAACAGCTGCTGCGAGTTGGTTCCCAAGGAGATAGTTCTTTCCCACAGAAAATACATTGATCCCGTTCCAATTGAAACAATAATATCTCCTCCTTTTGTTCAGATGCAGTAAGGTAAAAGACCTCTAGATAGAGGTCTTTCCGCTTAGTCCATTGGTATACCTGGTGTTTTTTCTTTCTCAGGTAGATCTGAGATAACAGCCTCTGTAGTTAAAAACATAGCCGCAACGGATGCAGCATGTTGAAGGGCTGACCGGGTGACTTTTGCCGGATCAACAATTCCTTCATTCATCATATTGACCCATTCACCTGTAGACGCGTTGTAACCAATGCCGGCACTCGCTTTCTTCAAGCGCTCGATAATAACAGACCCCTCAATTCCAGCATTATTAGCAATGGCCCTGGTGGGTTCCTCTAAAGCACGAAGAATAATATTCTTGCCTATATATTCATCACCTGTTGTATCAACCGCTTGAACCGCGGGAATCACTTGCACCAGAGCGGTTCCCCCACCTGGCACAATTCCCTCCTCTACGGCAGCACGAGTTGCATTGAGTGCATCCTCAATTCGAAGCTTTTTCTCCTTTAACTCTGTTTCGGTTGCAGCACCCACTTTAATGACCGCTACACCACCTGCCAGCTTAGCCAGGCGTTCCTGAAGTTTTTCCTTATCAAACTCAGAGGTAGTAGTTTCAATCTGTGAGCGAATTTGTTTAACTCGCGCATCAATCTTCTCTTTATCGCCTGCCCCTTCGACAATCGTAGTATGTTCCTTGGTCACAATCACTCGGCCCGCTTTACCCAGCTGTTCCAACGTAGTTGATTTCAATTCCAATCCGAGATCAGCTGAGATCACCTGTCCGCCGGTGAGGATGGCGATATCTTCCAGCATGGCTTTGCGACGGTCACCAAATCCTGGTGCCTTGACAGCAGCGGCTTTGATCGTTCCACGCAAGCTGTTGACGACAAGGGTTGCCAACGCTTCACCCTCCCAATCTTCTGCGATCAGAAGGAGTGGCTTGGATTGCTGGATCACTTTTTCCAGGATTGGAAGGATATCTTGGATGCTGGAAATCTTTTTATCCGTAATGAAAATATAAGGATCTTCCAGAATGGCCTCCATTTTCTCCTTGTCAGTACTCATATAATGGGATACATAGCCTCGATCAAATTGCATCCCTTCGACAACATCCAACTCTGTTGTAAATCCCTTGGACTCTTCAATGGTGATTACGCCTTCTTTTCCGACTTTGTCCATCGCTTCGGCAATGAGCTCGCCAATTTCGTTGTCTCCAGCTGAAATGGATGCCACTTGGGCGATTGACTCTTTGCTTTCAACTTTTTTGGCAATCTTCTTGATTTCTTCCACAGCCACCCGAACGGCTTTCTCCATTCCTTTGCGGATCCCCATCGGGTTTGCACCGGCTGTGACATTTTTTAATCCTTCTTTAATCATCGACTGAGCCAAAACCGTAGCAGTGGTTGTCCCATCCCCAGCAACATCATTGGTTTTGGTGGCTACCTCCTTGACCAGCTTGGCGCCCATATTCTCATACGGATCTTCGAGTTCTAATTCCTTTGCAATGGTCACACCATCATTGGTAATCAGCGGAGAACCAAACTTTTTTTCCAGCACCACATTCCGTCCTTTCGGTCCTAAAGTGACCTTGACGGCGTTGGCAAGTTGATCTACTCCACGAAGCATCGCGCGACGAGATTCTTCACTAAAAAGAATTTGTTTTGCCATGTGTTCCTCTCTCCTTTTCTTCCGATATAAATTATGAAATAATCGCCAGAATATCGTTCTGACGCATAATTAAGTATTCTTTGTTATCCACCTTCACTTCGGTACCGGCATATTTGGAATACAGGATCAAATCACCAACCTTGACCTCCATCGGAACTAGTTTTCCATTTTCGATGCTCCCTTTTCCGACAGCAACCACTTTCCCTTGCATGGGCTTTTCCTTGGCTGTATCAGGTAAGACGATCCCACTTTGGGTTTTTTCCTCTTGTTTTTGAACTTCAATGACAACTCGATCAGCTAATGGCTTCAACATGATTAAATATCCTCCTTACCTTCTTTGTTTAGTGGTGAATGGTAGATCCAATCGTATGAAAACATGTTAAATTCAACAGCTAAGTTGTCAACCTCCTTTTCGTTAGATTAGCACTCATCTGTATGGAGTGCTAACAATTTCAATATAAAATAGACAAAAGTGGAAAATCAAATATTCTGGAAAACAATAGAGGATGGATTTGGTTGGATTTTTGGAGTTAATTTAAAAAAACTGGTTGATTTCTTCGATTTACGTGGTTTTTCTTTGATTTTTGGGATAAAAAGGGGGTTGGAGTGGCTGAAGTGTCGACTAGAAACCAAAGAGGCGCTTCATCGTTTATTGCAGTATATAAAAGAAAATAGGCTTTCCCTTCGTGGACGTGACCGAATGATTAATCTAATAGAATCTTATCTTGCTTCACATGTAGCCCGGACGTTGGATCAGTCTCTTGAAACGTTTGAAAAAGGAATAAATGGGGAAAGAGTTCGTTTTGCTTCGGATGATGAAGGGATCCAGCAAATGCTTGAACTTTACAAACAGAACACGGAAAAGGAAATAGAAAACATTTTTTATAAGTTGCTGAGAAATCCTAAATGAAAAATAGTAATATTTCCTAGGCAAGCGCAAGATTTGACTAATTTCATCACCCAAGTAAAAAGTTTCCAAAAACAGCTCGAAAGAAAGAGATTTTTGCATTTGGATGGAAATACCCTGTAATTTAATCTCGAATGAGCATTTTGGTGATACGATCCTATGCTGCAATCAAGTTAGTTAATCAACTAATTAAAAACTGGTAGATTTAGACTTTAACCAGCCCGATTATTGGAATGTGCTAAACCATGGTATAGTCTCCTGTACTCTCAAATTGAACATTATAAAAGTTATGTTACTCCAAGAATAGAACATGACATGGTTTTGAATAATAACCCTATCTATAGGAGGGATTCTATTCATGGATGTCTTTACTTCCGATTTTTGGTCTGCCTTATTCGCCATTGTAGTGATTGATTTGGTTTTAGCTGGCGATAACGCTATTGTTATTGGATTAGCTGCACGAAACCTGTCTAAAGATGATCAAAAAAAAGTAATCTTCTGGGGAACATTAGGAGCGATTATAATCCGTTCATTGTTAACCTTAATTGTTGTTTGGTTATTAAGGATTCCAGGTCTTATGCTAATTGGTGGTTTATTGCTGATTTGGATTGCCTATAAACTGCTTGTTGAAGAAAAAGGACATGATGTGAAGGCTGGACAAAGTTTGTGGGCTGCCGTCAAAACCATTATCATTGCTGACACGGTAATGGGATTGGATAATGTTCTTGCGGTTGCAGGTGCAGCTCATGGCAGTTTCTTCTTGGTTGTTTTAGGATTACTCATCAGTGTACCGATTGTTATTTGGGGAAGTACGTTAATTTTAAAGTGGGTAGATCGGTATCCATCCATCATATATGTGGGTGCAGCTGTCTTAGCCTGGACAGCATCTAAGATGATTACAGATGAACCGTTTTTAGCCAATTTATTTGGAAATAATCCAATGCTAAAATGGGGTTTTAGTATTGTAATAATTGTTGCGGTACTTCTTGCCGGTAAAATGAAAAATCAAAGGAAGAGTTTAGGAAAAGCATCCTAACATAAATAAAGAGGATGGGTTAGAGCGGACTGTATAGCCCCTATTTTAGCTAAGTACCAAGGATTCGGGAGATATCCGGTCTCAAAAGCCGCTATTTCACTGTTATGCCTCAAATATCAAGGGATTTAAAGCAAATAAGGTCATCTGAGTCCGGATCCCCTCAAGAAAAGGGGCGTTTATACCAAATGACGTCTCCTGGGCATTTCAAGCTTCTAGTTCTTGGTAACCCTGTTCAAAAAGGCAAGCGAACGTGAAAAGGCATCACGCGAAGCATTCACATCATATGTAGGATTCGTATCGTTGAAGAAAGCGTGGTTTGCACCCGCATACACCACAGCCTCTAACGATTTACCGTGCTTTTTCATTTCCTCTTGAAAATCTGGCAGTAGATCCGTAATATTGGGGTCTTCTTCCCCATAAAAGCCAAGGATCTCACACGGGATGTCTTCTATTCCGCGTTGCGGCGGACGTCCGTAAAAGACGATAGAGCCTGCATGTTCAGGGTCCTTCGTGGCTAATAAAGCCGAAAGCAACCCGCCCATGCAAAAACCAACGGATGTCACAGGCATCCCTTTAGTTCCTTCCAGGGAATGACGAGCATAAGTTGCTGTGTCGGTTAGAATATCAATAAAGCGGGATGATTGAGCTGGACTCAACATTCCAAACAACGCATTTAATGTTTCGCGAAGGGATTCTTGTTGGTCAGAAGGCTCTTTCAAGACCGCTGCTTCTCTTTCTTGTGGGTCAAACCAGGCTGTATGCGGAAGCGAGTGAAGAAAAGACTTTGCTACTTGAAGGCGAATTTGACTAAGCTCCACCGGTCTAACCCCGTTTACAGCAAAAAGATCCGGAGCGATGGCCACATACCCAGCTTCAGCAAACCGCCGTGTGACATCCTCAATATGCTCCTCAACCCCCCAGATCTCCTGAATCACGATCACAGTCGGCCGCGGTTCTTGAACAGCTTCCATAGAAGCTATGTAAACACGACAAGTAGCTGTCGTTCCAGAAAAGGTTTTCCATTCCGTATGTACTGGCATAACCACACCTCAATTTAATAGGATTTAATCTCCCCCATATTTTACCATATTCCCCTTTCATGGAACTAAAAAACTCTCTTCGTTTAGAAAATGACGGACCCTAACACCTCTTTCGCTGATTTAAGATGCTTTTGCAAAAAAATAGCGGCCGCTTCAGGATTACCCTGTTTTAAATAGTCGACAATTTGTTTATGCTCCTTTTCCGATTCTTCTGCCCAATCTCGATTTGTCAACGAATAATGACGAAAGCGAACAATGGTATCTTGAAGCGAATCGAGAAACTGCATCATTTTTGATTTTGCAAAGCCATGATGATGGTGAGATGAAACTCCGAATTCACCTTTTGAAGCTCAAGTAGATTATTCATTTCGATATGAGTTTGCGCCTGGTGTACGCAATTCTCCAACTTGTGGATTAGATCAACATGCTCTGGTGTGATTCTGCGAAGGGCTTCAGTTTCAACGATGAAACGAATGTCATAGATATCCGCAATTTCCTGGAAAATCGGTATGGATACGATGACCTTTCGACCGGAAACAATGGAGACTAAATTTTCATTCTCCAGGCTTCGGATCGCTTCACGAACCGGAGTACGACTCACGGATAATTGATCGGCAATGATATTTTCACTCAACATTTGCCCTGGTTTCAGCTCACCATTTAAGATTGCTTTCTTTAAAGTCTGGTAAACGACCTCTCTTAACGGCATATATGATGGGAAATCGCCAATTGCTTCTAACTTGATTTCATCCTTTAGAGCCATGTGTTTTCATTCCTTTTTTCTATGCTACGATCCCCTAAATAGGGAAACAAATCTGTCCAATGGTATCTTCCAATTTCCTTCCTTGTTTCACATCATCATCTGTAATCTCATAGAGTCCTTCGATCCTTCTCGTTTCCCGCACACCAGCAAATGATGAGGGCATAAAATAGGCGTTTTGGAAGCCTGGTACATTTTCTTTCAAAAATTGACCGATTCGGTAAATTTGCATGGTTAAATCAACGGCAGCTCGTGACAAAGCCAGGGGATCCGTCCCATCAATGCCAACCACAGCGGAAGTATTGACATTCATGTTATGTGGCCAAACCGTGTTAAAAAACACCTTATGATTTTTATTAGGGAAGATCTTATTTTTAAGGACGATATCATTCCATTTACTAAACGAACCATTGAAATAAACAGGAATGGGATTTGGATAATCAGCCCGCTTCGCCATGGCGGGTTTGGTGACCGCGATCGCATCGACAATCTCCAGATTATTTACCCTCCATCGGAAAATATACCTGTATACATGTATGGTATTGTTAGTTGCGAATATTATGAATACTTTTCCGAAAATTAAAATCTAGCTTTACCCTAAATGAAATGTAAGCTATTCTGAAAATATACATGAAGACAGCTAGAAAAGAATAAGGACACAAGGAGTGAAATCATGAATCAAGCCTCAAGCACAAATTTAACGAAGGCTACCCCTTTCCTTGGAAACACCAAGCTTTACAAAAATTTACCCGGCATTATTTTTGTCATATTAATTGCCTACATTGCCAATTCGATGGGTAAAGAACTACCACTCATTGGATCGACTGTCATTGCCATCGCTCTCGGTGTATTAATCAAAAATTTCCTTTCGATTCCCGTTCAATTTGAACCAGGGATTTCGTACTCGCTAAAGAAAGGGCTAAAATATGCCATCATTTTGTTGGGAAGTAGTTTAAGCCTTTTGCAGGTTGTTCAAATCGGGAAAGATTCTTTACTCATTATTGTGGTTGTAGTAACCTTAGGAATCATCCTTACACACTACATTGGGCGCATGCTCGGGCTAAGCGGGAAACTTCCTTTGCTTTTAGGTGTGGGAACGGCCATTTGTGGTGCTACGGCCATTGCGACGGTCTCTCCTATTATGGATTCAAAGGATGAAGAGACGGCTTTCGCCATTACCACGATCTTCATCTTTAATGTCATCGCTGTTATTGCTTATCCTTTGTTAGGACTAGCCTTTGGTATGAGCGACGAAGCTTTTGGAATTTGGGCAGGCACGGCCATTCAGGATACCTCTTCTGTTGTCGCCGCAGGGTATGCCTACAGTGATGAGGCTGGTGGGATTGCAACGGTTGTTAAGCTGACCAGAACATTATTTCTGATTCCTTTAGCTGTATTAATCGGTGTAATGTACAGCATGAAAAATAAAAAAGAAACAGAATCAAAGGGTGGAAAAGTAAATCTAGTAAAGATCTTCCCCTTCTTTATTCTCGGTTTTCTAGGAATGGCCATACTAAATACGCTTGGCTTCTTTTCAGAACAAGTCGTCACAGCTCTTACTTCCGTCTCCAAATTTATGATTTTGATGGCCATGGCAGGAGTTGGTCTGGGGGCGGACTTCAAAAAAATGAAAGCAATTGGATTACGGCCCATTTATTGTGGACTGCTGGCCTCGATTATCGTGGGGGTCATCAGTATTTCTCTTATCTATCTTGTCATTTAGAAAAATTAGTTGGAAAGGTCCCCTTAACCCTATCATTTACCCTTTGGATTGGCAGCTTAGTTGAAAATTCTCCATTTAAACTTTGAAAAATGCCATTTTTGGGTCTTTGATACAAGGTAAAGTGGACCTTTTCCCATTCCTGTATTTTTTATCCTAATAATCAGTGGAAAAAATCGCATGAAGATGGATCACGCGCATCTCCTCTACCGCCACAACCTGTCAGGAGGCATCTGGCTGGATTAGCGGTTTCCCGGTCTTTTCTGCCTCATTAACGGAGCTTTGCAAGCTCACCCATCATTTCTTTAAATAGATCTTCCCCAAATTCCTTTGCATACTTGTCGATAACAGGCTTTTGCAATGCTTCTTGAATCTTTTTCTTTTCTTCATCACTTACATCGTTTACTTTCATCCCTGCTTGCTTCAAATCTTCCAGGTCCTTTTCATTGGATTGACGAGTTAATTCGCGTTGGAACTTTCCTGCTTCTACGGCAGATTCACTAATGATTTTCTGCTCTTCAGGGGACAGTTGATCCCAGAATATCTTGCTGACTAAAAATACAAAAGGTGTGTAAACATGCTTGGTTAAGCTAAGGTATTCCTGTACTTCATTAAATTTATTGGATTTAATCGTAGCCAACGGGTTTTCCTGACCGTCAACAGCCTTACTTTCCAAGGCTGTGAATACCTCAGAAAACGCCATCGGTGTCGGATTTGCCCCTAACGTTTTGAAAGCCTCAAGATGAACGTTGTTTTGCATGGTGCGAATTTTCAATCCCTTAAAGTCGTCCATCGTAGCAACCGGGTGCTTACTGTTCGTCAAATTACGGAATCCGTTCTCCCAATATCCTAATCCAACAAGTCCATGCTCAGGGAGCTTTTCTAATACTTTTTGACCGACAGGCCCGTCAAGAATCGCATCTGCCTCTTTCTCGTTGTTAAAGATGAATGGGAAGTCAAAAATACCAAATTCCTTTACAGTTCCCACCAACGGGGATGTGGATGGTAGGGTAATTTCCTGTAGTCCCCCCTGCAAGGCCTCCGTCATTTTGATATCGTCACCAAGGGTTGCAGAGAAATAATTATTTACTTTGATTTTTCCTCCGCTTTTTTGCTCGACCAGTTCCTTAAACTTATTAATCGACACCCCTGTTGGATGGTCTTCGTTCAAGCCAATTCCAAATTTGATCGTCCGTTCTTTTATGTCCCCATCACTTTTAGCGGGTTCAGCAGCGGGTGCTTCCTTCTTCGGTTCTTCAGCTTTGGGCTGTTGGGCCGGTTGAGAGGTCTGTGTGCTAGTCCCGGATCCGCAAGCAGACACCAATAATAAACTTGGAATGGTCATACCGGCAATCCAATTTTTCATCATTCGATTCATCTTCTTACCCCTTTTCTTTTTTATTTTCGCTGTGTCTTTTGTCCTATGTATAAAGCAATCGTAATTAATTAATGGAATCTTGTCAACATTTGTATTATTTATAAAATAGTTACAAAATATTTATTTAACAGAATTCATTGCTTTTTTGCCCGCTTCCAACACTTCAATAATACGGTCGACATCGTATATACTTCCCGTCCACGTCCCACCACTGACTGCTTGTAAAGCGGCCCAAAGGCGTGTATCATCCGGTAAATTGGGATCAGGCGCCAGATTGGGATGGGGGGCACGTGCCGCAAGAATCGAAGCGCCTTCCTCGGGGCTAACCAAATGATCATCGGTGCCAATAAAATGGATGCTTCCATTCAGTTTCATCAAATCAATAATCACTTCAATCACATCTCCGTTCCTCAACTTCCCAATCGGGCCTCCCGCAAGTCCTTCTGGACCAACATGTCCTATACAAGCACCTGTTGAAAATCCAGAAAACCTCGCGTCAGTAATCAGGCAGACATGTTTACCAAATGGGAGATATTTCAATGCGGCTGTCACTTGTGCTGTTTCCTCCATACCGGAACCTGAAGGTCCTCGCCCCGCGATGACCATCACATCCCCCTCTTCAATTTCTTTGTTTTTAATGGCAAGAATAGCGCTAGACTCCGTGGTAAATACCTTCGCCTTCCCGGTGTGGCGATAGACGCCATCTTGGTCTATCACAGTAGGATCAATAGAGGTTGATTTGACAATAGATCCTTCCGGCGCGATGTTTCCCGTTAGAAAGGTTACAGTTGAGGTTAATCCATTGCTTTTGGCAAGAGCAGGATTCATGATCACATCATCAGGATGGATTCCGTCTTCCTCCAATAGGCGTTTTCTTAGCTGGGCCCTTCGTTCAGATGACTCCCACCAATCAAGGACCGTACCGAGCGTTTCACCTGTTGCTGTTAACACCTTTTCATCCAAGACACCGAGACGGCGAAGATGAAGCATCACCTCAGGTACCCCTCCTGCCAGAAATACCCTAATCGTAGGATGATGAACAGGACCATTGGGCAATACACTCACTAAACGGGGGATTTCACGGTTGACAGCAATCCAATCCTCAACCGCAGGCATAGTACACTTTGCCGCATATGCAATTGCAGGAATGTGGAGCAACAAATTTGTTGATCCTCCAAAGGCAGCATGTACCATCATGGCGTTTCGAATCGCTGCATCTGTTAAAATATGTTTCATATGGATCCCTTTTGACTCTAAGGCAATCACCGCGCGAGCCGACTGCCTGGCCATTTCCTCCCATATTGGCTGTCCGGAAGGTGCTAAGGCTGAGTGCGGTATTGCCATTCCTAGAGCCTCCGCCACTACCTGTGAAGTAGCTGCGGTACCAAGAAATTGACATCCCCCTCCCGGAGTTGCGCAAGACCGGCATCCAAGTTCCGCTGCCTCCTCGAAAGATATTTCGCCGTGGGCATACCGTGCACTAATCGTTTGAATTTTACCGGCATCTTCACCATGCGTCGGAGGGAGAGTTACCCCACCGGGAATGACAATGCAGGGAAGATTATGCATGGCAGCCTGTGCAATCATCGTGGCAGGCAACCCTTTATCACATGTCGCAACACCTAGTACAGCTCTTCGAGTGGGAAGCGAGCGGATCAACCGGCGAAATACCATCGCTGCATCATTTCGATAAGGTAAAGAGTCAAACATTCCCTTCGTTCCCTGTGACCGGCCATCACATGGATCACTCACAAAACCCGCAAAGGGAACTCCCCCTTGCTCGCGGATTTCCTCCGCTGCTGCCCTCATCAGTAGTCCTACTTCCCAATGGCCCGTATGATATCCTAGAGCAATAGGGGTTCCGTCCTCCGCCCGAATCCCCCCTTGAGTGCTTAAGATGAGAACTTGCTTACCACCTAATCTAGATGGCTGCCAGCCCATCCCCACATTTTGGGTCAACCCAAACAAATCACCACTAGGTGAGTTTAACAACATCTCAGGCGTTAATGGCAACGTGCCGGTCGGTCCGGCAGCATGTGTTCGAATTTCATATAATTCATCTCGTTGAGACCCCATAATATATGAAATCTGTTCATTCATAGAGTAGATGCCTCCTTTTTAAATTTATCCTCATGATTGATATTTTTATATTTTAAATTGTCTATATTTTCAATATTACCACACCGATTACGCTGAGACCTTCCTATTTTTTAAAATTTGTTTATTGACCAATTGAATCAATGGGAGTATTCTAATCAGGTTACTATATAAAGGAAAGAAGGGTATCTCCAGACATGAATTGGTTTTTGAAAATGGCAGCACTGATCTTAATTTGGAGTTTATCGTGGTCCATTTACAAAGTTGCCTTAGCCTATACACCTCCTGTCCTTTTTTCAGCGATGCGTTGTTTGTTGGGTGGAGTACTTCTTATTCCATTTATTTGGAAGACACGGGATCGGATCAAGTGGCGGAAAAACTGGAGCATTTATATGATTGCCGGGATCTTGAATATGGCTTTCTTTTTTGGCTTTCAGACTGCTGGTTTAAAGCTGGTTCCATCCGGACTTTTCTCTGTTATTGTGTATTTTCAGCCGATTTTAGTAGGGTTATTTTCGTGGTTATGGATTGGAGAGATCATGACCGTAAGCAAGGTGGTCGGATTAATCCTAGGGTTTATCGGAGTCATTTCCGTGAGTGCAGAAGGATTCTCGGGCAACATTTCGATTTTTGGGGTGACTCTTGGTCTGTTATCCGCCTTATCCTGGGGACTCGGAACCGTCTTCGTAAAGAAAACTGCAAAACAAGTCGATACATTATGGATGGTTGCTCTCCAGTGTTTAATTGGGGGAACTTTCCTTTCTATTGCTAGCTTCTTCACTGAATCATGGACAAGCATTACCTGGAATAGCACTTATTTATTTGGACTAGCTTTTGGTTCTATATTTGGGATTGCGGTGTCTTGGATCCTTTACGTGTGGTTGGTTAAAACAGGTGATCCTAGTGTGGTGGCCACCTATACTTTCTTGGTTCCACTGCTTGCGGTGATGATCGGAACCTTCTTATTGGGTGAACCCTTTACAATCTATTTATTATTAGGAATTGTATTGATCGTAGCAAGTATTTACCTGGTCAATAAAAAACCTGCGCACATCAGAGAAAACGAAACCTCTAAAAAATATCAGAGCGCGTAACAAGAATCCCCCTTTTAGCTGAAGGGGGATTTTTACTGACTGAAGTTATGGGCATCGCCTAGTTCTGTGACAAATTGCCTATTTTTTATAGTGGGTAACCTTCTATGAGTTGAAGGAGTTGCAGAAATAAGGGTGGGTGATTTTTTAGTGGGAGTTTTTACACCTAATTCCAAAATGGCAGCAAAAATATAAAAATTACCCCTAACCCAAAATGTAAACGCTACCAACTCAGATTTCAAAGCATTAAGTGCAATTTATCCCCCTATCTCTGCCTTTTTACAGCAATATTTTCAAATATGGGGAAATTCTCCACTGGCATTGCAAATGTATCCACATATAAAAATATGTTTAGAAATCCCCCTATTTTTTGGAATAATAGGGGGATTTTTCATGGACGAATATTAAAAAATCTCCTATTGTAGAAGCTTAG
>Ga0180216_1000846_pt1 | contig 29233 bp, 26 predicted proteins | sample eDN3rd37CBELigMG_FD_128879 | JGI IMG/M metagenome (GOLD analysis project Ga0180216, IMG submission 128879) | Enriched Miracle-Growth compost microbial communities from Emeryville, California, USA - eDNA 3rd pass 37_C BE-Lig MG (version 2)... ... | reverse complement strand
GCGGAGAGGATCGCGCTCTGCGGCGTCGACAGGCCCATGATGTTTAGCACGCCGAGTTGCGGGTAGAAGGCGGCAAACATCGCCGGGATGATGGCGAAGTATTTCGCCACGTCGTTGGCGATGGAGAACGTCGTCAGCGAGCCGCGTGTCATCAGCAACTGCTTGCCGATCTCCACGACCTCGATGAGCTTGGTCGGATCGGAATCGAGGTCGACCATGTTGCCGGCCTCGCGCGCGGCCTGGGTGCCAGTCTGCATGGCGACGCCGACATCCGCCTGCGCCAGCGCCGGCGCGTCGTTGGTGCCGTCGCCGCACATGGCGATGAGCCGGCCATTGCCCTGCTCGTTGCGGATGTAGCGTAGCTTGTCCTCCGGCGTCGCCTCGGCGATGAAGTCGTCGACGCCCGCCTCCGACGCGATCGAGGCAGCAGTGACCGGGTTGTCGCCGGTGATCATCACCGTCTTGATGCCCATGCGGCGCAGCGCGGCGAAGCGGTCCTTCACGTCCGGCTTCACCACGTCCTTGAGGTGGATGACGCCGAGGATACGACCGTTCTCTGCGAGACCCAGTGGCGTACCGCCGGCCCGCGCGATCTTGTCGACCGCCGCGCGGAAGGCCGGCGGCTCCGCCACATCCTGACCCGCCTGCTCGCGCGCGAACTTGAGCACGGCGTCGACGGCGCCCTTGCGCAGCCGGCGCGCACCGATATCGACGCCGGACAAACGTGTCATCGCCGAGAACGCGATGAACTTCGCCTCGGCCGGCATGACTTGGCGGCGGACATAATACTTGTCCTGCACCAAAGTAATGATCGAGCGGCCTTCCGCCGTCTCGTCGGCATCGCTGGCGAGCAGCGCGGCTTCGGCCGCCTCACGCTCGGTGACGCCGGGCACCGGGATGATCTCGGTCGCCAGACGGTTGCCGAAGGTGATGGTGCCGGTCTTGTCGAGCAGCAGCGTGTCGACATCGCCCGCCGCCTCCACCGCGCGGCCCGACATGGCCAGCACGTTGAAGCGTACCAGGCGGTCCATGCCGGCAATGCCGATCGCCGATAGCAACGCGCCGATGGTGGTTGGAATGAGGGTGACGAACAGCGCCACAAGTACCAACACCGAAATCGTGCCGCCGGCATAGGCGGCATAGCTCGGCACCGTGGCAGTGGCGAACACGAAAATGATGGTCAGGCCGATCAGCAGGATGTTGAGCGCAATCTCGTTCGGCGTCTTCTGTCGTTCCGCGCCCTCGACAAGCTTGATCATGCGGTCGAGGAACGACGAGCCCGGTGACGACGTGATGCGGATGACGATGCGGTCCGAAATGACGGTAGTGCCGCCGGTCACGGCTGAGCGGTCGCCGCCCGATTCACGAATGACCGGCGCGGACTCGCCGGTCACCGCGGCCTCGTTCACGGAGGCAATGCCTTCGATCACCTCGCCGTCACCGGGAATGATGTCGCCGGCATCGCAGACGACGAGATCGCCCGCCTCCAGGTGCTCCGCCGGCACGCCCTGATAGACCTCGTAATTGTCAGGCATCAGGATGCGCTTGGCCGGCGTCTCCGAGCGCGTCTTGCGCAGCGTATCGGCTTGGGCCTTGCCCCGCCCTTCCGCGACAGCCTCGGCGAAATTGGCGAACAGCACGGTGAACCACAGCCAGATGACGATCTGCAGTTCGAAGCCGACGCCCGGTGCGCCGACGATGAGGTCGCGGGCGAGCAAGACGGTGGTCAGAGCGGTGACCACTTCGAGCACGAACATCACCGGGTTCTTGGCGAGCGTGCGCGGATTGAGCTTGACGAAGGCCTGTCCAATCGCCGGCAGCACGATCGCCGGATCGAGCAGTGACGAGGCCGCCATGCGCTTGCGAATCTTGGAGGTTTCCATGGATTTGAACTCCGGGAATTAGAAAAGCTGGCCGGCCTGCATCGCCAGATGCTCGACGATGGGGCCGAGCGCGAGCGCCGGAAAGAAGGTGAGACCGCCGACGATGAGGATCACGCCGACCAGCAGGCCGACGAACAGGCCGCCGGTTGTCGGGAACGTGCCGGCGGAAGCCGCGACCATTTTCTTCTGCGCCAGCGAGCCGGCGATCGCCATGGCCGGCACGATCATCCAGAAGCGGCCGATAAACATCGCGACCGCGCCGGACAGATTGTAGAACAAGGTGTTGCCGGTGAGGCCGGCGAATGCCGAGCCGTTATTGGCGGTCATCGAGGTGTAGGCATAGAGAACCTCGGAGAAGCCGTGCGGGCCGGCATTGGCCATCGACGCCACCGCGGGCGGATAGACCACGGCAATCGCGGTCCAGCCCAGCATCATCAGCGGCAGGATGAGGATGGCGAGCATCGCCATCTTCACCTCGCGCGCCTCGATCTTCTTGCCAACATATTCCGGCGTGCGGCCGACCATCAGACCGGCGACGAAGACGGTGACGATGACGAACAGCAGCATGCCGTAGAGGCCGGCACCGACGCCGCCGACGACGATTTCGCCGAGCTCCATGTTGATGAGCGGGATCATGCCGCCGAGCGCGGTGAAGGAGTCGTGCATGGCGTTGACCGCGCCGCAGGAGGCGGCGGTGGTGATCACGGCGAACAGGGCCGAGGCGACGATGCCGAAGCGGACTTCCTTGCCTTCCATATTGCCGCCGGACAGCCCGAGCGAGTTCAGGAGGTTGGTGCCATTAGCTTCGGCCCAGTAGCAGACGAGGACGCCGGCGAGGAACAACACGCCCATCGCGGCGAGGATCGCCCAGCCCTGGCGCTGGTTGCCGACCATGCGGCCGAACACATTGGTGAGCGCGGCGCCGAGCACGAAGATCGACAGCATCTGCACGAAGTTCGACAGCGCCGTCGGGTTCTCGAAGGGGTGCGCGGCGTTGGCGTTGAAGAAGCCGCCGCCATTGGTGCCGAGCATCTTGATCGCGACCTGCGACGCGACCGGGCCGACGGCGATGGTCTGCTTGGCGCCTTCGAGCGTGGTGGCGTCGACATAAGGCCCGAGCGTCTGCGGCATGCCCTGCCAGACGAGGAACAGCGTGTAGACGACGCAGACCGGCATGAGGATGTAGAGCGTGCAGCGGGTGATATCGACCCAGAAATTGCCGACCGTCTTCGCCGAGGCGCGGGCAAAGCCGCGGATCAGCGCCACCGCCAGCACGATGCCGGTCGCCGCCGACAGGAAGTTCTGGTGCGTCAGGCCGAGCATCTGCGTGAGATAGGACAGCGTGCTCTCGCCGCCGTAGTTCTGCCAGTTGGTGTTGGTGAGGAACGACACCGCGGTGTTGAACGACAGATCGGGCGCAACGGCGCCCTGCCCGGCCGGGTTGAACGGCAGCACGTCTTGCAGCCGCAGCACCGCGTACAGAATGGCGAAGCCGCCGACATGAAACAGCAGCATGGCGACCGTATAGGTCAGCCAGCCCTGCTCGCTCTTTTCATCGACGCCGCCGAGCCGGTAGATCAGCCCTTCCACCGGCCGCAGCACCGGCGTGAGGGAGACGCGCTTGCCGGTGAAGACGCGCGTCATGTAACCGCCGGCTATCGGCGTGAGAGCGACGATGATTGTGCAATACAGGATGATCTGGACCCAGCCGATCAGCGTCATGACACCGCCTCAAAACCGTTCAGGGCGCAGCAGCGCGTAGGTGAGATAGACGAGGATGCCGGCCGTGACGGCTGCGGCGAGCGTGTAATCGAGAGTCATGACCGAAGGTCCTAAATTCGGTCGCAGACGGCGGCGTAGCCGACCGTCGCGACAAACAGGCCGAGCGCAAAGACCAGCATCAGGAGATCGAGCATCGTATTCTCCTTTCAATCCGAGCAACACGAGAGGTAGATCTCGGGGGATAAGGAAGCGATACGGAGTGGGCGCAATTCGAATAAGGAGGCCATAAAGACAGTACGGACTTCGCCGGCGCGTTCCGCCGCTCCGGAGAAGGCGGCGCCAGCGGTCTGCGTGTCGAAGCGACTAAGATCCTCGCTTCGGCTCAATGCTGGCGGTAGCCTCTTCAACCAACGACCGCGACGACGAGCCGCCAATCTCCCTTGTTTAGGGCGTCGGAAAACCCCGTGGACCAGACCACAACAAGGCGTCACCATCCTGTTTATTCGCCTTGCCACGAAGCGCGTAGGTCGGCTTGTCGGTATCGGGCTGGGTGCCGTCATCAATGTCGGGTAGGTACCTGCCCTTTGGCTACACCTTGCGCGGTGGCTCGATCAATCGACCGACTGGCCACCGTTCCTTCCAACATTCGATGAACGCAGCACGTTAGCATGGCGCGCTGGTTGCCGCACCAGCGAGCGTGGCAGCGGTTGCGGCCGGCGCCGTTACGGAGCGCTTACAGAAATCATGCCGGCTAAGATGCGCATTTACCTTTTAGGGTGTCGGAAACGGGACGAGCACACATCGGGCGCCGCCGGTTTGTTTTTGTAGTGTCCAGAAGCTCCGCGTTTGTCGCTTTGCTCCATGGCGTAACCACTCGTTATTTCTACCTCGGCTTCGCGTCGTGGGCTAACCGGGCACCGCACCCTGGATCGCCACATTCCTAATTTTGCAGAAGACATCGGCAGGCAACCGCCGCAATCGATCGCCTTGCCGATGCTGATCGGCACGACCGGCGTTACGCCTCAACCAATGTTGCTGGCGGCCATCCTTGCATCGACGCGCTCCGCGGAACGCGGATGTTCGTGCCAACGGGTCCTGTCTTTGCTCTGTGGCCGCGGTGAGGCCGCTGCACCGCGCTGGCGCAATGTCGACCTTGATGGTGGCGCCTTGGCTTGCTTCCTCATGGCAACACCTTCGTGGTTACGCAGGCCGACGGACGACCGTTAAAGCCGCGCTCGATCACGCACGCATGGGTGCGGCTCGCGAAGGCGAAGAAACTCCCGCGGATTCGCCTTCACGACCTGCGGCACGCTCACGCCGCGCACCTACTCACCCGCGTCCACCCGAAGGTCGCCCCTGGACGACTGGGCCATTCCAAAGCCGGCATCACTTTGGACCTGTACAGCCATGTCATGCGCGGAATGCAGGAAGAAGCCGCCGCTCCCGTAGTCGCGGCCCCGCGCAGGCTCATGAAAGGTCCCAGCTAGCTAAGGTACCGTCGGGAGCTATACGCAGGCTTGGGAAAAACCACCGATAGCCTGGGGCTGAGATGTCGCGTCGACGGATTTGGGGCAAAGTCTCTTCCCTTTTTGGCCTCCTCGGTGCACATAGCGCGGCGGCCCAAAGCGATCGGGTAGCAAAATGGCAGCGAATGGGACTTTCGGCGAGATCATAGCCTAATTTCTTTAATGATTTCAAAGCTGGAAGGGTGGCCGAGTGGTTTAAGGCACCGGTCTTGAAAACCGGCGTGGGTGCAAGCCCACCGTGAGTTCGAATCTCACCCCTTCCGCCAGTCTATTCAACGCCGCGACGACCGGTCCGCTTGTTCGCGAAGTGCAGCGCCATCTCTGCCAATGGACATTGCAGCCGATCGCCACGCTCTTGGCCGAGGAAGCGACCGCGAAGCTCGGCGGCACGGTGGAAATAGACGTGATGGGACCGCTTCAGGCATTCGATGCCGGCGGTTCTGCCCGCGCGTTCGCCACGCTCGTGCAGGGCCTGGCGATGGCCACTGAAGCGAGACGGCAGGCACCTTGGGGCGGTGTGATGGGGTCTGATAGACCGCCCTTGATCATTAACCGCACCGAATAGCCGGCAGTGGTTGCCCACCTGTCAAATCAAAATCGTAAAATGCTTTTCCAATCTGCACGCGCAGCCGCTTGCCCTTGCGCAGCTTGGCCAGCGCTTCGCCGTAATCCAATAACCAGATGTAGAGGTTACTCGTGCCGGGGCTCATGAAGGCGAAGCGTGGCACCACAGGACCATCGTCGAACCTATAGCTAAGGCCGATATTCCCTCGTCCCGTATGCCGCTCGAACGTCAACCAAGGCTGCACATGTCCGTTCATGCAACCGACTTGAAGAGTGGCATCACCGGAGCGCACGATCGCGAGCGTCTCGGTTCGATCGGTCATGCGGTCCTTGGATTGACGCACCTCCCAAGCCGTTGCAGGCGTGGCGACTAGGGCGACGGCAAGGGCGAATCGAAGGCGCATGCGGTGATGTTACTTGCCGTTGGACCTGGTGGCGCGCCATGATTGTATCGCGCCGATGCGCGTGGGTTCACCCGTGGGCGAGATTCCCTAGACACAAAAAAGTAGCGTATTATCAATGGATATAGGCGGACACCCCTTCCGCCAGTAGCATCTCGAAATCCGGTCCTTGAACTCAACGGCACCAGCGGGCCTCGCCTCATCCATCCGTAGCGCCTCATCCCCCGCATGCGCTATCAACGCGCAGGTCGACTTGGCACGGGATCCGGCGAATGCGGTTGAAGGCCCTCACGATTGCTCTTGTTCTGTCGGGGTGCTCGGCGGTGCCGCCGCTGCAATCCTCGCCGCCGCCGCGCGATTATGCCGTGCGCGCGGCCGCGCTCCTCGGCCAATATCCCAAGCTGAACACGCAGGGCGCCGTCATTTCCGAGTTGAAGGCGACCCAGCCGCCGCAGCTCCACGATTGGTTCGCTTGCGTCACGCTGCGCGATGGGAGGACCTACGCCGTCTTCTTCGCCAAGGGCGCGGCGACCGATTTCCGTGAGGGCGTCGCGATCGACCGCTGTCCGGAAGGCTCCGCCCCGCTGCCCCCGCCGCCCAAAAAGCCGGCCGACGCAAAGAAGCCGGGCGCGTAGCGGGGTGCGTTCGTCTCTTGCCGGTCTTCCAGACCTGCCAGGTCTGTCACCAATGACCTGCCGGTCATTGGACGCTTTCTTACTCCGGTTCGCGCAAGTTCACCTTGAGACGGCCCGCCCGCGCCGCGAAGCGGGCGCCGCGCGTTTCGTCCACGATCTCGCCTGAGGATACGTATTGGCCGATAACCGCCCGGTGTCGTGGCTGCCTTTCATCGTCGTCGCCCTGTCGCTCGCGGCCGGCGCGATGGGCACAGGGCTCGCCAGCCCTTTGTATCCGCTTTACGAGCAAACCTGGCGCATCCCGCATTCGACGACGACGATCATCTTCGTCGTCTACATGATCGGCGTGCTCGCCGCCTTCCTGTGCCTCGGCCGGCTGTCCAATCATGTCGGGCCGGTCGCCGTGCTGCGCGCGGCGCTCGTCATCGTGCTGCTCGGCCTCGGCGTGTCGGCGATGGCCGGGGGCGTTGTGGCCTTGAGCCTCGGCCGCACCTTGATTGGCATCGCCTCGGGCATGATCACCACGGCCGGCACCACCGGCCTGCTGCAGATCGAGCCGGGCGGACCGCGGCACGCGCCGCTCGTCGCCTCGATGACCACCATGGCCGGCTTCGGCGCCGGGCCGCTGGTGGCGGGGCTCATTGCGCAATTCGCGCCCGCCCCTCTGGTGATGCCCTATCTGCTCGTCGGCGTGCTGATCGTCGCGATCCTGGTCGGCCTCTGTTTCGTGCGCGCCGATACGCCGCTGCGCGTCGGCGCCCGGCTGTCGCTTTTGCCCAGGCTCGGCTTTCCGCATGCGAGCGCGCGGGCGGGCTTCTTCGTCGCGTCCTTCGCGACCTTCTCGGCCTTCGCGCTATTCAGCCTGCTCGCGTCGCTGGCGCCCTCGTTCCTCGGCGCGCTGCTGCCGTGGCACGGCCCGGCCGTGAGCGGCACGGCCATCGGCGCGGTGCTGCTGTGCTCGGCGCTGGTCCAGCTGCCGGCGCGGCGCCTGCCACCGCAGCGATGCCTGCCTTTGGCGATGGTCGGGCTCACGGCCGGCGTGCTGCTGCTGGCCGCGGCGATGAAAATCGGCGGCGCCGCGCCGTTCACGCTCGCCATCGTCACCATCGGTGTCGGCCACGGCCTCACCTTCATGTCGGGGCTTGTCGTGATCAACACCGTCGCGCGGCAGGAGCGTCACGCCGGCATCCTGGCGACGTATTTCAGCATCGCTTATCTGGGAACGATCGCGCCGATCCTCGGTGTCGGCTTTCTCGCCGACCACATCGGCCTGGCGCCGGCGGTGATCGTGTTTTGCCTCGCCTTCGCGGCCTTCTGCCTGCTGCTGTTCGCGCTGGCGCGGCGGGCGCTCGATCCGGACCGGCTGTCGGAGAGGTCGTAAGCCTGTTGCTCAGTCGCCGACCAGAAAATCGAGCGACACGAAGGGCCCGCCGCGCGTGCGGCAGTCGCGCTGGCAGGCGCGGTCGCACCGGTCGGTGACGCGCAGGCACCGCCCCTGGGCGTCCACCTGCAGGCACGCCGCCTCGTTCCAGGTGCAGAACGACTGGCATTCCGCCCAGCACGCGTCCGAGGCGAAGACGGCCTGGGAACGGCGCGTGCGCGGGAACGGCAGCATGTCGCCGTGGTGGTTGTAGCGCCAGATCTCGGGTTGCGCGGGGCGCGCATAGCCGTTGATGTCCGCCGCCTGCGCCGGGCCCAGCGCGCTCCCGATGAAGGCAGTCAGCAAAGCCAGAAGGATGATACGTGCCACGGCGGATTCCCTTGAATGCGCCACGATAGCCTCCTGCCGGCCCCCCGACCACCGGATTTCCACACCTCTCGCTGTTCCCCGGCCCGGGCATGGCAGGTCGGCGCGACGCGGGCTGTTCAAGCCGCCTCGATCTCTGCATGCGACGGAGGCCCAGAAGCATCGTGCCGCGCGCCAGTTCCGTGCCACGAACTTTCCTCGTTTCGGGCCGATGACTATTGTGACAGTGAGATGTCCGACTGGGATTCGTCCCACCCTTCAGGAGCATGCCGGGTGACTACCATCGCGCAACCAGAGACCAATCCGCCGGCGCAGCGTTTCGCTACGGACGGCATCAAGCCGATGGGGCGGCCCAGCCTGATCACGCGCATCTTCATGCGCATCGTCGCCTTCGCCGAACGGCTCAACGTGCGGTTCAGCAAGGTCGGCAATCCGCCGATCTACGACAAGGCGGTCTTCCCCTGGGCGGGCAAGGTCGAGGCGGCCTTCCCGGCCATCCGCGCCGAGCTCGAGCGCGTGCTGACGCGCAAGGACGACCTGCCCGGCTTCCACGAGCTGTCGACGGACGTCACCACCATCAGCCAGGACCGCGGCTGGAAAACGTTCTTTCTGTGCGGCTACGGCTTCAAGTCCGACAACAACATCAAGCTCTGCCCGCAGACCTGGGCGGCCTGCCAGAACATCCCGGGCCTCATCACCGTGATGTATTCGATCCTGGAGCCGGGCAAGCACCTGCCGCCGCACCGCGGCCCCTACAACGGCGTGCTGCGGCTGCATCTCGGCTTGATCATCCCCGAGCCGCGCGAGGACCTCGGCATCCGCGTCGAGCATGAGCTCTACCGCTGGCGCGAGGGCGAGGCGGTGATCTTCGACGACGCCTACGAGCACGAGGCCTGGAACCGGACGCCGCACACCCGCGTGGTGCTGTTCGTCGATTTCCGCAAGCCGCTGCGCTTCCCGGCAAACTTCTTCAACTGGCTGCTGCTCAACCTGGCCGTCTTCACCCCCTTCATCCGCGAGGGCATGGACAACCAGAAGGCCTGGGAAAAGAAGTTCTACGAAGAGGCCGAGGCGCTGCGGAACAGGTAGGCAAAGCCCGCCGCATCGTCAGGAGCGCCCGCGGGGTGCGTGTCGAAGGATGGGGCGGCCCCCATGGTTCGAGACGGCGCCGTCGCCCCTTTTCACCAAGAGGGCCGTTTGACGCTTGCCGGGCGCTGCGCGGCAAACCCTTGCCAATCCGTCCGTTGCCCTCTACCTCCCTCACGCATGCTCGACGCTCCCGCAAAACCCGCCTCTGATACCGACGCCCCGGCCGCCCCCAAGGTGAGCTTCGTTTCGCTCGGCTGCCCCAAGGCGCTGGTCGACTCGGAGCGGATCATCACGCGCCTGCGCGCAGAGGGGTATGAACTCTCGCGCCAGCACCAGGGTTCGGATCTCGTCATCGTCAACACCTGCGGCTTCCTCGATAGCGCCAAGGCGGAGTCGCTCGGCGCGATCGGCGCCGCGCTCAAGGAAAACGGCAAAGTCATCGTCACCGGCTGCATGGGCGCCGAGCCCGAGAACATCTCGGCCGCCTATCCGGACGTGCTCGCTATCACCGGGCCGCAGGCCTACGAGAGCGTGCTCGAAGCCGTGCACAAGGCGGTGCCGCCCCGACACGATCCCTTCATCGATCTCGTGCCGCCGGAAGGCATCAAGCTGACGCCGCGGCACTACGCCTATCTGAAGATTTCCGAAGGCTGCAACAACCGCTGCACCTTCTGCATCATCCCGAAGCTGCGCGGCGATCTCGTCTCACGCCCGGCCGCCGACGTGCTGCGCGAAGCCGAGAAGCTGGTGGCCGCGGGCGTGAAAGAGCTGCTGGTGATCTCGCAGGACACCTCGGCCTACGGCGTCGATATCAAATACGCGACCAGCAAGTGGCGCGACCGCGACGTGCGCGCCAAGTTCGTCGACCTCGCCGAGAGCTTGAGCGAACTCGGCATCTGGGTGCGGATGCATTACGTCTACCCCTATCCGCATGTCGACGATGTCATCCCGCTGATGGCCGACAAGAAGATCCTGCCTTATCTCGATATGCCGCTGCAGCACGCCGCGCCCGACGTGCTCAAGCGCATGAAGCGCCCGGCCTCGCAGGAGAAGACGCTCGAGCGCATCCAGCGTTGGCGCGCGATGTGCCCGGACCTGACCCTGCGTTCGACCTTCATCGTCGGCTTCCCCGGCGAGACCGACCAGGATTTCGAATACCTGTTGCAGTGGCTCGACGAGGCCGCGCTCGATCGCGTCGGCTGCTTCAAATACGAACCGGTGAAGGGCGCGACCGCCAACGATCTGGCCGAAGCCGTGCCGGAAGAGGTCAAGGAAGAGCGCTGGCATCGCTTCATGCAGGCGCAGCAGAAGATTTCCGCGCGGCGCCTCAAGCGCAAGGTCGGCACCCGCCAGCAGGTGATCATCGACGCGATCGGTCCGACCGTGTCGAAGGGCCGCTCGATGGCCGATGCGCCGGAGATCGACGGCACCGTCTATGTCGCCAGCCGCCGCCCGCTGCGTGTCGGCGAAATCGCCACGGTGAAGATCGAACGCGCCGACGCCTACGATCTGCACGGCACCGTGGTGGGGTTCTAAGCGCGCCGGCGCCGACGCACGTCGGCGCCCTGGCAACGGGCGCGCTCATCGCCGGTGCGACAGCCGGTGAATTGACAAAGATCATGGTCCGGTGCGCCAATCGCGCGACGCTGCCCGCATCCGGACCGACACCGTGCTGATTGCCCTCTTCGCCGACATTCATGCCAACCGTCAGGCCTTCGAGGCTTGCCTGGCCCAGGCGCGCCAGCGCGGCGCCGAGCGATATGTGCTGCTCGGCGATTTCGTCGGCTATGGCGGCGACCCGGTCTGGACCACGGAAACCGTGATGGGGCTGGTCGCGGACGGCGCCAAGGCCGTGCGTGGCAATCACGACCAGGCCGTCGATGCACCCAGCGCCGCGATGAATGTCGAAGCCCAGGTCGCGCTCGAATGGACCCGCGGCGTACTGGGCGCGGCCGAGCGTCAGTTTCTGGCGACGCTGCCCATGTCATTGCGCGACGGCGAGCGGCTTTACGTTCATGCCGAGGCCAGCGATCCAGCGAAGTGGATCTATGTGCAGAGCACGGTCGAGGCCTCGCGCAGCCTGATGGCCACCGATGCGCAGATTACGTTCTGCGGCCACATCCACCAGCCGGCGCTCTACAGCCTTTCCGCCACGGCTAAGATGACGGCCTTCACGCCGGTCGCGGACGTGCCCATTCCCTTGCTTCCGGGTCGGCGCTGGCTCGCTGTTTTGGGCGCCGTCGGTCAGCCGCGCGATGGCAATCCGGCGGCCGCTTACGCGCTCCTCGATACCGACAAGCGCGAACTGACCTATTGCCGCGCGGCCTATGACATCGCCGCCGCCGCCGACAGGATCCGCAAGGCCGGCCTGCCGGTCTGGCTCGCCGAACGGCTGTTCCGCGGGAAGTGATCGCATGGTCAAGCCGCAGCTCACGGCCGGATCGGTGATCGACGGGTTCCGGCTCGAGGAGCCCGTCCATCAAGGCGGCATGGCGACGCTCTGGCGCGTCACACATGCCGGCATCGATACGCCGCTGCTGATGAAGGTGCCGCGCATTGCGGAAGGCGCGGACCCCGCCGCGGTCGTCTCCTTCGAAATGGAGCAGATGATCCTGCCGCGTCTGTCGGGCCCGCACGTGCCGAAGTGCTTTGGCGTCGGCGACTTCGCCGTGCTGCCCTACATTGCGATGGAACAGCTTCCGGGCAAGTCGCTGCTGTCCCGCCTCGGCGATCTGCCCCTGCCCTATGCCGAGGTCGCCGAGATCGGCGCTAGAATCGCGACCGCGCTCGACGATCTGCACCGCCAACATGTCGTGCATCTCGACATCAAACCAAGCAACATCATGTTCCGCGCAAGCGGCGAAGCGGTGCTGGTCGACTACGGGCTGTCGCATCACGAACAGCTGCCCGACCTGATGCAGGAGGAATTCCGCGTTCCCTTCGGCACCGCGCCCTATATGTCGCCGGAGCAGCTGCGCGACATCCGCAACGATCCGCGCAGCGATCTGTTCGCGCTCGGCGTCCTGCTCTACTTCTTCTCGACGGGCGTGCGCCCGTTCGGCGAGAGCGAGAGCCTGCGCGGCATGCGCCGGCGGCTGTGGCGCGATCCGCGCCCGCCGCGCCAGTTGCGCAGCGACTATCCGCCGTGGCTGCAGGAAATCGTGCTCAAGTGCCTGGAGATCGAGCCAGCCTGGCGCTATCCGACCGCGGCGCAGCTCGCGTTCGATCTCACGCATCCCGATCAGGTGAAGCTGACGCAGCGCGCCGAGCGCCTCGCGCGCGATCCTTGGACGGTGGTGCTGCGGCGCCGGTTCAACACCGATCTGAAGGCGCCGCGCGCCAAGGCGCCGGTGAGCGCGCAACTTTACTCCGCGCCGATCGTTGCCGTGGCCATCGATCTCGATGAGCACGCGGCGGCCGTCAACGAGGCGCTACGCGTGTTCGCGCAGCGCCTGCTCGAGACTGTGCCGTCGGCGCGGCTCGCTTGTCTCAATGTGCGCCGGCTCGGTCGCATCGCGCTCGACACCACCCTCGACGAAAGGGGCCACAGCAAGCAGATCGACCGGCTGGTCGGCCTGCGGCATTGGGCGGGGCCGCTCGAACTCGACGAGCGGCGCCTCACGGTGCATGTGCTCGAAGCCGTCGATCCGGCGGCGGCCATTCTGGAGTTCGCGGAGAACAACCGCGTCGATCACATCCTGATCGGCGCGCGGCAGGCGTCCGTCATGCGCAAGCTGCTCGGCAGCGTCTCGGCCAAGGTCGCGGCGGAGGCGACATGCAGCGTGACGGTCGTGCGGCCGCCACGCCCGTCGCCGCTTTAGCCGGTCACCAACGGCGGCCGTAGCCGCGATAATAATAGGGTCCATGCGGGCCGTAATACGGACCGTAATAGACATTGACCCAGCGGCAACGCGTGACCCACGTCCAGCCGTTCCAGTAACGGCGGCACACCCGCACCATCCGCGCCTTGTCGACATGAGCGACCATGTCGGCGGCGCCGGCGATCCGCGCCGGCGTCATCGCTTCGGCGCGTGGCGTTGGCGCCAGCACCGCAGCCGTTATGGCGGCCGCGGCGAGCGCCTTGACCATCAACGTGCGCATCATCGTCTCCATCGTTGAACCGATGCGCACTACAACGAAAGTACGGTTAACCGCCGTTGATCTGCGTCAAGCAAGCATGCGGCGCACGACGCCTCAGATGCGGTAAAAACGAACCGCGTTGTCGTGCAGCACCGCGCGTTGTTCAGCGTCGGTGTATTCGGAGATCACCTTGCGATAGACGCCGAAGAAGTCGGCATAGCTCGCGTGCAGTTTCTCCAGCGGGAAGTTGCTGCCATAGATGGTGCGTTCGACGCCGAAGATCTGGATCGCGTCGCGGATCACCTGGCGGCCTTGCGGCAAGGTGAGGCCGCCGCTGTACATGCCGAGGCCCGACAGCTTCACATGCAGATTGGGGAATGCGGCCATGGCGGTGAGCGCGCCGCGCCAGGCCTCGATCGCTTCCGGTGAACGGTCGGTCAGCATGCCGGCATGCACCAGGATCATGCGCACGTTCGGGAAGGCCTTGATGAGTTCGACCGCGTAGCCGGCCTGCGGCGCGTAGACCTGCAGCTCGAAGCTGAGGTCGTACTTCTCCAGCAGCGCAAAGCCGCGGCGGAACTCCGGCGCGTTGCAGTAGTCGGGCCGCGGCACCGCCTGGCGCACCGGCAACGTGTCCCAGTAGAGCATCTGGCGCACGCCGCGCACGTTCGGGAACTGCTTGTGCGCCTTGAGATGCGTCTCGATATCCGGATCGGCGAGATCGACCTGCGCGACGATGCCGTGCGGAAAGCCGTGCTTGTCCGCTTGCGCCTGCAGCCAGCGCGTCTCGTCGAGCGGCCGGCCCCAATTGGCCGTGACATGCACCGACTTGACGACGCCCTGCGGCGTCACGTCGTTCATGAACTCCTCGACCGGATAATCGCGGCGGATGCCGAAATAGTCGCCGAACATGCGCGGGATTGGCGGCTCGGCCAGCCACGGCACGTCCTTGCGCAGCCAGATGTGATGATGCGTATCGATCACCGGTCCGGTGTAGTCACCCATGTCGCTTCCTCGCCCTACAAATTGCGCACGACTTTGATCACGGCGCTTGTGAGCGTGTTTAGCTGATCCTGGGCGATTGTGAAGGCGGGAGCGAGATAAACGATGTTGCCGAAGGGGCGCACGAACACGCCTTCGTCGACGAAGCGCGCGCGCAAGGCCGAGAGATCGTCGATGCGATCGAGTTCGACGACGCCGATCGCGCCCTTGACGCGCACGTCTTTCACCCGCGGAAAATCGCGCGCGGGCGCAAGCCCCTCCTCCAGCGCGGTCGCAATAGCGGCAACCTGCGCCAGCCGCGGCTCGCGCTCGAACAGATCGAGCGAGGCATTGGCGGCCGCGCAGGCGAGCGCGTTGGCCATGAAGGTCGGCCCATGCATCAGCGCCTTTTGCGGATCGTCGGACCAGAAGGCGTCGAATACTTTTGCGGTGGCGATGGTCGCGGCGAGCGGCAGCGTGCCGCCGGTGAGCGCCTTCGACAACGTGATGATGTCGGGCGTCACGTTCGCCGCCGCGCTGGCGAACGTCGCGCCGGTACGGCCGAAGCCGGTGAAGATCTCGTCGAAGATCAGCAGCAGGTCGTATTTGTCCGCGAGCGCGCGCAGGCGGCGCAGCGTCGCCGCGTCGTGAAACTTCATGCCGCCTGCGCCCTGCACCAGCGGCTCGACGATGATGCCGGCGATCTTCTCGTGCTCGCGCGCGAGCAGCATATCGAGCGCGGCGGCGCTCTCTTCGGTGCCGGGCAGATCGGCGATGATGTGTTGCGGCAAGAGACCGGCGAACAGCGCATGCATGCCTTCGTCCGGATCGCACACCGCCATGGTGCCCGTGGTGTCCCCGTGATAGCCGCCTTTGAAAGCGACGAAGGTGGTCTTGGCGCGGGCGCCGCGGTTGAGCCAGTACTGCACCGCCATCTTCATCGCGACTTCAACCGAGACCGAACCGGAGTCGGAGAAGAACACGCGCGTGAGATCGCCCGGCAGCATCGCGGCGAGCCGCTGCGCCAAGATGAGCGCCTGCTGATGCACGATGCCGCCGAACATCACGTGCGGCAACTCCGCGAGCTGGCGTTCGACCGCGGCGCGGATATGCGGATGGTTGTAGCCGTGGCAGGCGGTCCACCAGCTTGCGATGCCGTCGATCAGCTCGCGGCCGTCGGCAAGGACGATGCGGCTGCCCGCGGTGCGGACGACCGGCAACGGCGCGGGCGCCGTTTTCATCCGGGCATATGGCAGCCAGATGTGCGGTAGCCCCGCCTGCAGCCACTCCGGCGAGGCCTCTGCTTTGCTGCTATCGTCCGCCATCCGCGTCCCTTGACCTCGCCTCCGGACGGGTCCAAAGGACCCCCGCCACGTCACCAATTCACATATTCCTGATGCACTCGCTCGACGCCTTTGCGCAAGAGAAACTGGACCAGCTGGAAAGCCGCAGTCTGCGCCGCGGCCTGACGGATACTTTTCGCGAGGACGGCATCTTCGTCGAGCGCGGCGGCAAGCGGCTGCTGTCGTTCTCGTGCAACGATTATCTCAACCTGACGCAGCATCCGGCAATCAAGGCCGCGGCCAAGGCGGCGATCGACCGCTACGGCGCCGGCTCGGGCGCTTCGCGGTTGATCACGGGCAATCATCCGCTCTATGCGGAACTGGAAGCACGGCTCGCGCGCGTCAAGCGGACGGAAGCCGCCGTCGTTTTCGGCTCCGGCTATCTCGCGAATTCCGGCATCATCCCGGTGTTGATCGGCCCCGAGGGACTGATCGTCATCGACGAACTGGCGCACAATTGTTTGTTCGCCGGAACGCAACTCTCGCGCGGGCGCGTCCTGAAGTTCCGCCACAACGACGTCGCGCATGCGCGCGAATTGCTCGCCGAGCACCGTGCGGCGCATGACCGCGCGCTCATCGTCACCGACGGCGTGTTCTCGATGGACGGCGATATCGCGCCGCTCGAGGCCCTGCAGGCACTGGGCGAGGACTACGATGCCTGGCTCATGAGCGACGACGCGCACGGCATCGGCGTGATCGGCGGCGGCCGCGGGTCGAGCTTCATGGGCAAGGCGCATGTGCCGGTGCCGTTGCAGATGGGCACGCTGTCGAAGGCGATCGGCGCTTACGGCGGCTATCTCTGCGCCTCGGGGCCGGTGATCGAACTCATGCGCAACCGCGCGCGCACCTTGGTCTATTCGACGGGCCTGCCCCCGTCTGCGGTGGCGGCCGCGATTGCCGCGCTCGATTTGATCGAACGCGAGCCCGACTATGCCGCGCTGCCGGTGCAGAGGGCGAAGGCCTTCACGCAGAGCCTCGGTCTGCCGCAAGCGCAAAGCCCCATCGTGCCGATCCTCATCGGCGAGGCGGACGACGCGGTCCGCGCGTCGCGCCTGCTGATGGACGAAGGTTTCCTTGTGGCGCCGATCCGGCCGCCGACCGTGCCGGCCGGCACCGCGCGGCTGCGTCTCACCTTCACCGCGCAGCATCCGTCGGACGAGATCGAGCGTCTCGCCGACCTCGTCCGCACGCGGATTATGGCCTGAGCCATGAGCGCTTATTTCGTCACATCGACCGGCACCGATATCGGCAAGACCTTCGTCACCGCCGGACTGATCCGTTATCTCCGTGAGGCGGGACAGGCGGTCGACGCGCTCAAGCCCGTGGTCAGCGGCTACGACTCCTCGACGGAGACGACCAGCGATCCCGCCGTGCTGTTGAAGGCGCTCGGGCGCGAGCCGAATGCCGAAGCGATTGCGGCGGTCGCGCCATGGCGGTTTCGCGCGCCGCTCTCGCCGGACCTTGCCGCGGCGCGCGAGAAGCGGCCGATCGATTTCGACGCGCTGCTCGCCTTCAGCCGCGCGGCAGTGGAAGGCAACAAGGGCATCCTGTTCATCGAAGGCGTCGGCGGCATCATGGTCCCGATCGACGCCAAGCGCACGGTGCTGGACTGGATGGCGGCGCTCGGCCTGCCGCTTATTCTGGTGGTCGGCGGCTATCTCGGCACCATCAGCCACACGCCCACCGCGCTCGACGTGCTCGCGCAGCGCAAGCTCAAGGTGGCCGCTGTCGTGGTCAGCGAGAGTGAGCGCAATCCGGTCGAACTCGACGAAACGGTCGCGAGCCTCACCCGCTTCACGGACGCCATCCCGGTCGTCGGTCTGCCGCGCCTGCCGGGCGGCCTCACGCAGCATCCGGCCTTCGCGCGCATCGCCGCGCTATTGTGAGGCGAAGCGCTCGATAAAGCGGATGAGCGCCGCGACCGCGAGCCCCATGTCCGCCGGGCTCGCATATTCCGCGGGGTTGTGGCTGATGCCGCCCTTGCAGCGCACGAACATCATCGCCGCCGGACAGAGGCGCGCCATCATCTGCGCGTCGTGTCCGGCGCCGGACGGCAAGCGCAAGGCGTGACCGCCGACATCGGTGACTGCGCCCGCCAGCAGCTCCTGCATCCTCGGATCGCACGGCACGGCATCGACCGCATGGAAGGTCTCGACCTCGAAGCCGAGGTCGCGCGCGGCGGCGATGGCGCGCGCCTCCCGTTCGAAGTGCGCGACGGCTGACGCGCGCGCTCCGTCGTCCATGCAGCGTAGATCGAGCGTGAACACGACCTTGGCCGGAATGACATTGGTCGCGCCCGGCAAGACGTCGAGCCGGCCGACCGTCGCCACCATTTCATCGCCGGCCCGGCCAATGCGCTCCATCAGAAGCGTCATCTCGGCGGCGCCGGCGAGCGCGTCCCGTCGCATGGCCATGGGCACGGTGCCGGCGTGGCCCGCCTCGCCGGTCACGGTCACGCGCAGGCGGCTCTGGCCGACGATGCCGGTGACGATGCCGAGCGGCTGCTGCTGCGCTTCGAGCCGCGGTCCCTGCTCGATGTGCACTTCGATATAGCCGCGCACATCGGCAGGCCGGTACGCCGCTTGCGCGATCGCGCCGCTGTCTTTGCCATAGGCCGCGAGCGCGGCCGCGAAGGTCATGCCCTGCCGGTCGGCGTAAGCGAGCGATGAGGCCTCGAACGCGCCGGCGCAGGCGGCGGATGACGACAGCGTCGAGGGAAAGCGCGAGCCCTCCTCGTCGCCGAAAGCCAGCACGTCGATCGGCAGCGGCGGCTTACCGTTGAAATGCGACACCGCGAGGATGCCGGCGATGACGCCGAGCGGGCCGTCGTAGCGGCCGGCATCGATGACGGTGTCGATATGCGAGCCGATCAGGAGGCGCGGTCCCTGCCCAATGCTGCCGCGCACCGTGCCGAGCGCGTCTTCAGAGACAGGCAGTCCCGCCTCGCGCATCCACCCAGCCACCAGATCGGCGGCGCGGCGATGCTCGGGCGTCAGAAACAACCGTACCAGCCGATCCGGCTCTGCCGAGATTGCGCCGAGCGTCTTGATCATCGCCTCGGCGCGTGCGCCGAGTTGCGCGGCATCGACCTTAGACATTCAAGCTGATCCAGGTTTCCAGCATGCCCTCGAAATTGATGATGGCATGGAGCAGGATGGTGAGCAGGGTCGAGCCGGACGCCCAGCGCATGAAGCCGAGCAGCAGGCCGAAGATGAACACCTGCCCCATCACGAACCAGTCGTATTGCACATGCATCAGCGCGAACAGGCCGGCTGTGATGGCGATCACGGCCCAGGTGTCGCCGGGCTTGCGCAGCCAGCCGCGAAACAGAAAGCCGCGGAACAGCACCTCCTCGCTGGCCGGTGCGCCGATGACCACCGCGAACCACAACAAAGGTAGCCAGCCGGCGGCTTCGGCCGTGCGGTAGATGTTGACTTGGAACGGCGTGACGAGATCACGGCCGAACAGCCAGCTCACCGCGTCGGCAACGGCAATCAGCGCGACGATCGCCAGCACGCCGAAGATGACGTCGCTCCGCTTCGGCAGCCGCAGCGCCAGATAATCGAGGGGATTGCCGCGCTGGGCGGCGAAAAGCATCAGCAACGCGATCTGCACCGGCGTCGAAATGAGGATCAGCAGCGCCACCGCGACGCCGTTGCCATCGAGTTCTCCGTGGCTGGCAAGGCTCGCGCCGTAGATCGACAGCAGCGCCATGAAGGCCACGAGCTGCCCCGCCATCATCACGCCGATGGCTAAGAAGAACGTCGAGACGCGGCCCCAGGGTTCGACGGTCTCGCTCATTTGTGCGCGTTTATCCACCGGCCGAGCTCGTCGCGCTCCTGCTGCGTCATGGCGGTCTCGTTGCCGAGCGGCATGGCGTTGGTCTGCACCGCCTGCACGTAAATCTGCGCCGCATATTGCCTGAGGCCGGCGATGTTATCGAGGCTGATGTTCTTGGGCGCCTCCGAGAATCCCTCGTGCGACGGTTTCGCCGCGTGGCACATGGTGCAGTGCTTCTGCGCGAGCGCGAGCACCTGCGCGTCCGAGACGGCGGCGCCGCCGCTGCTCGCGCGCGGCGCGGTGATGAAGATCGCGATCATCAAGGCCCCGATTGCGACCGGCGCGGCCCAGCCGTAATTCTTCCAGTCGTCGCCGGCGTCGACGCGGTTGAGGTAATGGCGGATGCTGGCGCCGGCGATCAGGATCATCGCGACGACGAGCCAGGAATGCGGGTGCGCCGACAGGAACGGATAGTGCGGCGACACCATCATCACCAGCACCGGCAGCGTGAGATAATTGTTATGCGTCGAGCGCTGCTTGCCGACCATGCCGTAATAAGGATCGGGCTTCTCGCCGCGGATCATCTGCGCGATCATCTTCCGCTGATTGGGGACGATCACCGCGAACACGTTCGTCGCCATGATGCTGCCGGTGAGCGCGCCGACATGTAGGAACGCGCCGCGCGCCGAGAACACGTGCGTGTAGAACACCGCCGCGCCCAGGATCAGCGCGAAGAAGCAGACCGCCAGCACCGTCGTGTTCTGCCCGATCGGCGAGCGGCACAGGCCCTCATAGATCGCCCAGCCGGCGGCGATCGAGCCGAGCGAGATGCCGATCGCCTGCCACGGCGTCAGCGGCAACACGGCGGGGTCGATCAGATAAGAGCGGGCATGGATGTAGTACTGCACGATCATCAGGCCGAAGCCCGAGACCCAGGTGAGATAGGCCTCCCATTTGAACCAGTGCAGCGTCTCGGGCAGTTGCGGCGGCGCGACCGTGTACTTCTCGACGAAATAGAAACCGCCGCCATGCACCTGCCAGGCGGTGCCGAGCACGCCCTGCTTCTGGCCGAGCTTGTTCAGCGAATAGTCGAGCGCCATGAAATAGAACGAGGTGCCGATCCAGCCGATGCCGACGATCAGATGCATCCAGCGGATCAGCAGGTTCGCCCACTCCCCGAGAAAAACCTCCATGGCTCAGCCTCGCCGCTTCGTAACGATGGGGAGCGGCAGGCGGCAGGCATAAGCAAGGGGAGCGAAGGGCGCGCGGGGCATGGGAATCCAACGTGGTGGGGGCCGGCGGGCTCATCCTGCCGACTCCCTCTCGGAGAGCAAGGAACATGCCTACCGAAAAGCGACGGCCGGGACAAAAGGACGTTTTGCGTCCCTCCGTGCCCGGCCATGACCTATTGAAATTGCTGCGGTTCCGGCCGCTTAGGGGATCAGGATGGTCGAACCCGTGGTCTCGCGGCCTTCCAGGTGCTCGTGCGCCTGACGAGCGTCCTTGAGCGCGAACTTCTGGTTGACCGGGATCTTCACGGCGCCCGAGCCGACCTTGTCGAACAGGTCGGACGCGATCGACACGAGGTCCTCGCGCTTGGCGGCGTAGTGGTTGAGCGTCGGCCGGGTCGCGAACAGCGAGCCCTTGAACTGCAGCATGTTGATGTCGAAGGCCTTGATCGGGCCCGAGGCCGAACCGAAGCTGACGAAGTAGCCGAGCGGGCGGATGCAGTCGAGCGAGGCCGGGAAGGTCGACGCGCCGATGCCGTCATAGACCACGTCGCACAGCTTGCCGCCGGTGATCTCCTTCACGCGGTCGACGAAGTTCTCGTCGCGATAGAGGATCGTGTGGTGGCAGCCATTGGCCTTGGCGAGTTCCGCCTTCTCCTTCGAGCCGACCGTGCCGATGACAGTCGCGCCGAGATGGTTCGCCCACTGGCAGAGAATGAGACCGACGCCGCCGGCCGCGGCATGCATCAGCACCGTGTCGCCCTTGCCGACCTTGAAGGTGCGGTTGAGCAAGTACTGCGCCGTCATGCCCTTGAGCATCATACCAGCGGCCTGATCGTAGGCGATCTGGTCGGGCAGCTTTACCGCGCGTTCCGCCGGCAGCAGGCGCTCCGCCGCATAGCCGCCGAGCGCCACGACGTAAGCGACGCGGTCGCCGACCTTGAGATCGGTGACGCCTGGGCCGACGGCGATGACCTCGCCCGCGCCTTCGTTGCCGGCGACGAACGGCATGCCGACCGGCGATGCATAGAGGCCCGAGCGGAAGTAGGTGTCGATGAAATTCACGCCGCAGGCATGCTGCTTGATTTTGATCTGGCCCTGGCCCGGCGCCGGCACCTCGATGTCCTCGAACGTGAGAACTTCCGGACCGCCATGTTTATGAACGCGCACTGCTGCGACCATGTTTCACCCCTTGAAGTATCGTTTGTTCGGCCGAACAAATTCGGCGCGGATCATAGGCCGGGCCTGCGAGAGCGCAAGCCGGGTCCTCGTGCTCAGATGCCGCCGGATACGGTGAGCACCGCGCCATTCACATAGGATGCGGCAGGCGACATGAGGAACATGATGCCAGCGGCGATCTCGTCCGGCTGCCCAGGGCGGCCCATCGGCAACAGCGGCGTGACGCGATCCAGACGCCCGGGTTCGTGGATGTCGGTCGCCGTGGTGCCGGGCCGCAGGCAGTTGACCCGCACGCCTTCCTTCGCCACTTCGCGCGCGAGGCCCCGCGTCGCGGCTTCGATGCCGGCTTTCGCGGCGGCGTAGCAGACATATTCGTTCGGCGCGCCGGTGACGGCGGCGACCGAGGAGATCAGCACGATCGCCCCGCCCTCGCCGCCATTGGCGCGTGACATGCGGCGCGCCGCGGCCCGCGCGCACAGCAGCCCGCCGAAGAGATTCACGTCGATGACCTCGCGGATGGTCTCGGCGCTGGCATGGTCGAGCCGCGAATTCTTGCCGACGATGCCGGCGCTGTGCACGACATGGCTGATCGCGCCGAGCGCCGCGGAGGCGTCGTCGAACATCCGTTCGATCTCGCTTTCGCTGACCGCGTCGGCTTGGATCGCGATGGCGCGTGCGCCCGCTGCGGTCGCCGTGGCGACAACCTCGGCCGCCGCTTTGGCATCGCGCTTGAAACTGATGGCGACATCGTAGCCCGCTTGCGCGGCAAGGCGCGCCGTCGCGGCACCGATGCCGCGGCTGCCGCCGACGATCAGAACCACAGGACGTTTCATTGTCTTCCTCCCCCTGAGCGGGAGGAAGTCCATCATTCCAATCGGCGAGAGGCAACGTGGCCCCTCCGAAAAGCAAGGATCATTCGCGGCCGCGAGCAGCCCGGCACGGAAATGTCAGCGCGCGCCGGAGACACGCAAGTTGGCGCCGTTCACATAGGAAGCGGCGTCCGACAACAAGAACAGAATCGCTTGCGCCACCTCATGCGCCTCGCCGGGGCGCCCCATCGGCAGGATCGGGCCGACGCGTTCGAGACGCCCGGGCGGCTGGATCTCGGTGTCGATGACGCCGGGCGTCACGGCGTTGATGCGCATGCCCTCCTTGGCCACCTCGCGGCTCATGCCGATGACCATCGAGTCCACCGCGCCCTTCGCGGCGGCGTACCAGACGCATTCGCCGGCGCCGCCGATGACCGCCGCCATCGACGAGAGCATGACCACCGCGCCGCCCCTGCCGCCGTGCTTGGTCGACATGCGCCGCGCGCATTCGCGCAAGCACAGGATCGCGCCGACGGTGTTCACGTCGAACACCTCCCGCATCATCGCGGCATCGGCTTCGTCGAGACGCGAATAAGGACCGATGATGCCGGACGAGTGCACGAAATGCGTCACCGATCCGAGCGCGCGCGCTGTCTCGTCGAACACGCGGGCGATGTCGGTCTCGTTCGCCATGTCGCCTTGGATGGCGAGCGCCTTGCCGCCCGACTTCTTCACCGAGCCGACGACCTCGGCCGCCGCATTGGCGTTGCTCTTGTAGTTGATGGCGACGTCATAGCCGCGTTCGCCGGCCATCCGCGCGGTCGCGGCGCCGATGCCACGGCTGCCGCCGGCGATGAGAAGCACGGGTCTGGTCATGCGTTTCCTCTCATGTTCTAGACGTCTTGTTTGGCAGGCCGCAGCAGGCCGACGACGAAGAAATAGACGGCGATCAGCACGAGCGGCCAGACGACGTATGGCCCGGGCGCCAGTCCCGACAACACGGCAAAGACCGCCAGCGCCGCCCAAACGACCAGCAGCGCAATGTTGAGCGGGCGCAGATAACGCACGCGCATGGGATGGACGAATTTGAACGGCACGAAGCTCAACACCGCGAGCGCCAAGATCAGGGTCACGCCCGCCCAGCCGGGCGGCTGCAGGATGTAGAGATAGAACGCCGCGAGGTTCCACAGCGCCGGGAAGCCGCGGAAATAATTGTCGTCGGTCTTCATGTCGCGGTCGGCGAAATAGAGCGCACCGCAGACGACGACGATGATCCCGGCGGCGAGCTCGAACCACACCGGCAGCAGCCCGCTGGCGGCAATGGCATAGGCCGGCACGAAGACGTAGGTCGTGAAGTCGACCACGAGATCGAGCGTGTCGCCGGACCAGCGCGGCAGCAGCTCGGCCACCTTGAACTCGCGCGCGAGCGGACCGTCGACGCCGTCGACGATCAGAGCGAGGCCGAGACAGACGAACATCGCCTCCCAATGGCCGCCGGTGGCGAAGACCATGGCCATCAGCGCGAAGGCCGCGCCGCTCGCGGTCAGGACGTGAACGGCGTAGGCGCGCAGGCGCGCAAGTCTTGCCACTTACTTGTTGCCCCAGTTGAGCTTGACGATCTCGGCCGAGCGCCCGCCGAGATTCCAGTTGCGGCCGAAGCCGCGGAAGCGCGACTTCTCCGACTTGGCGACGATGACGTCCGGACCGATCCAGTACTGGCTGTTGCGGATGACGACGTTCTCGCCCTGCTCCTTGCCGCGCACCGGCGTGATGGCGCCGCCGCCATATTTGTCGAGGCTGATGAGGCGGGTGTCGCCCTGCGTCTCGTAGGTGATCGGCACCTGATGCACGCCGAGGAACTGGCCGACCAGGATCGACAACAGATGCGTCGTGCCGCCGACGCGGCCGGTGAAGATGCGCGTGAGGCCCTTCACCGCCTGGATCGGCGCCTTGTCGTCGATGAACAAGGCCGCGGTCCAGTTGCCCCGGGCCATGATGCCCGGCAGATCCATCATCAGGCCGACATTGATGCCCGAGAGGTCGATATTGTCGAACTGGCCGTCGTCGATGCGGATGCCGGCCCAGGTCTGGCACCGGTCTTCTGTCGGCGGGTGCTCACCGAGCGAGAGCACGCATGGGCAGAACACGGTGCAACTGCACGAGAGCGTCATCTCGCCTTTCAAGGTCCACGCTTCGGTCACGCTTCCTCCCGGTCTTTTCTTGATGTGTAGCTTAAGCCGCGCGCACTGGCCAATGGGCGGCGAACGCCGTGACGATGAACGCAAGGCCGGCCAGGATCAACACGACTCCGACCGCATGCGTGAACCTGCGGCCGGTGCCCATCTTCTCGAGCGTCATGACGATGCCGAGCCCGGCCATCCAGATGACGTTCATCAGGCCGACCGCGAACATCACGCCCATCATCGCCCAGCAGCAGCCGAGACAATAGAGCCCCTGGCGCAGGCCGAGTCTGTAGACCCCCTGCGCGGTCGTCGCCCAGTTGGCGAAGAAGAACGGGAACGGGCGCTGGCATTGCGTGAGACAGGCGTGCTTGAGCGCGCTGAACTGGTAGACGCCGGCGACGATGAAGATGGCGCCCGAGAACAGGCCGCTCGCGGAGGCCATGCCGGTGTCGAGCAGTGCGAGCCGTGTGAAGCCGAGCTGCGCCAACGTCGCGCCGACCGCGACCGCGAACCAGATCGTGAGATAGCCGCCCGCCAGGACGAACGGCGAGACGATGCGCTCGCCTTTCTTGGCCGCGGTGTCGGCGATCTCGGCATAGGTGAAGATCATCGGCGCGGCGGTCGGCAGCATCATCGCCAGCGTCATGGCGCCCCACATCAGCGCGATGAGGGCCGCGCCGGTGAAGCCCGAGGAGGTATCGGCCATGGCGCGGCACAGCGCGTCGAAGGCGCTCAGCGGGTCGCGGGCGCCGACCGTCAGCACCGCCAGATAGGCCCAGCCGAGCGCCGTGAGCGCCACGACGCAGAAGGCGGCGACCGCCTTCGGGCGCGCGAGGACGCTGCCCAGGCGGCCTTCGGCCGGGGGCAGGTGCGCAAGCGGCTCGCGGGTGGTCTCGGTCACGAATTCTCCTTCCGCCCTGCATAGCCTAGGCCGGCCGCGGCACGCCATCGCGGGCATTCCCGTTGGTTGGCGGGCGCGCGGCGTGCTAATCGGGCTAGCGCGAACGGGAGTCTAACCCATTGATGTCGGACAATAACACCCAGAGTAAGGGCCCCGTGATCGTGGTCGGCGGCGGGCCGGCGGCCCTGACCGCGGCGCTGGCGCTGGCGCAAGGCGGCCTTGCCACCGTGCTGGCGGGCAAGCGGCCGGAAAAGACCGACAACCGCACCACGGCCCTCCTCGGCGGCTCCGTGACGGCCCTGGAGACCCTGGGGGTGTGGGAACTCTGCGCGGACAAGACGGCGCCGCTGCGGACCATGCGCATCGTCGACGACACCGGCCGGCTTTGGCGCGCCCCCGAGGCCAAATTCGAAGCCCACGAGATCGAGCTGGACGCCTTCGGCTACAACATCGTCAACCAGGACCTCCTGGCCGCCCTCGAGGAACGCGCGCGGGCGCTGCCCAACCTGCGGCTGATCGAGGGCGCCGTGGTCGCGGTCGAGACCGGGCCGGACGCCGTCACCGTCACGCTGGACGGTGGTGAGGTGCTGCGGGCGCCGCTGGTGGTCGGGGCGGACGGGCGTCGCTCGCTGTGCCGGGAAGCCGCCGGCATCGCCCTGCAGACCCGGCGATACCCTCAGGTCGCCCTCACCGTTTGCTTGAAGCATTCACGCCAACATTACGACACATCGACGGAATTCCACACGCCGACGGGCCCCTTCACCTTGGTGCCGCTGCCCGGCCGGCGCTCCAGCCTGGTCTGGGTCCTGGACCCGGTCGATGCGGAAGAACTCGCGGCGCTGGACGACGCGGCGCTGTCGGACGAGATCGAGCACGCCGCGCATTCGATCCTCGGCAAGGTCGAGGTCGAGCCCGGCCGCGGCCTGTTCCCGCTGTCGGTCGCGACCGCTCAGAGCTTCGGCGCACACCGGATCGCCCTTGTCGGCGAGGCCGCGCATGTGGTGCCGCCGATCGGCGCCCAGGGCCTGAACCTCGGCCTGCGCGACGCCGCCACCATCGCCGAGCTCGCGGTCGAGGCCGCGCATCGCGGCCGCGACATCGGCGGCGACGACGTGCTCGCGGTCTATGAGCGCAAGCGCCGCGGCGACGTGACGAGCCGGACCATGGCCATCAACGCGCTCAATCGCACTTTGCTCTCGGATTTGCTGCCGGCCCAGGCGCTGCGCGGCCTCGGCCTCTACATGATCGACCACATCGCCCCCCTGCGCCGCGCCGTCATGCGCGAAGGGCTCGCCCCGGGCGGCCTGCAGCCGCGGCTGATGCGGGGGCGCAGGCTGTAGCCGTCATTCCGGACGCCGCTTAGCGGCGATCCGGAATCCAGAACGACGTTTTCCAAGCTGCTGGATTCCGGTTCGCGTGCCGCGCACGCGCGCCGGGATGACGGTGATTCTTACGGCGCCTTCTTCGGCTTCGGCTGCTCCCGAAACTGCGGTGCGATCGGCACCGGTATCGCCGGCAGCGTCTTGTTGGCGCCGATTGCCACCTCGTGCGCGAACAGACCGCGCTGCACGAAATGCGGATCGCGTAAGGCTTCCTCGAGCGGTGTGACGATGGTGGCGCAGCAGTCGGCCTGCGCCAGGAGCGGGCGCCATTCGCCGGCGGTGCGGGAAGCGATCAGCTTGGCGACGGCCTCGCGGGTCGCCTTGGGATCGCGTGTGTCGTCGACGAACTCGGCCGCGAGCCCGATGGCCTGCGCGAAGGCGAGCCAGAACTTCTGCTCCAATGCGCCGCAGGCGACGATGCGGCCGTCTTTGGTCGGATAGAGCTGATAGCGCGGCGAGCCGCCGGCGAGCATCAACTCGCCCGGCTTCGGGAAGCGCCCGCTCGCCGCGCCTAAGGCCATTGCGTACCAGGCGAAGGTGAACATCGCGTCGCTCATGGCGATGTCGAGATGACAGCCCTGCCCGCTTTGATCGCGTGCCCGCAGCGCCAAGAGGATGTTGATCGCCGCCGGAAAGCTGCCGCCGCCAATGTCGGCCGCCAGCATCGGCGGCACGACCGGCCGGTCGGCCGGGCCCGGCTGCAGGTCGAGCAGCCCCGTCGCGGCGATGTAATTGAGATCGTGCCCGGCTTCGTCGGCGCGCGGCCCGCTTTGGCCGTAGCCGGAGATCGAGCAGTAGATCAGCTTTGGATTGAGCTTGCTGACCTGCTCATAGCCGAGGCCGAGGCGAGCCATCACGCCGGGGCGGAACTGCTCGACCAGAATGTCGGCGCGCGCGATGAGCGGCTTGAGCGTCTCGCGGTCGGCCTCGCTCTTCAGGTCGAGCGTCAGCCCCTGCTTGCCGCGATTGAGCAGCGCATAGGCCGCGCCCTCGCCGTCCACCTGCGGCGGAAAGCGGCGCATGTCCTCGCCGCCCGGCCGTTCGATCTTGATCACCTCGGCGCCGGCTTCCGCCAGCATCAAGGTCGCCAGCGGTCCGGGCAGCAGCGTCGTGAAATCCAAGACGAGCAGTCCCGAAAGCGGCTGCATGGATCACCTGAACAACAGCGGCGGCAGGTTGTGGGTCTTCACCAGCCACATGACGCTGGTGAGCGTCACGACCGAGACCAGCGTGCCGAACAGCACCGCGCTCGACGCCTGCTCGACCCAGGTGTCGTATTGGCGCGCGAACACGAACACGTTGAGCGCCGGCGGCAGCGCGGCCATCAGGATGGCCGCGTAGATCCAGGTCTGGTCGAACGGACCGAACACCGACAGCGCCAGGAAAACGACGATCGGATGCAGCGTGAGCTTGACCAGCACCAGGATCGGCACTTCCCACGGCATCTTTTTCAGTGGCCGCAGCGCGACCGTGACGCCGAGCGTGAACAAGGCGCAGGGCGCCGCGGCATTCTGCAAGAACTGCAGCAGGCGGTCGAGCGCGACCGGCGGCTCGAAATGCACGGCGGCCGACAGCACGCCGACTGCGGTCGACAGCACCAGGGGATGGGTGACGATGCGCTTGACGACGTCGAGGGCGGCGGCGCCGATGCTCGATTGCTGCGGATGGGCGAGCGCCATCAGGAACGGCACCAGCGAGAACAACAGCAGCGTGTCGAAACAGAAGATCAGGGCGACAGGACCGGCCGCCTGCGCGCCGAGCGTGGCGAGCGCGAGGCCCGGGCCCATATAGCCGATATT
>Ga0180216_1000845_pt1 | contig 29238 bp, 28 predicted proteins | sample eDN3rd37CBELigMG_FD_128879 | JGI IMG/M metagenome (GOLD analysis project Ga0180216, IMG submission 128879) | Enriched Miracle-Growth compost microbial communities from Emeryville, California, USA - eDNA 3rd pass 37_C BE-Lig MG (version 2)... ... | reverse complement strand
ACGCCCTGGTGGTGGTCGGGACCTCGGGCGAGTCGCCCACCGTGACGGTCGACGAGCAAGCCGAGCTCATCGCGCTCGCGGTGCGCCATGCCGCCGGCCGGATCCCCGTGATCGCCGGCACCGGGGGCAACTCCACCGCCGAGGCGATCGAGCTCTCGCGCCACGCCAAGGCGGCGGGGGCGGCGGCCGGCCTGTCCGTGGTGCCCTACTACAACAAGCCCACCCAGGAAGGCCTCTACCAGCATTTCCGCAGCGTGGCCGAGGCGGCCGACCTGCCGTGCATCCTGTACAACGTGCCCGGCCGCACCGTGGCCGACATGTCCAACGACACCATCCTGAGGCTGGCGCAGGTGCCCGGCATCATCGGCGTCAAGGACGCGACCGGCAACATCGCCCGGGGCGCCCAGCTCATCGCGGCGGCACCCGCGCATTTCCACGTGATCAGCGGCGACGATCCCACCGCCGCCGCCCTCATCCTGCTGGGCGGGCGCGGCAACATCTCGGTGACCGCCAACGTCGCCCCGCGCCTCATGCACGAGCTGTGCGCCGCCGCGCTGCGCGGCGACGTGCCCGAGACGCGCCGCCTCAACACGCGGCTGAGCGAGCTCAACCGCGTGCTGTTCCTCGAAGCCAACCCCATCCCCGTCAAGTGGGCGGTGGCCGAAATGGGCCTGATCCCGCTCGGCTACCGGCTGCCCCTGACGCCCCTGGACCCCCAGTACCGCGCCATCGTGCGCCAGGCTCTGATTGATGCAGGTTCCCTCTGAATGAAGATCACACGCACGCGGACCCCCTGGGTCCGGACGGCTCTCGGGCTGAGCCTGCTGATGCTGGCCGGCTGCTCCACGCTGGGACAGCTCACCGGCGACTCCGAATCGATCGAGTACAAGAGCACGGTCTCGGGTGACCCGCTCACCATCCCCCCCGACCTCACCAAGGCCAACCAGAGCCCCCACTACCAGGCGCCCGAAGGCACGGCGCGCCTGAGCGACTACACCGCCAGCCGCCAGGCGCAGGCCAACGCCGCGCCGGGCAGCCAGGTCCTGCCGCAGCAGGCCGGCATCGAGGTCATGCGGGACGGCACGCTGCGCTGGCTGGTCGTCGACCAGCCCGCCGAAAAGCTGTTCCCCAAGGTGATCGAGTTCTGGGGCGACCAGGGCTTCACCATCCAGTCACAGGATCCGCGCGCGGGGCTCATACAGACCGACTGGGCGGAAAACCGCGCCAAGATCCCCGAGGGCTGGCTGCGCAGCGCCCTGGGCAACATCATCGACCAGGTGTTCGACAGCGGCGAGCGTGACCGCTTCACGACCCGCATGGAGCGCGTCAGCGGCAGGACCGAGATCTACATCAGCCACCAGCACATGGAGGAAACGCCCACCAGCGACGGGACGGGCTTCAAGTGGGTGTTCGCCAAGGAGGATCCGGGCCTCAACGCCGCCATGCTGGCGCGCCTGATGGTCTACCTCGGCACGAGCGAGCAGCAGGCGCAGGCCAAGCTGAGCGCCGCCGAAAAGAGCTCCGGCGCGGTGGCGGCGGCGCAGCTCGGGACCGGCGAGGCCTCCCTGCGCCTGAACGAGCCCTTCGACCGGGCGTGGCGGCGCGTGGGCGTGGCCATCGACTCGGCGCGCTTCACGGTCGAGGACCGCAACCGCGAGCAGGGCGACTACTACATCCGCTACCTGGACACGGACACGGGCGAAAAGATCGAGCAGCAAAACATGTTCGGCCGGCTGTTCGGCTCGCGCAACACCGCCGAGCCGCTCAAACTCCGCATCCACGTGGCGCAGGAGGGTTCGACCGCCGTGGTTTCCGTGCTCGACGCGGCGGGCCAGCCCAAGACCGACGCCACCGCCCAGCGCATCATCTCGGTGCTGTCCAAGCACCTGAACGAGACCCGCTGAGGGGCTGCCGGGGGCCGGAGGGGCGGGCCGCGCGGCCCGCCCCTGCCGCGGGCGTATGATGGACGCTGTCCCATCCCCTCAGGAGCCCCTTCATGAATCCCCCACGGCGCGATCCCGCGAACCATCCCGGCTGGCATCAGGAAACCACGGTGCTGCACGGCGACGGGGCGCTCGCGACGGATGCCGCGGTCGTCGCGCCCATCCACTACAGCGCCACCTTCCGCGCCGAGACCGCCGAGCAGTTCGCCGAGATCTCCACCACGCCCCGCCCCGCGAACTTCTACACGCGCCACGGCAATCCCGTGCACAAGCGCGTCGAGGCCATCCTCGCCGAGCTCGAGGGCACCGAGACCGCGCTGCTGACCGGCTCGGGCATGGGCGCCATCTGCACCACCGTCCTGGCGCTGCTCAAGGCCGGCGACCACGTCGTGGCCCAGAAACGCCACTACATGAGCACCTCCAAGCTGTTTTCCGAGATCCTGCCGCGCTACGGCGTGGAGGCGAGCTTCTTCGACCAGACCGACCTGGACGAGCTGCGCGCCGTGCTGCGCCCGGACACCCGGCTGATCATGCTCGAGACGCCGGTGAACCCGTCCCTGTCGATCACCGACCTGGCGGCAGTCGCCGCCCTGGCGCGCGAGCGCGGCATCCTGACGATCGCCGACAACACCTTCGCCTCGCCGCTGAACCAGCGGCCGCACGACCTGGGGATCGACATCGTGGTGCACAGCGCGACGAAGTACCTGGGCGGCCACCACGACCTGATGGCGGGGGCGATCTGCTGCAGCGAGACCCTGGCCGAGCGCATCTGGACCATGCACGTGACGCTGGGCGCGGTGCTCTCGCCCATGGACGCCTGGCTGCTGCTGCGCGGGCTGCGCACCCTGCCGCTGCGCATGGAGCGCATCAACGCCAACGCGCTGGCCCTGGCGCAATGGCTGGAGGCGCGGCCCGAGGTCGAAAAGGTGTACTACCCGGGCCTGGCCAGCCATCCCCAGCACGCGCTCGCGACGCGCCAGATGAAGGGCTACGGGGCCGTGGTGGCGTATTCCCTGCGCGGGGGCTTCGATGCCACCCAGCGCTTCGTCTCGGCGCTGCGGCTGGCGACGCAGGCCGTCAGCCTCGGCGGAGTCGAGACCCTCGCCGTGCACACCGCCTCGATGTGGGCCAGCTCGATGACCGAGGCCGACATGCAGGCGGCCGGCATCGAGCCGAACTTCGTGCGCATGTCGGTGGGCGTGGAGCACGTCGAGGACCTGAAGGCGGACCTCGCGCAGGCGCTGGAGCGGGCCTCGGGGGCGACCTGAACCCCTGACATCCGCACCGGCTATCGCATCATGAACGGCGAGCGCATCCTGATCGTCGAGGACGAGCCGACGATCGCGGAGAACCTCTATGACTATCTGGAGCACCAGGGGTTCGCCCCGGACGCGGCCTATGACGGTCACGGCGCCATGGCCATGCTGCGCACGGCGGGCTTCGAGGCAATGGTGCTGGATCTGGGCCTGCCGGGCATGGGCGGCATGGACCTGCTGCGCGCCATGCAGCACGACAGGCGCCTGTGGTGCCCGGTGCTGGTCTTGACGGCCAGGGATCGCATGGCGGACAAGCTTCTCGCCTTCGAGCATGGCGCCGACGACTACCTGATCAAGCCCTTTGCGCTGGCGGAGGTCGCGGCGCGCCTGCGGGTGCTGCTGCGCCGCGGGCGCGGGCCGCGACCGCAAGCCACGGCATTCGGCGACCTCGCATATGATCCGGGCAGACATGCGGCCACGATCCATGGACGGCCCCTGCCGCTGCCGCGCAAGTCGGTGCTGCTACTCGAACTGCTGCTGGAGGCCTCAGGCCGTCCGGTGCCCCAGGCGCGTCTGAGGGACGCGCTGTGGCCACAGGGGCCGCCTTCCACCCGGGCCTTGAGCGATCAAGTGCACCTGCTGCGCCGCCACCTGCGCGAGGCCGGCGGCCCCAGGATCATCGCCATCCCCGGGCACGGGTGGCGGCTGGCAGACGCCGCGGTGGACACCCCGGATGGGGCGCACCAGGATCACCCATCCGGGGGATAAAGGCCATGCGCTCGATCTCTCTTGCCAGCCGCGTGACCTGGGCTCTGACCGGATCGGTCGCATTGTTCCTGCTCGTCATCTGCCTGCTCGCCTACGAAGCATTTGCCCGCATGGAGGACAACCTGGTCGACGACGTCCTGGCCGGACAGGTGCAGGCCCTGCGCCACGACCTGTCGATCGGCGAAGGCGCCGCCGCCTTGGCGTCGCGGACGGGCGGCGACGAACGGATCCAGGCGTGGGTGCTGCCGGCCGACGTGCCACCGCCGGAAGGCGATCTGTTTGCCCAGGGCGCCGGTGCGCGCGAGGTCCATCGCCAGGGTCGAACCTGGCATACCTGGGTCGAAACCGTTGCCCAGGGCCGGCTATATGTCCGCTACGACGCCACAGCGCACGAAGACCGCGTGCGGGCGTTCGGCGGCATACTGGCGGGCGGGGCGGCGGCGGCCATCGGGTGCGCGTGGCTGCTGGCACGCCTGCTGGCGCGGCGTGCCGTGGCACCCATCCGCATCGTCTCCGAGCGCCTGTCCTCCTGGAGCCGCGGCGGCGCGGACGCGCCCACCGCACGCGGCGACGAAGCCGCCCAGTTGCTCGACGCATTCAACCGCATCCAGGACCACGTCGACCGCTCGATGGCGCTCGAGCGGCAGTTCGCCGCAAACCTCAGCCATGAGCTGCGCACGCCATTGGCCGCCTTGCGCTCGGATGTCGAGATGGCCTTGCTGGAAGCGGCACCGGACTCGTCGCTGCGCGCAAGACTGCAGCGCATGCTGGCCCAGGTCGACGCGGCTGCCGACAGCCTGTCGGGCGCCGTCGCAATGAACAGCGCCGATCCCAGCCGGATCGAGGACGTGGACCTGGCCGGCGTCCTGACCGAAGCGTGGTTCGCCATGCAGCCCGCGGCCCAGGCACGGGGGCTCACGCTGCTGAACCGGATCCCACCTGGGCGCTCCTGCCGGCTCGATCCCTACGCCCTGCTCATCGTGCTGCGGAACCTGCTGCGCAACGCGATCGAGCACGCCGCGCCGGCCACGCTGACCATCAGCCTCGAGGAGCCGGCGATCCTGCGGCTCCGCGATGACGGCCCGGGCATTCCGGCCGATCGGCTCGCCAGGCTGCAGGAGTGGCGCGAGGGCCGGGCGGACTTGAAGTCCGACGGCCGGATCGGGCCGGCCGGCCTGGGGCTGGCGATCGCGCAAAGAGTCTGCGACCTGCAAGGCTGGGAGCTGACCATCGCCTCCTCGCATGGTGGTCCGTCCAGTTGGACGGAATTCCGCTTGACGCTCCCCCCCGGCAACCCTCACGGCCCGAATTTTGTTTCAGCTTCCGGTCAGCAGGATTCGTAGGTTTTTCGAAGGCCGTGGCGCTAAGGTTCCCAGGGTAGCCAACGGAGGCCCCATGCCGAACCCTGTGTTTTTCTTCAAGCCCGCGAAGATGCGGGCGGACGCCCCACGCCTCGATCTCGTCTGGGCGCGCCTGGCGCAGGCCCAGGCCCGGCGCCGCCATGCGCTCACCATCCTGGGCGCGGCGGCCGTCCTGGCATCGCCATGGGTGGCATCGGCATGGCCGCAAACCGGCTGGGTCAACCAGGGCCTGGAATGGCTGGGATTGGGGCTGATGCTCCTGGCGCTGCTCGGCCGCAGCGCCTGCATGCTGTATCTTGGCGGCCGCAAGGGGGCCGAATTGATTGCAGACGGCCCCTACTCTGTCAGCCGCAATCCGCTGTATGTCTTCTCGATCCTGGCGGTGCTGGGAATCGGCCTGCAGACGGGCAGCCTCACGGTGGGACTGGCTCTGGCCCTGGCGGCATTCGCGATATTCCGCTGGATCGTGGCCGAGGAGGAATGCCTGCTGCGCACGGCCTTCGGCGCCGACTACGAGGCCTATTGCGCCCGCGTCCCGCGCTTTGGCCCGCGCCCCGGCCTCTGGCGCTCGCCGCGGCGAATCACCGTGGACCTGCCCGGAGTCTGGAAAACCGTGCGTGATGCGCTGCCCTATTTCCTGTCGATTCCTCTGTTCGAGGCGATCGAGGCGGCCCAGGACGCCGGCTGGGTGCACGTCCGGCTGTTGCTCTTTTGAAACCATGGCCCGCCCTGCAGGATTCGAACCTGCGGCCTACGGCTTAGAAGGCCGTTGCTCTATCCAACTGAGCTAAGGGCGGGACGCATCGCGGCATTGTCACACCGGGAAACCGGCATTTTAGCGCGCAAGTGCTAAAGTTCCGTCCAGTACCGTCATCGAGGCCCAGCATGCCGCCCATGCCCATGATCCACGTCCTGTTCCGCACCCTGACCCGGCGCCTGCCGGCCCTCTGGCTGGCCGTCGCCCTCCTCCCGCCGGCGCATGCCGGCATCGTGTACCGCCTGACGCAGCCCAGCGTCCACGCCGGCGAGGCGATCGAGCTGCAAGGCGTGATCTTCAACGATACGGGCAGCGCCCTGACGGTCACGCCGCCGCGCACGCTCGAGGCCGGCCTGCAGGATGCCTCCGGCCGCTCGCGCAGCCTGAGCTTCACCCTGGCCAGCCCGCCCGACACGATCGTGCTGCCGGCCAACACATTCGCGCAGATCGCCTGGACCGCCACGGCCCCCGAGGCCGTCCGCGGCCTGCAGCGCCTGCGCATCGAGGACCAGCCCGCCTCCGCGCTGGCGCTGGACGTGGTGGACGGCAAGGGCGGCGGGGCCCCGCTGCTGGCGGGCGCGGCCGCCCCCGCGGCCGCGGCGGGGACGGCGACGGCCGCGCCCCCCGCCGTCCCGCCGGGCGAGCCGACGCCCTTCGACAGGTTCCGCAATGCGATCTCGCCCTACGAGCCCATCTATTTCATCGTCGGCAACCGCGACGGCGCGGATGCGCGCTTTCAGCTCAGCTTCAAGTACCGGCTGCTCAGCCCCGACGATCCCGCCCGCGCGAGCTTCATGGACCACTGGTATTTCGGCTACACGCAGACCTCGCTCTGGGACCTGCATTCGGACTCCATCCCCTTCGTCGACACCACCTACAATCCCAGCCTGTTCTGGAGCCGGGACGTGCTGTGGGAATCCCCGTCGCGCGACTGGTGGGTGGGCCTGAACGCCGGCTATGATCATCTGTCCAACGGCAAGAACGACGAGGATTCCCGCTCGCTCAACGACCTGTACGTGCAGCCCTCGCTCAACTACCGCTTCGAGGGCGGCAGCGCGCTGACCTTCATGCCCCGGTTCAAGTACTACGTCACGACGGACGCCGACATGCGCTATCCCGACTACCTGGGCCGCATCGACTGGAAGCTGCGCTGGGCCCAGGACGACGGCCTGTCGCTCACCGGCCTCTACCGCCAGGGCTCCGAAGGCCGCAACGCCACGCAGATCGAGGCCGCCTGGCCGCTGCGCCGCACCTTCCTCCACATGAACGGCTACCTGTACGCGCAATACTTCCGCGGATACGGCGAGACCCTGCTCGGCTACCAGCAGAAATCCGATCCGGTGGTCCGCTTCGGCATCGCCCTCGTGCCCTGAGCCATGAGCGCCCAGATCCTGCGCTTCATCCTCGCCGCGCTGGTGCTGCTGACGCTCAGCCGGGCGCTGCTGATCGCCTGGCTGTGGCCGCGCGTGCGCGCCGCCGGCGGCCCTCGCAAGATCCTTGCCGGGGGCCTGCGGATCGACCTCAACCAGATCGCCATGTGGGCCGGCATCCCCGCCCTGCTCGCCCCCTGGGTGGGCGACCAGCCCCTGGCCATCGCCCTCACCGGCCATTGGCTGCTGGCGGCCTGGACGCTGATGGTGCTGCTGGAGGTCTCGACCCCGCAATTCATCCTCGAGTACGACAGCCGGCCCAACCGCCTCTACATCGAGTATCTGAAGTACCCCAAGGAGGTCTTCGGCATGCTCTGGAAGGGCTACAAGCTCGTCCTGCTGGCCGCGGCCCTCGTGCTCGCGCTGGCGATCGGCCTGGGATGGACCTGGTTCGGCCGGACCGCGCCCGACACACTGCCCGGATTCTGGTGGCGCGCCGCCCTCACCCTGGCGATCGCGGCGGCCATCGTGCTGGCGATCCGCGGCACGCTGGGGCATCGCCCCATCAACCCGGCCTCGGTCGCCTGGTGCGGCGACAGCCTGCTCAACACCCTGCCCCTGAACTCGCTCTACAGCGTCCTGTTCGCCCTCTACGCCATCAAGAACGAGCGCTCGGCCGCCGACGTCTACGGGGACATGCCGGAGGAGGACATGCACGCCCTGGTCTGCGAGCAGGCGGGCTTCCAGCCCTCGGGCACCGACATCCCCTCGCTGCATTTCCAGCAGGCGAGCCACGACCCGCCGCGTCCGCGGAACCTGGTGCTGATCGTCGAGGAAAGCCTGGGCGCGCAGTACGTCGGCAATCTCGGCGGCGCGGACCTGACCCCCTGCCTCGACGCGCTGGCCGCGCAAGGCTGGAACTTCACGCGCGCGTACGCCACCGGCACGCGGTCCGTGCGCGGCCTCGAGGCGGTGACGGCGGGCTTTCCGCCCACCGTCTCGGACGCCGCCCTGCGCCTGGCGAACGCCCAGAGCCGCTTCTTCACGCTGGCGCAGTTGCTCAAGCGGCACGGCTACCGCTCGCGCTTCATCTACGGCGGCGAGGCGCACTTCGACAATATGAAAAGCTTCTTCCTGGGCAATGGCTTCGACGACCTGTTCGACCTGCCCACCTTCGAGTCGCCGGCCTTCGTCGGGACCTGGGGCGCGAGCGACGAGGACATGTTCGACAAGCTGCACGCGCTGCTCGAGTCCGGCGGCGGGCAGCCGACGCTGACGCTGGCGTTCTCGGTCAGCAACCATACGCCCTGGGAATACCCCGCCGGGCGGTTCCCCATCCAGGGCGATCCGGCCACCGTCGAGAACACCGTGCGCTACGCCGACTGGGCGATCGGACGGTTCTTCGAGCAGGCGCGCCGCTCGCACTACTGGGACGACACCGTGTTCCTGATCGTCGCCGATCACGATTCCCGCGTCGGCGGGGCCCAGCTCGTGCCCCTGCGGCATTTCCACATTCCCGCCCTGATCCTCGGCGGCGGCGTCCCGACCCGGCGCGACGAGCGCATCATCAGCCAGATCGACCTGCCGCCCACCCTGCTGTCGCTGATCGGGGTGAGCGACAGCCATCCCATGATCGGCCACGACCTCACCCGCGGGGGCGGCGGGCGCGCCATGATGCAGTTCGAGGAAAACTACGGCTACCTCAGCGGCGACACCCTGGTGGTGCTCGAGCCGCAACAGTCCGCCCGCGCCTACCGCTATTCCGCGCCCGACGGCTACGAGCCGCTGCCGGGCGATCCAGGGCTCGCGCGCATCGCCCTGGCCCACGCCCTGTGGCCCGCCTGGGTCTACCGCAACCAGGCCTACACCCTGCCCGAGCTCAGGCTGAAGACGCTTGCCGCGCAAGGGGCCATGCTAGAATCAGCCCCTTGAGTCGGGGCGTGGCGCAGCCTGGTAGCGCATCTGCTTTGGGAGCAGAGGGTCGCACGTTCGAATCGTGTCGCCCCGACCAACGAATTCGCCTTCGGCCGACAAGTTGACGCGCGTCAACATCCTGGACGACCACCATGGAAGAATCTCCATGACGGGATCGCCCAAGGAGAAAGACCATGCAACTGAGTCGTGACGAACTCAAGGACGCATATGCAAAGATGCGTACGATTCGCGAGTTCGAGGAGCGGGTACACAAGGAATTCGCAACCGGGAAGATCCCCGGCTTCGTCCACCTCTACGCAGGCGAAGAAACCTCGGCCGTGGGTGTCTGCATGCACCTCGGCGACGCCGACCACATCACCAGCACCCACCGCGGACACGGCCACTGCATCGGCAAAGGCTGCGACATCGGCGGCATGATGAAGGAAATCTTCGGCCGGCAGGGCGGCTTGTGCAAGGGCAAGGGAGGCTCGATGCACATCGCCGACGTCGGCAAGGGCATGCTGGGCGCCAACGGCATCGTCGGCGGCGGGCCCCCGCTGGCCTGCGGCGCCGCGCTGGCGGCGAAACAGCGCGGCACCGGCGGGATCGCGGTGGCGTTCTTCGGCGACGGCGCCTTCAACCAGGGGACCACCCTGGAATCGCTCAATTTCGCGTCCGTCCACCAGCTCCCCGTGTTCTTCGTGCTCGAAGACAACGGCTACGCCGAGAGCACCTCCAGCGACTGGTCGATCGGCGGGCACGATCCGGTGCTGCGCGCCCGCGGCTTCGGCATTCCGGGCAGGCACGTGGACGGCCATGATTTCTTCGCGGTCCATCGCGCGGCCAAGGAGGCGATCGAACGCATCCGGGCCGGCGAAGGGCCTCAATTCCTGCACATCGAGCTCACGCGCTACTACGGCCATTTCGAGGGCGACGCGATGACCTACCGCCCGCCCGGCGAGGTGGCGCAGGCCAGGAGCCTCTACGACTGCCTGGCGTTCTTCAGGGCGCGGGTGACGAGCGGCAGCCTGCTGGACGCCGCGATCCTCGATGAAATCGACGACGAGACGGTGAAGCTCATCGACAAGGCCGTGGCCGACGCCAAGGCCGCGCCGCCGCCTGCGGCGGCGGAACTCACGACCGATGTCTACGACAGCTATTGAGGGAGACCCACGATGAGCAAGAAATCGTTTCGCCAGGCCCTCAATGAGGCCATGCGCCAGGAAATGGAGCGCGACCCGAGCGTCATCCTGCTCGGCGAGGACATCGCCGGCGGCATGGGCGCCGGGGGCGAGCAGGATGCCTGGGGCGACGTGCTCGGCGCCAGCAAGGGCCTGCTCGCGAAGTTCGGCCGGGAACGGATCTACGACACGCCGATCAGCGAAAGCGCCTTCATCGGCGCGGCGGCGGGAGCGGCGATCAACGGCTTGCGCCCGGTGGCGCAACTGATGTTCGTCGATTTCTTCGGCGTATGCGGTGACCAGATCTTCAACCAGATCGCCAAGTTCCGCTATATGTTCGGCGGCAAGGCGACGACGCCGGTCGTCATCCGCACCCTGTTCGGCGCCGGCACGCGCGCCGCGAGCCAGCACAGCCAGTGCCTCTATCCGGTCTTTGCGCATTTCCCCGGCCTGAAGGTGGTGATCCCGTCCTCGCCCTACGAGGCGAAAGGCCTGATGATCCAGTCGATCCAGGACGACGACCCCGTCATTTTCTTCGAGCACAAGGCGATGTACGACGATACGGAGGAGGTGCCGGACGAGCCCTACACCATCCCGCTGGGAAAGGCGAAGGTCATCCGCGAGGGCGCCGACGTGACCATCGTGGCCATCGGCCGGATGGTGCAGCTTGCCGTCAAGGCGGCCGAGTCGCTGGAAAAGGACGGCATCCACTGCACCGTCATCGATCCACGGACGGTCTCGCCGCTGGATATGGACACCATCCTGGCGAGCGTCCGGCAGACCGGTCGGCTGGTCGTCGTCGACGAAGCCAGCCCCCGCTGCAACATCGCGACCGACATCGCGGCGCAAGTGGCCCAGCAGGCGTTCGAAGCGCTCAAGGCGCCGATCCGGATGGTCTCGCCGCCCCATGCGCCGGTGCCCTTCGCCCCGGAACTGGAAGACCTCTACATCCCGAGCAGGGCGAGAATACAGGCGGCCGCGACGGAAGTGGCGAGGTACACGGCATGAGCAAGGACATCCACCCCCTGATCATGCCCAAGCTCGGATTGACGATGAAAGAGGGCAGCGTCGCCGCATGGCGAGTCGCCGTGGGCGCAGAGATCAAGCAAGGCGAACCGGTCGCCGACATCGAAACCGAGAAGATCACCGCGGAATACGAGGCCCCATGCGCCGGTGTCTTGCGCCGGCAGACCGCGGAGCCGGGCGTCGTGCTTCCCGTGGGGGCATTGATCGGCGTCGTCGCGGCGCCGGACCTGCCGGAGGCCGCGATCGATGCCTTCATCCAGGCGTTCGAGCCGGATACGCCAAGCTGAACCGGGGAACCACCATGCCGCTGCAGGCCGCATTCATCTTCCTGGCGCAAGGCGCCGACGGCGCCCTCCACAGGGCAAGGATCAGCACACCCCAGGTGGACCTGACCGTGGTGGGGGTTTCCGACTACGCCGCCGCCGAACACGCCGCGCGGGCGCTCGTCGCGGAGGGCGTCGGGGCAATCGAGCTGTGCGGCGGATTCGGCGTCGCGGGGACCGCCCGCATCGTCCAGGCCGTCGGCGGCAAGGCCGCGGTCGGCGCCGTGCGTTTCGACGGCCACCCGGGCCTGAGCTGGAAAAGCGGCGACGAGGTCTTCGGCGCCTGAGGAGAGCACGCCATGTCGCAGGACGCCTTCAAGTTTCCCCGCGTAGAGACGTACGACTATTCGCTGTTCGGCCCGGTCGAGGTGCGGCCGCTGAGCAAGGTGCGCAAGGTCATCAGCCGCCGCTTGTCGGCCGCATGGGCCAATGTCCCGCAGGTCGCCCAGTTCGATGAAGTGGAACTGACGGAACTCGAGGCCCTGCGCCGCGAACTCAAGCCCAGGGCAGCCGCGGAGGGCGCCAAGCTGACGATCCTGGCGTTCATCGTCAAGGCCTGCGTCCGCGCGCTGCGGGAATTCCCGGAGTTCAATGCCTCGCTGGACGAGACGGGCGAAAACCTGGTCCTCAAGAAATACTGCAACGTCGCGTTCGCGGCGGATACCCCGGCGGGCCTGCTGGCGCCCGTCATCAAGGATGCCGACAAAAAAAGCATATTCGAGATCGCCGCCGCGATCGGCGAGCTGGCGCGCAAGGCGCGCGAGGGGAAGCTGAGCCTCGCGGATTGCGAAGGGGGATGCTTTTCAGTGTCCAACCTGGGCGAGCTTGGCGGCACGGGCTTCACGCCGACGATCAACGCCCCCGAGGTCGCCATGCTCGGCGTAGCGAGCGCCCGCCAGAAGGCCGTCGTGGCCGACGGCCAGGTCACCGCCCGCCTGATGCTGCCCCTGACGCTCACTTACGACCACCGCGTGATCGACGGCGCCGTCGGCGGGCGCTTCATGCAATCGCTGCGGCAGTCGCTGCTTGCGCCGCGCAGCCTTGCCGAGTGAGGCCGCGGCGAACAATTTCCTGCTTGCGCCGCAACGCACGCAGACCTCCGGGTCGAAGCCAACGTCACGAGATCGGAAGAAAACCCATGCTAGCACGCGATCTTATGGCGCCTCGCCCCCCATGCGTCGATACCGGAACCCCGATTTCCAGGATCATCCACCTGATGCTCGATGGAAACATCAGCGCGGTGATGGTCACGGCGCAGGACGGCTCACTGGTCGGCGTGGTCAGCGAGGGCGATCTCATCAGGCGCAAAGCCGGCGCGTACAAGAAAAGGCTGGATCGCCGGCGCGACCCCCTGGCCGAAGGCGAACCATTGAACCTCGAATTCCTGCACGGCCTGCAGATCGGCAAGGCGACGGCGGCCACCATCATGACGAGCCCCGTGCTCACGCTGGACGAGCAGGCCGACCTCGCCGAAGTCGCGGAGGTGCTGCTCAAGCACAGCATCAAACGGGTCCCCATCACCCGGGACGGCAAGCTGGTCGGCATCATCAGCCGGCGCGACATCCTGCGCGCGCTCGCGGACCAGGACAACGGCTTCGCCTGAGCCGGCAAGGCCCGATCGCCGCGGCGGCCCGGGTTTTCTTGAGTCCGGGCGCGGCATATGCTAATTTCGTACGAGCTCTTTGCCTGCCGAGGCCCAGGCTCGCCTGGGACAATGCCGTGAAGCATGCGCCAGCCGCGCCTCCCCTGCTCGACATCATTCAAGCCGCCCCCGAACCCATCATCACGATCGACGCGACGCGGTGCATCGTGATGTTCAATCCGGCAGCGGAAAGGGTGTTCCTCCACGAGGCGAGGCAAGTCATCGGCGCGAGCCTGGATATCCTCATCCCCCCTCGCTTCCGCAGGACCCATGCCGAGCATATCGCGCGATTCGAGGAGACCGGCATTTCAAAGCGCAGGATGGGGGCGGGCGCCCCGCTCTGGGGCCTGAAGGCGAACGGCGAGGAATTCCCCATGGAGGCCTCGATCTGCCGGGTCCTCACGCGCTCGGGCACCTATCTCACCGTTTTCCTGCGCGACATCACCGAGCGCCAGCAAGTCGACCAGGCGCTGCGGGCTTCGCGCGATGAGCTCACCCGATTGTCCAATGCGCTGCTCCATGAACGCGAGCAAGAAAAGAGGCATGTCGCGCGCGAGCTGCATGACGATCTCGGGCAAAGCCTCACGGCACTCACGATGGAGCTCACCCAGCTCGAGGCGTGCCTTGCCCCGTCGCCCGCGGATGCAGCCGCCCACATCAGGGCGATGCACAGTCTGATCAAGGACTCTTTCACCTCCCTGCGCCGCATCGCGTCCGACCTGCGGCCCATCATGCTCGACGACCTCGGCCTGCCCGCCGCCCTCGAATGGCTGGCCTCGGATTTCACTTCCCGCTATGGCGTCGAGGCCAAGATCCACGTCGACATGGGCGGCAAGCATCTCTCGACATTGATGAAGACCACGCTGTTCCGCGTGGTCCAGGAGGCCTTCACGAACATTGCCAAGCATGCGCGCGCGACCAGTGTCCTGCTCGACCTGCGCTGCACCGGGACGCACTGCGAGCTGTCGGTGCAAGACAATGGCGTGGGCACGACGCCCGAACACCTCGCCAGCGCGCTGCCAAAGAGCCTGGGCCTGCTGGGGATACGCGAGCGCGTGCGCCTGCTGCATGGCACGGTGGCGATCCATACGAACACCGGCAAGGGGCTGAAGCTGGAAGTGCAGGTTCCCCTGCAACTGGCGGATCCTTCGTGAGGACACGCCGATGATCACGCTATTGCTCGCCGACGACCACACCCTGCTGAGGGAAGGCCTGAAACGGCTGCTCCACCAGACCGGCGACATCGCGGTCGAAGGCGAAGCGGGCAACGGCCAGGAGGTCCTGGCCCTCCTGGCCCGGCGCCAATGGGATGTGCTCGTGCTGGACATGTCGATGCCGGGGCCGGGGCGCGATGGCATAGAGCTGATACGCCAGATTCGCGCCGAGCACCCCAAGATCCCGATTCTCGTCCTGACGATGCACGGCGAGCAGCAGTACGTCGTCCAGGCGATCAAGGCGGGCGCCGCCGGTTACCTGACGAAAGACAGCGCCGCGGAGGAACTGGTCCAGGCGGTGCGGAAAGTGGCCATGGGCGGGCGATTCCTCAGCCGGGCGCTGGGGGAGGACATCGCCTTCGAAAGGCACGGGAATCATGAGGAACTGCCCCATCTATCCTTGTCCGACCGCGAGTTTTCCGTGTTCAGGCTGCTCGCGGCCGGCATGAGCAACTCCGAGATCGCCCGGCGCCTGTTCATAAGCGTCAAGACCGTCAGCACGTACAAGACACGGCTGTTCTTCAAGATGCACCTGCGCAGCCAGACCGACCTGGTGCGCTACGCGATCAAGCACCACCTGGCCGACGAGCCCGAGGCGCCGGAGCCACGCGCCACGGATTCCAGGACGGGCGGCAAATCGCGGCTCGAATAGCCATCGTAGGAATATTCCTACGCCTGTAGTCCCTTTCCGCCAAGAATCATCGAAGTCCACCGATAGCGCGCATCGCCGGCGCTGATGATAATGACTCCATCGCCTCCATTCGGCGACGGACCTCCACATCACGCGAGGCACGCGATGAACATCACCCCTGAAACATGCAGGCTCGCCGCCACGGGAGCCTGCCTGGCCGCCGACCTGTGCCGGGCCCGGAGCGGCGCAAGCCACGCGCCGTTCCCCCCATGCGCGATCCCGCGCCGCACCCTGCGCCGCGGAAATTCCCTCTATCGCACGGGCGACACGCTCGTCAACCTGTACCAACTGTACGCCGGCTCGGTGAAACTGCGCATCAGCAATCCTTCCGGTGCCGAGCAGATCGTCTCATTCCCCATGGCGGGCGCGCTGCTGGGCCTCGATGGCATAGAAACGGGGACGTACACCTGCGACGCCATCGCACTGGAAGACTCGGTGATGTGCGTCATCCCTTTCTCTGAGTTGACGGCCCGCTCTTGCAACGACGCCAAGATGGCGCGGCGATTGAATCGGGCGATCGCCCAGGAGACGAACTACTACATGCGCCTGCTGATGGTCCTGTCGTGCATGAACAGCGAGGAACGCCTGGCCAGCTTCCTCATGGAAATCTCGGAAAAGATGGCCGCCAGCGGCTATTCCCCTCGCCAGTTCATCCTGAAGATGACCCGCGAGGACATCGCCCATCATCTGGGGATGAAAATCGAAACGGTCAGCCGCATCTTCACCCGCCTGCAGATAGCGCACGTCCTGGACGTCCGCAGGCGGCATCTCAGCATCCGCGATCCGGATGCCCTGAGGAGGATCGGAACCTGCCAGGCGTGAGCATCCGCCCCGGGACCCCCGATGAGCAATGTCGAACACTACTGGTCACGGCCCATCGAGGAGGTCCTGGCGGGACTCCAGGCCGATCCGGGCGGGCTCGAGGGCGCGCAGGTCCCGGCGCGCCTGCGCCGGTTCGGCCTGAACACGATGAGCGAGGCCGCTGTCATTCCTCCATGGAGCAGCCTGCTGCTGCGCAAATTCGCCAGTCCGCTCGTCGCCATCCTGATCATTTCCGCGCTGATTTCGCTCGTCCTCCAGGCCTGGCTCGATGCCTGGATCGTCCTCGGCATCGTGCTGCTCAGCGGGGTCCTCGGCTTCATCCAGGAATACCGGGCCATGGGCGCGGTCGACGCCCTGCGCCGGCGCGTCACGATCGCGGCGCAAGTGCTGCGCGACGGCCGCCTGCAAGCCATCCCCGCGCAGCAGATCGTGCCGGGCGACATCGTCGAGCTCTCGGCGGGCGCGCTGGTCCCGGCCGACGGCCGGATCCTCGAGGCGAACAGCCTGCACATCGTCCAGGCCATGCTGACCGGCGAGACGCTGCCCGTCGAAAAGCAGGCTGCCCCATGCCCCGGCGATGCCGGCCTGGCGGAGCGTTCGAACTGCGCTTTCCTGGGCACGTCCGTGCGCAGCGGATGGGGACGCATGCTGGTGGTCGACACCGGCCGGGCGACCGTCTACGGCGGAATCGCGCACCGGCTGCGCCTGCGCCCGCCGGACACCGAGTTCGAGCGCGGCTTGCATCGATTCGGCTCGATGCTGGTCGGCCTCATGATGATCGTGGTGCTGACGGTGCTGGCCATCAATATCGTCCTGCATCGCCCGACCATCGATACCCTGCTGTTTGCGGCGGCGCTGGCGGTCGGCCTGTCGCCGGAGCTCCTGCCGGCCATCCTCACCATCACGCTGGCGCACGGCGCCAAGGAAATGGCCCGGCACGGCGTGATCGTCAAGCGCCTCAGCGCCATCGAAAACCTCGGCAGCATGGACGTGCTGTGCACCGACAAGACGGGCACGCTCACCCGCGGCGTGCTCGAACTGGACGCCGCGCTCGATCCGGAAGGCCATCCATCGGCCGACGTGCTGAGGTACGCATGGATCAATGCGAAATTGCAGGCGGGCATCCCCAACCCGCTGGACGACGCGCTGATCGCGCGCGGCGAGCGCGAGGGCCTGGCGTCCACCCTGCCCTCCAAGGCGGGCGAAATACCCTACGACTTCCTGCGGCGCCGCCTGAGCGTGATCATGCGCGAAGACGAAACCGCCGGCGCCACCCTCCTGACCAAGGGGGCCGTCGAGAATGTCTTCGAAGCATGTTCCAAGGTCGAGGTCCAAGGCGGCGAACGGCCTTTCGACGACGAGATGCGCGCGCTGCTCATGCAGCGCTTCGTCCACTGGAGCGAAGCAGGCTATCGCGTGCTCGCGGTGGCGAGGAAACCGGTCCAGGGCTCCGGCCCCTATCTGCGCGAGCATGAGCGGGACATGACGCTCGCGGGCTTCCTGCTGTTCTTCGATCCGCCGGAGCCCACGGTGGCCCAGACGCTGGCGGCGTTGCACGGCCTGGGCGTCCAGGTCAAGATCATCACCGGGGACAACCGCTACGTCACCCGCCACGTGGCCGAAGCCGTCGGCCTGTCCGTCGCGGACACGATCACCGGTGCCGAGCTGCGGGAGACCCGGGACGAAGCCCTCTGGCAGCGCGCATCCTCGATCACGCTGTTCTCGGAAATAGACCCGAACCAGAAGGAACGCATCATCATCGCGCTGCGCCGCGCCGGCCACGTGGTCGGCTACCTGGGGGACGGCATCAACGATGCGCCGGCCCTGCATGCGGCCGACGTGGGGATCTCGGTCGACGGCGCCGTCGACGTCGCCAAGGAGGCGGCCGATTTCGTATTGCTGGAGCACGACCTGGACGTGCTGCGCCTGGGCATCAACGAGGGGCGCCGCACCTTCGCCAATACACTCAAGTACATCTACATCACCACGAGCGCCAACTTCGGCAACATGATCAGCATGGCCATGGCGTCCTTTTTCCTGCCATTCCTGCCGCTGCTCGCCAAGCAGGTCCTGCTCAATAATTTCCTGTCGGACATCCCGGCAATGGGGATAGCCGGCGACAAGGTCGATGAGGAATGGATGGAGAGGCCGCGCCGCTGGGACCTGCGCACCATCCGCCGATCCATGCTGGTGTTCGGCCTCACCAGCACGATCTTCGATCTGCTCACATTCGCCGTCCTGCTCTATCTCGCGGGCGAGATGGTGGAAATATTCCGCACCGGCTGGTTCGTCGAATCGCTGCTGACCGAACTCGCGGTCCTGTTCGTCATCCGCACATCCAGGCCCTTCCACCGCAGCCGGCCGGGAGCGTTCCTGTGCTGGAGCGTGCCGGTGGTGATGCTGGTCGCGCTCCTGCTGCCCTACATGGAATGGGCGGGATTGTTCGGCTTCGTGGCGCTGCCGTGGCCGATATTGGGAGCGGTGGTGGCGATCACCGTCCTCTACGCCCTGGCCTCCGAGGCGGCGAAGCGCTGGTTCTATCGGCGCAGCATGGCGGATTTCCACGATACTGGATGAGGCGGATGAGGTGGCCGGATGAGGCGGATGAGGTGGCCGGATGAGGCGGATGCCGGCGGCCGCGGACGGGGCGGACGTCGGAAGCCGCGGCCCGGGCTCGCTGGCCGGCGAGGCGGATGCCGAAGGCCGGGCCCAGGCTCGCGCAGGGGGCGGCATGTGCAGGCTTCGCCGTGTCATTACAATGGGGGGCCGCGGGCTGGAATCCCGCCGCACCGGCATTCACGCCGCACCGGCCACTTACGCCGCACCGACCATTCAAGAAGGATCCGCGCATGTCATCGACCGTCCTGGAAGACCTCGGCAAACTGGTACTACGCCTGAACCTGGGCATCCTGCTCCTGCTGCACGGCCTCTCCAAGCTGGAGACCGGCGTCGCCCGCATCGGCAGCTCCCTGGCCGGACACGGCCTGCCCTCATTCATCGCCTACGGCGCCTACTTCGGGGAAATCCTCGCGCCGGTCCTGCTGATCCTGGGCGTGTACGCCCGCCTGGGCGGCCTGCTCGTCGTGGTCAACATGCTGTTCGCCATCGGCCTGGCCCACATGGGCCATTTGTTCACCCTCGGCCAGTCGGGCGGCTGGAGCCTCGAGCTGCAAGGCTTCTTCCTGTTCAACGGCCTGGCGGTGATGCTGCTGGGCGCCGGCAGCCACAGCCTGGGCGGGCGCAACGGCCGCTGGAACTGAGGTCAACCGAGGCCGCCGGGGCGGGGAGCCCTGGCATTCCGATGCCCGGCATCATGCGCGCGGGAGGATCAGCACGAGCCGCGCGCCGCCGAGATCCGAGCCATCCTCGAAGCGCGCCTCGCCGCCGTACAGGCCGGCGAGGTCCCTGACGATGGACAGGCCCAGGCCCGTCCCCGGCGCGTGCTCGTCGGCCCGGCGCCCGCGCTGGAACACCGCCTCGGCCTTGCCCTCCTCGAGGCCCGGCCCGTCGTCGTCGACCACCAGGCGCAGGCGGTCCGCGCCCAGCGGCTCGGCGCGCACACGCACGCGCCGCCGCGCCCATTTGCCGGCGTTGTCGAGCACATTGCCGAGCATCTCCTGAAAATCCTGCTCCTCGCCACGGAAGGCCAGGCTCTCGGGAACCGCCTCGAGCTCGAAGGTCACGCCGCGCTGCGCATGGACGCGGTGCATGACTCGGACCAGCCCCAGCAGCAGCGGCAGCACCGGGCTGCGCATGCCGGTCCTGCGCACGGCGGCGGCCGCGCGCGCCTGCGCCAGGTGATAGTCGACCTGGCGCCTGGCCGCGGCCACCTGCTCGGCCACCAGCACGGGCAGGCGCGGGTCGCCGGCCTCGGCCGCGTTGGCGATCACCGCCAGCGGGGTCTTGAGGGCGTGGGCGAGATTGCCGGCCTGGGTGCGCGCGCGCTCGACGACCTCGGCATTGCTGCGCAGCACCCGGTTGAAGTCCTCGACCAACGGCTGGATCTCGGACGGGAACTCGCCCTCGACGCGCTGCGCCCTCCCCTCGCGCACGGCGGCCAGGGCCGAGCGCAGGCCCACGAGGGGGCGCAGGCCGACCCAGACCTGCATCAGCACCGCCAGCACCAGTCCGAACGCCAGCACCCCGAGGGCCACGGCCAGCATGGCGTTGAAGCGGCCAATGGGCTCGGCGAGCTGGGCTCGGTCCGCGGCCACCCGCAAGATCAGCACGGGCCACGGACCCTCGGCGGGTTCGATCCGGCGGGCGAGGACCAGGAGCTCCTGGCCCCGCGGGCCGCGCGCCGCGTAGTGCCGGTCGCCCTCCGCCGGGCCGGCGTCCAGGGAACCGGCGTCCGGGAAGCCGGCGGCCGCGGTGCTGGCGGCTGCGGGACTGGGGGCCGCGGTGCTGGCGGCCGCGGTGCTGGCGGCCGCGGTGCCGGCGGCCGCGGGACTGGGGGCCGCAGGACCGGCATCTGCGGGACCCGGCAGGTCGGTGTCCCAGAGCGACCGCGAGCGCAGCGGACGTGGCGCGTCCGCGCTGGTGCCGGCGCCGGGCGGCGGCGCGGCCTGCCAGTACAGGCCCGAGAAGGGCTGGCTGAAGCGCGGGTCGGCGGGCGGGGCCGACAGCGACAGGCCGCCGTGGGGATCGACCTGTATGGTGGCCGTGAGCTGGTCCAGGTGGATGGACAGCTCGGAGCGCAATTGCGCCTCGATGTGCTGGCGAAACAGCGCCTGGATGCCCCAGCCCGCGGCCAGCACCGAGACGATCACCCAGGCGAGCGTGCCCGCCAGCAGGCGCATCCGCAGGGAGGAATGCCTGGCCTCGGCGCGCGTCTTCATGCGTGGTCGTCCATGCGGACCGCTCATGCGGGGCCGGGACCGAGCCGGTAGCCCAGGCCCCGGACGGTCTGGATCATGCCCTCGGGGATCTTGCGCCTGAGCCGGGCGATGAAGACCTCGATGGTGTTCGAGTCGCGGTCGAAGTCCTGGGCGTAGATGTGCTCGACGAGCTGGCCGCGCGACACCAGTTGGCCCTGCCGCATCATGAGGTAGGCCAGGACCTTGTACTCGTGGCTGGTCAGCCCGAGGGGCTCGCCGTCGAGCAGGACGCGCGCCTGGGCCATGTCGAGGGTCAGGCGGCCGCAATGGATCTCGGCGCTGGCGTGGCCGCCCGTCCGCCGGATCAGGGCGCGCGCGCGGGCCAGCAATTCCTCCATGTGGAAGGGCTTGGCGAGGTAGTCGTCCGCGCCGGCGTCGATGCCGGCCACCTTTTCGTGCCAGGCGTCGCGCGCGGTCAGGACGAGGACGGGCACCGCGCGGCCGGCCGAGCGCCAGCGGCGCAGGACGGACAGGCCGTCCATCCCCGGCAGGCCCAGGTCCAGGATGGCCAGGTCGTAGTCGCCGGTCATGCCGAGGTGGCAGGCATCGATCCCGTCGGCCACCGGATCGACCACGTAGGATGCCTGCTCGAGGGCGTCGCGCAATTGCGCGCGCAGCATGGGTTCGTCCTCGACGAGCAGGATCCTCATGAGCGGCCCTCCCGCTCCGGATGCCGCTCGCGGCGCTTGACGCTCAGGATCCGGCCATCGCGCGCGTCGACCTTGAGCTTCACCAGGCGCCCCTCGCTCTGGAGGATCCGCAGCTCGTAGATCCAGCGCGAGGGACAGTCGGCGGGCCTGGCGGCGTGCACGCAGTCCTCGTCGTCCTCGAACTCCACCCGCAGCACCTGGCCCGGATAGTCGCGGGCGACCAGGGCGAGGACCTCCTGCAGGGGCTGGACCTCGCCCGCCGCCTGCAGGGCGCCGGCGAGGTCCTGGTCGTGGCCATGGGCCGAGGCGGGGATGGGCGCGGCGGCGGCCAGGGCCAGGGCCAGGCACGGCGCCAGCCGCCGCATCCCGCCGGATCGTCGAAGAACGCGCATGCGAGCTTCCAGCAAAAGTCGTCGTCCCGACACCTTAGTCCGGCGCGGATGAATGTTCAATGAACACGGGCGGATCGCGTTCATCAGGCGTTCATGGGCCCGCCGTCACAATGGGCCAGGCCATCATCCATCGTCACAAAGGAAATCCCATGCCTGCACCCGTCTCCGCGCGCTACGGCCGCCCCCTCATCGCCCTGCACTGGCTCACCGTCCTCCTGGTCGTGGCCGCCTATGCGCTGATGGAATTCAAAGGGATATTCCCCAAGGGCAGCGCCGAGCGCGACCTCATGAAAAACGTCCACTATTCGGTGGGCGTGACCCTGCTCGCCCTCACCTTCGCGCGGCTGGCCCTGCGGCGGACGGCCGCGATACCGGCCATCGTGCCCGAGCCCCCGCGCTGGCAGCAGGCGGCGAGCCGCGCCGCGCACTTTCTCCTCTACGCCATGCTGATCGTCCTGCCGATCACCGGATGGCTGGCGATGAATGGCAAGGGCGTCCCGATCAGCGCCTGGGGGCTGCCGCTGCCGACCCTCATCGGCACCGACAAGGCGCTGGCCGCCAGCCTGAAGGGCCTCCACGAGAACATCGCGCTCTTGGGCTATGGCCTGGTCGGCCTGCACGCGGCGGCGGCGCTCTACCACCACTACCTGGCGGGCGACGACACGCTGCGCCGCATGCTGCCGGGCAAGACGGCCTGAGCCGCCCTCAGACGCCCTTGCGCGCGATCGCCATGGCCTCGCGCAGGACGGCCAGGTCGCCGATGTGGTTGGCCAGCAGCAGGATCAGGCGCGCATTGACCTGCGCGCTCTGCTCCTCGCTGAGGTCGCGGTGCAGCTCGATCAGTTCCTCGTAGAAATCGTCGCCGGGAGTATAGGCCCGGATGTAGCGCTTGCCTTGTTCGCCCAGGTTGGGCCGCAGGTTCAAGGACATGGTGGGGGCTCCTAGAGTTTGCAGGTCGCGCGCGCGAGGGCGGCGCGGATGGCGGCGGGGTCGACCTTGCGCCAGCGGGCGGCCACGTGCTGGTCGGGGCGCAGCAGGTAGGTCGTGCCGGGATGGGCGTCGTAGCGCTCGGCAAAGCGCCCGGTGTAGTCCTCGAACACGCGCAGGCCATCGGGCGAGCGGCCGCCCCGCGGGGTCACCAGGATGACCTCGACCGGGACGTCGCCGGACATGAGGGACTGCAAGGCCGCGGCCTGCGGCACCTTGGTGGGATCCTCGACGTAGACCAGCAACTGGAAGCGGTTGCCCAGCCGGTCGAGCAGCCAGAAATTATCCACCTGCGCGCGCATCGGGCTGTCGTCGCAGGGCGTGCCGGGCGCCATGTCGCCCAGGAAAGACGCCGTGTCGGGGGTGTTCAGGCGCGAATTCTCGAGACAGCTCGGCACCGACAGCCGGCCCGAGTTCACCAGGGCGCGCGCGAAGGGATAGTCGCGCGCCAGCGTCAGCACCGCATTGCGGAACACCAGCGACATGCGGCTCTTGGGCGTGATGAAATCGGTCGAGCGCGTGGAGTTCAGGATGTTCTCGTCGGCGGCGTACACGCGCTCGTCGGAGTAGGTGTCCAGCAGGGCCTCGGGCGCCTTGCCCTCGATCACGAGCCTGAGCTTCCAGACCAGGTTGTCGGTGTCCTGGATGCCCGAATTGGCCCCCCGGGCGCCGAAGGGCGAGACCTGGTGCGCCGCGTCGCCCACGAACAGCGCGCGGCCGTGGCGGAACTTGCTCATCCTGCGGCACTGGAAGGTATAGACGCTCACCCATTCCAGATCGAATTCGCGGTTGTCGCCCAGCATCGCGCGGATGCGGGGAATGACGTTCTCGGGGCGCTTTTCCTCCTCGGGATCGGCATCCCAGCCGAGCTGGAAATCGATGCGCCACACATTGTCGGCCTGGTGGTGCAGCAGCACCGACTGGCCGGGGTGGAAAGGCGGATCGAACCAGAACCAGCGCTCGGCGGGGAAATCGGCCTTCATCACCACGTCGGCGATCAGGAAGCGGTCCATGAAGATCTTGCCCTCGACCTCGAGCTCCATCATGCGCCGGATGCTGCTGCGCGCCCCGTCGGCCACCACCATCCAGTCGGCGTCCAGCGTGTAGATGCCGTCCGGGGTCTCGACCTGGAGGGTCACGCCGTCGGCCTCCTGGCTGACCGAGATCACCTTGTTGCGAAAGCGCAGGTCCAGGTCGGGCAGGGCCTGCGCATGCCGCACCAGGTATTCCTCGAGGTAGTACTGCTGCAGGTTGATCATCCCGGGGCGCTTGTGGTCGGGCTGCGGCAGGAGGTTGAAGTTGTAGACCTCCTCGTCGCGAAAGAAAGTGCGGCCCACGTTCCAGCTCACCCCCTTTTCCACGCACTCGTCGCCGACGCCCAGGCGATCCAGGATCTCGAGCGCCCGCTTGGCGTAGCAGACGCCGCGCGAGCCGATCGACACCGTATCGTCGTCGTCGAGCAGGACCGTCGGCACGCCCTGCTGGGCGAGGTCGATGGCCGCGGCCAGGCCCACGGGGCCGGCGCCGACGACGACCACGGGATGCCTCACGGTCACGCCGCCCCGCAGCTCGGGCGGCGTCGTGTATTCATACTTGGGATATTGATAGGTACTGAGCATGGGGGGGGTCTCCTGTGTTTCCTCTGGTTCCGGACGCGGCTCAGGCCTGCAGGCCGTGCCACATCTCCTTGTCGCGCTCGGCCGTCCAGATCCTGGGGTGCTTGATGCCCTGGGCCTCGTCCATGGCCCGCACCACGTCGAACGGCAGGCAGTGCTCGTAGATGAACACGTCGGCGAACTTCGGATCCATCGCCGCGCGGATGTGCGCCATCGCCTCCTTGAGGTCCAGGCCGCGGGCGGCCGCCTCGCGCGCCGAGCCGTAGAGCGTGGTCACGAAATCGCGGGTGTAGGCCAGGCCCGCCGCCACCTTCTCGGGCGTATCGAGCGCCGGGCCACGGCCCGGGACCAGCTTTTCCGCGCCCAGCGCGGCCAGGGCGTCCAGCGTCGCCGGCCATTCCTCGAGCTGGGCATCGCCCGTGTAGCAGGCGGCCCCGTATTCGACGAGATCCCCCGAGAACAGCACGCGCTCGGACGGGATCCAGACCACGGTGTCGCCGCGCGTGTGCCCCGGGCCCGGATGCATGATCCTCACCTCGAGGCCCTCGCCCATCCACAACGTGATCTCGTCGCGGAACACCAGGGTGGGCCAGGTCAGCCCGGGGATCGAATCAAAGGCCTGGAACAGCCGGGGAAAGCGCTCGTACTCGGACTGCATGTCCTGGGCGCCGCGCTCGACGATCATCTCGTAGGTGGCCTGGCTGGCGATGATCTCCTGCATGCCCTCGGCGCGGTAGGCCGAGGCGCCCAGCACGCGCACGGCGTGGTAGTGCGACAGCACCACGTACTTGATGGGCTTGTCGGTGACCTTGCGGATCTCGGCGATCAGGCGAGCCGCCATGACGGGCGTGGCGAGCGTGTCGCAGATCAGCACGGCCTCGTCGCCGATGATCACGCCGGTGTTCGGATCGCCCTCGGCGGTGTAGGACCAGCAATGCTCGGACAGGCGGGCGAAGGTGGTCTTTTTTTCCTCCAGGTCGGCGACGGAGGCGAATTGCTTGCTCATGGTGAATTCCTCTTGATGACAACGATTTCCGATGGGTCCGGCGCGCGGCGCCGCGGCGCGCTCACATCCCCAGGTAGGCCGCCCGGACCTGTTCGTTCTGGCTCATGTCGCGGCCCGTGCCCGAGAGCACGATGCGGCCGGTCTCGAGCACGTAGGCGCGGTCGGCGATCCCCAGGGCGGCAAAGGCGTTCTGCTCGACCAGCAGGATGGTGATGCCCTCGGCCTTGAGGGTCTTGATCACGTTGAAGACCTCCTCGACCAGCAGGGGCGCGAGCCCCATGGAGGGCTCGTCGAGCAGCAGCAGGCGCGGCCGGCCCATCAGCGCGCGGCTGATGGCCAGCATCTGCTGCTGCCCGCCCGACAGGGTGCCGGCGGGCAGGCGGCGCTTTTCCTTGAGGATGGGGAACATGGCGTAGACGCGCTCGAGGTCCTGCTCGGCCTGGGCGCGCGGGCGCGTGTAGGCGCCCAGGCGCAGGTTGTCCTCGATGGCGAGCGGCCCGAAGACCTGCCGGCCCTCGGGGCTGTGGCAGATGCCGCGGCGCACCCGCAGATCCGAGCGCAGCCGCGAGATGTCCTGGCCGTTGAAGCGGATGCTGCCCGCGCTCATGGGCTGCACGCCCGAGAGCGTGCGCAGGAAAGTGGTCTTGCCCGCGCCGTTGGCGCCGATCAGGGCCACGAGCTCGCCCTTGCGGACCTCGAGGTCGATGCCCTTGAGCGCCTGGATGCGGCCGTAGCAGGACTCCAGGCCCGTGACCTGCAGCAGCGCGTCGCCCGCCGAGGACAGGTGCCGCAGGCCGCCCGCGCTGCTGCCTCCCAGGCCGATGGACTCGGGGGCGAGCGTCACGATGCGGTGATAGAGCTCGCGGTACTCGGCGCGCGCCTGTTCGCCGAACAGGGGATCGGCATTGTCGCCGAACGCCGCGTCGATGCCGACCCAGTCCTCGGGCTGGAGGATCTCGCGGGCCATGGGGAAGGCGTCCTTTTCCTCCGAGCGGATGTGCTGCTTGAGCCCGCGGGCATAGTCGCGCAGGCCGTCGATGAAGGCCTGGTTGCGCACCAGCGCCTGCGTGCCGCCGGCGAGCTGCGCGCGCAGGGCCCGCAGGTTGGCGGGGCCGTTGCGGTGCTCGGCCTGGAGGCGGTCGAGGATGTCCGCCGCATCGGCGCTGCGCCGCCGCATCGCCAGGAACAGGTATTCGTCCTCCTTGGCGTGGTGGCAGCCGTCCATGAATTCATGGATGTAGTCGAACAGGGCCGAAAAGAACCCCGCGTCGACGGTGTTCCCGCTGGCGAGCTCGTCGGCCACCAGGTCGATGGTGATCGCGATGCGCCAGAGGTTGCGGTGCTCTTCCTGAATGATGTCGAGTGCGTGCATATCGGTTCCTGCTCAGGCGTGGCCGCCCAGGTACGCGGCGATGACCTCGGGGTTCTGGCGCACCTCGGGGCCGGTGCCCTCGGCCAGCCGCTTGCCGTAGTCCAGCACCAGGATGCGGTCGGACAGGTTCATCACCATCTTCATGTCGTGCTCGACCAGGACGACGGTGATGCCGGAGGCCGCGATCTTGCGCACCAGCTCGTCCACGTCCTGGGTCTCCTTGGGATTGAGCCCGGCGGCCGGCTCGTCCAGGAAGATCATGCGCGGCTGCATCGCCAGGGCGCGCGCGATCTCGAGGCGCTTGAGCGCGCCATAGGGCATGCTGTCGGCGCGCGCGCCCACGTAGTCGCCCAGGCCGACGAAGGCCATCAGCTCGGCCGCCTCGGCCCGCAGGGCGCAGTCGCGCCTGCGCAGCGCCGGCAGGCGCAGCATCGCCTTGAATATGCTGCGGTCCAGGCGCAGGTGCGCGCCGACCATGACGTTCTCGATGGCACTCATGTTCATCCAGACCTGGAGATTCTGGAAGGTGCGCGCCACGCCGCGGCGCGCCAGCTCGTCGGGCGAGCGGCCCTGGATGTCCTTGCCGTCCAGGCGGATGGTCCCGGAAGTCGGCCGGTAGATGCCGGTGATCAGGTTGAACAGCGTGGTCTTGCCCGCGCCGTTGGGCCCGATCACGGAATACACGATCCCCTGGTCGACGGAGAAGCTGACGTTCTGGACGGCGCGCACGTTGCCGAAATGGATGGACAGGTCGGAGACCTCGAGCAAGGCCATGGCTAGCTCCCCCTCGTGAAACGGGCCGCCAGCGTGGGCACCAGGCCCTTGGGCAGGAAGATCATGCACAGCATCAGGATGGCGCCGAACACCACGGTCTCCCAGCCCTCGAAGGTGGCCAGCATCTGCGGCAGCGCGGTGAGCAGCACCGCGCCCACCACCGAGCCGAACACGGAGGCCATGCCGCCCACGACCACCATGGTGATGAGCTCGATCGAGTGGAAGAAGTTGGCCACGTCCGGGCTGACGAAGCCGATGTAATGGGCCATGATGCTGCCCATGATGCTGGCCATGACGGCCGAGAGCACGAACACCGCGGCCTTGTAGCGCGGCACGTCCACGCCGACCACCTGCGAGGCCACCTCCGAGCCGTGCAGGCCGCGCAGCGCGCGCCCGAAGGGCGAGTCGATCAGGTTGATGGCGCCCAGGACGCTCGCCACCAGGACGGCGGCGACCACCCAGTACCACTGGATGTCGCGCATCAGCTCGAAGCCAAAGAGTTCCATCGAGGGCACGGGCATGCCGTCGGGGCCTCCGGTCCACGCCGCCTCGTTGCGGATGACGATGTTGATGATGATGCCCAGGCCCAGGGTGGCCATGGCCAGGTAGTGCCCCTTGAGCTTGAGGATGGGCCGCGCCACGATCAGGGCGAGCAGGCCCGTGCAGGCCGCGCCGGCGACCATGGCCGACAGGGGATGCCAGCCCAGGTGCGTGGGCAGCACGGCCGAGGCGTAGGCGCCCATGCCGACGAAGCCCGCGTGGCCGAGGCTGATCTGCCCGGCGTAGCCCACCAGCAGGTTCAGGCTGAGGACGATGACCGCGTTGATGCACATGCGGATCACGATGTCCAGGTAGTAGCTGTTGGGGACGATGGAGGGGATGATGGCGAGGAGGACCACGAGCAGGCCCAGGCCGATGTAGGCGTTCTTGCGCATGGTCACACCCGGTCCGTCGATTTGCCGCCGAACAGCCCGCGCGGCATGAAAAACAGGATCAGCAGGATCAGCACGAAGGGAATCGCGTCCTTGTAGGCCGAGGAGATGTAGCCCGCCCCCATGGCCTCGAGGATCCCCACCAGCAGGCCGCCGACGACCGCGCCCAGCCCGTTGCCCAGGCCGCCCACGACCGCCGCGACGAAGCCCTTCAGACCCAGCATGATGCCCACATCGTAGGAGGTCAGCGTGATCGGCGTGATCAGGATCCCGCCCAGCGCGCCCAGCGCCGCCGCCAGGGCGAAGCTCATGAACAGCACCCAGTTGGTGTTGACGCCCGCCAGCTCGGCGGCGACGCGGTTGT
>Ga0180216_1000844_pt1 | contig 29248 bp, 16 predicted proteins | sample eDN3rd37CBELigMG_FD_128879 | JGI IMG/M metagenome (GOLD analysis project Ga0180216, IMG submission 128879) | Enriched Miracle-Growth compost microbial communities from Emeryville, California, USA - eDNA 3rd pass 37_C BE-Lig MG (version 2)... ... | reverse complement strand
GTCGACGCGGCGCGCCACCGCCGGCAGCAGGTCGATGGTCGCCGGCATGCCGTCGAGCACGCGCCCGCCATGGTTGGACACGATGAGGCCGTCGGCGCCCAGGGCAATGGCCCGGTCGGCGTCGTCGGGATGCACGACGCCCTTGAGCAGCAGCGGCAGCCGCGTCTGCGCCCGCAGCCAGGCGATGTCGTCCCAGCCGGGCGCGGCGTCGATGAGGCCGCGAAACACCGGGCTGCGCGCCGGCTGCGCCCGCGTCGCGGTCGCCTGGGCAAAGCCATCGAGGTTGACTGACCGGACATGCGCCGGCAGGCGGAAACCGCAGCGCTGCTCGGCGTAGCGCACGCCGTTCACCGGCGCATCCACCGTCACGACAAGGGCGCGGTAGCCGGCGTCTTCCGCCCGCCGGACAAGGACAAGCGTGTCGTCGCGCCGGGGTTGCGGGTAAAGCTGGAACCACAGGGGAGCCGGGGAATGGCGGGCCAGCTCCGTCATGTCGACGCTGGCCTGGCAACTGGCGATGCAGCCGGCGCCCGCCGCGGCGGCGCCGGTGGCCATGGCGAATTCGCCTTCCGGGTGAACCAGTTTCTGCCAGGCCATCGGCGCGGCGATCACTGGCGCCGCCAGCCTCAGGCCGAACAGGCTGGCGGCGGCGCTGGCGCCGCGCAGATCCGCCAGGGCGCGCGGCAGCAGCCGCAGGCGGGCGAAGGCTTCCCGATTGTCGCGCAGGGTGACGCTATCCGCCGCGCCGCCGCCAATATAGGCCTGAATGTCCGCCGGCAGCCGCGCGCGGCCGTGACGCTCATAATCATCCAGGCAGACAATGTCGGGTGGAATGGACAAATCGGGTTCAGATCAGGTTACAGCCAGACGGCGCACCGCCCGGAGCGCCGCGATTTCACGCATTTTGGCGTTGTGACTGCTCTGCCGGTGGGCGTCAACCTGTTGTAAAATCTTATCTTTTGTAATGATTATAAAGTGGCGCGAAAAGCGCGACGGCGGCAGGACATGGCCGCCGGCGTCATGCAGGCGATCCGCCAGGCGGCATGGGCCCGTCCCTGGCGATCGTCCTGCCGCTGCCGGCGTCGTCAGTCGAGCTTCACCAGCATCTTGCCGGTGTTGTCGCCGGTGAACAGCTTCAGAAATGCGGCGGGGGCGTTTTCGAGGCCGTGTTCGACGGTTTCCTGGACGTGCATTTTGCCGGCGCGGATCAGCGCGCCGGTTTCCTCGCGGAAGCGGGGACGCAGGTCCATGTGATGGCGCACCACGAAGCCCTGCAGCTTCAGGCTGCGGCTGATGGCGAGCATCAGATTGCTGGGGCCGGGCGCCGGGGCCACGTCATTGTAGCCGCCAATCATGCCGCACAGGGCGATGCGGCCGAAAACCTTCATCTGGTTGAGGGCGGCTTCGAGGTGGTCGCCGCCGACATTGTCGAAATACACGTCGAGGCCATCCGGCGCCGCGGCGGCCAGCGCCGCGTTGAGATCGCCGCAGGTGCGATAATTGATGACCGCGTCGACGCCGGCCACGTCACGCAGCCACGCGCATTTTTCATCGCTTCCGGCCGAGCCGACCACCCGGCAGCCATGCGCCTTCGCCAGCTGGCAGGCCACCGAACCGACCGCGCCGGCGGCGGCGGACACGAAGACGCTGTCGCCGTCCTTCAGCCCCGCGATGCGGAACAGCCCGGTGTAGGCGGTGAGGCCCGGCGCGCCGAGCACGCCGAGATAGGCCTGCGCCGGCGCCTGCTCCACATCGATCTTCTCGAAGCCTTCCCACGACCCCACGGCGTAATCGCGCCAGCCCAGCATGTGGAATACGTGATCGCCGGGCGCGAAATCCTTGTGACGCGATTCCACCACCACGCCGACGGCCCGCCCATACAGCGCCTCGCCGACCTGAAACGGCGTCACATAGCTCTTCTGGTCGATCATCTGGCCGCGCATGTAGGGGTCGACGGACATCCACAAATTGCGCACCAGCAATTCGCCCTCCGCCGGCTGGCGCAGCGGCGTTTCGGCCAAGGCGAAATCGTCAGGGGTGGGCATGCCGACCGGGCGGGAGGCCAGGCGGATTTCGCGATTCGAGGTGCTGGATTGCAAGGCGTTTGCTCCGGGATATGCTTTCGTTGGGGGCATCATAGAGCATTTTTGGCCGCAGGCGACGCGTCGCGCGCCAGGAAACGGACGTGAACGGCGGGCAGGATGCGCCCCCCCTGGAAACGGCGGCGCCGGGCGCCGTCTGCGCCAGCAAATCCGGTCGGAACCGCGCGTTGATTTGAATTGGTAAAAATAAAACCAAAGTTATCTGCCGGCGGTTTACCCGATGTCCGCGCGTTTTCAGGTTGTCTTTCCGCGCAGGCGTGAAATATATGCGCCGGATTTGCGCGGCTCCGGCAGGCGCGGCGCGCCGTGGATACACGGAAGCGAAGTGAGTGGAGAGTGTCATGAGCGGTGAACACACGAACACCCGGACGGAAAAGGACGCCATGGGCCCGGTCGATGTGCCGGCCGACCGGCTCTGGGGTGCGCAGACCCAGCGCTCCATCGGCAATTTCCCCATCGGCGTCGACCGCTTCCGCTGGGGCAGGCCGGTGATCCGGGCCCTGGGCATTCTCAAGAAAGCCGCCGCCGAGGCCAATGGCGAACTGGGCGAACTGCCCGCCGACAAGGTGAAGCTGATCGTCCAGGCCGCCCAGGAGGTTATCGACGGCAGGCTCGACGGCGAATTCCCGCTCGTCGTCTGGCAGACCGGCTCCGGCACCCAGACCAACATGAACGCCAATGAGGTGATCGCCAACCGCGCCATCCAGCTGGCCGGCGGCGTTGTTGGCTCGAAGAAGCCGGTCAATCCCAACGACGACGTCAATCACTCGCAGTCGTCCAACGACACCTTCCCCACGGTGATGTATGTGGCGGCGGTCGAGGGCATCGCTCACGCCCTGCTGCCGGCGGCCCGGCGCCTGCGCGACGTGCTGGCCGGAAAGCAGACGCGATACGCCGATATCGTCATGATCGGCCGCACCCATCTGCAGGACGCCACGCCGCTGACCGTGGGGCAGCTGATCTCCGGCTGGGTCGCCCAGCTTGACCACGGCCTCGCCGCCGTGGGCGCTGGTATGGAGGGCCTGTTCAATCTGGCGATTGGCGGCACGGCGGTCGGCACCGGCCTCAACGCCGATCCGCGCTTCGGCGACCTGACCGCGGCCAACATTGCCCGCGAAACCGGCTTCCCCTTCGTCTCGGCGGCCAACAAGTTCGCCGCCTTGTCAGCCCATGACGAGATGGTGGTGGCCAGCGGCGCGGTGCGCGCCCTCGCCGGGGCGCTGATGAAAATCGCCAATGACGTGCGCTTCTACGCCTGCGGCCCACGCGCCGGCTTCGCCGAACTGCGCATTCCCGAGAACGAGCCCGGTTCGTCGATCATGCCCGGCAAGATCAATCCGACCCAGTGCGAGGCGCTCACCATGGTGTGCGTGCAGGTGTTCGGCAACGATCACGCCGTTGCCTTCGCCGGCTCCCAGGGCAATTTCCAGCTCAACGTCTACAAGCCGGTGATGCTGCACAATCTGCTGGAATCGGCGTTGCTGCTCGCCGACGCCTGCAACGCCTTCACCGACCACTGCGCCATCGGCATCGAGCCGAATATCGATCGCATCAACGAGAATCTCGACAATTCACTGATGCTGGTGACGGCGCTCAATCCGCACATCGGCTATGAAAAGTCAGCGGAAATCGCCCTCTCCGCGCATCGGGAGGGCCTCTCCCTGCGCGCCGCCGCCCTGCAACTGGGCTATGTGACCGATGAGGAGTTCAACCGCTGGGTCCGCCCCGAAGACATGGTGGGGCCGCTGAAGAAGTAACGTCTGGCAGGCGCGACTTCGCCCCGGTTCTGGCGGACCAGTAAGCCATTGCCTGACCGTGCTGGGGGTCTGCGGGGCCGATCCCGCCAGAGAAACGGCGCCGGACAACCGGCGCCGGGCGGCGGGCCGGCGTTCGCCGCGCTCAGGCGGCGGCTTCCAGGGGCTGGTCGCGGTCTGGCGTGGCGGAAACCGGCGCCGCCCTGTCCATCCCGCCGCCTGCCAGCGGCCGTCGCGCCTGCATGGTTTGCAGCACGAAGGCCATCAGCGTCTGGTCGACGTGATTGGCGGCGCGGGTCACTTCGATGGCGATGCGCAGGCCGTTGTCGGTCATGGCGCCCGCTGCGTCGAGGGTGGTGATCAGCCAGTTGACCACGTCGCGCTCCACCTGGCCGCCGGCCGCGGCTCCGGTCACCACATGGGCGACAACCAGATCGACGAATGTATCGTCCCACGAGGGGTGACGGTCGCCGATCAGCCGGTCGAGCGCGGCCAGGGCGTCGACTTCCGCGCGCCGCGCCACGCCGCCGGCCAGGATCTCCGCGGCAAGGCGCCGGACATCCCGTTCGCTCACCCGTCCGGCGTCCAGCACGTCGTCAACGAAATCCCGCAGTTCCTGCCTGATCATGCCCTGTCATTCCTGCATTCCGGCAAGGGCGCCCCCACCCTTGCGCCTGGAATTGCCGCCGCCCCACGCCGGGATACGGTCCCGTCTTCAGGTTTGAACGGAAAGGCCCAAAAGGTCCCTCTTCCTGACGAGCATCGGGCGCCCGTTCTCGCCAGCAGGTTAACGCGGCATGGTAAATAACGGTTCAGGTTAAGCATTGCTGACCGGGCGTCCGGAACGCGGCCGGGCCGCCGCGCCGCCCGGCCAGTGAAGCGCGCCGGATCAGTCGAAGCGCGTCGCCGCGCCGCCCAGCGGCTCCCAGGCGTCGAGATCGGCTTCGAAGGCTTTCAGCTTGGCGCGGACGCGGGGGTACGCCTCGTCGCCCAGCACCAGGTGCAGGGGCGGCGCATCGGAATCGATCGCCTTGAGGATGACGGCGATAGCCTTGTGCGGGTCGCCGCCCTGCAGGCCGTCGTTTTCGGCGGCGTAACGGCGGGTGACGCCGGAGGTTTCAGCGTAGGCCGGCATTTCATTGCGGGCGGCGTTGATCGAGCGGCCCAGGAACTCGGTGCGAAACGGCCCCGGCTCGACGATGATGACCTTGACGCCGAATGGCGCCACTTCCTGCGCCAGCGCCTCGGAAAGCCCCTCCACCGCGAATTTGCTGGCGTTGTAGTAGCCGAAGCCGGCCCGGCCAGCGATGCCGGCGATGGAGGAGAGGTTGACGATGCGACCGCCGCGCGAGCGGCGCAGCGCCGGCAGGGCGGCGCGGGTTGTTTCGATGAGGCCAAACACATTGGTCTCGAACATTGGCCGGTATTCCTCCGGCTCGCCTTCCTCGATCGCGCCGACGAAGCCGTAGCCGGCGTTGTTCACCAGAATGTCGAGGCGGCCGAAGCGCTGTTCGGCCAGCTCCGCCGCGGCGGCGGCCTCGCCGGGCCTGGTGACGTCGAGCCTGGCGACCTGCAGTTTGCCATCCGCCGCCGGTTTCAGGTCCGCCAGCGTCTCCGGCCTGCGCGCCGTGGCGACCACGTTGTCGCCGCGGTCCAGCGCCGCCTGGGCAAGAATTTTGCCGAAGCCTGTCGAGCAGCCTGTGATCAGCCAGGTGCGCGGTGTGGTGTGCGCCATGGGGGCTTCCTCCTGTTTTTGCCGCGGCATTATTGGCGCGGATTGCTCCCTCGCCAAGCGGTTCCAGGTCAGGGCTGGCGGTCGTTGTCGGCATTGGGGCGAAAATTGGATCTGGCGGCTTTACGGAGCCGCCAATTGGTAATACTAAATAAAAATTACATAAATACTATTCGATGCAAATTGCAATAATTTCATATTTAATGATTTTTACGGGGATGAAATGCTTGAAGATTATATAGGTTTTATTGACGACGTCATCTGGAATGACGTGCTGACATATGTGCTTCTCGGCGCCGGCATCTTCTTTACCTTCCGGTTGCGGTTGCTGCAGATCCGCCGTTTCCCGGAAATGCTGCGCACCCTGGCGCGACCGGCCGTCAACGATCCGGCTGGCATTTCGCCGTTCCAGGCGTTGTGCGCGTCGCTGGCGGCGCGGATTGGCACGGGCAATGTGGTTGGCGTCGCGGTGGCCCTGTATCTGGGTGGCCCGGGCGCTGCATTCTGGATGTGGCTGGTGGCGGCCCTTGGCATGGCGACGGCGTTCGCCGAGGTTTCCCTTGCGCAGCTGTTCAAGGTGCGCGCCGGCGACGCCTATCGCGGCGGTCCGGCGTTCTACATCGCGCGCGGCCTGCAGGCGCCGCGCGCCGCCATGGTGTTCTCGATCTGCCTGATCATCGTTTTCGGTCTGGCTTTTAATGCGGTGCAGGCCAATTCCATCGCGGGCGCCGCGCAGGAGGCGTTTGGCGTCGCACCGCTCTGGACGGGCGTCGCCGTGACGATCGCCGCCGCCCTGGTCATCTCTGGCGGCGTCACGGGCGTGGCGCGCTTCTCCGCGGTTGTGGTGCCGGTGATGGCGGTCGCCTATATCGCGGTGGCGCTGGCCGTTCTGGCCATCAACATCGACCAGACGCCGGCGCTGCTGAAACTGATCGTTTCCAGCGCCTTCGGTTTCGGGCCGGCGGCGGGCGGCGTCGCTGGCGGCATGACGGCGGCGATGATGAACGGCGTCCGGCGCGGGCTGTTCTCCAACGAGGCGGGCATGGGCTCCGCGCCCAATATCGCCGCCGTGGCTACGCCCAGCCCGCATCACCCGTGCAGCCAGGGCTTCGTGCAGGCTTTGGGCGTGTTCATCGACACGCTGGTGGTCTGCACGGCTACGGCCCTGCTGATCCTGCTTTCGGGCAAATTGCAGCCTGGCTCTGGCGTCACCGGCGTCCAGCTCACCCAGCAGGCCATGAACGTGCATCTGGGGCACTGGGGCGCGCCGTTCGTCAGCATCGCCATCACCTGCTTCGCCTTCACCTCCATTGCCGGCAACTATGCTTACGCGGAGGGCGCCCTTGCCTATCTGCGGTTCGATGGCCGCGCCGGCCTGCTGTTGCTGCGCCTTGGCCTGCTGGCCATGACCCTGTGGGGCGCCATGGCGCAGGTGTCCACGGTGTTCGGCCTGGCTGACATCACGATGGGCGTCATGGCCGCCATCAACATTGCTTCCATCGTGTTGCTGTCCGGCCTGGTGGTTCGTCTGGCCCGCGATTACCTCGCCCAGCGCGACGCCGGCCGCGAGCCGGAATTCGATCCGGCCCTGCTGCCGGAGCTGGCGGGCGTGATCGAGCCCGGCGTCTGGGATCGGCCGCCCGCCGCCGGAACGCGCGTCGCCAAAAAGGTCGGCGAGCCGCCCGTGGCGCCCGTGGCGGCGACGCCTGGCGGCGCCCCGCGCCAGCCGGGCGTCTGAGCGGCGTCTGGTCGGGATGACGCTGCCGTGCAAGGGTTCCGGCCCATTGCAACAGGAGGATGTCCCGATGGCCGGACCCCGCGTCTCGATAGAATTTTGCACCCAGTGCCAGTGGCTGCTGCGCGCCGCCTGGATGGCCCAGGAGTTGCTGTCCACCTTTGGTCAGGATCTGGGCGAAGTGGCGCTGCTGCCCCGGACCGGCGGCGTGTTCCGCATCCAGGTGAACGACAGCCTGATCTGGGACCGCGCGGTCGACGGCGGCTTCCCGGACGCCAGGACCCTGAAGCAGCGGGTGCGCGACCTGATTGATCCGGCGCGGTCGCTTGGCCACATCGACCGGTCAGGCGGCGGAAGCTGAAGAGGTCAGCGCCGGCTGTCCGCCGCACGGAGGCTGGACGCAGTGGCGTTCACCGTCTCCGCGCATGGTTTTTGTAACGCGCGGTCGCCGTGGCGACCGGGATGTTCGTCTCTCCGGGGGAGCGGGTGGGACGGATCGGGCGCTTTTCCGGGTAGGGCCTGAGGCCGGTTTCCGGCCGGGCGCGCCGGTGAAGAGAGAAGAGGGGTGAACCGTCAACAGGAGGGCGGGCATGTCGATGTTGTCAGAATACGGCGGACAGATGTTGCGCCGTAAAAGTGTGGATGCGCTCAGGGCGATGGCGCTGGCGGAGACCGGTGGGGGCGCCAGGCTGAAGCGGTCGCTGGGCGTCACGCGCCTCACCATGATCGGCATCAGCAGCACGATCGGCACCGGGATTTTCTTCATTCTTGGCGTGGCGACGCCGCTGGCCGGGCCAGCGGTGGTGATCTCCTTCGTGATCGCCGGCCTCGCGGCGGCGCTCAGCGCCCTGTGCTACGCCGAGCTGGTGTCCGCCCTGCCCACGGCCGGCTCGGCCTATTCCGCCGTGTATGCGGCGCTTGGCGAGGCGCCGGCGTTTCTCGTCGCCGCCTGCCTGTTCCTTGAGTATGGCGTCTCCATCTCGGCCGTCTCCGTGACCTGGGGGCAGTATCTGAACCGGCTGGGCGACGATCTGTTTGGCCTGCACCTGCCGCATGTCCTGTCGGCGGCGCCGGCGGAGGGCGGCCTGGTCAATCTGCCGGCGGTGGCGCTGGTGGGGTTGGCGACCCTGCTGCTGCTGCGCGGCGCGCGTGAATCCGCCACGGTCAACGCCATCATGGTGCTGTTGAAGGTGGGCGTGTTGATCATGTTCATCGTGGTTGGCGCCACGGCCTTCAACGCCGGCAACTTTCACCCGTTCATGCCGCATGGGGTCTCCGGGATCGGCGCGGCGGCGGCGTTGATCTTCTTCACCTATGTGGGCATCGACAGCGTCGCCACCGCCGGCGAGGAGGCGATCAACCCCCACCGCACGCTGCCGCTGGCGACGATGATTGCCTTCATTGTGGTCACCTGCGTGTATCTGGGGGTGGCGATTGTCGCCCTGGGCGCCCAGCCTGCCGCGGAGTTCGGCGGCCAGGAGGCGGGTCTGGCGGTTATTCTGTACAAGGTGACCCAGGCGCGCTGGCCATCGGTCATCCTGACCGCCGGCGCCATCATCTCCATCTTCAGCATCGTGCTGGTGCTGCTCTACAGCCAGACCCGGGTGGCCTACGCGGTCAGTCGCGATGGCCTGTTGCCGTCCCTGTTCAGCCGCGTCGATCCCCGCACCGGCGTCCCGTCGTCCAACACCATCACCCTGGCGGCGCTCGCGGCCTTGTTGTCCGGCTTCCTGCCGCTGGGCATGCTGGCCGAGCTGGTGTCTGTTGGCACGCTCAGCGCCTTCACCATGGCGGCCCTGAGCGTCATCGTGCTGCGGGTGCGACAGCCGGACCTGCCGCGGGGCTTCCGCACGCCACTGTATCCGCTGACCCCGCTGGCCAGCATGGCCCTGTGCCTCTACCTGCTGGCTGGCCTTGCGCCGCTGACGTGGAGCCTGTTCGGCCTGTGGCTGGTGGCCGCTGCGATGGTTTATGTCTTCTACAGCATGCGGCGGTCCCATCTGTGCCCGGACTGCCGGACGTGGGAGAAGCCAGGGCCCAGGGCTGCGCCCCTGGGCTGACAGCGCCCCAGCGGAGGGGCCGTCTCCGGCCTCTCCGTGATTGCAGGCCCCATGGTTCTTCGCGCGCGGGCCCTGGTTTGAGGTGCGGCGGCCGGGAGGGCTTTTGACAGTTCTCAGTCACATACCCGCACGGCGCGGTAGCGGATGACATTGCCCCAGGGGTCGATCACCGGCTCGCGTGAAACGTAGCAGACCGGCGGCGCGGTCATGGCGCTGGCGGCGATGGCGCCAAGGGCGAGGCCGCCGACGAGGCCGGCGCCGCCATAGACGTAGCCAGGGCGATAAAAATGGCCGTGGCGGTGATGATGCCCATACCCATAACCATATCCATGGCCATGCTTTGGCCCGGCGCTGGCGGGGGTCGCGGCGGCGAGCCCGAAGCCGCCGATGGCGGCGACGACAAAAGCGATGGCGGCCTTGCGGGCGATGGCGGCCTTGCGGGTGGTGGCGGCGACGTTCATGACATCCTCCATCTGCTGCGGCGCCGCGGCTGCTGATTGCCGGCGCCCTGATGTCCATGGGTCGCGGCCATGCCCGCGATGGTTCAAGCCGGGCTCAAAAAAAATCCGGGCAGGTTCCCATGCGCCGGAAGCGCTGGCGCGACGGGCGGCGGCTCGGGTCGCGCGCGACAGTGAACACCTGCGAACCGTTGCCGCGTCAGCCGCGTTTCACCTGCGAGGCGTCGCGGCAGGGCGGGCGCGCGGCTTTTCTGGAAAAGAAGCGCGCGAACCGCGTGCGACATGCGTAAAATCGGGCCGACAGGGCGTTGTCGGCGAACCGGATTCCACCGGGAGGCCGGAGCAGGGAGCGCACATGGCGGAGCAACATGCGGCCAGGCGCGCCGGGGCGCGAAACGCGAAGGGCGCGCAGGACCCAAATGACGTGGAGGGCCAATATCCGCCGGACGCGGGCCAGGTGTTCGTGCTCGATGGCGACGGGCCGGCGCCGGTTTTGCGCGGCGACCTGCTGCCGGAGGTCTTCGCCGACTGGTTCGCGGCGCGCGGCTGGCGGCCCCGGCCGCACCAGTTGCTGTTGCTCGATCTGGCGCTGGCTGGCCGTTCGACCCTGCTGGTCGCGCCCACCGGCGCCGGCAAAACGCTTGCCGGCTTCCTGCCTTCGCTGGTGGAACTGGCGGCGAAGCCAGACGCGGATGGCCTGCACACCCTGTACATTTCGCCGCTGAAGGCGCTGGCGGTGGATGTCGCCCGCAATCTGGAAACGCCGGTCGCCGGAATGGCGCTCGATATCCGCGTCGAGACCCGCACCGGCGACACGCCGCCGCACAAGCGCGCCCGCCAGATGCGCCGGCCGCCGCATATCCTGATGACCACGCCGGAACAGCTGGCGCTGATGCTGGCCCATCCGGATTCCGGAAAACTGTTCGGCTCCCTGCGCCGCGTCGTGCTGGATGAGCTGCACGCGCTGGTGACCTCGAAACGCGGCGATCTGCTGGCGCTGGACCTGGCGCGGGTGCGCCGGCTGGCGCCGGGCGTCGCCGTCACCGGCCTTTCGGCGACGGTGCGCGAGCCGCAGACGCTGGCGACTTACCTCTCCGGCGTCGGCCCCCTGGCGCGGCCGGTCGACATCGTGCGCATGCAGGGTGGCGCCCGCCCGGAGATCGCCATTCTGGATGGCCAGCTTGAGCTGCCCATCGCCGGCCACACCACCGCCTGGGCCATGCCCGACGTTTACGAGGCCATCCGCAGCCATCGCCTGACGCTGGTGTTCGTCAATACGCGCCTGCAGGCCGAATTCGCCTTTCAGGAGTTGTGGCGGCTGAACGAGGATACGCTGCCCATCGCCCTGCATCATGGCTCGCTCGACGCCACCCGGCGTCGCCGGGTGGAGGCGGCGATGGTCGACGGCCGCCTGCGCGCGGTGGTGTGCACCGCGACGCTCGATCTGGGCGTGGACTGGGGCGACGTCGATCTGGTCATCAACCTTGGCGCGCCGAAAGGGGCCAGCCGGCTGATGCAGCGGATTGGCCGCGCCAACCACCGGCTGGACGAGCCGTCGCGGGCCTGGTTGGTTCCCTCCAACCGGTTCGAGGCGCTGGAATGCGAGGCGGCGCTGGAACTGGTGGAGGAGGCGGCGCAGGATACGCCGGACCCGCGCGCCGGCGCGCTCGACGTGCTGGCCCAGCATGTGCTCGGCATGGCCGTGGCCGGGCCGTTCACCGAAGACGGCCTGTTCGCCGAGGTCAGCTCCGCCGCGCCCTACGCCGGGCTGTCGCGGGCCGATTTCGACGACGTGCTGGCCTTCGCCGCCACTGGCGGCTACGCCCTGCGCAGCTATGAGCAGTTCGCCCGCATCCGCCGTGACAGCCATGGCCAGTGGCGCATCGCCACCGCCGCCGCCGCCCAGCGCTACCGGCTGAATGTGGGGACCATCGTCGAGGCGGCGAAGATCAAGGTGCGGCTGTCGCGCCCGATGCGGGCCCGCCGCCCGGACGGCAAACCCGGCCTGACGCCGCGCCCGGCGATGGGCGGGCGCATCCTGGGCGAGGTGGAGGAGGATTTCGCCGAGCAGCTGGTTGCCGGCGACACCTTTGTCTTTGCCGGCGAAATTTTGCGCTTCGAGGGGCTCGTCGCCAATGAGGCGCTGGTGACGCGGGCCACCGGCCGTGACCCGAAAATTCCCGCCTGGGCCGGCGGCAAGTTTCCGCTCTCCACCTTTCTCGCCGCGCGGGTACGGCAATTGCTGGCCGATCCCGACAGCTGGGAGGCTCTGCCGCCCGAGGTGCGAACCTGGCTGACCTGGCAGCAGCAGCATTCGCGCCTGCCGCAGCCGGACGAACTGCTGGCGGAAACCTTTCCCCACGCCGGCCGCCATTATCTGGCGGTCTGGCCGTTCGAGGGGCGGCTCGCCCACCAGACCCTCGGCATGTTGCTGACCCGGCGGCTGGAGCGGGCCCGTCTGCGGCCCCTCGGCTTCGTCGCCAACGACTACGGCGTCGCCGTCTGGGCGGCCGGCGATCTGGCCGCGGCCTTCGCCACGGGTTCATCCGGCGCGCCGCGCCTGGCGCTGGACGATCTGTTCAGCGAGGACATGCTGGGCGATGACCTTGAGGAATGGCTGGATGAATCAGCGCTGATGAAACGCACCTTCCGTCATTGCGCCATCATCGCTGGGCTCATCGAGCGTCGTCATCCCGGCATGGCCGCCAAAACCGGTCGCCAGGTCACCATCTCCACCGATCTGATCTACGACGTGCTGCGCCGCCACGAGCCTGACCATGTGCTGTTGCGCGCGGCGCGACGCGACGCCGCTTCCGGCCTGCTTGATCTGAAGCGCCTCGCCGATATGCTGGCGCGTATTCGCGGACGCGTGGTCTGGCAGCCGCTGGAGCGGATTTCGCCCCTGTCCATCGCGCTTGTGCTGGAAATCGGCCGGGAATCGACGCCGGGCGACGCGGACGCCCTGCTGGCCGAAGCGGAAGGCGCGCTGATTGACGAAGCTCTTGCCTGAGAAACCCCTGGCGGGAAAGCTCTTGCCTGAACGGATCTCCCCCACCACCCGGGCGCCCGACGTCGCTGCTCCGGCGGGCGGCGCGGAGGCTGTTTTCGTGCGCCTTGGCGCGACGCTGTTCCTTGCCGATCCCTCCGGCGTGCTGTTCGAGCCGCAGGCGCGGCTGCTGGTCGTCGCCGACCTGCACCTGGAAAAAGGCTCGGCCTTTGCGGCGCGCGGCGTGCTGCTGCCGCCCTGGGACACGCGCGCCACCCTGCGCCGGCTGGCCGCGACCATCGCCCGCCTGCAACCCGCCGCCGTGATCGCCCTTGGCGACAGTTTCCATGATGTCGGCGGCCCGGCCCGGCTCGATCCGCAGGACCGGGCGCTGCTCGCCGATCTGCGCCATGGCCGTGACTGGTTGTGGGTGACCGGCAACCACGATCCGGCCATCCCCCCGGAACTGGGCGGCGCCTCGGCCGATGTGTTTCGCCATGGCGGCGTTACCTACCGGCATGCGCCGGAAGCTGCGCTGACGGAGGCGGACGGCGTCGAACTGTGCGGCCATCTGCATCCGGTCGCCCGCCTGCGGGTGCGCGGCCGTTCGCTGCGCCGGCGCTGCTTCGCGTTTGGGCAGCGCCGCTGCATCCTGCCGGCCTTCGGCGCCTATGCCGGCGGCCTGAATGTGCGCGACGCCGCCTTCGCGCCGCTGTTCCGGGGCGGGCTCGCCGTGCGTATTCTGGGCGAGCAGCGGGTGTTCGCGGCGCCGGCTTCCATGCTGCTGCCGGATTGAGCCGGGCGGGGCTGCGTGTGCCCTTTTGCGCATTGTTCTTGATGGGTGGCGAACCCGGCTTGTCATGAAGACAATCCGCCGCACCGCGAAGGGTTCTGTTACAGGGTTCTGTTGAGCCGAGGGGCTCACCGGCAATGCCCTGAGCTGTGGAGCGAACCGGCGCCGTTGCGCCGGCGCCTTGCGCCAGCCGCCGGGTTGCGTTTCCCTTGCGTGAAGCAGCGGGCGCTTCGCCGGCATGCCCTCGCGGAAGGCCACGTTAACGACCGGGCGGAGACACAAGTGAGCAACGCCGCGCGCCAGTTCGACCTGTTCGACAATGAGGCCGGCTTCCAGGCGGCGCCCCCGGCCGCGCCCAAATCCCGCCGCCGCGCCGTGTCAGCAGCCGCTCCGCCGCCGGACGCAAACGCAGCCCCGGGCGATCTGTCGCCCGAAGCCATGGCGCAGGCGCTGGCGCAAACCGGCGATTATCGCATCCTGCGCCGCCTCAAGCCGCGCCCGGTGGTTGACCGCGCCCTCAGCCCCCTGCCGCGCCTTGCGGTGATCGTCGACACCGAGACGACGGGCCTGCGCCATGATGCGGATGAGGTGATCGAGATCGGCGCCGTGGCCTTCACCTATGGGGATGACGGCGCCATCGGCGATGTGGTCGGCGTCTATGGCGCGCTTCAGGAGCCATCGCGGCCGATCCCGCCAGAGATTACCCGCCTCACCGGCATCACCGACGCCATGGTCGCCGGCCAGCAAATTGATGAAGCGGCGCTGGCGGCGCTGCTGGCGCCGGCGGATCTGGTCATCGCCCACAACGCCGGCTTCGACCGGCCGTTCTGCGAGGCGCTGTCGCCGGTGTTCGCGGCGAAGGCCTGGGCCTGTTCGGTGAAGGAGGTCCCCTGGCGCGATTATGGCTTCGAAGGCGCGAGGCTGGGCTATCTGGTGGGGCAGGCCGGACTGTTCCACGACGGCCACCGCGCGCTCGACGATTGTCACGCCCTGCTGGAGGTGCTGGCCCGCCCGGCTCGCGTCCACGACGCGGCGGCGCAGGCGCATCCTGGCGGAGCGCCCGGCGGCGACGCAACGGCAGCCGGAGCGCCGACGCCATTCGCCGCGCTGCTCGCCGCCAGCCGGCGCATCAGCGTGCGCATCTGGGCTGAACGCAGCCCCTTCGACATGAAAGACCAGCTGAAAGCCCGCGGCTACCGCTGGTCCGATGGCTCCGACGGCCGCCCCAGGGCATGGTGGATCGAGACGCCAGAAGAGGCCGCGGAGGAAGAACTCCGCTTCCTCCGCGACGAGATTTACCAGTGGCCCGACGCATCGCCCTACCGCCAGGTCCTGAGCGCCCACGACCGCTTCCGCCCGGGCTGAGGCGAAGCGCCTGCGACGGGGGATGTCGCGTTCGGTTGGCTAAGCCCGGGCGGCGCGGCGTTTCCTGTCAGGAAGTACCATTGCCAAATTGAGTTGTATGGCACGCAAATGCACTAACAGCCGCGTGTCCCTGCGCTATCAGGTTCCAACCCGCCATACCATTTGGCCGTCGCTCGACCATTGCCGGATGCTGACGGTGGCGCCGACGGAACTGGAGATGAGCGCATATAGCACGTTTCCCGATGCGGCGGCGTCGTCAACGGTGGGATTGACGCCCAGCTGGAACCTGCCGGCTGTCCACAAGGGGCGAAGCGTCACGCCCCGGACCGTCGTTCCGCTCGTCCAACTAGATGGAGCGCAGAGCAACCAGTTCTTATAGTTGGCGCTATCATAAATAATTGAACGTCCGCATTGTTGGTCGTCGTCAAATGACAGATAAAAAACCGGCGAAATATACTCAGATGCAGCGTAGCTATATGTGTTATTCAGTGTGATGGTCATTCTCGCCGGGCTCGTATCCCCCTGGATGGTTTGATATGTTAAATCGTAGTCTGTCGCTGTTGCGGGTGGGTTACTTATTACGGGCGTCCTCGAGCTGATGTTCACGCCATTTATGCCTCCAACGGTATAGGTTGCCGCAGTGTTGGTTGTGTCGATGTTTGCGAGCGTGTTCGAGCCAGTGTTCGTGGGGTTGAACTGTTCCATTTTTACTTTGTCGTATTTCTGCGCAGTTGTTTCGGCGGGTAAATGGAATTCATAGGTGTTTCCGAAGTCATCCGTCATCAATATGTTGATATCTGTTTGAATGTATCGCTTGTTGTATACGGCGCCAAAGCCGATATAACGGCTAACGTAGATAACGTTGTCCTTTTTCGGTGGCTTGATCTTGGCTCCGTAGTCGATATTGCTCTGCATCTTATAGGTGCAGTCCTTGGTTGGCACGATCACATTCTCCAGATTGGATATATTTGTCGGCCATAGATAAAGGCGGTAATCATACAGTTCGTTGACATTGGATGAATAGCAGCATTTATTGTCTTTTAGATAATTTACTGCGTCCTCGACAACGGAAAATGACACGTTATCAAATTGACATTTATCCTTGAATTCGGCTGATGGGCTGATCTCGTAATCGAATCGACGATAGTAATTTTCCTTGTACTCCGGGCTCCCCGGGGCATTGGCCGGGCCTTCATCAGACTGCCGGGCGCTGGAGAACGGCGTGCAGGTGACGCTGAGGCTGCCGGTGACGAGTTGCGGCGGTGGCTTGGGATTGATCTCAATCAGATCGCCCAGTGCCGCGCCCAGTTGCGAATAGTTTTTGGGGGAGGCCTGTTCCAGGGCTGGCGGTGTTCCAGCGAGGAAAGATCCGGTCGGGCTGATCATGACGCCGAGAGTGAGAGGCTGGGGATTGTTGCTCACGCCGTGCCGGATATAGTAATAAAGGGTTGCTATGCTACCAGTGACATTGGATGAATTCGTATCGAGAATCGCGATTGGCGCCGGGGCGTCAAGATCCTTCTGTTTGTAATCATTCGGGGTGTTATCATATCCCCACGTTTTATCTGTCGGGATTGTCGGATCTGTCAGCTGAGCGATGGGGTCGCCAGATACATAATCCAGAAACAGCACTTGCCGGGACACCGCTGCGGGGGAAGGGCAGGCGCTTTGGGGAATGGCTTCCGCGTCAAAAGCCGAGGTGAGAGTGAAAGTAAGAATTATCGGGGCCTGCTGCAGCCCGTTGGCATAGATACTATAGGAATTTTTTAAGTTGTTTGGACCAGTGTTGAACTCGATACTCGTGTTGTTGACGGAACTCCAAGGGTCTACGAATTTATAAAAAACCGCGTCGTCCACCGGAGCGAGGGTCTCCGCTGTCTGGCCGTCGCGAAGTATTGTTACCGTCACCTCACCGTTTGTCAGCGCGGTGCCGATCAGTTTGGCTTCAAAATAGCCATGGCATATGGTGCCATACCTGTCATGATCGGTGCAGACCACGGTGATTGTGTTCGGCATATTATCGTCGTGGCCAACGAATGTGGCTATGGGCTCGGAGGTCTGAAGGGTGACCGTGGGGTTGCCTCCAAGGGGGGCGCCTGACAACTCGACCCAGCCGCTGATCAGCAGGTAGCTTCTGCCGTCAGCAGGCGCCTGGGGAGTGTTCGTCCGCTTGTCGATTGGGGTGCCGCTGCCGCTGCCGGCTATAATGTTGGACTCTCCATCTTTGTTGCAAACCGCCGTGTCATTGAATATCGCGGTGACGTCAGTGTTATACTCAAATGTGTATGGCGGGTGTTGATCGTCGACGGTTCCATCGGCATCGTCGATGTTAACCAGCAAAGTTCCGGAAACCCAAAGTGGCGATGTAAAATACGCCGTTACTTTACCGGAAGTGTCGCTGGTCAAATTGCTATGAAATTCGTTGGTGCCCGTTTTATATGTGCCATTTTCGTCGCAAAATCTCGCGCCATTGGGGTTTGAGGGCAGACTCATGTGGACGGGTATGTTTTCCAGATCTGAACCCCCAGCCTTCACTGTTGCGGTTGCCTGGATGATTTTACACATGGGGGTGGAATTCGGGACAAGTGTCACCGCAAGCGAGTCAACCTTGGCGCGGACAAAATTGATCTCGTTATACGGCGTAAGTGAATTCTGCGATGGAGTTGTATAAGTTGCACTCACCGTTACATTTCCCGTCCAGCCGCCGGCGAACAGGGTGGTTCTGGCGCAACCATATTGGTCTGTTGTTGTTGTGTAGGTCCCGTAGTTTCCTGGGGTGAGGTAGGGCTGCTGCTTGGCTGAGGGGTCATAGGACGGTGTGTCAATCTCAAACGTGATTGACTTGGACGCACAAGGCGCCCCGGATTTGGTTAGCGTGGCGGTGAGCAGGACGCCGTTCGTGATTGGTGCATTAGCTCCATCACTCTGTAGTTCCAGTGTGTATCCGTCACCACTAGAGGTATCGTCGCCGGCGCTCATTTTGTATTCCTTTATAAGTTAATAGATGAGTATCAACAATCTCGATGATTATTTTAATATGTTACAAATATTAACTATTTCGGTGCGGCGGACGCGTATGCTTTCGCCGCATCAAATACGCGTCCCGGACGCCGGTTGAGCCGGCGTGGGTGCGATGTGAGCCAGCCATCCCAGGATGGACGCCGGGACAGCATGGGATGTACCCACGCGCCAATGACGTTGCCGCGCCGGGCTGCCACTGGGGAAGATGTCGCTGGTGAATGCGTCGTTGTGATCGCCATGTGACGCGAGTTCGATCGGCAGCAAAGTTGGGCCATGGACCGGAGTGTGGTGGTTGGCTCCCATCAGCGCCTGATTTGTCGGCGTTGGCTGGCGGTGGCTGGTGTCTTTGACGGTGTGTCCGGGTCCGGGCGCGCGCCCGGAGGGATCATCTGCGCTGTCAGCGAATGCTGGCGCCACATGGGGAACCGCCCACAAGTTCTGCGAAGGCGGAGGCGCCGCGCTGGAGGGGCCACCGCCTCCCCCAAATTTGCCAATCGTCGCGGCGAAAAGCCCAAACATAAAGCTCCATTTATGTACCTGCTTGGAGGTTTTTAGGACCTTTGCGTTATGGTCTTGTACGCTGCCGGAATCCGGCGTGTCATAACTGTGGGCAATTGGTTCGTAGATGGAGTCCAGGAGTCCGCTCACCCCCCAAACAACAAATGAGAGAGCAGTGGCCGCGCCAAGGGCAGCCCCAGCGCCGCCAGCAGTGAACCCTGCGGCAAGGACCGCGCTGCCAGCGCCATAGGTAAGGGCTACAGACACTGCGATGACGCCGAGCCACAGCACCACCTTCCACCATTTGGCCCGTCCAGTAGGGTCTTTGTAATTTACGGGATCGTTATCGCAGTATGCGAAAGGGTTGTATCCACCCTTTCCGAATGGGCTTTCGTTATCTGGCGCGATGAAGCGGCCTGTTGCGGGGTCGTATGGCCTGTATCCGTTTCCGAGGTGCTGGAGACCTGTTGCGGCGTCCCTGTAGTGTCCGTTGTAGCCGATGAGTGGCGCGTTCGTGAGGCTGTCGGGGGAAGCGGCTCCATATGGATCCCATGCGATTGTGTTGAATGAGGTTGTGTTTACGGGCGCCCATCCGTTGACTGTTCCGGATGCGTCAGCTGCGATGACCCTGATTCCGCGTGGTCCTTTTTCGACAGCGGGTCCGCCGGCGGCGTGGAGCCATGCGGTTTCGCGTCCCTGGGACATGACGCCGTCCGGAGACTCGACGATGAGGGAGAGGGCGTTGCCGGCGTAGAAGAAGTAGATGGGATCGCCCTGGGCCGGGATCTCGCAGATGAGGCGGTTGAGGGCGTCGTAGCGGTAGGTGGCGATGGTGGCGCCGTTTTCCCTGACGCTGGCGAGACGTCCGAAGCCGTCATAGGTGAACGTGCGGTTGTCCATGGCGGTTGTCGCGCCGGCGGCGTTGCTTGTCACGTCCTGGCCATTGAGCTTTGCCAGGACGAAGGGGTTGGCGTCGTCTCCTTCCGTGACATAGGTATAGGTGGTTGTGTCGGCGCTGCCAGCGGTGCGGGTGACGGCTGTGATGTTGTTGTAGTCATCGTAGGTGTAGTCGATTTCCGAGATTGGGGTTCCGCTGGCTGTTGCCGGCGGCTTTTCGCCGGAGCATGTGTATTTTGTAAGTCGCAGGCGTTCGTCGTAGGTATAATTGTTTGTCTGGACGACGGTTTTGTCGTTGATCAGGACGCTGGTTTGGGCGACGAGGCTGTTTTTTCCGTATTTTTTTCCGGCGGTTTTGGTGGATGTTCCGCCGGTTATGGTGAGCGTGTCGCCGCCTGTGAGGGAGATGGTGCGGTATGTCTCGCGATTGAAGTCATCATAGGCGACCGTTCCGGTTGCGATGGCGCTGCCGCCGACCATTGATGTGGTCCAGCCGGTGACAAGTCCGCTGTCGTCGTCATAGGTGTAGCTGACGCTGACGCCGCCATCGCGGGCGGTTCCGCGCTTTGTGCTGGCGAGGCGTCCGTAGCTGTCATAGGAGAAGGAGAACGTGCGACCTGTGGGATCGGTGTAGGTGAGCGGCCTGCCGAGGGCGGTATATGTCCATGTGGCGGGACTGCCGAGATCCTTGCCGTCCAGGGTGATCTTTTCGGAGATGAGGCGGCCCCATACGTCATATGTGCGGGTGATGGTCGAGTTGTTTGCGGGGTCCGCCGTGTCGGTCTGCGTTGCGGTTGCGAGGAGCCCGGCGGGGCTCTGGTCGGAATCCTGGTCGCCGGGGGCGGGGTTTTTGTAATAGGTGAAGTCGTGGGAGAGGGCGCCGTCCTTGACCTCGCGTTTTTCGAGGGCCTGGCCGAGCTCGTTGACATAGGTGGAGATGACGGTGTTCCCACCTGTTATGGCGTGGGATGCGGGACGTGTGGCGGCCCCTTCATAGGTCCATACGCTCTCCTGCTTTCCCCATGTCTCCGTGAGGATGCGTCCGAGACCGTCGTGGGAGCGCGAGGCGACCTGCAGGCTGTTGATGCTGACGGCGGTTGGCAGGGCCTTGGTGAAGGCGGCGTCATATGTGACGCCGATGCTGGTCCCGTCGGCGAGGGTGAAGGCTGTGGGGCGGTTCCAGTCGTCGTAGCTGGTTTGGGTGACGTTGCCGCTCTCGTCGGTATGGACGCGCAGGCGCTTCCGCCCGTCATGCTGCATGAAGGACGTTCCCTCCACCGCGCCGGGTGCGGTCGTGCGCGTGACCTTGGCCGGGTTCTGGTGCGTGTCATATTCGGTGACGGTCCTGCCGGACCTTGCGGGGGGTGTGTTCCGGTTCCATGAGGCGATGCTTTTGAGCGAGACGGGGTCGAAGTCGTCATTGCTCCACGGCCCCCTGGTGATCTCCCGGATGTTGTTGATGGTCCATGCGTCGTATGCGAAGGACCCGTTGATGGTGCTGCTGGCGCTGCCGGCCTGATCGCGGATGGTGGTGGTGCTCGGCCTGCCGAGGGCGTCATAGGTGGCGCTGGCGACCTGTGGCCACCCGTCGCTCTGATCGGTTCCGTCGCCCTGGTAGGCCGCGGTGACGCGCGAGGCTCCGTCGCACTCGACGCGGGCCTGGCGTCCGGCGTTGTCGGAGATGATGGCGGAGAGGGTTGCGACGCTGTCGCCTCCCCGTTTGGCGAGGGTGTAGGCGCAGCTGGTGATGTGGGCGTAGTCGCCGCCGCTGGCGGTGGTCAGGGTCTGGATGCGGCCGAGCCAGTCATAGGCGCGGGTGTTGATGACGCCGAGTTCGTTGATGCTTTGCGTCATCTGTCCGGTGCGGACGCAGAAGGAGCGGCTGGCGGTGGCTGTGGCGGCGGCCGGCAGGTAGCCGGTATACTCCAGATTCTCGGTGAAGGTGTCGTCGGTGGTGTTGTAGGTCATGGCGATCCGGGCGACGTCCTGGAACTTGCCCTTTTCGTCTGGCAACTGTTCCGTGACGGTGCTGATGCGCCCCAGATCCTGGCCAGTGGAGACATAGGTGACGGTGAGCAGGCGCAGCTTTGTCTTGTTGTTGAGGTCGGCGTCGCTGGCAAGGGTTGATGAGCGGACGGCGGAAGGCACGACGGCATAAGGGGCGGGCCCGCTGGCGCCGCCGGCTCCGGGAATGGCAATGCTCGTCCATGCAAACTCATGCAGTTCGGTGCGGGCGTCGAAGGCGTTGCCATCGGGATCCTGGGCCGGATAGGTGATGGTGATGGTCTTGATGTAGTGCTTGCGCCCGGAGAGACTGGCGGGGCATTCGTAAGTGAAGCCGTCGGACAATGTGGCGTTGCTGCCGCTGGCGTCGTAATAGACGTAGTCGGTCCTGATCCCGTCCGGCGTCTGCATCATGGTGCGCACGCCGTCCTGGGAGTCATAGGAGAACCGCGTCGTCTCGGCCCGCGTGCCGCCCGTCGCCAGCGTGCTGTCCGCCGGCGCAACATAGGTCGTCGTCACCTGTTTGGGAAGCTGGTAGTTGTTCGGTTGATTGTCGAAGCCCTGCGACATGGTTCCGTAGTAAGTTGTGGCGCGCGTTTTCGACGTACTATTTATATACTTCTCTTCTTCTCGAATTAGCCTGTGGAATGCATCATAGGTGCGCGTGGTGCTTATGGGGGTTTGGCTTCCACTTATATGGTTTGTCGTGGACGAATATGTAAAAGCCGGGTTGTCCTTCGCATGCGGGTAAAGATTATCCATCGCGGGATCATACGGCGTGCCCGAGGGCACTGTCTGACCGCTGCCGCCCAGGAAATTACGGGAGGTAAAGGTGTATTCGAACTTTTCGAGCGGCCCGCCGCCATGGGGCGTGCGCGTGAAGCTGGTCACGTAGGGCAGCGGGCTGGAAGGGCCTCCAGGGGGATAATTGTGACCGGCGGCCGTGTAGGTTGCCTTTTCGACCATCCCAAGTGGGTAGGTAACCTGGTCGATAACTGGGCCCTGAGGCAGGCTTCTGTCATAATCAAATGCCCACGTGCAATATTGTGCATTGCCGTTTCCGTCATCTCCTGTTGCCGAGAGTGATACCAACTGGTTTGACTGGAGGATCCCCGTATATACCACTTTGTTAGCTTCTGAATCCGGCCACAACTCGAGGGTAAAGCTGCTTGTGCTATAGGTCACTGACAGCACGCGCGCACCGCTGTCATCCCTGATGGAGGTTATCCGGGGAACGCTCCCACTGGAGTCCCAGCTGAGCGAGAAGGCAGCGCCGGTTGGTGAGTAAATTTTGACAGGAACCTTCAACAAATGTGGGTCATTCGGTCCCGTGAGGATCTCGATGGTTCCATCGCCGTGATCGACCCTGTACTGGCTGGAGGTTGACGTCAGTTTCAGCGACGTAAGCTTGGCTTGGTTAAGCGTATACCTCCCCTGGTTGTTCTGGGTCGTATAGTTTTCTCCGTTCATGCAGGTGAGGGTGCCTGAGCTGCTGGAGGTGTCGAAGGAGCTGAAATTGAAGGCCCAGCCGTTTCCCAACCCAAAATTGCTCCCTTGAAACGGGGCATAACCAATGACCAGCGGAAGCTTGGGGCCTCTGAATATGTTTTCGGAATTGTGTCCAAGCTTGACCGTGCATGTGTACATACCGGTGCGCGGATCGACATTGCTGGAAACGCTGTTCACAAAATTATCGGAATGAGAAAAATAATTAGCAGCCATCGGCGAGATCCTTGGGAAAAATCGGTGAAGGAGCCTCCATAATGGCATTTTATGTTTGCAATTGTATCCAATATTGAAGGCATATGCTTTATTCTAGATCAAATGATTTTGTTTTTCTGCTGTGTTTTAGATCTTGAGTGATAATCTCATGGGGTTGATTTCCCTATGGAGCGTGCCATGCCAGTAAACCCGAATTATAGCGGCAAAATGACGTTTGAACCTGCTGCAAACGCCAAGATCTATCGCAATCAGATTGTACGCTGTGTTGTAACATATGCGGCGTCTCCAGAGGACGATAATCTTCCTTCCAATATAGCAGTCAAGATTAATTTCCTGGGGGGAGTCTGGCCCGACAACGACACCCTGGCGATGAAAGATAACGCCTGGACGCTGTCGTTGACCAGTGTCGGAGATCAGACGCCGCCCGTGTATGAGGGCGAATTCTACGCGTTCGCTCCGGCCTCCGAGCGCGGCGGGTCGAATGTGGGTTATGAAATTATTCTGTCTGGTTACTCTGGGGAAAGCCAGTCTCTCTGGGCCCTTCAGAAAACAGTCGCCACTGTCAATTGCTCGCTGGACCGGGCTGCCGTTCCGGTCAATCCTTTCGATGGGCTGAATGCTGACGAGCCGGGTCACAAGGTGGTAATGAAGGCCGCCGTCACGGATGGGTCAGGTGTTCCGGTGCCTGAGTATGCCGTGTACTGGTCGGGGGGCAATGACCAGAATGTCTTCAATAACGTAAATGCGTTCGCCGATACGGACAGGCTGCATAAGGCGCCTGTCGTGAGTTCAGAGATCGCGCCTGGCAGCCCTATCATTCATGGCAAGACGGACGAAGCCGGCGTAGCAAGGTTGACGCTTGTAACGAAGACAATCGCGACCCGTGTTGCCCTGAGTTGTTGGGGGCAGGTAAAAGGGTCTCTGAATATGGAGGCAGTCGCTGTCTACGATCCCGACGTGATTGACTATAATTATTCTGCGCCGAGCGTGAATCTTCCCACCGACGGCGGACGGTTGAATCTTGATGGAGTCACGTCGAACACCGTCCCCATTACTATTAGCACGAATCCGTTCGAGCGAGGTCAGCATTATGACCTTTTTATTTTTATGAATGGCCGCAGCGTCCAGTATCAGGAATTATATTTTCCAACGGGAGAGCCTCTGCCTCTTGAGGTCGCGGTGTTCCTGGCCAAGCCCCTGTTCAATTCGGATTCGGATGCAAAAGGCGGACGTGAACCTGACAACGAAATTTTCTATGTCGTCAGCTCCCAGCAGGGCGGGTGCCGGACGTCGGTGTCCACCGGAAAATTCCATTGTATCGGCGAGAGAGGCGAGTACGCGCCCGACCCGACCATCTCGCCGCGTGATCTGCCGCCCCCTCTTGTCGAGAACGCATCGCAGGTCGTCAACGTCAATACAATACAGAACGGCTTACGGCTGAAAGTTCCGGTTAAGGCGGCCAAAGGATGGACGCCAAAAGTTGGTGATTTACTTTCATCAACCATATATCTTCAGGGTTGGAGCCTGTGGACTAACGAACATATAGGTAATGCCTTCCAAAGTAGCACGCGGATTGCTGAAGCGGATATTACCGCGGGCGAGATTACGGTCATCTACCCCAGCGCCAACCTGCGCGGCTATGTGCCCGACCAGAACGGACCGGATCAAGCCAAGTTCTATGCAGAATATTATATTGTACGCGCAAATGAGGCGGATGAGCCGGAAAATGAAATATATTCCGAGTATGTGATGTTGAATCTCGATACGGGTGCGTAAATTTGCGCAAGGTTAGATTTTTTATTTTGTCGCTAGCATGCATATAAATTTTAAAACTATTGCTATTTATGTAACTCCGGCTTCCGTGTGCAAATGCATTGATTTGCCGGAAGCCGTCCTTGGGGGTGGGCAATGGCGATAACGAGCCTCATTGCGACCGGCGGCGCGCCGGTTTCAGGGCCCGAAACCAGCCGGTTGGTCGGGTTCAACACAGTCTGGATCAGCGGCGGTAGCCGCGAGGTCATCAGCCTCGCCGTTGAGGCTGATGAAGCCCATTTCGACAGCACGACAGGCGCGAAATCGAAAAACCTGACCCTGGATGAGGATGGCCAGGGCCATGCCAGGGTCTGTTTCGTGGCGTCGGTTAACAGCCCTGCCACGACGGTGCTCACCGCGGCGGACGATTCGCCGAACGCGTGGAAGAAGGTGCTGTCGTTCGCTCCGCTCCAGGCTGGGCCGGGTAAGTTCCTCTGGTATGGCGCTGCGGTTGGCGCAAGTGCCGGTGGCGGTCAGTATGACAGCATTTTTGTCGATATTGACCAGAATCCGGATCCGGTTCCCATGTCCATGGTTGCGGCGCGCGCCGCCGGTTTCGGTCAGGTGCTTGATGGAGATTCCAGTAACGACGGCAAGGTCTTGCTGCTGAAGGATGGCTGCGCGGAGGTCCGTATTGTTGACGGGTTTCCGGAGGCGGTCATGGTGCGTCTGTCCCTGCCGGAATCTCCCGATGGCGAAATTCTGTTCGTGACCTGCTCCTTTATCGCAGATGCAGGGTTGGCGGATGTCTTCGCGCCGCTCCCGCCTATGCAGGACGCTGCCGGGGGAGTGGTAAGATGGTGAAAATTCGTCGCTCCGGTAGCTGGGCCTGGTATGCTGGCTATGAGGGGCTCCCCATCCCCACGCTGCCCCAGGCGCAGAATGGCGTCCTGGATGTGGGGAGTGCCGGCGGGGCGGTTCAGGTGTGCGTGCCCCATTACACGGACTATCGCAGCAACGACAGTTTCATTGTTCTGCTGGATGACGCGCCGGCCCCAACCGTGCCGCCGGCCCACGTTGGCTTTAGGGAGAACATCACCCTCACGGTTCCAGCCTGGGCCTTCAGTAATGGCCGCCTGGCCCTGCGCTACGGCGTGACCGACGCCGGCGGAAACGGGGCGCTCTCCCCGTCAGCTGATATCGATGTGTCCGGGGCGACCGACGATTGGCTGGATCCGCCGTCGTTTCCCGATTTCGTCGCGGGCGTGGCGACCTGTCAGGAGATTGCCCGGGCTGGTGGCGTCGTGGTGCGGGCTCCGTGCGCTACCCTGGAGACAGGGGACAGCATCACCATCATGTGGGAGGGCTATAATAGCGTCTGGACACCCGTTCCTGAGGCAGCGCAGGTGCTGTTGTCCCGACAGTTGACGGCAGCCGATATTGCCGCCGGTTACATTGATGCGTTTGTCAAGATGACCCACGTGTTGCCAACGGGCGATGGCGGCCATTGCTTGGCCCGCTATCGCATCAATTACCTGGGGGGGAGGGATGAAACGGCGCGGGCAGCCATATCTGCGGCTATGGCGCAACCGTCAGATGGCGTTGGCGCCGTCGCGGGCGTGTCCCGCCCGGCCCAGTTGCTTCTGGACGCGGCGGAGCCCTTCATTCTCGCCAGCGCCACCTCCGACGCGCCGTTTCGCTCGCCTGACAGGCCTTACCTCGCGCCGGCCAACCGGGTCTGGGTTGCGACACAGCCCTTTCGCGCCATTACCCTGGCGGTCGACCAGGGCGTTGCCTTCGCTGCTAACGACAGCAGCGTGCTCAGCCTCTTCGCCGATGCTTCTGGCCTGGCGAGCGCTGATATCTATTACATGAATGACAAGGGGGAGGAGACGAGGCAGATCGCGTGCAACGTCACGGTGGCTGACGATGCAGCGGTGGTCCTCCCGGTCCGTGTCGTCAGCAGGTTCGCGGGAGCCTATCTGGTCGATCAGACGAAATATACGGCTTATGGCTGCCGGGCGACGGCGATCGCTGGTGTCAACGATTTTTGCCAGATTTACGTCGTGCTGCCGTTCACCGTGGTGACCGTCAACGTGAGGGCGAGCGGCTCCGCGCTCGTGCGCGGCTACCTTTCCAGCGTGAAAAGCCTGACCCACGACGATAATACCTGCACGATCAGTCTCACAGATGAGGTGGCGGAAACATCTATAATAACTCTTAGTGGTGAGAACTGTGATGCGGAAATCACGGTTCGCTTTGAGAGAACACCGTTCTCTGGTTAAGGCCGATTTGTATTTATATTAAAATTTCCCCGAAATGCATAATTGGAGCGCCGATAATGACGGGACTGAAAGACGATACGAATCCGGACGACGTCACCTGCAAAATCACATTGAACCCGATGCGAGCATTTGTAGGCACAGATATGCGCGCCTCTGGGACCATTTCGCAGAACGGCCACGCGCAGCCGAACGCCACGGGAACATTCACGCTTACTGCGGGCGCGGTTTTCGCCAAAACCCTTACAAATACCTGCAATGTAGAAGCTGACAGTACGGGTGTTGTGCCGCCGGAAAGATTCACATCCAGCACCGCTTGCGATGGCATGCTGACCTTCTCGAGTATCAATCCGCCTGGCGGCACGGACATGAAGCCATACAGTTTCATCCAGCAGGACGGCAAGGACGTGATGACGTTGACGGTGGAGCCGGAGGAGGCGCCCGCGGGGGGACTTATCCCCATTGCCGCCACGGCGACCATCACGGATAATGGCCTGACGTTCACCGACGCTTCCGTCGTATTTGAACTGGAAGGTTTGGATGCGGCATACTTCGCGGATGGCGACCCCGGCGCGAGAACCAAGGTGGTAAAGGTGAACGGTGACGGGCAAGCCATTGCCTACATTGTCGATAAGAAGGTGGAGAGCGGCAGGGTGACCGCCACGGGCACGCCCCCGCATCAGGCTGCAACCAGCAGTAAAGATATCGCATTCACCGCACCGCCGGACCTAGTCCTGGATCTGTCGCCAAGGACAGTGACATTCGAAGCCGCAGACACCGGTCAAACAATCACCGTCAAGGTGACCGACGGACAAGGAAACGGCGTCAAGGCCAGTGTGGATCTGACAATCCACAGCAAGCTCGCCTATTTTGTTGGATACAACAGCAACAGCGCAACGGTGACAACCAACACCGATGGCCTCGCCACGATAACCATCAATTCGTTCACCTGGTGCAGCGGCTCAGTGAGTGGCGATGCGACTGTGGGCAGCAGCAGTGCGACCGATCACATTGCTTTCGAAAGCAGGGTTCCAGCGGGCCTAAAGATTGGTATCGATAGTACCCAATATGCGACGCCATCGGACCCCGCACGCTTCGACGGTCTTGATGTCACCTGGGTGAATGCCTCCGGCGGTCCAGCCACCCTCAGCGGATCTGTGAAGATCGCGGCCAGATATGAACTGAATGCAAAACCTTGGGCTGGTTATGGAGATATAGTTTTTTCCATTGATGGAAATCAATGTAAGGCTAAAATGTCGTTGAATTATTCTGGGACAGAGGCATATAACGACTCGAAGCTTACCGTCAAATACAATGATCCTCAGAGCAATTTTATCCCCCAAAATTATGCGCCGGCTACGGTTTATATGCAGGACGGTCACATCGAAGACGTCACCCTGACGATGACGCCAGGCCCCGGTGGTGGCGACGGCGACTCAGAGGCGACAATTAATTTCGGGTCGGCGTGGGCGTCAGGAAATGTGCAGGCATTAAACTTCATCGGTAGTTCAACTAACGTCGGTAGTATTTATAGAAATGGATTGCATCAAGCTGCTGTAGAAATCGTAATTGCATTGACGGATATTTTCGGTAAAGACCTGACAGCCGACAATCAGCCGGCGCTCAATGACGTCAAGGCGGCAATCAAGCTGGTGGATTATCCAACTGGCTTGGCCTATTCTATGGGGGGCGGCAGTAAAACAGGTCCGTTTTCATTCGTTGTCGTTGACACGAAGCCTAACGTCTTCGAGAAGCAGATCCTCGGACAGGCGGGTGCGGATCTTGCCCTTCCTGTGGACCCTCCCACCAGGCGCGATGACCCGGAGTCTACAGTTGTCGATGGTATAGCCACGCTCTATTACTATCTGACGTTCGCAGATGATGGCGCGATCACGTCATCTGGTACGGAAGTAGGCCTGATAATGGATGCTGGCTATACTTACAACGGCGCGGCGAAATACAATTATACGAGCTCCACTGCTCGGCCCGAATTTCCTCTCGTGATCAATTCGATTCCCAAGAAACTGTACACGAATCCGGCCATCGATCTGGTCCAGACCGTCACGTCGCAGCAGGATGCTTCCACC
>Ga0180216_1000841_pt1 | contig 29383 bp, 29 predicted proteins | sample eDN3rd37CBELigMG_FD_128879 | JGI IMG/M metagenome (GOLD analysis project Ga0180216, IMG submission 128879) | Enriched Miracle-Growth compost microbial communities from Emeryville, California, USA - eDNA 3rd pass 37_C BE-Lig MG (version 2)... ... | reverse complement strand
GAGTCACTGTGAGAGGTAACTCGTTGATCACTACGCGATGGCCCACCCGCAGAGCGGGAACGACACGCCGCGGACCTGGACCGATGCCCTCAGCCGATTCCCACCACTCCCCGGGACTTACCCGAGCTCAACGGCCGGCCACGCAAAACGCTCGGCTGGGATACCCCAGCCGAGCGTCTGCGTGATCTAATCACCACCAACTAACAGCGGTGTTGCGTCGACCCCTTGAAACCGCCACGCGGTCGGGGCCCTTCGTCGTTCGCGCGCCGAACCGGAATCGACGCGGCGTGTTGCGGTGGCGAGCCCCGGTTCACCGCGCGAACTGCCGCACCCGGCGGGTGAAAGTCGGGGTGATTTCCGGGATGTCCTGCAAGCCAGAGACGTTCGGCTGGTGTACATCGGCCGACCTGCGGCTACCGTGTGCAGCGCATCCCGAGGAGTGACCATGAACGATGGCAGCGGCCCCCGCGTCGCGACGACACGTGTCGGCTGCGATATCGTCACCGTCCGCGACATCGCGTCGAGCATCGATCGCTTCGGCGACCGCTACCTGCAGCGCGTGTTCACCCCGCACGAGCTGGAGATATGCACCGGACCGGGTCGCGCCCAACGCCTCGCGGCGCGCTTCGCCGCGAAGGAAGCCGTCATGAAGGTCCTGCGTCCGCGCGAGCACGCGGTTCCCTGGCGGGCCATCGAGATCCGCCGCGCGGACTGGGGCGGATGCACTGTCGTACTGGCCGGTAACGCGGCCGCCCTGGCGCGAGATGAACAGGTGACCGACATACAGGTCTCGATCTCCCACGAGCCCGAATACGCCATCGCGACGGTCGTGGCGACCCGCGTCGACGAAGCAGAAACTGGAGAACACCCATGACGGAGCAGGTGATCCGCAAGGTCCTCGGTGAGCACGCGAAGCTGTCGGTCGACAGCACTGCGCTCGATCCCGCCGCCGACCTCTACGAGCTCGGCCTGACATCGCACGCCAGCGTGAACGTGATGCTCGCCCTCGAGGACGCCTTCGACGTGGAATTCCCCGACGAACTGCTGCGCAAGAGCACCTTCGCGAGCGTCGGCGCCATCAGGTCGGCGTTGACGGAACTGGGCGTCGCGTGACATCCACGTCCGTGCCCCTGGCTGTCGCGGAGAACACCGGGCTGTCACTGCTCGCCCGTGCCGAACTCGTCGGACGCGAGAGCGCCGGCCCCGCGGCCGCCGACGTGGATCGTGAGGGTCGGTTCCCACACGAGGCCGTCGACGCGCTGCGCGCCCACAAACTGCTGAACTGTGCCGTCCCCGTCGACCAGGGTGGGGAGGGCGCGTCCCTCGGTGAGCTGTGCGCCGTCGCCCGCATCCTCGGCCGGTACTGCGCCTCCACCGCGATGATCTTCGCGATGCACCAGACGCAGATCCTGTCGCTGGTGCACCACCCCACCCCGGGTGTGGCCGCCTTCGTCGCCGAAGCGGTGGCGAACGACTACCTGATCGCTTCGGCGACCACCGAACTCGGCACCGGCGGCGACGTGCGCAGCAGTGTCTGCGCCGTCGCCCGCGACGGCGACACCGTCACGCTGACGAAGAACGCACCGGTCATCTCGTACGGCGAGTACGCCGACGCGATCCTGGTGACCGCGCGTCGCACCGCCGACAGCCCGCCCAGCGACCAGGTGCTCGTCGTGTGCCGACGCGACGACGTGACCCTCGAGCCCACCGGGAACTGGGACACCCTCGGGCTGCGCGGCACCTGCAGTCCCGGATTCGTCCTCACCGCCACGACGTCCGCCGATCTCGTGGTCGGTACGGCCTACGCCGAGATCTCGTCGCGCACCATGCTTCCCGTCTCGCACAGTGTGTGGTCGGCGGTGTGGCTCGGAATCGCCGATGCGGCGATGGAGAAGGCCCGCTCGTTCGTTCGTTCGGCGGCCCGCCGCAGCCCGGGGGTCACCCCGCCCGGTGCGCTGCGACTCGCCGAAGCGGCCGCCGTGCACCAGCAGTTCTCCGATCTCGTCGCCGCGTCCGCCGCCCGGTTCGATGCCGCCGCGTCGGCGCAGGAGGAATCGATGTCGGGCATGGGTTTCTCGCTCGCCATGAACAACCTCAAGGTCACCGCGTCCACGCTCGTCGTGGATCTGGTGAACCGCGCGATGCTCATCTGCGGGATCGCCGGATACCGCGAGGATTCGCAGTACTCGCTCGGCCGCCACCTGCGCGACGCGCACGGTGCCGCCGTGATGGTCAACAACGACCGCATCATGAACAACTCGGCCCAGTTGTCGATCGCCTACCGGGGGACGCTGTGACAAGTACAGCCATTACCAGCACCGCAACCGACGAGCTGTCCGAGCTCGAGCGCGCCCGCCTCGACTTCCAGCAGCAGTTGCTCGAGGCCGAACTGCTCGTGGAGACCGGTGTTCCCGGCCTCTACGGACGGTCGGGTGTCTTCGAGGACATCGTCGACGGCATCGACCGCGTGGTGGTCGCGGCAGGTCCGGGCCGGGCCGCGACGCGCCTGCGCTTCCCGCCGGTCTTCCCGCGGACGAGTTTCGAGCGCACCGACTACATCGCCTCCTTCCCACACCTGACCGGAGCGGTGAACACCTTTGCGGGCAGCAACGCCGAGCACGCCGAACTGCTCGCCGCGCGGTCGAAGGGCGAGGCGTGGGATCCGTGGCTCGAACCCGCCGACACCGTGCTCGTCTCCGCCGCATGCCATCCCGCCTACTCGCGGTACACCGGTACGCTGCGCGAGGGCGGTGAACTGCTCGACGTCCTCGGTTACTGCTTCCGGCACGAGCCGGCCGTCGACCCCGCTCGCATGCAGGCCTTCCGGATGCACGAGTTCGTGCGCATCGGTACCGAGAACGACGCTGCGCAGCATCGTGATTCCTGGGTGGAGCGAGGACTCGAGGTGCTCGACTCGTTGGGTCTCGACGCGACCGCTGTGCCTGCCAACGACCCGTTCTTCGGGCGGGCCGGGCGCATGCTGGCCGTCAACCAGCGCACCGAGAACCTCAAGACCGAGCTGACGGTCCGGCTCTACGGCGACCTCGACGACGGCACCGCCGTGGTCTCGTGCAACTGCCACCGTGAGCACTTCGGCGAGACCTTCGAGATCCACACTGCCGACGGCGAAGTCGCGCACAGCGCGTGCGTAGGATTCGGAATGGAGCGGATCGCCCTGGCGCTGTTGCGGACCCACGGACTCGACGTCGACCGCTGGCCCGCTCCGGTACGCGACAGGCTGTTCCCGTGAGCGATCGGCTCATCGACGTCCGCGTCGACGGGTACTCGCCGCACTTCGTGCACGCTGCCGACCGGATCTGGACCGAGACCAACTGCTACGTCGACCTGTGGGTCGAGGTGCTGCATTCGCTCGGCCACGATCCGGTCCCCGCTGCCGCGTGCGCGTTCTCGGCCCGGTTCGACGGCGCCCAATGGACCTTCCTCAAGTTCCGCCCCGAGGATCTGTTGGCGCTGTACGGGATCGACGTCGCGGAGATGAACGTCTGGCGCCGCCCCGTGGATCACCTCGAGGACAACGCCGCCGCCGGACTGCTGTCGACGATCGAAGTGGACGCCTTCTGGTTGCCCGACACCGAGGGCACCGGATACCGGGAGAGTCGTTCGAAGACGACGATCGTGCCCAATCTCATCGACCGCGACACCGGGACGCTCGAGTACTTCCACAACAGCGGCTATCACGTTCTCACCGGTGAGGACTTCCGCGGAGTCTTCGGCCTCGACGAGCCGGTGCCCACCTGGCCTCCCTATCTCGAACAGGTGCGCCTCGACGCGGCACAACCGCAGTGCGACGCCTTCGACACCGTGGTGCTCCGGCACCTGCGCATGCGCGCCGGCTCGAATCCGGTGCGCGAGCTCGGCAAGCGGGTGCTCGCCGACATCGACCCGATCCGCACCGGAGGGATGGACGTCTTCCATCCGTGGACGTTCGGGGTGCTCCGTCAGTGCGGTGCCACCGCCGAACTCGCCGCGGACGTCAGCGTCTACATGGACGGTCGCGGATATCCCGGTGCGGCTGCCGCAGCCGACGGATTCCGCGCGGTCGCCGAGGGCGCGAAGAGCGTGCAGTTCCGGATGGCGCGTGCGGCACGCGGCCGCAGCGTCGACCCCGGCGACCAGCTGACGGCGATGGCCGATGCCTGGGAGGACGCCATGGCGACCGTCGTCCGCGCCGCCGGGGTGCGGTGACGGGATCCGACACACATGGATCTCCTGCACGATGCGCGATGGCGTTGTCTCCGTGTCGCTCCCGGGACGGTCGAGCACCCCGGTGACCTTCCGGCGGACGGTCCCTGGCTGCCGGTCCGTATACCCGGGACGGCGGCAGGCGCGATCCGGGAATCCGAGGGAGCCGCGGCGGCCAGGGTGTCGTCTCCCGACAGCGACGACTGGTGGTTCGTCACCGACGTCGAGGTGTCCGGCGACGGACCGTGGCGTCTGACCTTCGACGGGCTCACGACACTCGCGGACGTGTGGGTCGACGGCACACTCGTCGCGACGTCGGAATCGATGTTCGTGCCGCTGACCGTCGCCCTCGACGACCTGCCGTCGACGACGCGGATCGCGGTCCGGTGCGCCTCGCTCGACGCTGCTCTCCGCAAGCGTCGGCCACGCGGACGGTGGCGTTCGTCGCTCGTGTCGGCTCAGGGATTGCGGTGGTTCCGCACCACCATGCTCGGGCGAGCCCCGGTGTACGCGGGGGCTCCGGCGCCGGTCGGTCCGTGGCGTCCCGCGCGTCTCGTCGACTCCGGTGAACCCGTTGTGCTGGAACGTGGGATACGGACAGCTCTGCGCGGATCCGACGGGATCGTCGACGTCGATCTCGTGCTGGCCGGCATCGCCGTCCCCGAGGTGACTGTGGAGATCGGAGGGGCGACGACGCACGTCCGACCCGAATACGGGCCCGACGGGACAGCACGCGTGCACATGCAGGTGACGCTCCCCGAGGTGGAACGGTGGTGGCCGCACACCTACGGCGCCCCCCACCTGTACGCCGCACATCTGATTCTGGGCGGGCAACGGATCACACTGGGGAACATCGGATTCCGGTCGGTCGAGCGCTCATCGGGCGACGGGTTCGGCTTACGGATCAACGACGTCGACGTCTTCTGCCGCGGCCTGGTGTGGACACCGACCGATCCGATCTCGCTGAACGACCCGGTCGCAACCCGGCGCATCCTCGAACGCTGCGTGTCGGCGGGCGTGGACACGATCCGCATCCCCGGCACGATGGTCTACGAGGACGACGAGTTCTACTCGGCGTGTGCGGAACTGGGCATCATGGTGTGGCAGGACGTCATGCTCGCCACCACCGACCCGCCCGACGACCCGCACTTCCGCTCGCTGCTCGAGGACGAGGTCCGTGCGCTGGCGCGCCGATGGGCCGGGAACCCGGCACCCGTGGTGATGTGTGGGGGCAGCGAGACCGAGCAGCAACCGGCCATGCTCGGACTGGCGGAGGCATCCATCCCGGCGATCGACGACTGGTTGCCCGCGATCGTCGCCCGCGAGCTACCGGGCACGGTGTGGGTGTCGTCGTCACCATCCTCGCCCCCGCGCAGCGACGTACTGCCGATCGCGGTGGGTTCGGGCGTGGCGCACTACTTCGGTGTCGGGGGTTACCGCCGTCCCCTCAGCGATGTGCGTGCCGCCGGCGTGCGCTTCGCCGCCGAATGCCTCGCGTTCTCGATTCCACCTTCCGACACGGCGATCGAGGCCGAGTTCGGCAGCGTGAATGTCGCGGGTCACCATCCACGATGGAAGGCGGCTGTGCCGCGCGACAACGGGGCGTCGTGGGACTTCGAGGACGTGCGAGACCACTATGTGCGCACGATCTTCGGGGTCGACCCCGCCGAGGTGCGGTGGGTGGACCCCACGCGATATCTCGCGCTCGGACGGGCAGCGATCTGCGAAGCGTTCACCGAGGTGCTGCAGTACTGGCGACGATCCGGATCAGGATGTCGCGGTGCCCTGATCCTGTCCGCCCGCGACCTGCAGCCGGGTGCCGGGTGGGGCGTGCTCGACGCCGACGGGAACCCGAAGGCGCCGTGGTGGGTCCTGGCACGGGTGTTCGCCCGCGTCACCGTGCTCCTCACCGACGACGGGCTCGACGGCCTGCGCGTGGACGCGATCAACGACACCGCCGAGATCCTCGACGTCACGCTGCAGTTGCAGGCCCATACGCCCTCCGGTGCGGTACCGGTGGACGTGTCGGTGCCGCTGCGTCTCGAACCGCACGAGACCCGGGTGTTCTCGTGGGCCGCGGTGACGGGCGGTTTCACCGATGTCAATTTTGCGTATCGATTCGGGCCGCGCGCTTTCGACACGGCGACCGCCCGACTGGTCGACCACACCGGTGCAGTGTTGGCGGAGTCGGTGCATCTCGTGGGTGGTCCGGCACGGCCCGTCGAGCACGGGATCGGTCTCGCGGCGACCGCTCGACCCGTCCCGGACGGGTGGAGTGTGGAGGTGCGGACCGAGGGTGCGGCACAGTACGTGCATCTCGACATCACCGGCGGTGACCTGCAGGATTCCTGGTTCCACCTGCCGCCCGGAGGTTCTCGCACGATCGCCGTGCGGGCCTGCGCTCCGGCCGCGACCTTGAGCGGCCGGGTGGGGGCATCGAACTCGGCCACGAGTGTGCCGATCCGGGCGCTTCCGACCTCCGAGGGCAACGAGGTCGACGGGTAACCTTCCGGGGCTGTAGGCGGGGGCGGTGTGCGGCGCGCCGAAATCGACAGGTGCATATCGGGCATCGACGGGGTATATGTATCTCCCAAGGGGTCGCTCACCCGATTTGCACCTTCTGCACGGTGCCGGTGGCCACCTCTCCCCGCCTTCCGAGAGGAGATCGACATGGCGATCCGCTCCACGTCACAGATGGGTGCTTCGCGCACCGCTTCGTCCACTCGCCGTCCTGCCCGGGTCGAGCAGGACGGACCGTCCTTCACCGAGGTCATCCACTCGCAGCTGTTCTCGAACTACCAGGTGCCTCGCGGCGAGGTGCAGCGCAGCGCCTGATCGGGACCACCTCAGGCGCGGCATCGTGCCTGCCGGGGTGCCCCCGCGCGGCGTTTAGGACACCAGCGCGTGCGGCACACTGTCGGCATGAGTGAAGCCACGACGAGTCAGAGCACCCGCATCGTTCTCGCATCGCGCCCGGAGGGGGCGCCCACCGCCGACAACTTCCGTTTCGAGACGGTGGATCTGCCCGAGGTCGGCGACGGCCAGATCCTCCTGCGCGTCGTCTATCTGTCCCTCGACCCGTACATGCGCGGTCGGATGAGCACAGCGAAGTCGTATGCCGCGCACGTCGAACTCGGGGACGTGATGGTCGCCGGAACGGTGGGCCAGGTCGTCGAATCGCGGTACGACGGCCTCGAGCCGGGCGACTACGTGCTGGCCGGAGCCGGCTGGCAGTCGCACGCCGTCCTCGACGGCTCCACCGTTCGCAAGCTCGATCCGCAGGCCGCACCGATCTCCACCGCTGTGGGAGTCCTCGGAATGCCCGGCTTCACAGCTTATTCCGGACTCCTGAAGATCGGGCAGCCGAAGAAGGGTGAGACCGTCGTCGTCGCTGCCGCCACCGGGCCCGTGGGATCGGCGGTCGGGCAGATCGCGAAGCTGAAGGGCGCCCGCGCGGTCGGTATCGCCGGCGGCCCGGAGAAGTGCCGCGCACTGATCGAGGAGTTCGGTTTCGACGCGGCGATCGACCACCGCGACCCGAACTTCGCCGACAAGCTGGCCGAGGCGGTTCCCGACGGCATCGACGTGTACTTCGAGAACGTCGGCGGCCCCGTCCAGGAAGCGGTGTGGCCGCTGCTCAACACCTATGCGCGAATCCCGGTGTGCGGTCTGGTCGCGCAGTACAACGGTGCGGACCTCAACCGCAAGGACCGCCTTCCGGGACTGTTCAACTCGATCCTCACCAAGAGCCTCACGATCCGCGGCTTCATCCAGAGCGAGTTCGTGAAGGAGATGTACGGCGACTTCCTGCGTGAGGCCTCGGCATGGGTCCGTGACGGAAAGCTCAGGTATCGCGAGGACATCGTCGACGGACTCGAGAACGCCCCGGAGGCGTTCATCGGCATGCTCGAAGGAAAGAACTTCGGGAAGATGCTCGTGCGGGTCGCGCCGGAGTAACGGGCACCAGGTCCGCCCTCCGGCGCCGGCCGCGTCAGCGTCGGGGGGTTCCGGTGGACCACAGGGCCCACAGGATGAGCACGGGCTGGAAGAACAAGCGGATCAGGCGCTTACGGTCGGTGTCGAGACCGAAGGCGCTGCGCTTGCCGAGATACTGGGCGATGTTGCCCGGGAAGACGGCCGCGAAGAACAGTGCGGCCAGGCGGCCGACACGGACGCGGTCGCGGTTCGCCACGGCGAGTCCGGCGCCGAGCATGATCTCGACACCGCCGGACGCCATGACCACGCCGTCCTTGTCCATCGGCACCCAGTCGGGCACCTGGGCCTGGAAGTCCTTGCGGGCCCAGAAGAGATGGCTCAGTCCGGCGAAGACGAGTGAGGCGGCCAGCAGATAACGCGCGAGGGTCCGGGCTCGTGTCGTGGGCGGAGCAGGGGCTTCGGTCGGGGGAGTTATCTGAACTTCGCTCATGATCACGAGCGTACGGACTGTACGGTGCTCGCGACGGGGATCGCGTCGCGAGCACCGTAGGTCACATCAGGGCGACCATTCGAAGGCCGTCAGGCGATGCGCTCGAATACCGCGGCGAGCCCCTGGCCGCCGCCGATGCACATCGTCTCGAGTCCGTAGCGACCCTCACGACGATCGAGTTCGCGCAGCAGGGTGGCGAGGATGCGTCCGCCGGTCGCGCCCACCGGATGTCCGAGGGAGATGCCGGAGCCGTTGGGATTGAGGCGCGAGTCGTCGGCCTCGATGCCCCACGAGCGGGTGACGGCCAGGGCCTGTGCGGCGAACGCCTCGTTGAGTTCGATGACGTCCATGTCGGCGAGCGTCAGTCCGAGGCGGCCGAGCGCCTTCTCGCTGGCGGGCACCGGGCCGATGCCCATGGTGCGCGGCGGCACACCGGCCACCGCCCAGCTTGCGAGGCGGGCCAGCGGACGCAGACCCAGCGCGGCGGCCTTCTCTGCGGTGGTGACGATCGCGAGGGCGGCACCGTCGTTCTGGCCGCTGGCGTTGCCGGCGGTGACGGTGGACTCGGGATCGATCTTGCCGCGGATCGGGCGCAGCTTGGCGAGGGTCTCCATCGAGGTGTCGGCGCGGGGGTGCTCGTCGGTGTCGACGACGAGCGGATCGCCCTTGCGCTGCGGCACGCTCACGGGCACGATCTCCTGCGCGAACACCCCGTTCTTCTGTGCGGCGACGGCCCGCTGGTGCGACTGCACGGCCAGGGCGTCCTGGTCCTCACGGCTGATGGAGAACTCGGCGCGCAGGTTCTCGGCGGTCTCGATCATGCCGCCGGGCACGAGGAAGTCGCGTCCGCCGGCGGTGACGCGGGCACGGGCCAGGCGATCGGACAGAGCGACGGCTTCGCCCTTGACGCCCCAGCGCATGCCGGTGGCGTAGAACTCGGCCTGGCTCATCGATTCGGCGCCGCCGGCGAGGATCAGGTCGCTCGCGCCGGTCTGCACCTGCATGACGGCCTGCACGATCGCCTGCAGACCCGAGCCGCAGCGACGGTCGACCTGCAGGCCCGGAACGTCCACGCCGAGACCGGCGTTGAGGGCGGCGACGCGGCCGAGGGCAGGAGCCTCACCGTTGGGGGAGGCCTGGCCGAGGAAGACGTCGTCGATGTCGGAACCGGTGATACCGGTGCGGGCGACGAGTTCGCGGATGACGGTGGCCGCGAGATCCTCGGGGGCGATGTCCTTCAGGACGCCGCCGAACCTGCCCACCGGGGTGCGCAGGGGTTCGCAGATCACTACGTCGGTCATGATGTACCTCGATCGGGATTGTTCACTGGTGGGTCTGGGTGCGGGCGAGATCCGTGGAGATCGCTCCGGCGGTGGCGAGCAACGCCGGGACGAGCTCGTCGTGCACGGTCTCCATCCGATAGCGGGCCGCGTGGGTCGACAGGTTCACCGACGCCACAACGGTTCCCGACGCATCGCGGATGGGCGCGGCGAGCGAGCGCAGGCCCTCCTCGAGTTCCTGGTCGACGATGCAGTATCCGTTGCGTCGCACCGTGGCGATCTCGGCGCGCAGTTCCTCGGCGGTGGTGACGGTGTTGCCGGTGATGGGAGCGAACTCGGCGCGCGCGAGGTAGGCGTCGAGTTCGTCGTCGTTCAATCCGGCGAGCAGTACCCGTCCCATGGAGGTCGCGTAGGCGGGGAAGCGGGTGCCGAGGGTGATGGTGACGGTCATGATGCGGCTGACCGGAACTCGCGCGACGTAGACGACGTCGGTGCCGTCGAGCACCGACACCGAGGTCGATTCCTTGACCTTCTCGGCGAGCGCCTCGAGATGGGGTCGCGCGACCTCCGGCAGTGTCAGCGCCGACAGGTAGCTGTAGCCGAGTTCGAGCACCCGTGGGGTGAGCCAGAACTGGGATCCGTCGGTGCGGACGTAGCCGAGTTCGATGAGCGTCAACAGGAATCGGCGGGCGGTGGCGCGGGTGAGGCCGGTCGCGCGGGCGACGTCGGAGAGCGACTGCCGCTGGGCGTGCGCACCGAAGGCTTTGATGACCGACAGGCCACGCGCCAGCGACTGCACGTAATCGGGTGACGCTCCGGGGTTCTCGCGAGTGACCTCGGGGGCGGTGACGTCGGACGTGCTCACGATCCCGCACCTCCCTCGGTGTCGGCGAGTGCCTGCTTGCCGAGCGCGAACGCCCGGTTGCTGTTGGGGACACCCGCGTAGACCGCGGTGTGCAGGAAGACCTCGACGAGGTCGTCGGGATCGATCCCGGCGCGCAGGGCGGCGCGGATGTGCATGTCGAGTTCGTGCTCGTTGCCGACCGCGGTGAGGATCGCGAGGGTCAGCAGCCGGCGGGTGCGGTGGTCCAGACCCGGGCGTGCCCAGATGTCGCCCCACGCGGTGCGGGTGATGAAATCCTGGAAGGGCCGGGTGAATTCGGTGGCCGACTCGATGGACCGGTCGACATGTGCGTCGCCGAGGACGGAACGGCGCACCCGTAGGCCCTCTTCGAACGCCGCGGTGCGGTGTGCGGCGGACGGCGTGGCGCGCGACGAGATGTGTTCGCGGATCAGCTTCGTGACCCGTCCCGCCTGCTCCACGTTGGCGAGGTGTGCGCCGGGGGAGAGGACGTGGAAGACCGAGTCGGCGATCCCGTCGGCGAGCTGTTGCATCGTCGACGGCGGCGTGGCCGGATCCTGCTCACCGGCGATCACCAGCGTGGGCGCGACGATCCGGGCCAGGTCGGGTCGGCCGTCCCAGGTCGCCAGTGCCTCGCAGCACGCGGCGTACCCCTCGTCGGTGGTGCCCTTCACCATCTCGACGTGGCGGGCGACGAGTTTCGGATCGTGTTCGGCCAGTTCGGGAGTGAACCACCGCGAGACGATCGAATCGGCGATCGAGGCCAGGCCGTCGTTGCGGACGGATGCCGCCCGGTCGTACCAGGGCTGGGCGGGCTGGAAGGCCGGCGAGGTGCACAGCAGCGTCAGCGTGTGCACGCGCTCGGGGTGGTGCGCCGCGAGCCATTGGCCGACGGCACCGCCGAGCGACAGGCCGACGTAGTGCACGGCGTCGAGTTCGAGCGAGTCGAGCAGTGCGACGACGTCGCCGGCGAGTTCCTCGATCGTGTAGGGCCCGGACGGTGCGGGCGATGCGCCGTGCCCGCGATGGTCGGCCGCGACGATGTTCCAGTCGGTCGCCAGGGCGTGGATCTGCGGTGTCCACATCGACAGGTCCGAACCGAGCGAACCGAGGAACAGGACGGTCGGCTTCGTGGGGCCGCCGTACTGTTCGTAGTTGAGCGTGACGGTCATCGGGCATCTCCTGTGGTTCGGTTCGTGCTGTCGTGACGGGCGAGAACGCGGTCGACGATGTCGGTGGCATGGCCGAGATAGCGCGTGGGATCGAGAAGTTCGCGCACGTCCTGCGGGTCGAGATGTGCGGTGATGGCGGGATCCTCGTCGAGCGACCTGCCGGCGACCGCCGCATCGGTGACGATCGAGCGTGCGTCGTCGGTGTGTTCGGCGAGTGCGGCCGTGACCTTCTCGGCCAGGATCGCTCCGCCGGTGAGGGCGAGATTGCGGTCGAGCGCGTCGGCATGGACGTGCAGGCCGTTCAGGCTCGTCGAGAGCTGGTGCGCGGCACCGCCGGTGAGGCGCAGGATGTCGGCGAGCGTCTCCCATTCGGCGTGCCAGGCGCCGGCGGCGCGCTGGAACTCGTGGTCGGTCGACGACAGGATTGTCGAGACGAGACCGGGAACGCGCCGGGCGGCGGCACGAGCGGTGATCGCCGCGACGGGATTGCGCTTGTGCGGCATGGCCGACGACCCGCCGGGCGCATCCTCGCTCACCTCACCGAACTCGGTACTCGCCATGAGTACGACGTCGGTGGCGGGCTTCGCGACCGCTCCCGCGGCGACACCGAGTGTGCTCGCGAGTGTCGTGATCGGGGTGCGGGCGGTGTGCCACGGGGCGACGGGACGCGCGAGTCCGAGCAGGTCGGCGACGGTGTCGGCGAATGCGAAGCCGTCGGGATGGACGGCGGCGAGCGTGCCGGCGGCTCCGCCGTACTGGGCGGGCAGGGCGCTCAGGATACGGTCGAGTTCGGTGGCGGCGTCGTCCAGGGACAGGAGCCAGCCGGCCGCGAGTGCGCCGAAGGTGGTGGGCAGCGCCTGCTGGCCGAGCGTGCGCGCGACCATCGGTGTCTCGCGATGGGTGGCGGCGAGACGCGCTGCGCCGTCGGCTGCGGAGCGCAGGTTCGCCAGGGCGATCCCTCCTGCGCGGCGGGCGAGCAGCATCAGCGCGGTGTCGAGCACGTCCTGGCTGGTCGCGCCGACGTGCACGGCGCGCGCGGGAGCGTCGGCGCGCTCGCGCAGCAGGGAGACCAGGGGGATGACGCCGTTGCCGCCCGCCGCGGACCGTCGACCGAGGTCGGCGGGATCGAGTTCCTCGGCGAGGGAAGTCGCGGCTGTCGCGACGGCGTCGGCGTGGGTGTTCTCGACGCGGCCGAGTGCGGCGGCTGCGCGGGTCAGCGCGACCTCCACGTCGAGCAGGGCACCGATCCACGCGCGATCCGACAGGGCGACGCCGAGTTCGTCCGCGCCGAAGACGGGATCGAACAGCGGGCCCCGATATCCGGCGTCGGGGGATGAGGGAGACACGGACCTCCGATCCGAAACGTTCGCTATGTGGACGGATGGACGCTATGCGAACAGGCTAGTGCGGCCGTTCTGCGCTCGCAACGATCCTACGCGGACTTGTTCGCATTGCGGACGGGAGTTCACATGACGTACACCTGAGGGTATCGTGGCACACATGGACAAAGTCGTTGCCTCCGCCGCCGAGGCCGTAGCCGACATCCCCGACGGCGTCACGATCGCCGTCGGAGGGTTCGGCCTGGTCGGCATCCCCGAGATCCTCATCAACGCGTTGCTCGAACAGGGCGCCACCGACATCGAGACCGTCAGCAACAACTGCGGTACCGACGGCTTCGGGCTCGGTCTGCTGCTCGAGAAGGGCCGCATCCGCCGCACCATCTCGTCGTACGTCGGCTCCAACAAGGAGTTCGCGCGCCAGTACCTCGCCGGTGAACTCGAAGTCGAGCTCACCCCGCAGGGCACGCTCGCCGAGCGCCTGCGCGCCGGTGGCGCGGGCATCCCCGCCTTCTTCACCCCGGCCGGCGTCGGCACGGCCGTCGAGGAGGGTGGACTCCCGCTGCGCTACGACGGTCACGGCGGCATCGCCCTCGCGTCGCAGCCGAAGGAGACCCGGGAGTTCGACGGCGAGACCTACGTGCTCGAACGCGGCATCGTCGCCGACTATGCGCTCGTGCACGCCTGGAAGGGCGACCGCCACGGCAACCTCGTCTACCGCGCGAGCGCTCGCAACTTCAACCCGCCGGCCGCCGCCTCGGGTCGCATCACGATCGCGCAGGTCGAGCACCTCGTCGAACCCGGCGAACTCGACCCCAACGAAATCCACACGCCCGGCATCCACGTGCAGCGTGTCGTACACGTCGGCCCCGTCGAGGTCGGCATCGAGAACCGGACGGTGCGCTCATGACACAGGCAACGAAGAAGGGGCTGACCCGCGAGGAGATGGCGGCACGCGTCGCCAAGGAACTCGAGGACGGCCAGTACGTCAACCTCGGAATCGGCATGCCCACCCTCGTGCCGAACTACCTCGAGCCCGGCGTCGAGGTCATCCTGCACTCCGAGAACGGTGTGCTCGGCGTCGGCCCGTACCCGACCGAGGACGAACTCGACCCCGAGCTCATCAACGCCGGCAAGGAAACTATCACCGCGATCCCCGGTGCGTCGTACTTCGACTCGGCGCAGTCGTTCGGCATGATCCGCGGCGGCCAGATCGACGTCGCCGTGCTCGGCGCGATGCAGGTCTCCGCCAAGGGCGACATCGCCAACTGGATGGTGCCCGGCGCGATGGTCAAGGGTATGGGCGGCGCGATGGACCTCGTCCACGGCGCCAAGCGCGTCATCGTGATGATGGATCACGTCACCAAGAAGGGTGATCCGAAGATCCTCGAGGAGTGCGCGCTGCCGCTCACCGGTCGTGGATGCGTGCAGCGCATCATCACCGACCTCGCGGTCATCGACGTCACCGACGAGGGTCTGAAGCTCGTCGAGACGGCACCCGGTGTGACCACCGAGGACGTCGTCGCTGCGACGGCGGCGAAGCTGATCGTCTGATCATCGGACAATGACGGGCCGGGCACGAGGGAATCTCGTGCCCGGCCCTCTCAGTCGTAGTCGTCATTGTCGGCCGTGAGCTCCGGGGCGTCGGGGTCCGGTTCGTCCCCGCCCACCTCCGGGATCAGTTCGTAGCGGTGCCCGAACGACTCGGCGAGCGCCTGCAGGATCGCCACCACCGGCACGGACACCAGCGCCCCCACCGGGCCGAACAGGGTGGCGCCGACGATCACCGAACCGAACGCCACCGCCGGGTGGATCGACACCGTGCGGGCCGTGATGCGCGGGTGCAGCACATAGTTCTCGATCTGCTGGTAGACCGTGCCGAAGGCGATCACCCACACACCGTCGAGCGGTTGCTGCACCGCGGCGATGAGCGCGGGGAGCCCGATCGCGAGATAGGTGCCGAGGGTCGGGATGAACTGCGAGACCACCCCGGTCCAGATCGCGAGGGGCAGCCAGTACGGAACCCCGATGATGAGGAAGAAGATTCCGGTGAAGATCGACGCCGCGGCGGCGAGGATCAACCGGGAGACGACATAGCCGCCGGCCTTCTCCACCGAGGTCTCCCACACGTTCGCGATCAGCTGCTGCTGCCGGGCCGGGAACCAGCTCGCGATCGTCCGGTGCATCTTCGGCCCCTCGGCCGACATGTAGAAGACGAACAGCAGCATCGTCAGGATCTGGAACAGGGCACCGACCAGAGTGCTGAGGACGCCGAGGACACCGGGCGTGAAACGTTGCGCGAGATCGCGAACGGTATCGGGTGTGATCTTGAACAGCTCGTCCCCGGTCTTGAAGTTGGTGTCGAAGGTGCGGTTCGCCCAATCGGTGATGCGCGTGAGCGCGTCCGGCAGTGTGGTGAGCAACTGGGCGATCTGTTCGAACAGGAGCGTGCCGAACACCGCGAAGAAACCGACCGTGAGCAGGATCAGGGAGAACAGCACGAGGCCGGTGCCGGCACCGCGACGCATCCCGAACCGCTCGAGGCGGTCGACGATCGGTTCGATGGTGATGCTGAACAACCACGCCAGGAACAGCAGGCCGAGGAAGCCCTTCAGATTGTGGAAGAGCCAGCCCGACATCTGATAGAAGGCGACGGCCAGCAGAACACCGACGATCGTGGGCCGGAGCCAGCGGGGAGTTCGTGGTCGATCGGCGACGGTTGCGCGCTTGGCCATCACACCCTCCGCTCTGCAGAGACTCTGTGGCGAAATGTACTCGGTGAGCGCTGTCGGGGGAGCGGTACGGAGACCGAGGGGAAGACACAAAAGAACCGGCCCGGACTCGTGTGAGTCCGGGCCGGTCGGTGGTAGCGGGGACAGGATTCGAACCTGCGACCTCTGGGTTATGAGCCCAGCGAGCTACCGAGCTGCTCCACCCCGCGTTGCATGTCCAACCATACACGACTTCCGAGGGCGCTCTGACCACCCCTCGTCCCGGCCGCATCGCCAAGCCTTTAGCGCGCCCATCGAGCCGTACAAACGAGGGGGAGAGTATGCGCGTTTTTCGCGGTTCCGACGCACAAAACCTCCCCCTCATTGCGACTTCGAAGCCTCCCTTTTATCCGTCGATCTCGATCAGCGGGACCTGCGGAGTGTGCCGCGTCACAGGCCCATAGTTTCGGTCCGTAATCAGGTCGCCGTGTCATGGCTGCCTCGAAAACGGTCCGCACGAACAAATTCGAGAGAGGGGCGGCATGCCTGCTGCGTCGAGGAGGTCGCCGATCCGTGTATGGGGTGCAGTGATCGGGACCTGTGCGGTGCTGCTCACCGCATGTGGGTCGACCACCACCGAGAACTCCGGAGTCGGTGATCCTGCGCTTCCGCTGCACTACGCCACCGTCTTCGGCGTCTCGTCGTTCGATCCGCACAAGACGCGGATCACGAGTGACGCCACCATGCTCAACATGGTCTACGACCGCCTCGTCCACCGTGATGCAGCCGGCCAACCGATTCCAGGGCTCGCCGAGTCGTGGGAGATCGACGACACCACCCTGACACTCCACCTGCGTGACGGTCTGACTTTCTCCCGTGGCGCCACCCTCGACGCCGATGCTGTGGTCGCCAACCTCCGACGTGCTGTCGAGCCGGACTCGATCACGGCACCGATGCTGGCCGGCATCGTCGGGGTCGACGCAGCGGACGACCGCACGGTCGTGCTGACCTTCGACGGTCCGGGCGCGCAGTACGTGCTGGCGTTGTCCGACCTTGCTGGGATGATCGTCGACCCGGACGCATTCGGAAGTCCGGAGAAGGACGCCCAACTCGCACTCGCACCCGCCGGTGCGGGACGCTACGTCCTCGCGGCGTCCCGACCGGGTGCCGAGTACGAGTTCACTGCCAGAGCGGACTATTGGGACCCGGATGCGATCGGCACCGAAACCTTCGTCTGGACGGTGATGACCGATCCGCAGGCGCGTCTGAGCGCCGTGTCGGCAGGGGACATCGATGCCGCAATCACCACGCCGCTGACGATCGACGCAGCCGAACAGCAGGGCCTTCGGGTGGAGACAGCGCTTCGACTCGACCACATGGCGCTGAACTTCAACCGGAACCGCAGCGAATTCGGCAACCTCGAGGTGCGCAAGGCCATCGCTCACGCGATCGACCGCCGGGCCATCGTGGACACAGCGATGGAGGGTCACGCCGAAGCTGCCACGCAGAACTTCCCGAAGGACTACTTCGCGTACGACCCGGATCTCGCCGACGACTATCCGTACGATCCCGAACGGGCACGACAGCTGCTGTCCGATGCAGGCTTGCCGGATGGCTTCTCGTTCACGGCCATCCTTCTGAATCTGCCCGAGAACGTGCAGGTGGCGCAGATCGTGCAACAACAACTTGCGCAGGTCGGCATCGAGATGAAACTCGAACCGTTGCCTCCGTCGGACGCATCACCGACCTTCTACCGGGGGGACGCCGACGCATTCCTCACGACCTTTACCGGCCGCTCCGATCCGTCGCTGTTGCTGTCCGCTCTCTACGGAGAGAATTCACCCCAGAACCCCTCCCGTACCACTGCGCCGGGATTCCAGGAGGCACTCGACTCCGCGAACCGCGAGACCGACCTGCAAGCCCGCGGGGACAAGCTCGGAGAAGTATCGAAGACCGTAGCGGACAACGTTCTCGCCGTGCCCTTGGTGTTCTTCGAACTCGGCTCGACGCTCACCGACCAGGTCGTCGGATACGAGACGAACCTGTTGATCGATGAATGGCGCGGCGTCGGCATCGCCGCTTCCTGACCGGACGACCGCTCCAGAAACTAAGGAATTCCATGTCCCGTAAGTCGTTGACCTCGGTCGCCGCTGCCTTCGCGACCGCACTGCTTCTCGCCGGCTGCGGAACGTCGGCTGCAACCGACGCCACCGCAGAGATCGACCCCCAAGCGACCGTGCGTTATGCCACGACGTATGGCGCGTCGTCCTTCGATCCCCACAAGACCCGGATCACCAGCGACTCGACGATGCTGAATCTCGTCTACGACCGACTGGTACATCGCGATCGGAAGGCAGATCCGGTGCCCGGGCTTGCCGAAGCCTGGGAGTTCTCCGAGGACGGATCGACTCTGACGTTGAACTTGCGCCAGGATGTCACCTTCTCGGACGGCACGCCGCTCGACGCATCCGCCGTGGTGGCGAACCTCCGCCGCGCACTCGAACCCGACTCGATCACGGCTGCGATGCTCGCGGGTGTCGAGTCCGTGGAGGCGACCGACGCACATACCGTGGTGCTCCGCCTGAACGGCCCCGGCGGGCAACTCGTCCTCACGTTGTCGGATCTTCCGGGAATGATCGTCAACCCCAACGCTTTCGGAGATCCGGACAAGGACGCTGCGCTCGTACTCGACCCGGCAGGGGCCGGCCGGTACACGGTGGTCGAATCTCAGCCGGGGGCTCAGTACCGTTTCGCTGCGCGCGACGACTACTGGGACCCGGAAGCGGTACAGGCCGAGGGGTTCGAATGGGTCGTCATGACAGATCCTCAGACGCGTGTGAACGCCGTCGCCTCCGATCAGCTCGATGCCGCGATGGCGACGCCGATGTCACTCGACCCCGCTGACCAGCAGGGGCTGCAGACGTACGTCCAGACGAGCCTCAACAACTACGTCCTCAATCTGAACCGAACCCGGAGCGAGTTCGGCAAGCTCGAAGTACGACAGGCGCTCGCTCACGCAGTGGACCGCGAATCGGTGGTGGAGACGGCACTCGAGGGGCACGGTGAGCCCGCGAGCCAGAACTTCCCGGTGGGATACTTCGCCCACAACGAGGCCCTCGACGGTCAGTACACCTTCGATCCCGACAAAGCGAAGCAACTGCTCGGTGACGCAGGAGTACCGGGCGGATTCTCCTTCGTCGCAGGCGTTTCCAACCTTCCCGAAAACCAGATGATCGGTCAGATCCTGCAGGAACAGCTCGCACGTGTCGGCATCACCATGGAGATCCGCTCCATGACACCGACGGACCTCAATCCCGCGTTCAATCGCGGCGAACTCGATGCCATCCTCACCACACTCGTCGGTCGTGCGGACCCTTCCCTGCTCCTGACCTCGTTCTACGGTCAGGAATCTCCCCAGAACCCCTCCCGCGACGCGATCCCCGGCTTCCGGGAAGCCATGGAAGCGGCCAACCGCGCTACCGACCCGGAGGAACGCGCTGTGCTGCTCGGCGAGGTGAACGCCGTGGTGATGAACCACGCGGCGATGCTGCCGATCGCCTTCGCCGAACTCGGTGCCGTTGCCTCGGACCGGTTGGTGGGTTACGAGCCCAATCGGGTGGTCGACGAATGGCGCGGTGTCGGCGTGGCCGCCCCGTGACGTACCGCCCGACGGACAGCCTCGCGGCCGTGATCACAAACGGATCGTGAATCGAAGGAGCACAGAATGTTTCGACTCATCGGACAGCGGCTGCTGGCGGTCGTCCCGTTGCTGATGATCGCCACGGCCATCACCTTCGGTCTGATCTTCCTGATTCCCGGCGATCCGGCACACCGGATCGCCGGGGAGTCGGCGACACCTCAGCAGATCGAGACGGTCCGTGAGGAGCTCGGCCTCGACCAGCCGGTCCTCGTGCAGTACTTCGACTTCCTGTTCGGACTGGTGCGCGGCGATCTCGGTACGAGTTTCACGTACCAGGCCCCAGTGCTGGAGATGATCGTCGATCGTCTCCCCGTGACGTTCTCGTTGGCGATGGTGGCCGTGGTCGTGGCGCTTCTCGTGGGTATTCCGGCAGGAATCATCGGAGGAAGCAGGCCCGGAAGTTGGCAGGACCGTGCCACCGGCGTGGGGTCGACACTCGGCGTCGCTACACCCAACTTCGTCCTGGGTCTGCTCCTCGTGCTCGTCTTCTCCCTGACGCTGCGGGTTCTTCCCGCCACCGGATACACCCCGCTCGCGAAGGGGTTGTGGCCGTGGCTCAGCCACCTGCTGTTGCCGGCGATCGCCCTGGGGTTGGCCGCGGCCGCCGAGATCGCACGCCAGCTACGCAGTTCCATGATCGAAGTGATGCAGCAGGACTACGTTCGCACCGCCACCGCCAAGGGCCTGAGTCGTCGCAGTGTCCTGTGGAAGCACGCCTTGAAGAATGCCTTCATTCCGACGGCGACGGTCCTGGGCATGCAGATCGCGTTCCTGCTCGGCGGCACGGCCGTCATCGAGTCCGTCTTCGGCCTGAAAGGTCTCGGAGATTTCGCGGTGCAATCGGTGCTCTCGGGAGACCTTCCCGCCATCCAAGGAGTCGTGATCTTCGGCGTGTTCGCCACTGTGATCATGAGTCTGCTCGTCGACATCTCCTACGGCTACCTCAATCCGAGAACAAGGAGCGCCGCATGAGCGACATCACCGTCTCGACGAAGCCGGTAGACGACAGGATCGTAGCCGTCGGCGAATCCCCACGTCACAGGTTCTTTCGCCGATTCCGGAACCGTCCGGGAGCCGTGGTCGCTGCCGTCTTTCTCGTCCTCATCGCGGTTCTCGGACTACTTGCGCCTCTGATTGCTCCGCACGACCCGATCGTGCAGGAGCTGACCGCACGTCGGCTGCCTCCGTTGTCCGACGGATATCTTCTCGGCACCGACAATCTGGGTCGTGACACGCTGTCCCGGTTGCTCTACGGTGCGCGTGTCGCAGTCTCGGCGGCGCTCATCTCGGTGTCGGTCGGACTGCTCATCGGTGTCGTGCCTGCCCTGATCGCCGGGTTCCTCGGCGGCTGGTGGGACACGATCCTCTCTCGGGTCGCCGATGCATTTCTCAGCTTCCCCCCATTGCTGCTGGCGATGGCCATCGTCGGCGTGATGGGCACCAACCTCACCAACGCGATGATCGCGATCGGAATTGTGTTCGGTCCCAGATTCTTCCGCGTGGTACGCGGGGCTGTGATCGGAGTACGCGAGAGCACCTTCATCGAGGCCTCCCGCAGTATCGGCACTCCGACCGCGCGGATCGTGCGCATGCATGTACTCCCGCACACGCTGTCCCCTTTGATCGTCCAGATCAGCCTGGCGTGCGGGTTCGCGTTGCTCGCCGAGTCGTCGCTCAGTTTTCTCGGGCTGGGTGTCCAGCCGCCCGAGGCGAGTTGGGGTCGCATGCTCGCAGAAGGGCGCGAAGCGTGGAACTACACGGCCTGGCCGGTGGTGATTCCAGCCCTGATGATCATCCTGGCCGTTCTGGCCTGCAACACCCTCGGTGACGGCATCCGTGACTCGGTGGGCCGCGAGAACCGGAGCGAACGATGACCGAACCATTGCTGCGCGTCGACGGTCTCGGCGTCGAGTTTGCGACCGGCTCCGGCTGGACATCGGTCCTGCAGGACGTCTCCTTCGATGTGGCGGCCGGCGAACTCGTCGGGCTCGTCGGTGAATCCGGATCCGGCAAATCCGTCACCTGCTCGTCCGTCCTACGACTGTTGCCGGCGAATCAGTCCCGTATCGTCTCCGGAGGTATCCGGTTCCGCGGACGTGATCTGCTGACGATGCCGGATCGCGAACTCGCGGACGTACGCGGCAACGACATCGCGATGATCTTCCAGGAACCGATGACGAGTCTGAATCCGGTCTTCACGGTCGGGGACCAGATCTCCGAAGTGGTGCGGCGACACCGAGGCGTGAACCGGAAGGTGGCACTGGCGCGCGCCGTAGAGGTGCTCGACCTCGTCGGTATCCCGAATGCGACCCGCCGAGTGCGTCAGTACCCGCACGAGTTCTCGGGTGGTATGCGCCAGAGGGTCATGATCGCGATGGCGCTCGCGTGTGAACCGTCCCTTCTCATCGCGGACGAACCCACGACGGCACTCGACGTCACCATCCAGGCTCAGGTGCTCGACCTGATCAGGGACATGGCAGAACGGTTCGAGATGGGCGTGCTGTTCGTGACACACGACCTCGGGGTGGTGGCCGATCTGTGTACCGAGGTGGTGGTCATGTATGCCGGACAGGTGGTCGAGAAGGCCCGCACAGAAGAACTGTTCGCGGCGCCGAAGCACCCGTACACACAAGGCCTGCTGCGGTCGGTCCCGACCATCGACGGTCGCAGCGACCTGCACACCATCCCCGGTGCTCCGCCCGCACCCGGATCGATGCCGAGGGGGTGCCGCTTCGGACCGCGCTGTGCGCATCGCCGCGACGAATGCGACGCCGTGATACCGCTCCACGCGCTGGAGAACGAGCGCATGTCTCGTTGTGCACGGGTGACCGATCTGATGCTGGAGGGAAACCGATGACCGTCGAACTCGCTGCCGTCGAGACGAAGCAACCATTGCTGACGGTGCGTGGGCTGCGCGTGGAGTTCCCCGTCGGTCGCCGAACGGCGCGCCGGAAGCAGATGGTGCGCGCCGTGGATGAGGTCGATTTCGACATCTTCCCTGGTGAGACGTTCGCCTTGGTCGGTGAGTCGGGTTCGGGCAAGTCGACGACGGCCCGTGGAATCCTGCGGCTCGTCGATGTCGCTCAGGGATCCGTCGTGCTCGACGGTGTAGACGTGACCGCACTGAGCAGAAGTGAACTCCGCACCGCCAGACGCCATATGCAGATGGTCTTCCAGGATCCCTATTCCTCGTTGGATCCCTCGCACACGGTCGGGAATGCGATCGCCGAGCCCCTGGAGGTACATACCGATCTCTCTGATGAGGACCGACGCCGCAAGGTCGGTCGGCTGCTCGAGCAGGTCGGTTTGCGCGCGGAGCACGCCGATCGGTATCCCTACGAGTTCTCCGGTGGACAGCGCCAGCGCATCGCCATCGCGCGTGCCATCGCCGTGGAACCGAAGTTGGTGATCGCGGACGAGGCCGTCAGCGCGCTCGACGTCTCGACGCAGAATCAGGTCATCGCGCTGCTCGAACAGCTCTCCGCGGAACTGGGCATCGCCTACCTGTTCATAGCGCACGATCTGGCGGTGGTGCGTCACATCGCCCACACCACGGCCGTGATGTATCTCGGACGAATCGTCGAATGGGGACCGACGGAACGTCTGTTCACCGAACCGGCGCATCCGTACACGCAAGCGTTGCTGTCCGCGGTCCCCGTCCCGGACCCGGCACGGCAACGCCGCCGAGAGCGCATTCGCCTGAGTGGAGAACTGCCCGATCCGGCGAACCCGCCGACAGGGTGCGCCTTCAGCACCCGTTGCCCACTGGTCATGCCGGTGTGCCGGGAGAGTCGACCGGCTGTCACAGAAGTGGCAGGAGGGGGACAGGTCGCCTGCCACTTGCACTCATCAGAACAACGGCCCGCCTCCGAAGATGTCCCGGTGTGAATCGGGTTGGTTGCCTTCGACGTCCACGATGCCGTAGTCGAGCGCGGTCTCTGCGGTGATGAGGGTGCGACCGCTGCGCGCGTTCACCTCGGGGTCGGCCGCGAGAGCGACGATCACCCGTCCGATGAACTCCGGTGTCTCGGCGTTGGCCAGCGAGAAGCCCTCGAAGTTGTCGATGCCGCGGGCGAGCATGGCCTCGTTCTTCACCAGTCCCGGCCACAGCGACAGGGTGGTCACCCCGGTGCCTCGGAGTTCGACGGCCATGTCGGCGGCCATCTTGTCCAGGCCGGCCTTCGACATGCCGTACAGCACCGAATGCAGGTAGCCGCGGGTGCCGAACGACGAGATGTTGACGATCATCCCGCTGTTGCGCGGCACCATCAGCTGCGCGGCTTCGACGGAGGCGACGTAGTGCGCGCGGAGACCGACGCCGATCAGGCTGTCCCAGTCGCTGATCGGGCGTTTCCAGAACGGTTCGGAGAACCCCGCGAATCCCGGCGGTGATGCCCACACGTTGTTGACGAGCAGATCGAGGCGGGAATCCTGCTCGTCGGCGATCCGGCCGAACAGTTCGTGGATCTGTGCGTCGTCGCGGTGGTCGCACTGCATGGCGATACCTCGTCCGCCGCGTTCGGTGACCTCCGCCGCGGTGCGGTCGAGTGGTCCGTCGACGCCGACGGGGCCGCGGGCGGTGACGTAGACGGTCCAGCCGTCGGAGCCGAGGGCGCACGCGATGCCCTTGCCGACGCTGCGACTCGCGCCGGTGACCAGCGCGACCTTTGTTTCTGTCATCACTGCACCACTTCCATGTCGTCGGTGAGAGCCCGCTGGATCGACCACAGCACCTTCACGTGGCAGCGGGAGATCTTCCATTCGCCGTTCTCGACCACGTAGTCGTCGTCGTAGTCGAGCGCGGTGACCCGTTCGGTGCGCGCACGCAGATCCACCTGCCGGAATCGCAGGGTCCAGGCGCCGGTCGCGGTGTCGGGCCCGGTCAGGTGGATGCTCGGATGCATGCCGTGATGCATGTCGAGCACGACGTAGCGGTCGTCGATCCGTTCGAGAGCGATCCGGGAGTAGATGTCGACCAGGGCGTCGGCGTCGTCGAAACTACCCAGCGCCGGTCCGTAGTAGATGTCGGCTCCGTGCTCGACGAAGCACCTGCGCATCGCCTCCGGGTCCTTGGCGTCGCACGCCCGGAAGTAGCGATGCTTGAGCATCCTGATCTCTTCGAGGGCTTCGAGCCGGGCCAACCGTTGTTCGACGGTGTCCATCGGGGTGCCTTCCGGTCGGGGACGAACGGTGTCCCGGACCCTAGCCCGCAACCATGAGACCGGAAGAGCGATACTCCCACTCACCGGGCGGGCGCACGCGTCTCAGCCCTTCAGCTTCCATTCCGCGAGATCGACTGCGGTGGAGATCGCTTCGAGCAGCACGGCCATGCGTTCGGCCGGACCCGGCGCGGCGAGAACCGCGTAGCGGTCCGCTTCCCCCATGGGCACGTACCGGGCGAGCGCGAACAGTCGCGCCCCCGGATCCTCCGGTAGTTCGGTGGTGGCGGGAGGCAGCGGGGCCTGGCCACCCGTGAGGCGGTCGAGCACCCCGTACAGCCGGCCCATCGGTCCGGTGATCGCGGCGAAATCCACCGGCCCCGAATCGGTGTCGGGCCAGGGCTCCACCTCGGCGAGGGGATAGGGATCGTCGGGGAGCCATCGGGTGACGCGAATACGCTCCTCCGCAATGCATTCGAGTTCGCGGCGACCCGCACCGACCTCGGTGTCGACCATGATCCGCGCAATGGTGCCGACGTCGTGTCGCTGCTCGCCTCCGCCCACTTCGTGTCCTCGGGCGATGAGGACGACCCCGAAACGGGGGCCGTCCGGTGATGCCGTGCAGTCCTGGACGAGCTGCTGATATCTCGGCTCGAAGATGCGCAATGGAAGGTCGGACCCGGGAAGCAACGCGGTGCCGAGCGGGAACATGGGAAGTATCGGCATCAGGGCATCCTCAGGCGCGGGGTCGGGGGAGCGGGGATCGGTTCGTCGCGAGCGATCTCGGTGAGCAGATGATCGGCCCAACTCGCGAGGCCGTCGATATCGAGCCGGTAGGGCGGTTCGTCCTCGTAGTGCCGCACCCGCGCCTGTCCCTGCTTCAGCAGCGACGCCGCGCCGGTGGGGTTGCCCCGGAGCAGATGCGTCAGCCCCACGGCGAGCTGGGCGAGGCCCTGCCAGAGGGGACGTTCCTCGGGCGGCGCCTTCTTCCACATCGCTTCGAAGACCTCGTGGGCGTGGAACGGAAAGCCGTGGTCGAGGAGGCGCTGACCTTCGGCGATGGTCTCCTCGACATCCAGATCGAGGTCTTCGGGAACACGTTCGACGCCTTCTTCACCCGGCGGCAACGGACGCCCCAGGGCGTCGCGCGGCCGCGCGTTCTGCGGCTTGCCGTCGGGTGTGCGGTCCCGGTCCGTCATGTCGCCAGCCTAGACGAACGGCCGGTTCGGGAAGGGCTTCGGCGACTACGACGCTCAGTAGCGCCGCAGGACGCCGCTCCGACCCTCGTGCGAGGGCCTGCGCACCCGGGACAGTTGCGCCGACAGTTCCCGGACGAATGCGTCGACGGTGCCCGGCGCGACGCGGAGCTCCGGGCCGGGGAGGAAGAGATACCGGCCGTCGCCCACGACGTCGAACCAGCCGATGTCGGCGACGGCCGTGTACCCCGGATTCGAGTACCGCAGAACGCGGATACTGCCGGTGGCCGAGCGCTCGCGACGCAGCAACCGGCGCAACGACTCTGCGTACGTGCCACCCGCAGGGTGGCGGACCGCGCCGAACTCGGACGGTTCGAGCACGTCGCGGCTCGGCGCGGTGCGGGCGTGTTCGCGGCCCGCTGCCACGACCGGGAGGTGCCCGACGATCGCACCCGCGAGATCGGTGGTCGTGGTGATGCGGATGTCGCCCGCACCGGGAGCCTGATGGGCGAGGACGGCCTGCTCGTCGGTCGCGGCCGCGCGGACGAAGACTTCGCAGGTCGGGTCGGTGGAGCGGCCGTAGACCTCCACCGCGACCTCCCCGGTCAGCAGGATCCGCATCGCGTCGTCGAGGGCAGGGTCGGGAGTCTCGTGCAGCCACGCGCGAGCGGCCTGCAGGTTCGCGGCGTGCTCGTCCTCCCACATCGCCGAGGTGCGATAGCGCAGAGGGAAGGGGAACTCGTCGCCACCCGCAGCGGTCCACGACGCCAGGAATCGATCGGGTGTCAGATACCGGTCCACAGCGCTCAGGCCCCCAGAACCGGCGGAGCGGTGTCGGGCAACGACCCGATCAGTTCGTTCCCGTTCTCCCCGGTGACGAGATAACCGGCCGCGCGTTTGTCCTGCTCGTCGCCGCGGGAGGAGGCGGGTGCCATGCCGGGCATCATGCCGAACGGGCGCACACCGGCACCGCGAGTCGCGGCGGCACCGGGCCGGCCGGCAGCACCACCGGTGGGTGCGGCTCCCGCGACGAGCGGAGCGGGACCCGCCGTGGGCGATGCGCCACCGGCCGACCCGACGCCACCGGCGCCCGGTAGGCCACCTCCGACACCTGCACCCGCTCCGGAGGACGGTGAGCCATACGACTGACCGGTCGGGCTTCCCGGGGCGCCGCTCGCTGCTGGGGAGGTGGATGCAGGAGTGGTCGCCGCAGGATCGTTCGAGACCGACCTACCTGCCGAATCCGAACCTTCCGGCCGGCCGTCCATGCTTTCGCCGGGCGTCGAAGCGTCCGTACGGTTCTCCGCTTCCGTGGCGGTCTGCCCAGCCGGACGTTCTCCGTCCCCGCCCGGGATTGCCGTCGGGTCGCCGGCGGTCCGGGCGCCGCCGACACCCGGTGTGCCGTAGCCCTGAGGAACGAATGTCTCGGTGGCACGGCTCGTGGTGGTGGCATACGGGGAGGGCAGGACCGGAACCGCCGTGCCGGAATCGCGGTAGTACGGCTTGTAGAGGGCTTCCATCACCCGCACGGCCTGGGCGCGAACGGCCTCTTCCTGCCGGGCGGCGGCAGCACCCGCGACGGGATCGAGCGCGTACAGGACCGACGACGTGTTCACCGTGGGTGGAGGCACGGACGCTCGCACCCGCTCGCCGACGTCGGCGGCGATGCGGAGTTTCTCGGACGTCGCGCGTGCAGCATCGGACAACTGTTGGGCGGATTCGCCGAATCGCACCGTCGCGTCCATCGCGGCCTCGGCCGCCGGACCCTCCCAGTGCCGGCCGATGAGTTTGCGGATCATCAGCGTTCCCCACGCGACGGTGAGGCTGAAACCCTTTCCGAGTTCGGCCCATTCGGTGGCCAGGGTGGTCATCGCGACGGGATTGATGCTCTGGGCGAGCCGGTGGATGTCGGCATGCTCCATGCCGTGGAAGTTCTCGAACGCTGCGATGTATTCGGGATCGACTCCCGCGTCGATGCGCGCGGCGAGCGTGTCGTAGTTGGACTGCCGGCGGGAGACGGAATCGGGGACCGGGGCGTCGACCCCGAGCGACACCAGTAGTCGGTCGACGACGTTGTCATTCGTGGACATGGACGACAGCTCCCCCTCGATGCTCTCGCGTCTCGAGGAGCCGACGGCGGCGCAATATCCCCCTGCCCACGTAGATCCCCCCGATCAGATGGTGGCGACGATGCTAACGCACGGCACCGACCAGACGCAGGGCAAGATCGGCATACAGGTCGCTGATCGTCGCGGCGTCGTCGTAGCGGCCCGAGGGATACCAGCGACAGACGTCGACGCAGAGCGACATCAGGGCGAGAGTGACACCTTCGGCGTCCGGAAGGGTGAACTCGCCCGAGACGTGGCCGGCGTCCACGACACCCCGCACGACCTGCGTGATCTGCCGTCGTAGTCCGACGATCGTGCGGTAGTGGTCGCGGTCGAGCGCGGCCAGTTCGTACTGGATCACGCGGCTCCACCGGTGGTTCTCCGCTTGCCAGGCGGCGAAGCGTCCGATGACGGAGGCGAGCCGGTCGGACGGTTCGGAATCGGGGCGGTCGGCGTTCTCGACAACCTGCAGGGCGAGGGCGTGGCCCTCGTAGGCGATGGCGAAGAGCAGCTCTTCCTTGGACGCGTAGTGCGGATACATCGCGGCGGGACTCATGCCGAGTCGCGCAGTGATCCGGCGCGTCGTGGTGCCGCCGTAGCCGTGCTCCGCGAACTCCTCTATCGCGGCCGTGCGGATGCGAGCAGCGGCCTTGGATCCGCCGACGACGTCGTCCCATGTATCACTCACGAGGGCACTTCCGTTCTGTCCGGTTGTGTTGACAAGTCCGCTACGGCATCGCACGATAAGCGAGCGCTTAGAAATAAGCCAGTGCTTATCGACTTGGTAACGGTGGGTGCGGCGCGGGGTTCTCTCCGTGCTGCAACGCCTGCGGCCGCATAGGATCCGCCGAAGAGAGGAATAGGACCAGGCTCTGAAAGGCAGTGCTGTCCAATCAAATTGGATACAGGCTGTTTGGTGGATGAGAAGACGGTCGGCTATACAGTTCCTGTAGGCCCCGTCACAGCGAGGAGATGACGTATGTCCGTGCTCGACCGCTTCCGTCTCGACGGCCGCGTTGCCATCGTCACCGGTGCCTCTTCGGGCCTCGGTGTCGCATTCGCCCGAGGGCTGGCCGAAGCAGGGGCCGACGTCGTGCTCGCCGCACGCCGCGTCGACCGCCTCGAGAAGACCGCCGAGCTGGTCCGGGAGGCCGGACGGCAGGCCGTCACGGTCGAGACCGACATCGCGGATCCCGAACAGGCGCAGCGCATGGTCGACCGGGCGGTCG
>Ga0180216_1000840_pt1 | contig 29429 bp, 21 predicted proteins | sample eDN3rd37CBELigMG_FD_128879 | JGI IMG/M metagenome (GOLD analysis project Ga0180216, IMG submission 128879) | Enriched Miracle-Growth compost microbial communities from Emeryville, California, USA - eDNA 3rd pass 37_C BE-Lig MG (version 2)... ... | reverse complement strand
GTGCAGACTGCGCTCACTGATTTCGAAGCCGCTCGGAATACGCTTGGCATCATGGCGGGAAGTGAAGACCAGGAGGGGGGAAAGCGCGCGGCCGATGGCATTCGCATCAGAATGCAGGAGAATGAGCGGCGCTTTACCGCCTTCCTGCGGGACGCGGTTGCCGGTGCGACCGTCTACCAGGGTGGAGGATCCGAGGTAGAGGGGGCAACGCTCCCGGAGAAGCTGCAGACCGCGTTCGATAGCAGTCTGAAGCGGCTCTTTCCCAACTTTGCTGTCGGCGATCACGCGGATTGGGACAAGGTTTTCACCCGCGCGAGCCAGGGCAGTGGCGATGCATTGAAGGCGATCGGGCATCAGGGCGATGATACCGACCATCCGGTGATCCGCGAGATCCGGAAGCAGATTCCGGGCGCGGCCGGCATCTCCTGGAGCGCCCTGCGCAAGCGGTTCGAGGGGGCGCCTTACGGCTGGCCCCGCGACACCATCGATGGCGCGGTCGCCGTCCTCGTGAATGCCGGCTCGGTGAACGCGGTCCGTAATGGGCAGGAGCTGCGCGGAAAGGACCTCACCAGGCAACAGGCGAACGCGACGCAGCTCTCCGGTGAAGAAGTTTTCCCGACGAAGGTGGAGTTGATCGCCCTTCGAAGGCCCTTCATGCTGCTGGATGGCGTGCAGGTGACGGATGAGCAAGTGCGGGCCGAGTCTCGGCAGCTGGTCTCGCGGTTGATCGATCTCGCCAAACGCGCGGGGGGCGAGCCGCCGCTTCCGCTGAGTCCGGTGCCCGCCTATCTCACCGCGCTGCAGGACCAGACCGGCAACCAGTTGATCAAATCGCTCGCCGCCAACGTCGCTCAGATCGAGAAGGACATCGCGATCTGGCGGCAGCGGGTCGGCGAGATCGAGAAGCGGATGCAGGTCTGGAAACCCGTCGAGCGGCTCGCGACGTACGCCGGATCGCTCGATGGCAGCGCTGGGATCATCGCGCGGCTCGATGCAATTCGTGACAACCGCCAGTTGCTCGATGATCCCGATCCGCTGACGACGGTGCGGGCCGACCTCGGGCAGCTCCTGCGTACGGCCGTGAACCAAAAGCGTGAGGCTTATAATGAGCGCTTTGAGCAGGGTTTGGCTGAGCTGAAGGCGAGTGACGAGTGGATCCGGCTCGATCCCGACCGGCAAGATGCGATCCTGACCCGCAACAAGCTGCGCATGGTTTCCGCTCCCGCGATTAGCAGTGACCGTGAATTGCTGAACACACTCGATCAGCGGAGCCTTAGCCAGTGGGACGACGCGATTGCGGCACTCGACAGCCGGTTCGAGGCAGCGCGTGCGGAGGCGATCCAGGTGCTCGAGCCGGAGACGGTCGAGGTCGCGCTCGATCGACCATTGCTGCGGAAACCGAAGGATGTCGAGACGTGGCTGGCGCAGACGCGGAGCGCGCTGCTGGAACATATCAATCAGGGCTACCCCGTGAGGATCAAGTAAGACGATGATGACGCTCTCGACAACGCTGTCCAGTTCCGATCGATCGCAGCTTGAGAAGGCCGTGCTCGCCGCGCGAGGCGTGGCCGAACGCGCGGTTGGCAAGCGCTTCGCCGGTCTCGCGCTCTCGGCGGCCGTCGTTCCCGACGGGTTGAGCGCCGATGACCGAGCCCTGCGCAACGGTTTGCGCAAGCGCGCTCGGGATCTTGGGCGAGGTCGCGTGAACGCGGATCTCGACAACTTGGGTGCGATCGAGGCGGGAGCGCCATTTCTGATTGAGGAACTGGCTTATGACGCGTGGCACCGGATGCTCTTCGCCCGCTTCCTGGCCGAGAACGAACTGCTCATGCATCCCGAGTACGGCGTGACCCTCTCGCTCGGCGATGTGCGGGAGCTGGCGGCGGAGAGCGGCGAGGATCCCTGGGACCTGGCGGCATCCTTCGCAGGGGACCGGTTGCCGGGACTCTTCCATCTCAATGTGCCTCTGCGCCTGGCAAGCGAGGACCGGCAGGATCTCGCCAGAATCCTGGGCGGCCTGGACGCGTCGCTCTTCACTGCCACCGATGCGCTGGGCTGGGTCTACCAGTTCTGGCAGGCGAAGCGCAAGGACGAGGTGAACGCGGCGGGGGAGAAGATCACCGGCAACAACCTGCCGGCGGTGACCCAGCTCTTCACGGAAGACTACATCGTCGATTTCCTGCTTCAGAACTCGCTCGGCGCCTGGTACGCCTCGCGCTACCCGGACACAAATCTCAAGGCGAACTGGCCCTACCTCCGTTACCGGGACGATGGGACACCCGCCGCCGGAACCTTCCCGACCTGGCCGGACGATGTCCGCAGCGTGACGGTGATGGACCCCTGCTGTGGCTCCGGGCACTTCCTGGTCGCGGCCTATCACATGCTGGTCGCGATGCGGCGGGAGGTCGAGGGGCTGTCCGCGCCCGAGGCGGCGGATGCGGTGCTCCGCGACAACCTCTTCGGATTGGAGCTGGATGCCCGATGCACGCAGATCGCGATCTTCGCCGTGGCGCTGGAAGCGTGGAAGCTGGGTGGCCACCCGGAGGCGAACCTGCCGCACATCGCCTGCTCCGGAATTCCGGTCTCCGGACAAATAGATGCATGGGTAAGGCTGGCAGGTAAGGACACCAATATGGAGGTCGCGCTCACCCAGCTCTACGATCTCTTCGCGCAGGCGCCCGAGCTGGGTTCCCTGATCGACCCGAAACGCGCTGCCTTGTTGGGCGGCACGACGAAGCGCGGGCAGACCGGCTTCGCCCTGCAGCATGAGTGGGCGACGGTTGAGCGGAAGCTGCACCAGGCGCTGGCGAAGGAGCGGACGAGCGATCCGGCGTCCGCCATCTTCGCGGACGATGATCTAGTTGGCACGATCCGGGCGGCGCAGTTACTCTCGCGCACCTACACGCTCGTTGCCACCAATGTGCCCTATCTCTCTCGGGGCAGCCATGACGCGGCGCTTCGGGAGTTCGCCGCAGACTATTACTCAGAAGCGAAGAACGATCTGGCGACCATCTTCCTAGAACGCTGCCTTGGATTCGTTGCTTCAATCGATGACGCGCGGGGAAATCCGAGCGGAGCAGGGACGGTTGCGGCCGTTACGCCCCAGAATTGGCTCTTCCTTGGTGCTTACAAGAAGTTGCGTCAGACAATGCTCGAACGGGATTCGATCGATCTGATCGCAAGGTTGGGTACCGGGGCATTTCGTACCATCTCCGGGGAAGTGGTCAACGTGGCACTGCCGATCCTCACGGCCGCCCCGCCTAGCTTCGACCACGTCTTCGCAAGCATCGACGTGTCGCACGCATCATTTCCCGATGCTAAGGCGGCATTGCTCCAATTCGGCTATCTTTCGATTGTGTTCCAATTAAAGCAATTGAAGAATCCTAACGCAGTGCTTTCGACGGAAGAAATCGGTACGGGACCGATGTTCTCGGCGATAGCAGCTACTGCGGGTGGGATGTGCACATTTGATAATTCGAGGTTTATATATGATTTCTGGGAAGTCGTGTCGGACGAGACAGTTTGGCCGAAGCTGCAAACCACGGTGAAAGACTCTCAGCCTTTCGGTGGCCGATCTCGCGTCGTTAGGTGGGAGGAAGGTCGCGGGCAGTTTTTTCAGTTTGTTCAGGCAATGCGCAAGGGCGGATATACGAGTGGAATTTGGAAGGCGGGCCAACAAATCTGGGGGAAACGAGGTGTTTTGGTAAGTCTAATGGGTGCACTACCAAGCACTCTGTATGATGGCAAACCATTTGACAACAACACCGGCGTCATCGTCCCCAAGAATCCCGAGCATCTTCCGGCGATATGGGCGTTCTGCTCGTCGCCGGAGTTCAACAGCGCCGTGCGCAAGATCGACTCGGCTCTGAAGGTCACCAACGCATCACTCGTCAAAGTGCCGTTCGACCTGGAGCGTTGGCAGAAGGTCGCCGACGAGCTGTATCCGGACGGGTTGCCGGAGCCGTATTCCTCCGATCCCACACAGTGGCTCTTTGATGGCACGGTGCCCGGTTCGGACCATCCGCTTCACGTCGCGATGGCGCGATTGCTCGGCTACCGCTGGCCGGATCAGGTCGACGACGGTCTGGACGCGCTCGCCGATCCGGATGGGATCGTCTGCCTGCCGTCGATCTACCAGGAGGCACCGGCGCACCAGCGGCTGCTGGATCTCCTGCGCACCGCATACGGCGATGCCTGGTCGCCCGATCTCCTGCGCGATCTGCTCAAGCAGGTCGAGGCGACGTCGCTGGAATCCTGGCTGCGGGACAAGAAGGGCTTCTTCGCCCAGCATGTGAGGCTCTTCCATAACCGCCCCTTCCTCTGGCAGATCACCGATGGCCGCAAGGACGGCTTCTCCGCTGTCGTCAATTACCACCGGCTCGATGCACGGGCACTCTCGAAACTGATCCACACCTATCTGGGCGACTGGATCAGCCGCCAGCAACGGGCCGTCGAGGCCGGGGAAGCAGGGGCACCGGCGCGTCTGGAGGCGGCAACCGCCCTCCGGGCGAAGCTGATGGCGATCGCGGATGGCGAGACGCCGTTTGACATCTACGTGCGTTGGAAGTCAATGGCCGAGCAACCGATCGGCTGGAATCCCGACTTGAACGACGGCGTGCGCCTCAACATCCGGCCGTTCATCCAGGCCGGTGTCCTGGCGAGCAAGGTCACCGTCAACTGGAACAAGGATCGTGGCAAGGATCCGGAGATCCGGACCGAGCCATTGACAGCGGAAGCAAACGGTAATCAGGACCTCAGGAAGCGGCTGGAGCTGCATTGCAGCGTCGATCGACATAATGATCTGCACTTCACGCGTGCCGAGAAGGAACGCGCCCGAGAACTGTCGCCGCGACCGGAGCCAGAGGCATGAGCGGGGATCTGACGATGCGAGAAGCGAGCGATGAGTGGTGTGATGACGAGTAGTGCCGGTGCGCAGACGGTGCTGGACGCGCTGGTGACCTTGCTGCAGCGTGCCGGCGCCTACAATCGCGACGCCGAAGTGCCGCCACTCGCCGTTCTCTGGCCGGATGGCGGTCGGCAGTGGAGCCAGGCGATCCCGCGTTTACGGGAGCACCTGCCGATTCTGACGCTTGGCGACTTCGATGCGGACGCGCGCACCGGACCGGCGATCTGGATCCGGGCCGAGTTGGCGGACGCGACCCGCGAGCCGGACGCCGTTACCCCGGTCATCTACCTGCCTGGCATCGGGAAGGATGTCTTTCGGAACGTCGAGGATGCCCCGGTCGCGATTCAGCCGCTGCTCTACCTCCAGTACCGGGGCACGATGTTCCTCCAGCCGAACGGCAAGGACTGGACGATCGCGGCCTTCCTCCAGAACGCGCAGCATGGTCTGGGCATCAAGGTCGATGGCAGCGAGGCGACGCGATCCGCGCTGGTCAGTGCCGCGCCGCTCTTGCTCCAGCGCGTGGTGGGTGACCTCCGCGGTCATCCCGGTGGCATCGATGCCGACTATCTGAGCACGCTGCTCATCAGCGACATCCCGAAACGGATTCTGGAGTGGATCAACGATCCCGCTACCACCAAGGGCGCGCTCGATGGAGCCGCATGGACGGCGTTTTGCCAGCAATTGCGCACCAAGTACCGGCTCGATCCGGAGCGGGATGGCGCGACCGAAGCAGCGCGCCTTTTGGGAAGCGCGGAACCGGGTTCGTACTGGATCGACGTCTGGAATCGGTTTGCCGAGTCTCCCGCCTCGTATCCATCGATTCCGGCGATGTTGCGCGGCGCGAAGCCCGGTGAGACGGGACAGCGCGGTCTCTTCGGCTCGGCGGAGTCGAACTTTCACTGGCCGCAGGATAACGAGCAGGAGGAGGACGCGCTGCGTCAGGCGTTGACGCAACTCGCCTCGTCTGGCGAAGCCGCCGTCCGTCAGACTGTTGTTGCGCTGGAAACCCGGCATGCGCCGCGCCGCGAGAGTGTCTGGGCCGCGCTCGGGCACGCGCCGCTCGCCTTCGCGCTCCAGCACCTCGCAGTGATCGCGCGCGAGACGACCGAGCCCTTCCCGGCAGGCGACGTGCAGACGATGCGGGCCCGATACACTGACGCGGGATGGCGCATCGATGCCGCCGCGCTCGATGCCCTGCGCCAAGTGACGTCGGCCGCGGACCGTACCGCCGTCGAGAGCGCGCTGAGCGTCATCTACACGCCCTGGTTGTGGACCTCGGCCAAGCGGTTCCAGGAAGCGATTGGCAAGCGAACGGTGCCGGGTGCCCCGTCACCGCTGGCTCCACCGCCGGGAACCTGTGTGCTCTTCGCCGATGGGCTGCGCTACGACCTCGGCGCACGACTGACCGAGATGCTGACGGCAAGTGGGTTGAAGGCAGAGATTCGGGGCGACATCGGTCCCTTGCCCGGGGTTACGCCCTCCGCCAAGCCCGCGCAATCACCGGTCGCGGACAAACTCGTCGCCGGACCGAAGCTCAATACGAGCGTCGCCGCGACGGGCAGTACGATGAACCAGACCGCGCTCAGGAAACTCCTGGGTGAACAGTCGTGGGACTTTCTCGCGCATGGCGACGTGGGCGCGCCGGATGGCACGATCAACGCCTGGACCGAGATGGGCAATATCGATTCCTACGGGCACAATCATGCGCAGGACTTGCCCCGGCAGGCGCATCAGGAATTGCAATCGATCCATGCCCGGATCGACGCACTGCTCACCGCCGGCTGGAATCGCGTTATGGTGGTGACGGATCACGGGTGGCTGCTCACGCCATCGCTCATGCCAAAAACGGATCTGCCTCAACACTTGACGGCGGAACGCAAGGGACGCTGCGCGCGCCTGAATCCGGGCGCGACGGTGCCGGTTCCGACCGTACCCTGGTGTTGGGATCCAGCAGTCGCGATCGCGATGGCGCCCGGCATCAGTTGCTTTGAGGATGGCAAACGGTACGAGCACGGCGGTCTGAGCTTGCAGGAGTGCGTCGTGCCGGCGATTACCGTCAGGCCGTCTCGGATCGTCCGGACCTCTGCCGCAATTGGCGCTATTGCCTGGCGCGGTCTCCGCTGCATCGTGACGCTTGATGGTGATGGCGGCGGGCTGGAGGTCGATATCCGGCAGAAGGCGGGCGACGCTGGGTCATCTCTTGTCGCCAACATCCAGTCAGTCGGCAGCGACGGCAAAGCCGGCGTCTTGGTCGAGGATGATGCCTTCGAGGGCCTACCGGCAATCGTTGTGGTGCTGGATGACGCCGGGAACGCCATCGCCCAGCGCGCGACCATCGTTGGAGGAGAGTAGGGCATGGTCGATCAGGAAGATCGGATCGCAACCGAGAGCTTTGTCCTGGATGATCTCGATCAGCTGGTCACCGACGTTTTCGACGGCTACGTCGTCAAGAAGGATCTTGCGCTCCGCTTCAAGAATCAATATCCGGTGCCAACCTATGTGGGCGAGTTCCTGATCGGCAAGTTCTGCGCGAGCACCGATCCCGAGGAGGTGCGGGAGGGGCTGGTCGTCGTCGAGAACACGCTGCGAAACCGGACCGTGCGCGCGGCCGACAAGGAATTGTTTAAGTCGAACGCTCGCGAGAAGGGGGCGATCCGGATCATCGACAAGATCAGCGCCCGGCTTGACGCGAAGACCGACTCCTACCTCGCGACGTTGCCGAGCCTGACGATCAACGATGCGCGGATCGAACCCGAATTGGTGCAAGCGCATGAGCGCCTGCTTTCCGACGGGTTCTATGCCGAGGTCACCCTTGGCTATGACGCGATCATCGCCCAGGAGAAAAACGGGCGTCCCTTCGGCATCAACGGGATCAAGCCGATCCAGCTCTCGAAGCGCAACATTCTCGAGCAGATCGCGGCCGGTCGCTCCCGCTTCACGACCGCGCAATGGAAGGAGTTGCTGCTGCGCAGCGTCGGCTTCGAGCCGGCGGCGCTGAATGAGCGCCAGCGCGATGTCCTGCTGATGCGGATGATCCCGTTCGTCGAGCGCAACTACAACATGGTCGAGTTGGGACCACGTGGGACCGGAAAATCGCATCTCTTCCAACAGGTGTCACCATATTCCCATCTCGTCTCGGGCGGAAAGGCGACAGTTGCTCGCATGTTCGTCAACAACGCGAACGGCGAGCGTGGTCTCGTCGCCCAGTACGATGTCGTCTGCTTCGATGAGATCTCCGGTATCTCCTTTGACAACAAAGATGGCGTCAACATCATGAAGGGGTACATGGAATCGGGCGAGTTCAGCCGGGGACGTGAGAGCATCCGCGCCGATGGAAGCATCGTCATGGTCGGCAACTTCGACGTCGATGTCGAGCACCAGCAGCGGGTCGGGCACCTCTTCGGACCGATGCCCAAGGAGATGCGGGACGACACCGCCTTCATGGATCGCCTTCACGCCTATCTGCCGGGTTGGGATGTCCCGAAGCTGAATCCCTCGCTCTTCACCACCCATTACGGGTTGGTAAGTGACGTTTTGGCCGAGTGCTGGACGCGATTGCGGGATGAGAGCCGGCTCGCGGCGCTCGAGGGAAGAGTATATTTCGGCGGCGCGCTCAGCGGTCGTGATGCGAACGCCGTCCATAAGACGATCAATGGGTTACTCAAGCTGCTCTATCCTGATTCAGCAATGACCCCCAGTGATGAAGACCTCGAATGGGCGGTGCGGTTGGCGCTCGAATGCCGACGACGAATCAAGGAGCAACAGAAGCGTGTTGGCAGCGCGGAGTTCCGTAATACGCAGTTCAGCTTCCAGATGGGAAGCGACGGCATCGAGCAGTTCGTCGCGACGCCGGAGCTGCAGAGCGGGGAAGGGATCGGCACTGATCCGCTACCGCCTGGACAGGTATGGGCGGTGAGTCCTGGTGGCCCTGAAGAGAGTGCAGGTCTCTATCGGATCGACGTCAACGAGAGCGCAGGGAGTGGCGTGCGCTTCACCAATGCGCAAGTGCCGACTGCGATGCGCGAGAGTCTTCGGCACGCTGAGCAGAACCTCTATACCCAGGCGCAGAAACTGGTCGGGGATCGCAATCCGAAGGAGCACGAGCTAATGGTGCAGGTGCGAGCGATGGATGCCTCAAAGAGCGGCGTCGATATCGGCCTGCCAGCGTTGATAGCGTTAGCCAGTGCTTTGATCGGAAAGAGCGTGCATGGTGGCATGATCTGCGTCGGCGGCATCAACCTTGGTGGGGGTATTGAGACGATCTACAACGCCGCGAGTATCGTGGAGTTGGCCGCCGAAAAAGGTGCGAGTACGCTGCTGATGCCGGTTGCCACTCGGCGGGACGTCATGAACGTCTCGGACGAGATCGCCGCCAGGGTCGATGTCCGTTTTTACACGGACGCGCGCGACGCCTTTCTGAAAGCGATCGCTGATTAGGTCATTGCAGGAGTGCACGATGTCCGAGTCAGAATCCCGAATCCGGAGAACGGTGACGGTGAGCGAAGCGGCCGAGGAACTTGGCGTCAGTCGAACGACGATGTATGAAGCGGTCAGGACTGGAGAGATACCGTCTAAGCGACTTGGCCGTCACATCATCATTCCGCGTTCTGCGATCGATGATTTCCAAGGAGGACCAACGTCTCCGGGCGCAAGTGGCAATTACGAGCCGCCTGCGCCGACTCTAGCGGACCGGGAGGCGGCATGGGAGCGCGCCCACGCGACGCAAGCTCAAGCACTCACCGAGTACCTTGAGGCCGCTGGTCGGGCACAAGCTCTGCTTCATAGCTATCTCGCCGCTTGCCACCAGGAGAGCGAAGCATACCGGGCATTGCTTCGCCGATCTCGGCGATAACGCGGCCGACCTGAGTGCCCGGGATGCTCAGTCCCCGTTGAATGTTTGATGAATGTGCCTGACGTGCGCCCTCCATGAGGTTACCAACGGTGCATGGGGTGTCCGCAACGTGGCCTCACTGCTGCTTGGTATCGAGCGCCTATGGATACGTCTGCGGAACGTCGTCTACCGGAGGCTGACTATCGTCTTCTTCTAGCTCGTAGTCACAAAGATCCATGAATAGCGCTTCCCCATTCCGTTCGAGTGCCTCGCGGAACCGTTTCTCGCGTGCTTCCTCTCGGGCCTCCTTCTCTGCGCGTCTCGCACGGATCTGTTCCATCCGGGCCGCGACGAGACGGTCGGTACGCTCTTGTTCTTCAATCTTTCTGCGCCACATCGTATACGGCCAGTACCGCGAGTACCAGCCGTGTTTGAGGGTCGGTGAAGCAAAGCCGCCGATGGATTTGCCTCCATGCATGCGGCAGCGGCCGCTTGGCCAGATCCCCCAGTTCTTGCACGGCTCGCCCGACCGTGTCCTTGCTCCACATCGTCGCTCCTCGGGCACGACATTTAGGTTGGTCGTCACACGGGGACGAGGTCGTATCGAAAGGACCTTCGAATAGCGCCCGTGCCGAAAGTGCGGAGACGCGATGCCCCGGGGCGTCTTGCCGCCGTGGATGCGGCAGACGGTCCGATCAACCATAGCTGGCTTACGGCAGCGTTCACCAGTCCGCTTGGACATTGCTGTACATTGCCGTGAAATAGATGTTGCTTGCCGTTCGTGAGTATTCTGCGTGTGCATTGGGCTCTCTTCTCTTAGACCGTGGGATCATCGACAATGCCAGCGGCATGCCTTGAGTTGGCCTGTCGCCTAGTGACGCATTGCGGATTATGGCTGTGCGTTGATCTTCGTCAGCGCGTCTGCTGCTGGAGTGGCAAGCCGAAGATAGCGATCCTTGGCGAAGTGGCCGCGCTTCTTGTAGGCCTGGGGCGGAGGTCCATCAACGACGCCAGCGGAAAAGAGGATCTTCACTGCCGTAAGCAAAGTGTCTCGCGAGATGTCCATTGCCTGCGCGGCTTCTCCCATCGGCACTCTGATATAGCCATTCCGGTCCCATACCGCTTCCTTGCTCGCGAGAAATCGGATAAGTGCCGTCTGTGCTGCTCTAACCTTTGCCGCCCCTCTTGGACGACCACGCCGAATTAATTCGGCATCTATTACATCCCCCCCTTCTTGCGCACGCTGAGAAGCCAGTAAATCTGACTCGGCGTGTAGAGGCAGTGGTTGAAAGAGCGTGCGCGCCAACGCGAGGTTAGGATCGCCTATCTGCCGAAGCTCAGCACGGCGGGCGGCAACACGGGCGAAGAGGGAGGCGATGTAATTCTGGCGCATGAGTTTGCTGCCGTGCCCGTCGTCTCTTCGCGTGCCCTCGCGGTCTCGCTTGCCAAGGCCAGACGAGAGGAGGGTTGCCAACCACAGGTCTTGGTCATCGGTGATGCCGGAGACGAGCAGCACGAGGTTGTATTCGGCCTCGCTCTGAGAGGGATGTCCCGCGGCTTCCCACTCCCCCGCGAGCAAGAGGCGCGCCTGACCACGGTACTTTCCGCGGAGCAGCTCCTTACGGACACCCGTCACTGACGGCAACCGCTGGGTGATCCATCCGTCGTCGAGAACGTGGGGGTCGAAGGATCTGCTGTGTGCCCCGTGGGGTGGTGTCACCGTCTGAAGCGCTGTAGCGATGACCTTCGGAAGCATCATAATTGGAGCGCCCAGGTCAATCCATTCGTAGGCGCCGCCTGAACGGTGTTTGGATCGCTCAATCACGATGGCCTGATTCCCTGTGCGGAGTTCCACGCCTGGCGCCAGGATGCAGCCGGTCAGTCCCCACGAGGGGCGTACTCGTATGAGTCGATGAAGACCTCCGCCGCCGGTGCGCGCGGCCATGGTCCGCTTTGGCAGGCCACAGAGATCGTTGAGATCGGCACCATTCCGCGGATCCCAGTCTCCGGCGGCGAGATCAGGGCCGAGCGCCAGAGCGAGGTTGTGGTGCGGATAGAGGTTGAACCATTGCCATGCCAGGCGTGGGTTACGGGTTGCGCTTCGCACACCGCGCGGTGCAAGGTGGAGGTCAGGATGCTTACCGGCATTTGGACAGGCGAGATCACCGCAGGTACAACTGCCGTCAGCGCGAATACCGTGGTAGATGACGACTCCCGCACCAATGCCCGAGAGCGCTAGTTCCACGGCAATCTCTGGCTTGTTGCCGCAATGAATCGTACCAATAAGCTGGGCGGGAAATCTCGACGGCGTAGTGGTTGCTGCAGCCATCAATCCATCCCGCTTCTGACGTGGTTTCGATCGTCGCTCGTCCGCAGACAAATACGCTCGGCGATGCTGCCAAGCACCGCAACGAGCGGCAAGAGTGGATCGGGCTCGGCGGAAAGGTGCAGTGTCGAAGTTTCGTACTGAGAATGACTAGCAGATGTTTGGGCATTCTGAGAATGTGGGGGGGCGTCATGCGCACTCGGCTGTGACTCCGGTAAGGAGGTGGCCATTACAGAGCCTCCTTCATTGGAGTTCTCTGTATCGCTCGGCCGCACTGACGAATTGCCACGTCAAGCAGACTCGGCTGCGCAATGCGGGTACGGAGAAGGTGTTTAGCGCGATGCTGTCGCTCTTTGAGCAACAGCACATCATATGGATCAGCGTCGCGTTCGGAGCGCTGGAGAAAGACGTTGCGTGCGGCCTGCGTGATATGCAGGGAATCGTGCGCGGCGTGGAGCTTACGAGCGCCAATACGTCTGATCTCTTGTGCGCGATTTGTGTTCAACATAAAGACACGGCCCACCGGCACTTGATGCGGCGCGAAGGCGGCGGATCAAGTGCCGGTGGGCCGTATGTCGAAGGACTGCCGGCTCTAAACGATCAATTGTTCGCATTTTACCGTGGAATTGCTGTGATGTCTAACGCTTTGACGTCTCGCCACGCGTCGCGCGAAATCGTGATCGCGCTTCGTCGATCAAATCGACATCTGCTACGTTGATGCCGTTGCACTTCGGGCATCGGATTCGGCAGGGAAGAGCCGCGCCCATGGCGACTTGTTGTCTAATTTCTGGAGCGCGACCGAGGGAACTGGCAACCTCAGGTGGAATCCTGATGACGTCAGCGGCACGCCGGTTCTTTGTTGATCTGCCCGCTGCGAGGTAGTGCTGTGCCCGTGCTCTTTGCTCGGGATCGGTTGACTGACTAGCGGCCAATCGCAGATCGCGCTGTAAACGCGTGCGCGCATACTTTGTCGCCTGCCATACTCCTTTGTCGTTTTCGATCCATCCTGACGGAAAGGAAAGGCGCCATGCTCCTTGCGGAACATGGGGTGCATGGTCCTGAAGGCGTCCGAGAACGAAGCCGCAGGATTGGCGGCCGCGGTCGTCAATACGACCACACCGGACGCGATAATCTGGAACGTCGTCTTTCTCACTCCCGCCCTTCGCTAACCGGGCGTTGATATCGGTATTCATGCGATCGCTTCCCCTGTACCCGATGACGGTGCCCTTTTACCGGCGTCAGGTATTTCTAGTCGTGTAGCACCCGGCATCTTCAGGGCGCAACTGATGACCTCCTAGGAAAGAAGGTGCTCTGAAGCTGGTTCTCGTAGTCTGCGATTCGGCGACCCCTGAATCGCTTTAGTACGCTGTGGGTGCTGGTACGACGATGGGCGCGACTTTCAGCCATGTGGGGTTTGGGTGGTTCTGTAATGAGCAGGTTTCCGGGTGGCAAGCAAGGCAATAGCGCGGCCATTCCTCATCGAAATGTCGAAGGGTCAACGCACTGTCCAGTCTCTCTGTACGGTTGTCGGCGTAGACTTGTCATCTTAACCCCTGATTTGCGCAGTTTCCACCCACAGTTATGGCTGTAAGGCCTTGCCCGATTTACGGTAGATGGAGGTCGAGCACGAACGCCCTTAGGGTTCTTCGTGAGGTAGAGAGCATCGCTGCTTGCCGGTCGAATGTAGCTTTAGCCTCTGCCAAGTTCATCTTGGTCTGACGAACTGCTGTGCGCCGCCAGTCTTGCTCATCCCACTTCGCACTTTCGTACCAGCCGACCACATAGAGGCCGTGGTTGCTGGCATTGCTGTCCATGTACCGCTCGGCAAGCTGGTCCTTCATGGCGGTTCGCAATTCTCTATGCCAGTTCCCCTTGACCTCGATGATCACCGTGATCAGGTCGCTAATTTTTTGGTTTCGGTCGTATTGAAATGTCTCGACACGAATATCTGTTTCATCGCCGCGTCGGTTGGTTACCTCACGGTTGAAGATGATGCCGCGTTCCCGAAGGTCTTCATCAAGATGAATCTTCAGCCAGTCTGAGAGCCGCTCTTCATCTTTTGGTGAGATCGGCTTTTCGTTCCAGAGATAGGGGGCACGCGGAGGCTCGTGTGTTTGGAGTTTCGCTTGTAGCCGCACCAACGATTCGCCGATCACACTTAGCAGCTCATCTCCGCTCTGTACCAGCCGACGCTCGGGAGCCTCAATCAGCCTGCGGATATCTTCCACTGAAAGGGGACTCCATGTCAGTTGGCGGGTCAATCGCTGCGCGTCGTGCAGAACCCATTTCACCCAATTGAGGTGTGGAAGGTCCACCATGATACGCTCAATCGCCTCGCATGCGACAGTTGTCCCTCGGTTTTTCAGCTCTGTAAGCAGGCTATCGCGCCACATCGCAACAGCCCGCCGAAAGTCGATGTGCCCGTCGAGTGAGGGATCCTCTTTGTGCGGATAGCACTTGACTATCCAAATGTAGAAGGTGGCGAGTTGCTCCTCGTCGAGCTGCCTGCGGATTTGGTCCTGCTTATCCGGTTGATGCACGATCCGTTGGAGGATCATTTCACCGAATTCGGCATCGCGACTCAACGCGTCCCACACTACATTCCAGCCTTGTGCAGTTACATGCAAAAGCAAGGATGAAGCCGCAGCTGCGGCTCGACCTGGATGACTATCATCCTGCCCGTCCTGAACGAGTCGTTTCGCCAACGACACGGCGGCGGCCACACCATGTTCGAGCAATGCATCCAGCGATGTATTGAAAACGTCGGGAGCCAAGCTCCTCGTGTTTATCTCGTTGAGGAGGGCTATCTCTAGTCGCTTGTCCCAGCAACCCACAAGCCTGTCGATGGCGTATGATGCAGGCCCTTGGGCATCTTGATTCTTGGGATCGATGAGTAAGAAGAACGTGGAGATCACCGCCTCCGGGTCGTGCTGATAGGCCATCGCAACCAAGCGTTGCTGGTTTTCTCGTCCTCCTTTTCCCGATGAGGTTGGGAATGCAACCAAGACTTCCGCCCAACGGCTCCATACTTTGGCAGGCAGAAGGGCGAGGCGTTCGGGAGCACGAAATAACAGGAGTCGAAATGCTCGGAAACCGGCCCAGTCCGGCTGGTAAATAACATTGCCCTGCGTAATCCACTGATCAGGGGCAGGTCTCCATTCTTTGATATATTGCTCGGCTGCACCAGCGAGTGTTTCATGGGCCACCTGATCGAGCGCCGACCAGCCCAGCAGTTTCGTCAGGTCTGACTCGTATTCGTTGACATGCGCATTGGATTCGCCTCCGTACATGAGCTGAAAATTGAGCTGCCACCATTCATCGAGTTGGCCTGTGGCGAAGCGCGCGAGGCGTTCTGCTATCCGCTCACCTATCGAGGGCGTCAATGAAGGCGCTTTAGGTTTCTCAGGCTTCGCCCATTCTAGTTGTGCTGCGTGGTATCTCCTGGCGCGCTCTGCTTCCTCCGAATTGACGTTGACTGGATCGAACCACTCCGCGAACACCGCGCGAATTGTGCTGTCGACCTGGCGCAGCTCAAGCAGGGTTTCTACGTGCTGGCGGTCTAGGGGATTGAAGCTAACCTCAATGAGTTCCGCCCATCGCCGTCGCAATGGCGTAGGAGAAGCCTGATACTGGCCAATGAGCCATGGTACGTCTTGATATGGGATCAGTCCTTGCCGCCTGAGATCGATGAGGTCCGTACGCTCAGTTATGCGACGAAGTGCTTCATGTATGACGAGGCGGCGCTTAGGAGTATCATTTTGAAGGGCGTCGTCCATTGTAGTGTCGCGTTGATCACGGAGAATCCCCGATCGGTTTCCGAAGATCGTCCCATGTTCCCGAACACGAGCCAATGCGGCTGCTGTGAACGCGGACAGGACAAGCGGGTTTTCAAGATACTGCCACGCTTTGCGCATGATTGAGTTGATCAATGAGTCGAATTCATAGGGAACGTCGTCTAGAAAGACCTGTGCATGCGCCCAGCGGATGGCTTGAGGCATATCACTGACCTGTGTTTTCTCGAATGGATCACTAGACAGGAATGATCGGTAGGCACCGAAAACAGTAGCTTGGAACGGTGTCAAGACGGCAACAAGCTCCTCCATGCGTAGGTGCTGTGGCCAGGTGGCGAGCAGACCGCAGCCCTTCAACTCATCAATTGGGTCTTCGTTTGCTTCGAGAAAGACAAGCGGCTTCAATTGGCAGCGGTGTTCATCTGAGTCCAGGTGGATTATGGCATAGGCAGCTGCCACACGTGTGCTCTGTGTCTCCGTCTCATCAAGGGCGAGGTGTACGAGATCGTCAAGGACCCTCCTCTCCTTGCAGGCTTCGGCGATGTGCATTACGACGCGCCGAACGATTTCGTTCTTTTGCTGGTCGACAATATAGGGACGTAGCTGATCAGCAAGGTCTGGATGAGATAGTGCAGCATATCGCCTTCGTAGCGACCAGTCACGGTCAGATTGCTCGCCACGATCAAAGAGACTCAGAAACCTCGATATAAGCGCCTTCCTGTCGTGGTCTGTTGCCGACGTGATATCGCTTTGAAGCAGAACGTCCGGTTCTTGATCCATGAGCATGAGGAAGACTTCTGGTTCCATGCTGGCAAGCCAGGCAGTTGTCTGCTGCAACTGTGGTACAAGCCGGCCCGATGGATCGTCAGGATGAACGACAAGACTTCTCACCTGCTCATGTGGGACGCCACGATTCTTCAGATAGCGAGCGGCAAGAAACTCCGCATAGGTCTGATGCGCCCATCCCAATCGATGCAACCCGCGAGACGAAAACAGACCCGTATTCAACGTCTCCTTCAGGGTGGCGTCATCCACCTTGAACGCGTCTGACTCGGTCTGTTCCATACCGCCTGTCAGGACTGAGAACGGGACATCATCGACTGGTATGTTGCCATGATCAGAGTCAGTCCATATCGCTGCCCGGTTGCCAAAGACCATGAGTGCCGCAATTCTCCCAGCGGCGGCCAGTATTTGGTCCTCGTTGAGCATACGGGGACGGAGGGCGTCGCGTCGTTGCGCCGATTCTTCGCAGAGCATGCGACATCCCACCTCATACAACGCGACCTGGCTTTTGGGCAGTGATCCGTCACGTTTGTAGGCATTGATGAGAAACGCAAGCGTTGTCGGCTTGATCGCGAAGGGGACGGCCCCGCTTTCGTCGAGCACCTTGAGGAACTCGGGTCCGTCTACACCATTAGCGATTGCCTCTTGACGAACATCGACGCGCCTCAGGGGAAGCAGTTCCCTGACATCGACGTGGACTCCCCAAAGTTCACGGAGTCCGCTTTCCAAAGTCGGCGGCCAGTCGGCGGTGCGGCAGGCAACGCGCAAGATCATGCGCTCGACCGGAGATCCGCGAAGCTCGGCTAGAAGCATTGCAGGGAGCGTGTTGACCTGGACGCGGCACTCGTCGAAGCTATCGAGAAAGAGGTGCAGCTTGCCCGTTCCTTCTCGCCAGTGTCGAAACACATCAGAGTCACCCAGCCGCCGATTGAGCTGTTGGTCACTGCCAACCTCATGGAGATCAATCCACAGTATGAGGTCACCCGCGGCAACAACCGCAGCTTCGATTTCCTCGCGTTCGACAGACAGAGTGAAGCTTTTTCCAATGCCCGGTTCGCCGAGCAAGACGAGGCATGGAGCGGCGGAGACGAAGTCAATGGGGGCTACGTTCGGATTGCGTATCAGCGGCACATCCGAGATGGGATCAACTAAGTACCCACCGCCTTCGACCGAGATGTCCGCCCCTCGCGATGTCCAAAATCGAGGCAGACCTCCCACTTCCTTGCTCCTTCTGCAGCTGTCGCAGGCGCTGCGCACATTTTTAGGCTCATCCATCCAGTCTAGAGCAATGTGTAGTAGACAGATGGTCGCGGCGCTTCGTATCCAGCTCCGCTACCCTTACACCCGTTGGAATGAATTACACAACCAGCTTTGACGGCGTAGACTTCGGATCGTCTCCTGTGGGACGCCGTACCCGGCATCGAGTTGACGCACCGATTCACCAGTCCGTACACGGTGAACGATATTTTGCGGCTGTGAATCACCTCGTCGCTTGGGCCGAGAATAGGGGAAGCGCTCGGTCTTGGTGGATGATCCGGGCATTGCAACGTGCTGCACGACCGCCTCAAATAGGCTTCGCCGGAGGTGCTGTGCCTTCTTAGGCTTCCTTTTGTCATAGGTCAAGGAGGGAACACTGGCCCTCGAGAGCGACCTGGATGCGCTTAATACCGTTCACTACGGAAGCAGGTAGTTTCGAGCAATAGAGATCAACTATGGCTCTCGCGGTGCCTTGCTGCAATGCATCCAAGGCTTCTTCCGAATACCAAGCTGCATGTGGGGTTACGATGAGGTTCGGGGTATTGCTTGGGAGAGTACCGGGTTGCGGTGGTTCGTCTGCAAGTACATCGATCGCCGCTCCACCGATTGTCCCGTTCCGAAGTGCGGCAATGAGCGCTTCTGTGTCGACAACTCCGCCTCGAGAGGTGTTGATGAGGACTGCATTCGGCTTCATCTTCTGGAAGGCATCATGGTTGAACATGCCGGCGGTCTCGTCATTGAGCGGGCAGTGAATGGAGATGAAGTCGCTGCGGGAAAGCAAGGCCTCCCAGCTCACATAGGAGCCAGATGCCTTGGTACCGGCGTGTTCGGCATATGGGTCATGGATGATCACCTGCAAGCCGCACGATCCTGCCATCGCCGCCAGTTGACGTCCAATTCGCCCGCCCCCTACAAGCCCGAGGACTTGTCCTCCCAGGCGATGAACCGGTCGTGCTACATCAAGGACTGACCAGGATCCGGCCGCTGTCGAGGCAGCGAGGGGGATGAGTTTGCGGGCGCTGGCCAGCAACAACGTAAAGGCGTGCGTCGCAACCTCCTCGGTGCAATAGTCCGGCACATTGCAGACCGGAATCCCACGCTCAGCCGCGGCCTTTACGTCGATCATGTCGTATCCAATGCCATAGCGGCTGATCGCCTTTAGGTTTGGCAGATGGTCGATGACTCGTCGCGTGATCGGCGCCCACTGCACCATCAGCGCATCAGCCCGTTGGCACTTGTGAATGACATCGTCCTCGCTTAGGCATTGAACCCGGGTCAGGTGCGCGCCGATCGTAGCAAGTTCGGCGCGTTCAAGCTCAGTGTGCTCCATGTCAAGATCGGTAATAAAGACATTCCAGGTCATGAGCCGCGCTCCCAGGTTATCTGTGCCCCAACCGCTTCAAGACTTGTCGAGAGGTCACCTTCCAGAGCCACAGCACGGCACGGGGCCCCGTCTCTCCCCCGCAACCGCAAGGGGAGCGCGATGAGGAATACCTCCTTTGATGAGAGACGCTCCAGATGGGCAAGGCCTTCGATCACCAGTACGTTCGCGCCCAGCAAAATATGATGAGCCTTGATGTATTCTCTGGGGAAGATGGTGGGCATGTCCATTGCTATCGTGGCGACGCCCCGCTGGACAAGCCATTGGCAGGCATCCAGGCCGAGATAGGGTTGATCGGAAAAATAGTGTGGTTCCGGGTACTCGCGATCCCAGCCAGTTTGCACGATGATGCGACTGCCGGGGCCGATACTCGCATCGGCGGACGCGAAATCATGTATCTGGATCTCCTCCTTGCGTTCCTTGTGCCGCAAATCAATCACATGTGCCGGCCCAAAGCCCCTGCGCGGATCCAGGTTCTCCGCCGTTTCTCCATCGTCGAAGAAATGGAAGGGGGCGTCGAGATGCGTTCCGAAATGACTGCTCATCGATAGCTGGGTGATGTTGTAACCAAGATCATTCAGGCCGAGGTGAGGCACTACTGATGTCTTGGGATCTGGCTCGAAGGTTGGTGCGCCATGATAGATGTCAAGTGAGAGATCGATCAATCGCAGCATGTCAGCTCCCTTTCTCCAGACTCGTCAGCATTGCCGACATCCCTCCATCTACCAGCAGGTTCGCTCCTGTCACGTAGCTGGCCTGGTCCGAGCAGAGCCAGACAACAAGGTTCGCCACCTCACGCGGCGAAGCTGGTCTTCCCAAGGGGATATTGCTCATCCAGTGATTAACGACCTCATCTGCATCCGGCCCACTGGCCCGAAGATCCTGCCAGATCTGAGTGTCCGTCAGGCCGGGGCACACGGCATTGACACGGATTCCCTGCCGGCCGAACTCAATCGCGATGGACCTCGTCAGTTGGGTCACGCCGCCCTTGGCTGCCGCGTATGGGGCCGCATTCGGAAGAGTGCTCAAGGAGTGGACTGACGAAATGTTCACGATGTTGCCGCCGTCGCCTTGCTGCAGGAACTGCTCGATTGCATATTTGCAGCCGAGGAACGTGCCGCGAAGGTCAACCCCAATGACGTGGTCCCAATCGTCCAGCGTCGTGTTCAACAGTGGCTTGACGAAATTGACTCCGGCGTTGTTGATCATCACGTCGAGCCTGCCAAAGGCCCGGACGGCCTCCCCCACCACGCGCCTAACGTCGTCTTCGCGCGATACATTCGTCTGCACGAAGAGAGCATAATGTCCGGATTCACGGAGTCGAGTCTCCAACCGCTGTCCGGACTCTCGGTCGATCTCGGCGATCACGATTCGGGCGCCTTCATTCGCGAACCGTTCGGCGATGCCCCAGCCGATTCCCGAGCCAGCACCGGTCACGATCACGACCTTGTCGTTCAGGTTCATTTTTCTTCTCCCACCTGTGGCGGCGTGGGCCGAAGCAGTGTCTTCACGGTGCTTGCCATGCCTTCCGCGATCGATGTAAACGCTGCCGGTCCGTCGCTCAAGGGCAGAGTCGAGATCATAGGTTCGACTTGGATGTGACCTTCGGTGAGAATTTCTAGCGCGCGTACGAAGTCATCGTCGGTGTAGCAGTAAACCCCTTGAATACGTTTCTCCTGGGAGACGAGATCCAAGAAATCGATGGGGGTGTGTTGCTGGCCGAGACCAACGATGGCAAATGTGCCGCCTCGGGAGAGCGCATGGAGACCATCCTGTCGGGCCGCGCTCGCGCCAGCGGTCTCGATCGCCACCTCAACGCCCTCACCGCCGGTCAGGCGGCGAATAACTGCAGGGACATCCTCCTCAAGCGCATGTATCGCGTTGGTCGCACCGAGGCGCATTGCCATGTCCAGTCGGGCCTGGACGGTATCAGACGCGATAATGCGGGAAATACCCATCATCCGTGCTAACTGGATAGCGAGGATTCCCTGCGCCCCCGCGCCCAGGATTACCACGCTGCGCACAAGTGACCCGGCCAATTGCCGGAAGAGCCGGACTTCGATCGCCAGCGGTTCCACCATCACCGCAGCCTCATCCGGGAGCGAATCTGGCACCGCAAACAGCCGGTCTGCCGGGACCGCAACGGAACTGGCAAAGCCGCCGGACCGTTCGATCCCGAGAATCTCCATATTGGGGCAGACATTTGTGTGGCCAGCACGGCAGGTGGCGCACGTTCCGCAGGCAATCATCGGCTGCACCACGACGCGCTCTCCGATTGCGAAGTGGTTCGTCACCGCGCTTCCGGTCGCGCTAACGCGGCCGACGATCTCGTGCCCCATGATCAGTGGGGTGTTGTTCGTCCTCCGCTCGCTATGACCAACATATCCGTGGATGTCGGAGCCACAGATACCCGCGAGCGACACATCGACGACAACCTCTTGCGGGAGGGGGCGGGGTCTGGGCACGTCTGCCACAGCCAGGTCACATACGTCGCGAAAGACTAGTGCTTCCATGGTGGATTCCTCTTCCTGATGGCTCCCTTTATCCCGTCTCACCACGGACCACCTCGTTTGACAGTCCCCTGTGGTCATGCTATGTTACAAACATCAGATGTTTATAACAATGGGGACGGGTCATTGCAGTTCCGAGTGAGACCCCTTTTGGAGGCTAGAACATGGTTCGTCTGAAACGGGGGGCACTCTCGGATCAGGTTGTCGACGAGATTGGTTCCTGGATTCTCACGGGCAAGGTGCAGCCGGGCGAGATCCTGCCATCCGAGCAGACACTCTCCGAACAGTTTGGTGTCAGCAAGACCGTCATTCGCGAAGCGGGCAAGATCCTAGCATCGAAGGGACTGGTCACGATTCGACAAGGGATCGGCACGACCGCAAACCCGCAGGACCAATGGCAGCCATTTGATCCCTTGGTAATCCTGCATGCGGAACATGGCACGAGCTTCGACGATCTCGTTCGTGTTCGACAGATCCTTGAGCCAGAAGTGGCCGCCATGGCCTGCGTTCGCAGCGGCGACCAGGCGTTTCTGGACATGCTTGCGGACCTTATCGAGAAGGGAGGGCGGGTTACTAACGTCGAGGACCACGTGCATTTCGACCTGGCGTTTCATCAGGCTTTAGCAGAAGCGACCGGCAACCAGCTGCTCGTCATCATGATGAATTCGATCGGGCAGTTTCTCCGGGCCAGTCGCGAGGCGCTCTTTGAGGTTCCGGGCGCGGTCGAGCGATCGAGTTTTCACCACAGGCAGATTTTTGGGGCGATCTCACAGGGGGATACCGAGGCCAGTCGCGAGGCGATGAAGCGTCACCTCCTTCAAGTCCTTGATGATTCGTGCGAACTCGTATCAATTCGAAAGGGGTTGGGCGATGACTACTAGGGTTGGACTCAAAGAAGGGAAGTTGAACCGTCGAGACATTCTTCGGCTCTCCGCACTTGGAGCAAGTGCCGCGCTACTTTCGCGTCGGGACGACAAAATGCTTCGTGCAGCGAGGGCTGCTGACGATGTAACGCTCGACTTTGTGTGGCGTACAACCCAAAAGGAAGTCGATTTCTTCAAGGACTTCTTCAAGAATTTCGAGGAGCAGAATCCTGGCACCAAGGTGAGACAGGTTTACGTGCCCATCGAGCAGTACGATCAAAAGGTCGATCTGCTAGTCGCGGCTAACCAGCCTCCTGCTATCTGGGCGCCCAATTACTCGCGAGGGGTTCGATACTACGCGTCACGTGAGCGATTGGTCGAGCTTGATGAATTCGTTTCTCGAGACAAGTACGACTTCTCGGACTTTTACGATGGAACGCTTTCGCTCGGGAAATGGAAAGACAAGTGGGTAGGAATTCCGGCTCTCGTGATTCCAATGCTCCTTGTTTATAACAAGACACTCTTCGAGGAAGCCGGCGTGGAGCCGCCTCCACAGGACTGGAATGACAAGAGTTGGACGTGGGACGCGCTGCTGGAGAAGGCAAAGGCTCTCACCAAGGGCAAGGATCAGTACGGTCTCGTCGGCGTTGCTGACCAGCGCTATGCGATTCGCAACTTTGGAGTGGACTACTTCCCCCAGGAGGTGCAGGAGACCGGATATCCAACGGAGTTTCTGGGTAATACCCCGGAGTTCACCGACGCCCTTCAATTCTGGGGTGATCTGATTCACGAGCACAAGGTGATGCCGAGTGCGAGCGAAGCAAATGCTATGCAGGCCGGACTTCCTAATCTCTTTATGACCGGGAAGTTCGGGATGAACTTGATGAACGCCGGGGAGTTTGAGGTCTTCAAAGACATCGAGGCGTTTGAGTGGGGCACCGCGCCAATTCCTTGGCCCAACAACAACCTACCACGATTGAACTTCATGTATCTCGATCATTACGCAAGTATTGCCCCTCAGACTCATGGCGATGCTGCTTGGAATCTGCTCAAGCAGCTGACTGATCCCGAGGGTCAGAAGGGATACCCCATTGGCACGTCCGGTTGGATTGCGCCCCGCAAATCCCTGGCTGACTTCTGGGTGCAGCAAGCAGTTGAATCGAGTGGCCAGACGGAGGAGAACGTGCGGGTTGCCGTCGACGGTCTTCCTCATATGACACCGTCACCCGGTCATGTCACGGTGGAGTGGGGTCAGTACTGGGATAAGGCTTTCAAACCGAGTCTCGACAAATTCTTGCTCGGACAAATGGACGCCAAGTCTGCAGTGGCTGAAATGCAGCCTCGGTTCGAGCAAGTTCGAGACGAGACGACACCTGACGCGAGCTGAGTCCCTCCTAGAACCAACGTCGCAGCCCCTGCGCGCTCATGGGAATACGAATCGTTCATGAGTGTGCAGGGCTGGAGCATGCCAAGGTGAATCGATAATGGCCAACCTTAGCAGAGAGCGAACGACCTTCCTGTCGTTCTCACTTCCGCGCAACAGACGCCGTCAGGAGGCTCTTGCATGCTATCTGTTCATTGCGCCAGGCGTATTGGGTTATCTGATATTCATTCTGGGTCCTCTGCTTTACTCGCTTGTCATGAGCTTCATGGATTATGGGGTCATCACCGAGCCACGGTTCATCGGGTTCGATAACTGGCGGACGTTATTCACCCGCGATCCCCTTATCTGGCAATCGCTGAAGGTCACAGCGTTCTACTCTATTGGCTCCGTCGTGTTGGGCCTCGTAGTATCGCTCTTTGTCGCGATGCTGATGAATCAGCGCATTTTCGGCATTGGCATCTTTCGGACGATCTATTATCTACCTTCTGTTATCTCCGGTGTTCCCGTTGCGCTCCTCTGGATGTGGGTATTCAACCCGACCGTTGGCGTACTTAACACTGCTCTTGGCTGGTTTGGAATTACTGGTCCCAATTGGCTGTACGACTCCTTCTGGGTAATCCCTGCATTTATCATCATGTCCCTCTGGTCAACCGGAGGCGCCATGGTGATATTCCTGGCCAGTCTTCAAGGGGTTCCCCAGCAGCTACATGAGGCGGCCGAGATTGATGGCGCGAGCGCCTTGTCCCGCTTCATTAACATCACGCTTCCGATGATCTCATCCGTGATTTTCTTCAACCTTATCCTGAGTATCATCGGCTCATTCCAATCATTCACCCAAGCCTATGTGATGACCCAGGGAGGGCCTGCAAACGCAAGCTTGTTCTACGTCCTCTACCTGTACCGTAACGCTTTTGAGTATTTCCAAATGGGATATGCGAGCGCCATGGCATGGTTCCTCTTCATCATTATCTTGGCGCTGACCGCACTGATCTTCAAATCATCATCACTTTGGGTGTACTACGAAAACGAGGGGAAGGCCGGCAGGAATGAACACTGATCCAGAAGTCTACCATGCGCATGTCGGGTTCTTTGCCCGGAAGTCCGTTCGTATGCGGATCCAGCGCATCGTGGCAACGCTCCTCATTCTCATGGGTGCCGGCGTGGTTCTGGTGCCATTCTGGTGGATGATCCGCACGTCGTTGATGAGTATGGGGGAAGCCTTTCTAGTCCCAACTCATTGGTACCCGCGGAATGTGGAATGGCACAACTATATAGACGCATGGAGAGCAGCACCCTTCACCCAGTACACATGGAATAGTGTTGTCGTCACCTTCCTGTCTACCGTCGGGACAGTTTTTACGGCGTCGTTGACCGCATTCGGTTTCGCTCGGTTGCGTGCGCCGGGAAGAGATTTTCTCTTCATGCTCATTCTCTCTTCACTGATGATCCCGAGCATCGTCGTTCTGGTTCCGACATACCTCCTGTTTCTCAAGCTGGGATGGATTGACACCTATCTTCCACTCATCGTGCCGTACTGGCTCGGAGGGGGCGCCTTCAGCATTTTCCTGCTGCGACAATTTTTCCGAGGCATTCCGCGGGATTTCGATGAAGCAGCGACGCTCGACGGTGCCAGCTTCTTCAGAATTTACTGGAATATCGCCGTGCCGCTGTCGCTTCCAGCTCACGCAGCTGTCGCCATTTTTGCCTTCTTCTTTCATTGGAATGAGTTCTTCGGGCCGTTGATTTATCTCAACAATTCGGAGAAGTACACCCTTCCAGTGGGATTGAGCTTTTTCGTGAAGGCGTACGGTGTTGTTCAGTGGAATCAGCTTATGGCCGTGACACTGGTCGCCATGCTTCCGTGTATCGTGGTGTTCTTCCTGGCACAGCGGTACTTCGTCGAGGGTATCACCCTTACCGGAGTCAAGGGGTAGTCAACGGATGACGCTTTACGCTGGTGCAGCTCGCGTCTGCATTACACCTCCCATAGGTGTGGAATTGGCTGGATACGGACCGTTTTGGGGGCGTCGTTCTCAATCCGTGCATGACGATCTGTACGCGTCAGCGCTCGTTTTTCAAGCGCGGGACAAGCGAGTGGCTCTTGTGGCTGCGGATCTTATATCGTTCGACGCCACGATCGTAGATCAGATCCGGCAACTGGCTGCGCGCGAAACAGGCATTCTCCCGACCGATATCCTCATAAGCTGCACACATGTTCACACAGCGCCGACCACACACTTTCTGCGTGGCTGGGGGGAGCGGGATTTCGAGTACATCTCGGTGCTTATTCGCCAGATAGTTGGCGCAATTGTCGCCGCCAACTGCTCAAGACGACCCGCAAGAGTGGGAAGTGCAGCCGGTGACCATACGGCGCTGCCATGGAACCGTACCCGCACGGCGGACCACGTAGACACCTCGGTGCAGGTATTACGGGTCGACGCTGACGGGCACGGACCAGACAACACGATCGCACTCCTCGTGAACTACGCGTGCCACCCAGTGATGCTTGGACCGAGCACGGCTATCTCCGCTGACTATCCAGGAGCCTTACGGGGGTATATCGAGTCCACGTTTCCTGGAGCCGTGGTTCTTTTTATGAATGGGGCATGTGGGGACATCGACCCAATCAGCAACAAGCATGTATGGGGACGAGCCACTTTTGCAGATGTCGACGCGGCCGGCAGAGAGCTGGCTGGAGAAGCAGTCCGTATCGCTCAATCAATTCAGCCGAGCGATGTGGATGCCGTGGAGGTGACGAATGCATACGTAGATCTGCCATACCGAGAAATGTCAGAGGAAGATGTAGAACAGGAGGCAGCAACCAGAATAGAACATTTTCGCAGTGGAGTCGCGAAACACCCTGATGCCAAAGCTCGTGCAGAGATGTTCTGGCGGACGTGGTCGAGCGATGTGCTCGAAGCGAAGCGTTCGGGCGCGGCTAAATCCTGTGTGCGCATAGAACTCCAGGCGTTTCACATCGGAGAGGTTGTGCTTCTGGCCATACCTGCTGAACTTTATGCCGAAGTGGGACTCAAGATTAAGGCTGGTTCCGGGTACAGTCAGACCTTCATCGCCACATGCGCCAATGGCAACGTTGGCTACATCGCGACCGAGCAGGATTTTCTTGCCCAAGCATATGCGTCGAGCATGGCATTCGCGGTCTATGGCCATTTCCCTTTTCTGACAGAGGTCGCAGCGATTCTGTGCGACGCTGCGGTCCAGTTGATTCGGACCGAAGCACAACGTCGAGTCGTCTGATAGGTACTCATCACCCCAATCTCAGTGGAGGAAAGCAACATGACCGTCAAAGAAACATCGTTGCCCATGGTGCTGGGCGGTAGTCCGATGGGTCGGTTCCTGCAGAGGCAGTGGCCACTATTTGGCGAAGAAGAACGCCATAACCTCATGCAGGTGCTCGATAGTGGTAGGTGGGCATTCGATGGTCCCTTCGAGGCGAAGTTCGAGGGTCAGTTTGCCTCACTCCAGAATGCCAAGTACGGTCTCTGTGTGGCCAACGGCACTATCGCAATCCAGCTCGCCCTGGAGGCGCTTGATATTGGCGCCGGGGACGAAGTGATTGTTCCGGGGCTGACATGGCAAGCTACCGCGGCAGCCGTTCTGGATGTGAACGCCACTCCGGTCATGGTCGACGCCGAGCCGGATACATACTGCCCCGACCCGTCGCTCATCGAGGCCGCGATCACCCCACGGACGAAGGCCATCATCGTTGTGCACCTCTATTGCAGCATGACTGACATGGATCGCGTGCTCGACATTGCCAAGCGCAATGGCCTGTTCGTCATTGAAGACTGTGCCCACGCCCACGGTTCACAATGGAACGGAAAGGGGGCCGGATCGATTGGCGATATTGGCTGCTTCAGTTTTCAACTCAGCAAGACGCTCACGGGCGGTGAAGGTGGATTCGTCACGACGAACGATCCGGCTTTGCGAGAAGCACTGTACACGCTTCGCAACTGCGGGCGTCGACGAGAAGGTGCCATTGACTCCCAGTGGCGGCCCATTCAGAGTGGCAACTATCGAATGACGGAGTGGCAGTCGGCGATTCTGCTGGCTCAGCTCGGTCGCTTCGAAGAGCAGATGGAGCGTCACGAGCAAAACGCTCGCATACTCGACAAGGAACTCGCCCTCATTCCGGGTATTGCTCCAATGCGGGTGCCCGAACAGATGTCCCGGCGGAACTTCTATGCATACGTATTCCGCTATGACGCAGATGAATGGGACGGACTCAAGGCAACATCATTCCGACGGGCGCTTGCCGAAGAAGTGGGTGTTCTTATCGGAACGACCTACGCTCCGCTCAACGCATCTCCCTTCTATCAACCGCAGACGAAGCGTCGCCATCATCTGAATGATGAGTACTGGAAGATGATCGATCCATCGAGATTTAATCTTCCGGTAGCTCAGCGTGCATACCACGATGAGGCCATGGTGGTGCAGCACGAGATACTCCTCGAAGACCCAGAGCGGCTACTCATGCTCCCGGCTGCTATCCGGAAGTTGCGAGAGTATAAGGCCGAACTGCTCGACTGGGAGGCAAAGAGCATTCAGAACTGAGTTTCGTGAAGAGATCCCCAACACTCCCGGCCGAATCGATGCTGCACTTCTTCGCTTGGCAGGAAGTCGGTAGGCGACGAGGGGGAGTCCCGCGATGCCACGCGCCACTGATTGGCCCTCTTATAGGAGCTACCAGTGCAGAAGGTGAAGGCTTCGCACGTGGCACTTGGGGCGACACATGAGATTCCGGCTGTCCCGCAAAGATGGCCGGAACTTCAGTCGTCCATCCCGCTACGGTGCCCCGGCTGCCATAGCAGGCTCAGCATCGATAGGTCACCACGGCACCCTGTGTCGAGGAACACATTATAGAATGACTGTCCCCTGGGTAAGTTGCACGCGATGAGGGACATTGTCGTGCCGAGGAGATCACCATGCTCAGCTGGCCATTCACGCCAATCCACGACCGCAACAGATTGACCAGTTTCAAGGCATCTGGCTTTGACCATCCTGTTCCGGGGATCGTGTATGACGGCGCGCTCCTCGATGGGGGCATCCCGCTCGGCGGTCTGGGGACAGGCTACTTTACGCTTGAAGGCAATGGGAAGATCGGTCATTGCTCCATCTATAACGATATCGTTCCCCCGCGCGTTGATCATCGTGATTGGCTCACGATCAGGACGAATGGGTATGGTATTCCACTCTCCACCGCCGAAATCGTATATTGGGGGCACTTCCCCATGGCGGATCTGATCGCGACGCTGCCCCAGCAGCCGCTTGCTATCGGCATCCGCGCGTTCAGTCCGTTTGTTGTGGGTGATGCAGCGGCAAGCAATACGCCTGCCGCTCTGTTCGAGTTGGACATTCGCAATACCGGCGACGAGG
>Ga0180216_1000839_pt1 | contig 29495 bp, 26 predicted proteins | sample eDN3rd37CBELigMG_FD_128879 | JGI IMG/M metagenome (GOLD analysis project Ga0180216, IMG submission 128879) | Enriched Miracle-Growth compost microbial communities from Emeryville, California, USA - eDNA 3rd pass 37_C BE-Lig MG (version 2)... ... | reverse complement strand
TGGATCTGCCAACGGATCCGGAAGCCATCCCTGTGGGGTGGGCTACCCCGCCGGAATTCGTGGCCTCGGATCGCCGGAAATCCGGCTTGAAGTGGTGGAGATGAATTCTTCAGGGACAACTAAGGAAGATCCCCCCGCCGTCGACGACGACCCAGTGGCGGTCGTAGGCCGCACCGGCCTCCGAGATGCGGATTCGCGTGTGGGCGATACCGGCGCAGGATTTGACCGGGTAGCTGTACAGGCTGTGGATGGTGGGGCGCATGGCGGGGTGAGATCCAGGGGAAGCACCTATTTTAGAGGCGAACCTTGGAAGCGAAACGCCGGGAGTCCGGCGCCCGCATGCGAAACCCCGTCCCGGCGCAGCAGGGACGGGGGGGGCCTTAGACCTTGGCGGCCTGTTCGGCCTTTTTGGTTTGGCGCCAGCGGTGCAGCAGGGGCTCGGTGTAGCCGTTGGGCTGCTCCAGTCCCTTGAAGACCAGGTCGCAGGCCGCCTTGAAGGCGCAGGAGGTGTCGAAATGCCCGTCCATCGGCTCGTAGAGCGGATCGCCGGCGTTCTGCTTGTCGACCACCGCGGCCATGCGGCGCATGGTCTGTTCGACCTGCTCGCGCGTGGCGATGCCGTGCAGCAGCCAGTTGGCGATGTGCTGGCTGGAGATGCGCAGCGTGGCGCGGTCCTCCATCAGGCCGACGTCGTGGATGTCGGGCACCTTGGAGCAGCCCACGCCCTGGTCGATCCAGCGCACGACGTAGCCGAGGATGCCCTGGGCGTTGTTGTCGAGTTCCTGCTGGATCTGTTCGGGCGTCCAGTGGGGCTGGCGGGCGACCGGCACCGTCAGGATGCGGTCGAGGTAGTCCTCGTGGCGGCCCTCGAGGGATTTCTGGACCTCGACCACGTCGACCTGGTGGTAGTGCAGCGCGTGCAGCGTGGCGGCGGTGGGCGAGGGCACCCAGGCGGTGTTGCCGCCGGCCTTTACGTGCGCGATCTTTTGCTCGAGCATGGCGGCCATCAGGTCGGGCATGGCCCACATGCCCTTGCCGATCTGGGCGTGGCCGCGCAGGCCGCATTCGAGGCCGGTCTGGACGTTGCTCAGCTCGTAGGCCTGGATCCATTCGCGGGTCTTCATGTCGCCCTTGCGCTCCATGGCGCCGGCCCGCATGGACGTATGGATCTCGTCGCCGGTGCGGTCGAGGAAGCCCGTGTTGATGAACACGACGCGCTCGGTGGCGGCGGCGATGCAGGCCTTGAGATTGACGCTGGTGCGGCGTTCCTCGTCCATGATGCCCATCTTGATCGTGTTGGGCGCCAGGCCCAGCAGGGCCTCGGTGCGGGCGAAGATCTCGCTGGCGAAGGCGACCTCGTCGGGGCCGTGCATCTTGGGCTTGACCACGTAGATCGAGCCGCTGCGGGAATTCCTGCGGGACGCGAGGTCGTGCATCGCGGCGAGCGAGGTCATGACCGCGTCGAGGATGCCCTCGGGGGTCTCGCGGCCCTGCTCGTCGAGGATGGCCGGGTTGGTCATCAGGTGGCCGACGTTGCGCACGAACATCAGCGAGCGCCCGTGCAGGGTCGCGGGGCTGCCGTCCAGGGCCGTGTACTGGCGGTCGGGATTGAGGCGGCGGGTGATGGTCTTGCCGCCCTTGACCAGGTCCTCGGTCAGCGTGCCCTGCATCAGGCCCAGCCAGTTGCGGTAGGCCAGCACCTTGTCCTCGGCGTCCACGGCGGCGACGGAATCCTCGCAATCCATGATGGTGGTCAGGGCCGCCTCGACGATGATGTCCTTGATGTGGGCGGCATCGGTCTTGCCGATGGGATGGGCGGCGTCGAACTGCACCTCGAGGTGCAGCCCATTGTGGCGCAGCACCAGCGCCTCGGGCTGCGCGGGGTCGCCGCGGTATCCGGCCAGGGCTTCGGCATCGGCCAGGCCGGTGCTGCGGCCGTCGGACAGGGTCACGCGCAGCGCGCCGCCGGCCACCGCGTAGCCGGTGGCGTCGCGGTGCGAGCCTTGCGCGAGGGGGACGCTGTCGTCGAGGAACCGGCGCGCGAAGGCGATGACCTTGGCGCCGCGCACGGGGTTGTAGCCGCCCGTGCGGGCCGCGCCGCCCTCGTCGGGGATCGCGTCGGTGCCGTACAGGGCGTCGTACAGGCTGCCCCAGCGGGCATTGGCGGCGTTCAGGGCGTAGCGGGCGTTCATGACCGGCACGACCAGTTGGGGGCCTGCCTGGGCGGTGATTTCGGTGTCGACGTTCGCGGTGGTGACGGCCACCTCGGCGGGCGCGTCCTTGAGGTAGCCGATCTCTTTGAGGAAGGCGCGGTACGCGACCGGGTCGGCGATGGCGCCCGGATGCGCCTCGTACCAGCCGTCGAGGGCCGCCTGCAGGCGGTCGCGCTCGGCGAGCAGGGCGCGGTTGCGGGGCGCCAGGTCGCGATAGATCCCGGCCAGGCCCTTCCAGAAGGCATCGGCCTGCACGCCGGTGCCGGGGAGGGCTTCTTGTTCGACGAAACGGTGCAGCACGGCTGCGACCTGGAGCCCGTGGCAGGCGATGCGGTCAGTCATGGCGGTCCTTGAAAGATAAGGCCTTTGTGCTTGGCGGAAGCAAGGTCTTGTATAAGATTATAGAGGGTCTTGTATAAGAGTTGAAGGCGCGGCGGCGCCGCGGTCAGGGGCCGTCCTCGTCGGCGAGCATCCGCAGGACGGCATCGCGTTTTTTCAGCAGGTGCCCGCGCAGGATCGCGGCCAGGCCCTCGCCGTCGCGCGCTTCCAGCGCCTTGATCATGTCGCTGTGCTCTTGCACGGCCTTGTCCCATTTGGACTGCTGCAGGTTCGAGCGGAAGCGCAGGGCCTGGAGGCGGCGGTTGGTGGACACGTATATCTGGCGCAGCGCCGTGTTGCGCGCCGCCAGGTTGATCCGGTCGTGGATCTCGCGATTCTTGGCGTAGTAGCCCGGCAGGTCGTTCTGGGCATGGCAGGCGAGCATCGTGTAGTGCAGCGCCTTGAGCTCGGAGAGCTCGGCCGGCGTGATGCGCTCGCAGGCGAGCAGGCCCGAGAACGCCTCCAGGCCGCTCATCAGCTCGAACATCTCGCGGATTTCCGCCTCGGACATGCGGAACACCGACGCGCCCCGGTTGGGCATGATGTCGACCAGACCCTCGGCGGCCAGCACCTTGAGCGCCTCGCGCAGGGGCGTGCGGGAGATGCCCAGGGTGTCGCACAGCTCGCGCTCGTTGAGCTTGGTGCCCGGGGGCAGGACGCCTTCGACGATGAAGTTGCGCAGGTGCTCGACCACGGTGTCGTGCAGGCGCAGGCGCGCCACCTTGGGCAACTGGCCGGGCATGGGCGGCTCAGCGGTTTCGACGGTATTTTGCATACATAAATAAAGATTCCTGGATTATCGTATGGTACTTGAACCGAGCGAACAGGTGAAGTCTCAGGGTAATTTCCTAGGGAGATTTTCGTTTTTCCGCTTTCTTTTTCAACTTGCGTTTGCTAAGGTATTTTGCATGCAAAATTCAGTCATTATGTCACTTTCCTGAAGAAACCCATGGATACTCCGACGCCGTCCCGGGTCATCCATGCGGGCGCGAAACGCAATGAACTGGCCGCGCGCCTCGCCCGCGAGGCGCAGGGGGACGTGCTGTTCGATCGCGGCGACCGGGGCCGCTATTCCACGGACGCCTCGATCTACCAGGTGGAGCCGGTCGGTGTGCTCGTCCCGAGGACCTTCGAGGACGTCCGCGCGGCGGTCGACATCTGCCGCGAGCTGCAGGTGCCCGTCATCGCGCGTGGCGCCGGCACCTCGCAGTGCGGGCAGACCGTGGGCCATGCCCTGATCCTGGACAACAGCAAGCACCTGAACCAGGTCGTCGAGCTCGACCTCGAGGCGATGGCGGTCACGGTCGAGCCGGGCATCGTGCTCGACCGGCTCAACGCGTGGCTGCGGCCCCATGGCGTGTGGTTCCCCGTGGACGTCAGCACCTCGGCCCAATGCACGCTGGGCGGCATGGCGGGGAACAACTCCTGCGGCTCGCGCTCCATCGCCTACGGCAACATGGTGCACAACGTCCTGGCGATCGACGCGCTGCTGTCCGACGGGACCGAGGGCCGCTTCGGCCCCATGGCGGGCATGCCGGCCGATGCGTCGCGGATCGGCGCGATCGTGCGCCGCCTGGGCGAGATCGCGGCGCGGGAACGCGAGGAGATCGCGCGCCATGTGCCGAAGGTGCTGCGCAGGGTCGGCGGCTACAACCTCGACATCTTCAATCCGCAGAGCGTGCGGCCCTACACCCCCGACGGCAGCGTCAACCTTGCGCACCTGCTGGTCGGCAGCGAAGGCACGCTGGGCATCACGCGCCGGCTCAGGCTCAAGCTCTCGCCGCTGCCGTCGCACAAGGTGCTGGGGGTGGTGAATTTCCCCACCCTGCGCGCCGCCATGGAATCCGCGCGCCACATCGTGACGCTCGGGCCGTCGGCGGTGGAGCTCGTGGACCACACGATGATCGAGCTGAGCCGCGGCAATCCCGCCTTCGCGCCGGTCATCGGGCGTGCCCTGATCGGCGAGCCCCGGGCGCTGCTGCTGGTGGAATTCGCCGGCGAGTCCCGCGAGGACCAGCTCCGCGGGCTCGAGCGGCTGGTCGAGCTGATGGGGGACCTCGGGCATCCGGACAGCGTGGTCCGCATGCCCGAGGCCGCGCAGCAGAAGGCCTTGTGGGGGGTGCGCAAGGCCGGACTGAACATCATGATGAGCATGCGCGGCGACGGCAAGCCCGTGTCCTTCATCGAGGATTGCGCGGTGCCGCTGGAGCACCTGGCCGACTACACCAGCCGCCTCACCGAGATCTTCCGCAAGCACGGCACCAGCGGCACCTGGTACGCGCATGCGTCCGTGGGCACCCTGCACGTGCGTCCGATCCTCGACATGCGCGCCGACGGCGCGGCCAGGATGCGGGCGATCGCCGAGGAGGCCAGCGCCATCGTGCGGGAGTACAAGGGCGCGTTCTCGGGCGAGCATGGCGACGGGCTGGTGCGCAGCGAGTGGATCTCCTGGCAGTTCGGCCCCTCGCTGACCCGGGCCTTCGAGGAGATCAAGGCGCTGTTCGATCCCAGCGGCCTCATGAACCCCGGCAAGATCGTCCACCCGCCCAAGATGGACGACACGTCGCTCTTTCGCTTCAAGCCTTCCTACCAGGTGCCGCCCCTGGAGCCCGCCCTGGACTGGGCGGCGTGGAACGTGACCCAGGACGCCGCGGCGCAGACGGTCGGCGCCCCGGGCTCGGGAAACGATCCGGCGCGCGGCTTCGGCAAGGCGATCGAGATGTGCAACAACAACGGCCATTGCCGCAAGTTCGACGCCGGCACCATGTGCCCCAGCTATCGCGTCACGCGCGACGAGCGGCACCTGACCCGCGGCCGCGCGAACACGCTGCGGCTGGCGCTCTCCGGCCAGATGGGGCCGGACGCCTTCACGTCCGGGGAGGTGCGCCGCAGCCTGGACCTGTGCCTGAGCTGCAAGGGCTGCAAGCGCGAATGCCCCACCGGCGTCGACATGGCCAGGATGAAGATCGAGTTCCTGTACCAGTGGCAGCGGCGCCACGGCGTCGCGCTCGAGGACAGGCTCATCGCCACCCTGCCGAAATGGGCGCCGTGGGCGGCGCGCCTGCCCTGGCTGTTCAATCTGCGCGACGCCCTGCCCGGCGCGGCCAGGCTGTCCGAGAAATGGCTCGGCCTGTCCGCCCGCAGGACGCTGCCCAGGTGGCGCCGCGACACCTTCCTGTCGGCCGCGCCCGACGAGCACGCCGAGGATGCGGACCTCGTGCTGTTCGCCGACACCTTCAACAACTACCTCGAATCCGAGAACGCGCGCTCGGCGCTGAACGTGCTGCGGGCCGCCGGCTACAAGGTGCACGTGGCCAGGCCCGGCCGCGGGGACGCGGAGCGCGGCCGGCCGCTGTGCTGCGGGCGCACCTACCTGTCGGCCGGCCTGGTCGACGAGGCGCGGCGCGAGGCCCGCAGGTTCGTCGACGCCTTGCGGCCCTTCGTCGCCCGCGGCGTGCCGGTCGTCGGCCTCGAGCCCTCGTGCCTGCTGTCGCTGCGCGATGAGTTCCTCGTGATGGGCCTGGGCGAGGACGCGCGTGCGCTCGCCGGCCGTGCCTTCCTGTTCGAGGAGTTCCTCGCGCGCGAGCACCAGGCGGGCACGCTGCGGCTGAGCCTCAAGCCCCTGCCGCAGAAGCGCGCCCTGCTGCATGGGCATTGCCACCAGAAGGCATTCGACGCGATCAAGCCGGTCCAGGCCGTGCTCGGCCTCGTGCCGGGCCTGGAGGTCGAGCTGATCGAATCGAGCTGTTGCGGCATGGCCGGCAGCTTTGGCTACGAGGCGAGCCATTTCGACCTGTCGATGCAAATGGCCGAGCTCTCGCTGCTGCCGGCCGTGCGCGCGGCCGGCCCCGACGACCTGATCGTGGCCGATGGCACGAGCTGCCGCCACCAGATCGCCGACGGGGCGCAGCGGCGCGCCGAGCACGTCGCGCGCGTGCTCGAGAGGGCGCTGGCGTGAGCATGCCCGCGGCCCTCGGCGCCCGCCTTGGCCGGGTTGGGCGCCGCCCGCGCCGCGCCCTCAGGCCTTCGGCACCTGGGCGATGTGCAGGAGGTTGGTGCTGCCGCTGTGGCCGAAGGGCAGGCCGGCGATCACGATGATGGTGTCGCCGGGCGCGGCGAGGCCGGATTGCCGCACCGCCTCCGTCGCGCGGGCGATCATCTCGCTGGGCTCCGAGAGCTGCTCGGGGAAGTGCAGGGGATGCACGCCCCAGGCGAGGGCCAGGCGGCGGGCGGTGGCCGCCTCCGGCGTCAGGGCCAGGATCGGCGTGGAGGGGCGCTCGCGGCTGGCGCGCAGCGCACTGAAGCCCGAGCTCGTGTAGGCCACGGTCGCGGCCGGCGCGAGCAGCTCGGCCACCCGGCGCAGGGCGCAGCAGATGGCGTCGGGCGTGTTGGGCCGGGCGGGGCTGTGGCTGGCGTCCAGGCCGGCGCGCCAGGACGGGTCCTGCTCGACCTCGCGGATGATGTGCTCCATGATGGTGACGGCCTCGACCGGGTATTGTCCCGAGGCCGATTCGGCGGACAGCATCACCGCGTCGGCGCCGCTGTAGATCGCGGTGGCGACGTCCGAGGCCTCGGCGCGCGTGGGCACCGGCGAGCCGGTCATGGATTCCAGCATCTGGGTGGCGACCACCACGGGCTTGCCCGCGGCGCGGGCGTGGCGCACGATGCGCTGCTGCAGGATCGGCACCCGCTGCGCCGGCAGCTCCACGCCCAGGTCGCCGCGCGCGACCATGAGGCCGTCGGCCTGCTCGATGATGGCGTCCAGGTGCTCGATGGCCGCGGGCTTTTCGAGCTTGGCCATGATCCAGGCGCGATCGCCGATGAGGGCGCGCGCCTCGGCGATGTCCTCGGGCCGCTGCACGAACGACAGGGCGACCCAGTCCACGCCCAGTGACAGGCCGAAGGCCAGGTCGTCGCGGTCCTTGGGCGTCAGGGGCGAGATCGGCAGGATGACGCCGGGCACGTTGACGCCCTTGCGATCGGAGAGCGGGCCGCCCACCAGCACGGTGGTCTCGGCGAAATCGGGGCCGTGGCGCTCGACGCGCAGGCGCAGCTTGCCGTCGTCGAGCAGCAGGTCGGTGCCCGATTCCAGGGCGGCGAAGATCTCGGGATGCGGCAGATTGGCGCGCTCGGGGCCGCCCTCGGCCGGGTCCAGGTCCAGGCGGAAGGGCTGGCCGGCCGCCAGGACGGTCTTGCCGCCGGCGATGCGGCCGATGCGCAGCTTGGGGCCTTGCAGGTCCATCAGGATGCCGATGGGGCGGCCGAGTTCCCGTTCGAGCTCGCGGATCGCCCGGTGCCGCTCGGCGTGGTCCTCGTGGCTGCCGTGGCTGAAATTCAGGCGGAACACGTCGGCGCCGGCCTGGGCCAGGGTGCGGATCCGTTCGGGCGAGGAGCTGGCCGGGCCCAGGGTGGCCAGGATGCGGGCGCGGCGCGGAATCGTCTTCATCGGGGGAGCTCCTGCGGTGGATGTGCCGGCGCGCCCGGTCAGAGGACCAGGATGGCGCGGAAATCGTTCACGTTCGTGAGGGTGGGCCCCGTGACCAGGGAATCGCCCAGCCGCTCGAAGAATCCATGCCCGTCGTTGTCGTCCAGGTGGGCGCGCGGCGGCATGCCCAGCGCCCAGGCGCGCGCCAGGGAGTCGGGCCCGATCAGGGCGCCGGCGATCTCCTCCTGGCCGTCGACGCCGTCGGTATCGCCCGCCAGCGCGTGGACGTCCCTGGCGCCGTCCAGGGTGATGGCCAGGGACAGCAGGAATTCCACGTTGCGGCCGCCGCGTCCCTTGCCGCGCACCGTGACGGTGGTCTCGCCGCCGGACAGCAGGACGCAGGGCGCGGGCGCCGGCTGGCCATGGGCGCGGACCTGCAATGCGATGCCGCCCAGGACCTTGCCGACGTCGCGCGCCTCGCCCTCGATGCGGTCGCCCAGCAGCACCGGCGCCACGCCGGCCTCGCGCGCGACGGCGGCGGCGGCCTCGAGGGCCATCTGCGGGGTGGCGATGAAGTGCGTCTCGACCCTGGACAGGCGCGGGTCGCCGGGCTTGATGGTTTCGCCCGCGCCCGATTCCAGCAGGGCGCGGGCGGCGGCGGGCAGAGTGATGCCGTAGCGGCGCACGATGTCCAGCGCATCGGCGCAGGTGCTGGGGTCGGCGACGGTGGGGCCCGAGGCGATGTCGGCCGGCTGGTCGCCGGGCACGTCGGAGATCAGCAGGTTCAACACGCGGGCGGGCGCGCAGGCCGCGGCCAGGCGCCCGCCCTTGATGGCCGACAGGTGCCGGCGCACGCAGTTCATCTCGGAGATCGTGGCGCCGGATTTCAGCAGCGCGCGGTTGATGTCCTGCTTGTCCTGGAGGGTGACGCCCTCGGCGGGCATGGGCAACAGCGACGAGCCGCCGCCCGAGACCAGGCAGATCACCAGGTCGTCGGCCGAGAGGCCGGCGACCCGCTCGAGGAGCCGGCGCGCCGCGGCCGAGCCCGCCTCGTCGGGCACCGGATGGGCCGCCTCGACGATCTCGATGCGCTCGCAGGGCACGGCGTAGCCGTAGCGCGTGACCACCAGGCCCTCGAGGGGGCCGGACCAGTGGCGCTCGAGGGCCTGCGCCATGGCGGCCGAGGCCTTGCCGGCCCCGATGACGAGGGTGCGTCCCTTGGGCGGGGCGGGCAGGAAACGGGCGATGCAGTGTTCGGGCTGGGCCGCCTGCACGGCGGCGGTGAACATGCGGGTCAGGAGGTCGCGGGGCGTCTGGGTCATGGGTGCGTGGGCCGGTTTCGGGACGATGCGCGGCGGGCGGACCCGCCGCGAAGGGGACAGCTTACTGTCCTATCTCGAAATTCGCCATGATTTCCAGCGCGCGGACCATCCCGGAATGGTCCCAGGCCGCCCCGTCGTGCGCCGCGCAGGCATTGAACAGTTCCTGCGCGACGGCGGTGCTGGGCAGCGACAGGCCGAGCTGGCGGGCCGTCGAGAGGGCCAGGTTCAGGTCCTTTTGATGCAGGGCGATGCGAAAGCCCGGCTCGAAGCTGCGCTTGATCATGCGCTCGCCGTGGACCTCGAGGACGCGCGAGCTGGCAAAGCCGCCCATCAGCGCCTGGCGCACCTTGGCCGGGTCGGCACCAGCCTTGGCGGCCAGCAGCAGGGCCTCGCCCACGGCCTCGATGGTGAGGGCGACGATGATCTGGTTGGCGACCTTGGTGGTCTGGCCGTCGCCGTTGCCGCCGACCAGGGTCACGTTCTTGCCCATCAGGTCGAACAGCGGCTTGACGGTGTCGAAGGCCGCCTGGCTGCCGCCCACCATGATGGTCAGGCTGGCGGCCTTGGCGCCCACCTCGCCGCCCGAGACCGGCGCGTCCAGGTATTCGCAGCCCAGCGCATTGATGCGGGCCGCGAAATCCTTGGTCGCCACCGGCGAGATCGAGCTCATGTCGACGACGATCTTGCCCTTGGACAGGCCGGCCGCGACGCCCTGCTCGCCGAACAGCACCGCCTCGACGTCGGGCGTGTCGGGGACCATCACGATGATGACCTCCGAGGCCCTGGCCACCTCGGCCGCGCTCGCCGCGGCGGTGGCGCCCATGTCCAGCAGGCTTTGCGGCGCCTTGCGGCGGGTGTGGACGGTGAGGGCGTGGCCGCCCCTGATGAGGTTGGCGGCCATGGGGGTGCCCATGATGCCCAGTCCGATGAAGCCGATCTTGGCCATGTGTAGCGCTCCTTTCTTGGTTCCGGTGATGGGGGTCGTGTGCCGCGGGGGCCGCGGGCGGACGCTCAGGCGCCCATGGCCCGCATCCAGCCCAGGCCGTCCCGGGTGCGGCCCGCGGGCTTGTATTCGCAGCCGATCCAGCCCTGGTAGCCGGCGCGGTCGATGTGGCGCAGCAGCCAGGGGTAGTGGATCTCTCCGGTGCCCGGCTCGTTGCGGCCGGGGTTGTCGGCGATCTGGATGTGGCCGATGCGCTCGAGGTTGCGGCTGATCGTGTTCGCCAGCTCGCCCTCCATGCGCTGGGCATGGTAGATGTCGTACTGGATCTTGAGGTTGGGCGAATCCACCTCGTCGAGGATGGCCAGGGCCTGGTCGCTGCGGCTGAGGAAGAACCCCGGGATGTCGTAGGTGTTGATCGGCTCGATCAGCAGGCGGATGCCGGCGCCGGCCAGGCGCTGCGCGGCATGACGCAGGTTGTCGACGAAGGTCCGGTGCGCCTGCTCGAGGCTCACGCCCTCGGGGACCTTGCCGGCCAGGCAGTTGACCTGGGGGCAGCCCAGGGCCTGCGCGTAGTCGATGGCGCGGTCCACGCCCTCGTGGAATTCGCCGGCGCGGCCGGGGTGGCAGGCGATGCCGCGCTCGCCCGCATCCCAGTCGCCCGCGGGCAGGTTGTGCAGGACCTGGACCAGGCCGTGGTCCGCGAGGCGGGCGGCCAGCTCGCGCTTGTCGTAGGCGTAAGGAAACAGGTATTCCACGGCCTCGAAGCCGGCCTGGGCGGCGGCCTGGAAGCGGTCGAGGAAATCGAGCTCGGTAAAGAGCATCGTCAGGTTGGCGGCGAATTTCGGCATGTGCGGCTCCGGTGTCTCGGGTTCGAATCGTTCGGTCCAGCGGGGTTTCAGTCCAGCAGGGTGATGGCGGTGGGGGCGTCGGCGCCGTGTCCGGCCAGCTCCTCGAACTCCTTGATCGCATCGATCTCGTTGCCCATGGAGATGTTCGTGACGCGCTCGAGGATGAACTCGACCACGACCGGCACCTCGAATTCCGCGATCCAGGCGCGGGCCTGCGCGATGGCCGGCTGGATGTCCTCGACCCGCTTGACGCGGATCGCCTTGCAGCCCAGGCCCTCGGCGACCTTGACGTGGTCCACGCCGTAGCCCTCGGTTTCCGGCGCATTGATGTTGTCGAAGGATAGCTGGACGCAGTAATCCATGTCGAAGCCGCGCTGCGATTGGCGGATCAGCCCCAGGTAGGCATTATTCACCACGATGTGGATGTAGGGCAGCTTGAATTGCGCGCCCACGGCCAGTTCCTCGATCATGAACTGGAAATCGTAGTCGCCCGACAGCGCGACGATCTCGTCCCCGGTGCCGGCGGCGACCACGCCCAGCGCGGCCGGCACCGTCCAGCCCAGCGGCCCCGCCTGGCCGGCGTTGATCCAGTGGCGCGGCTCGTAGACGTGCAGGAACTGGGCCGCCGCGATCTGCGACAGGCCGATGGTCGTGACGTAGCGCACGTCCCTGCCGAAGGCCTTGTTCATTTCCTCGTAGACGCGCTGGGGCTTGAGCGGCGAGGCGTCGAAGTGCGTCTTGCGCTGCATCGAGGGCTCGCCCTTGCGCGCGCGGCATTCGCCGGCCCAGGCGCCGCGGTCGCGCAGCGTGCCCGCCGCGCGCAGCCTGCGGGCCTCCTCGATCATCAGGTCCAGCGCCGCGCCGGCGTCCGAGGCGATGCCGTAGTCGGGCCCGAAGACCTTGCCGATCTGCGTGGGGTCCACGTCGATGTGCACGAAGGTCCGGCCCTTGGTGTAGACCTGCGTCGAGCCCGTGTGGCGGTTGGCCCAGCGATTGCCGATGCCCATCACGAAATCCGCGGCCAGCAGGTTGGCATTGCCGTAGCGGTGCGCCGTCTGCAGGCCGGCCATGCCCGCCATCAGGGGATGGTCGTCGGGGATCACGCCCCAGCCCATCAGCGTCGGGATCACCGGCACGCCGGTCAGCTCGGCGAAGGCCTGCAGCTTGCCGGCCGCGTCGGCGCTGAAGATCCCGCCGCCGGCCACCAGCAGCGGACGTTCGGCGGCATTGAGCATGGCCACGGCCTTGGCCGCCTGCGCCGGGGTCGCGGCGGGCCTGTAGACCGGCAGCGGCGCGTAGGTGTCGACGTCGAACTCGATCTCGGCCATCTGCACGTCGAAGGGCAGGTCCACCAGCACCGGGCCGGGGCGGCCCGAGCGCATGACGTGGAAGGCCTGCTGGAGGATGCGGGGCACGAGCTCGGGCTCGCGCGCCATGACGGCCCATTTGGCCACGGGCCTGGCGATGGCCTCGATGTCGACGGCCTGGAAGCTTTCCTTGTGGAGCTGGGCGCGGGGCGCCTGGCCGGTGATGCACAGGATCGGGATCGAATCGCCCGAGGCCGAGTAGAGGCCGGTGATCATGTCCGTGCCGGCGGGCCCGGAGGTGCCCAGGCAGACGCCGATGTTGCCGGGCCTGGCGCGGGTGTACCCCTCGGCCATGTGCGAGGCGCCCTCGACGTGGCGCGCCAGCACGTGTCTGAAGCCGCCGTTCCTGCGCAGCGCCGAGTACAGCGGGTTGATGGCCGCGCCGGGCACGCCGAACAGGGTGGTGACTCCCTCTTTCTGCAGGACCGCGGCGGCGGCGTCGACTGCTCTCATTCGAGCCATGATTGCTGCTCCTTCGATCGGTTGGATGTTCCAGCCCGATCCAGGATAAGGAAAACCCCGATACGCAGGAATCCCAGATTTCCTCGTTTCTACCGATACTATAAGTATTTGATGAGCCGGTTCCAGGAACACCAGGACGGGCGGCGGCCATGCCATGGCCGGCGGCGAATAACCATTATTTCCAATGGGATCGTCCGGGGTTCCTATAATCCCGCCGGGAGGGGACGGTCATGAGTCGCTATACCGAGATACGCAGTTTTGTATTGATTGCGGAAAAAGGCAGCTTTGCGGCGGCGGCCCTCGCGGAGTCGGTGACGCCGGTGATCATGGGGCGGCGCCTGACCGCGCTCGAGCGCCGGCTAGGCGTGCAGCTCATGCACCGCTCCACGCGCGGCCTGGTGCTGACGGACCTGGGAGAGCGCTACCTCGAGCAATGCCAGCAGCTCCTCCAGGACTTCGACGCCGCCGATGCCAGCATCACGGCGCGGCGCCGCTCCCTGGCCGGGCACTTGGTGGTCTCGGCGCCGGCCTCGTTCGGGCGCCAGCACGTCGCCCCGCACGCGGTGGCGTTCCAGGCGCGCTATCCGGACTTGAGGCTGTCGTTCAATTTCACCGACAGCGTGGTCGACCTGGTGCGCGAGGGCTACGACATGGCGATCCGGATCGGCGAGGTCGCCGACCCGAACTACGTCGCCGTGCGCCTGTTCCCCAATCGCCGCGTCGTCTGCGGGACGCCCGAGTATTTCAGCCGGTATGGCGTGCCGCGGGTGCCCGAGGATCTCGCGCGCCACAACTGCCTGGCGTTCAACCTGCAAGGCGGGCAGCACCGGGGCTGGATCTTCGTGCGCGACGGCAGGCCCTTTGCCGTGCGGGTCAAGGGCAGCCTCGCCTGCAACGACGGCGAGCTGCTGTACGATTGGGTGCGCCAGGGCCTGGGAATCGGCTGGCGGTCGACCTGGGAAATCCAGCGCGAGCTCAAGCGCGGCGAGCTGGTGACCGTGCTCGACGAATTCGCGCTGCCCGCCTACGATATCCAGGCCGTCTACCCGCAGCAGCGCTACCTGCCGGCCAAGGTGCGGTATTTCATCGATGACCTGAAGCACCGCTACCAGCAGCCGGGATACTGGGACGGCGAGCGGGAATGAGCCGGCCGCCCGGGCCGCTCCGCCATGCCGGGATTCCCGGCCTCAGTAGCGGCCCGACAGCAGGCTGCCCGCCCCGGGCACCTCGCGGCGCAGGTCCAGGCGCTTGAGCATCTGGTAGACCGTGCCGACGGCGGCCGTCGTCACCGGCAGGCCCAGGCGGTCTTCCACTTGCTGCACGGATGGCAGGGACGGCATTTGCACGCAGGCCGACAGCACGACGGCGTCCACGCCCTTGGTGTCGACCCGCTTGATGTGTTCCGCCGGCGCCAGGGGATCCTGGCGGCCGACTTCCAGGTTGTCCGGGATTTCCAGCGACACGGCATCGTGCACCTCGATGCCTTCGTGTTCGATGTAGTCCACCACCAGTTGCGTGAGCGGCTTCATGTAGGGTGTCAGGATCGACACTTTCCTGGCGCCCATGGCGTGCAGGCCATCCACCAGCGCGCCGGCGCTGGACACGACGGGGGCGGGGTGGCCGTTGTCCAGCGTGACCTGGTGCAGCCGCTTTTCGGATTCGCGATGGTAGCCCAGCCCCATGCTCATGATGGCGACCAGGCAGGCGTAGCCCAGGACGTCCACCTGGGCGTCGGAGAGCTCCAGCGCGCAGCGGTCGGAATCGGCATCCATGGCCTTCAGTTCCTCCGCGGTCACTTTTTTCATGCGCATGCGGCTGGAATGGAATGTGAAGCGCTCGCCGAAGACCGCTTCGCGGCTGCGCAGCATCGAGGGGATTTCGGTTTCCATCGTCGTGTTGGAGCTGGGGACGATCTGGCCAATGCGGTACGAGCGGGTGGTGGTAGACATGGACGATATCCTATGTGGTTGATCGGACAGGGAAAGTCGCATGGTCATGGTCGCTTGCCGATCGCCTAAAATCCAATACGAAATTTGTCTTGAGAGTCATATTCCGCCTATGGAACTGCGACAGTTGCGCTACTTCACCGCCTTGGCCGAGGAATTGAACTTCACGCGGGCCGCCGAGCGGCTGCATATTTCGCAGCCGCCCCTCAGTGCGCAAATCGCCCAGCTCGAGGACGAAATGGGGATCAAGCTGTTTCGCCGCAGCAGCCGCCGCGTCGAGCTGACGCCCGCGGGGACCGCCTTCCTGCGCGACGTGCGCGTCGTGCAGGACCGGCTGAAGGAGGCCGTCCAGCGCGCCCAGGGCATCCATGCGGGCCTGGAAGGCCGGATCGAGGTCGGCCTGTCCGGATCGCATTTCCTGGGGCCCTTGCCCGGGCGCATCGGCGAGCTGGCCCGCAGCCACCCCGACATCCGGATCGTGCTCCATGAACTGGAGCCCAATGACCAGCCGGAGGCCCTGCGCGAGCAGCGCATCGATGTCAGCATCTCGCGCCAGGTCATCGAGGACGCCCTGCTGAGCAGCACGCTGTTGTGGCCCGACCCCCTGTTCGTCGCGCTGCCGCCGGCGCACCGCCTGGCGCAGAGCGGCCGCCTGACGCTCCAGGACCTGGCGCGGGAGCCCTTCGTCATGCTGCGGCGCGAAAGCTCGACGTTCGCCGAGCGCATCTTCAGGGCCTGCGCGGCGCATGGGTTCGAGCCCAGGGTCAGGCAGACGGTGGCCCAGGTTCCGGCGCAGCTCAGCCTGGTTGCGGCGGGGCTGGGCATTGCGCTGGTGCCGGCTTCCGCGCGGCCCTACCTGCCCCGCGCGGTCTCGTTCTGCCTGCTGGACGCGCCCGAACTGGAAGGCAATGTGTACGCGATTTTCCGCAAGGATGACGACAGGGCCGTGCTGCGCACCTTCCTGGACCACCTGCACGAGGGCCCTCCCGCCGCGGCCGGCTGATTTTCTCGGCTTCGCCGGGCCGATTTCCTGAGATCCACCCTCGCGGCCCGACGGCCGGCGGGGCCGGGTGCATCCTCTTTTCACATTTTCTAGGGTTTCTACCAGTTCGACGCCGGCCCTGTCCCCAACTACACTAAGCTTAAATAATTAAATAACAAAATAATTAAACTTCAATCACAAGACAGTGGAGAAAAACATGCTTCAGCGTTGGAATGGTGTGGCGATGTGCCTCTTGACCGCCATGTGCGGCCTGGCGGTCGCGCAGGAACCCGTCAAGATCGGCGTCATCGAGCCCCTGACCGGCTCGGTGGCGTATGACGGGCAGTCGTACGTGAACGGGGCGAAACTGGCCGTCGCCCAGCGCAATGCGGCCGGCGGCGTGCTGGGCGGCGATGTGCAGCTCGTCATCGAGGACGGCCAGTGCAGCCCGGCGAATTCCGTGAACGCCGCGGAAAAGCTGATCGTGCGGGACCGGGTCGCGGTGCTGACGGGGGCGTTCTGCAGTTCGGCCACGGCGGCGGTGCAGCCGGTCGCCGACCGCAACCGCAAGATCCTGCTCTCGGGCGTGTCCTCGGACGTGCGCCTGACCGAAAAAGGCCTGAAGTACTTCTTTCGTTCCGCCGAGACGGACAAGCTGATGTCCAAGGCGTTCAGCAAGATCCTGGCCAAGGACCTGGGCCTCGAGACGGTGGCCTACGTGGGCGTGAATGACGACTGGGGCCGGGGAGGCGTGAAGAACTTCTCGGCCGACCTGTCCGAGGCCGGCGTCAAGGAAGTCATGGTCGAATATTTCGATCATGGCGAAACGGACTTCAGCACGCTGCTGGCCAAATTGCGGGCCGCCAAGCCGGACGGCATCTTCATCGCGGCGGAAACCCAGGACGGATCGGTGCTGGTGCGCCAGCTCAAGGAATTCGGCGTCCAGTCGAAGGTCTTCGGCGTGGGGTCCTGGGCGACGGCCGACTTCATCAAGCTCACCGGCGAGGCTTCCAACGGAATCTACGCGGCCGTGCCGTATGTCGCCACCATCGGCGGCGAGCGCAACGCGCAGTTCGTGAAGGCGTATTCGGCGGCCTACAAGAATTCGCCGGGGAAATACAGCGCCGCCGGCTTCAATGCCCTGAACATCCTCATGGACGCCATCGCCCGGGCCGGCAGCACGGATTCCGATGCGGTCAGGAAAGCCATGCTGGAGACCGACTACAAGGCCCCCAACGGCGAATACCGGTTCACGGACAAGGGGGAGGCCTATGGTTTCGACGCGGTCCTGGTCCAGATCAGCGACGGGAAACTGAACATCGCGGCGCAGACGACCATCGACAAGCCGTGAGCGGGTCCGAGGCGCGGCGGATGCGGATTGCTTGAGGAAGACACGATGGATCTGTTCCTGCAGTTCCTGATCAACGGGCTGGTCATAGGCGCCTTCTATGCCTTGTCGGCGCTCGGCCTGACCCTGATATTGGGTTTCATGAAGGTCGTCAATTTCGCCCATGGCGAGCTGTACATGCTGGGCGGCGTGATCGGATGGTGGGTGACCAGCCGGCTGGGCCTGGATTTCTTCAGCGGGCTGCTGGTCGTCGCCGTGGCGATGGGCGCGTTCGGGTGGCTGGTCGATCGCTTCCTGATCGAGCGCATCCGGCACGAAGGCGAGGAGGCCGGGATCCTGCTGACGATCGGCCTGTCGGTCTTCATCATCAACACCGCGCTCATCCTCGTCGGCTCCACGCCCCTGAAGGTGGCGGGGCCGGTCGCGGCCACGCCGCTTTTCCTGGGCAGCGCGGTGGTCACGGAGAACCGGATCTTAGCCGTGGCGGTGTGCGCCGTGCTCATGGCGGCCACGCACCTCGTGATCAACCGGACCCGCCTGGGCCGCGCGATGCGGGCGACGTTCCAGGACCCCATGGCGGCGCAGTTGGCCGGCATCGGGGTCGCCAACATCTATGCCTGCACTTTCGCCATCGGCACGATCATCGCGGCGGCGGCGGGGATGCTGCTGTCCTCCATCTATTCCGTGCAGGTGTCCATGGGCGGCCTGGTGACCTTGAAAGCCTTCATCGTCGTCATCCTGGGCGGGATGGGCAGCTTTGCGGGCGCCATCCTCGGCGGCCTGCTGCTGGGAGTGGTGGAAGCCCTGTGGGGCGGCTATGTCTCCACGGGCTGGGTCGATGTGATCGGCTTTTCCATCGTCATCCTGACCCTGCTGTTTCGCCCCTACGGCCTCTTTTCCAAACGCGCGGAGCGAGCCTGATGCTACAAGTCCTGGAACGGCGTTCCCTGCTGGCCTTCATGGCCCTGGCAGCGGTCCTCCCCCTCGTTTTTCATGATCCTTACCTGCTGCACGTCGGCATCATGGTGCTGATCTTTGCCGCCCTGGCATCGAGCCTGAACCTGATCGTCGGCTACATCGGCGAGTTTTCCCTCGGGCATACCGTCTTTTTCGGCATGGGCGCCTACGTCGCCGCATTGATGAGCACCCGGCTCGGCTTGCCGATCTGGATCCTGCTGCCGCTGGCGGGCGTGGTGGCGACTCTCATCGGCGCGGCGATCGGGGGCATCACCCTGCGGCTGCGGGGGCCGTTCTTCGTCATCGTCACGCTGTGCTTCGCCGAGATCCTGCGGCTGGTGGCGACCAACTGGGTGGACTTGACCAACGGCCCCATGGGCCTGGCGGGCATTCCCAAGCCATTCGACCAGGACAAGCTGGCGTATTACTACCTGTGCTGGGCCGTCCTGGGGGCCTCGGTCTACCTGTGCTATCGCTTCGTCCATTCCAGCACGGGCCGCGCGGCCGTGACCGTGCGCGAGAACCGCTACATCGCCCAGTCGGTGGGGATACGCCCGTTCACGTACGCGATGATCGCCTTCGTGCTGGGGGCGTTCATCGCGGGGATCGCGGGCTCGCTGTACGCGTACTACATCAGCTTCGTGGGCCCCGAGGTGTTCAATTTCTCGTTCATGGTCAGCATGATATTGATGGTCCTGATCGGGGGAAAGGGCACCTTGCTGGGTCCCCTGCTGGGCAGCCTGGTGGTGATCTTCCTCGAGGAATCGCTGCGCGGGGCCCAGGAACTCAGGCTCTCGCTGTTCGGCGTCATCGTCATGCTCATCGTCCTTTTCATGCCGCGCGGCATCGTGGGCTACGTCCATCGGTGCATCCAGGACAAAAGCCGCCCGCCCGCCGCGCCGGCGGCCCTGAAGGACGGCAAGCTGCAAGCCGGCGCCTAGGAGGGGAAAAGATGACTCTCTCGCATCGAACCCGCGCCGCGGGCCCCCTGCTCGAAGCGCGCAATCTGTCGAAATCGTTCGGCGGCATCCACGCGGTCAAGGGGGTGAGCTTCCAGGTGGACAGCGGCGATATCGTCGGGCTCATCGGGCCCAATGGCGCCGGCAAGACGACCTGCTTCAACCTCATGACGGGCTTTTACCGTCCGACCACCGGCAAGGTCTTCGTTCGCGGCCAGGACGTGACCAATGCCGCGCCGCATGAGATGGCCGGCCGGGGCGTGGTCAGGACCTTCCAGAAGACCAATGTGCTGGGACCTTTGTCCGTGCTGGAAAATGTCCTGGCCGGGCATTTCCTTTCGACGCGCAAGGGCCTGCTGTCGACTTTCTTTCCGGGCAAGGCCGTCCGGGAAACGGAACGGGCGGCGAAGGACAATGCGCGGCGGATCGTGGACCTGGTCGGCCTGGGAAAACGGGCCGGCGTCCCGGCGCACCAGCTCTCTTGCGGCGACTTGCGCTTGCTGGAGGTCGGGATCGCGCTGGCGGCGAAGCCCGCCGTGCTGCTGCTCGATGAGCCCGCCGCCGGCCTGAACAACCGCGAGGCGAAAGACCTGGGCGCGATCCTCGAGGCCCTCCGGGACGATGAGGTCGAGTCCATTCTCATCGTCGAGCACAACATGAGCCTGGTGATGGACATTTCCGATAGGGTGGTCGTGATGAATTTTGGTGAAAAGCTGGCCGAGGGGCTGCCGGAGGATGTCAAGCGCAACCCCGACGTGATCTCGGCGTATCTGGGCAAGGGCAGGGAGCATTGACCATGGCCAGTCGGGAAAGGACCAGCGGCGCCGGCCCGGGGGATGCCCTGCTCGAGCTGCGCGGCATGTGCGCCGCCTACGGCAAGGTCCAGGTGCTGGATGAGGTGGACATGACCGTGAACCGGGGCGAGGTCGTCGCCCTGATCGGCTCGAATGGCGCGGGCAAGAGCACGACGCTCAAGGCGATCTCGGGGCTGATCAAGCCTTTCCGGGGCGAAATCCGCTTCCGGGGCAAGAAAATCCATGGGGCGCCTCCCCGGCAGATCGTCCAGGAGGGGATTGCCCAGTCCCCCGAGGAACGCCACATCTGGCCGGCCATGACGGTCTACGAAAACCTGAAGCTGGGCGCCTATCTGTGCCGCGAGCGTGCGGAGGTGGAAAAGCGGGTCGGCGTGGTCTATCACCGCTTTCCGCGGCTCAAGGAACGGCATCGGCAACTGGCCGGCACCCTGAGCGGCGGCGAGCAGCAGATGCTGGCCATCGGGCGTGCGCTCATGTCCGAACCCACGCTGCTGTTGCTCGACGAGCCCAGCCTGGGCCTGAGCCCGCGGATGGCGGACGACGTGTTCGATTTCATCCGGGACATCCAGGACCATGGCGTGACGGTGCTGCTGGTCGAGCAGAACGTCCACAATGCCCTGTCGGTGGCGTCCCGGGCGTATGTCTATGAAACCGGCCGCATCGTCGCCGAGCGGCGGGCCCAGGACCTCCTGGACGATGGCGAGCTGATCAGGGCCTACTTGGGCGGCTGAGCCTGGATGCCTTGGGCAGTATCTTTCATCCCTTATTTATTTAATCATTCAATTAATTGAAATGCTTGGACTGTCTTGATCGAGAAGGAAGGTTGATATGAGCAAAGGATTGCGTGTTGGCATCATCGGGGCGGGTATCGGCGGCGTCGGCCTGGCGCGCGCGCTGCAACGGCGCGGAGTGGAATTTCGGCTGTTCGAGCGGGCGGCGCAGTTCGGCGAGATCGGCGCGGGCGTGCAGATGACGCCGAATGCGGCCAAGGTGCTGGCGGCGCTGGGGCTGCAGGACGAGATCGAGCGGGTGGGATTCCTGCCCGAGGCCATGGTCGGCCGGGACTGGAATACCGGCAGCCAGCTCTTTCGCACGCCTTTGCGCGACACCTGCCCGGCTTTGTTTGGCGCGCATTACTACCATGTCCATCGGGCCGACCTGCACGCCATCCTGAGCCGGGACATCCCGAAGGACGCCGTTCGCTTCAACGTCCAGTGCGTGGGCGTCGAGCCGGACGGACCGGAGGCCGTCGCCCATTTCTCGGATGGTTCCTCCTACGAGGCCGACCTGATCGTCGGGGCCGACGGGATCCACTCCGCCGTGCGCGACAGCCTGTGGGGCGAGCAGGAGGCGCGCTTCACCGGCCACATGTGCTGGCGTGCGCTGGTGCCGGTGGAACACTATCCGCTGCCTTTCGTCGGCCCCGAAGCCGCCTTCTGGATGGGGCCGAAGGCCCACGTCGTGACCTATTACGTGAAGGGCGGGGCGGCGATCAATATCGTCGCCGTCGCCGAGAGCGACGCCTGGGTGGCGGAGTCCTGGACCGAACGCAGCTCGAAGGAGGAACTGATGGCCGCCTACGAGGGCTGGCATCGGAACCTCATCGCCCTGTTCGAGCTGGTGGACACGGACCAGGTCTTCAAATGGGGGCTGTTCGATCGGGACCCGATGAAGCAGTGGTCCCGGGGACGCGCCACGCTGCTGGGCGATGCCGCCCACCCCATGCTGCCGTTCCTGTCCCAGGGCGCGGCCATGGCGCTGGAGGATGGCTATGTGCTGGCCGCCGCGCTGGCGCAGTTCGGGTCGGGGGATCTGGGCGGCGCGCTGCGCGCCTATGAGGACGAGCGCCTGCCGCGGACGTCGCGGGTCATCCTGGAATCGCGCGAGCGCGGGCGCATCTATCACGTGGCGGATGCGGCCGAAAAGCGCCGCCGGGACCAGGAGATGGAGCGCCAGCAGGCCGAAAACCCGAATGCCGTCGGCATCAAGGCGGAGTGGGTCTACACCTACAACGCCACCGATTGCATCGAACGCTTCAAGGCGTCCGCCGCCGCCTGAGGCGGCCCGAATTCCATGGAGGTCAAGCACGAGATGTCGATGACAGACGAGAGCACATTCCTGTACGGCGCCAATGTCCAGGCCAATGGGATCCGGCAGCATTACCTGCGCTTTTCGGCCGGGACGGGCGCGGCGCGTCCCGCGCTGGTCCTGGTCCCGGGGATCACCAGTCCGGCGGTGACCTGGGCCTTCGTGGGCGAGCGGCTGGGCCGTTTCTTCGATACCTACATCCTGGACGTCCGCGGGCGGGGGCTGAGCGAGGCCTCGGACACGCTGGATTATTCCCTGGACGCCCAGGCGGGCGACCTGATCGCCTTCACGCAGGCGCTGGGACTGGACCGCTACCTGTATGTCGGCCATTCCATGGGCGGCAGGATCGCGATCCGCGCGGCGGGCCGCCGGCCGGCGGGACTGCAGAAGGTCGTGGCGGTCGACCCTCCCGTGTCCGGCCCGGGGCGCCGGCCCTACCCCGCCCAGCTTCCCTGGTATGTGGATTCCATCCGCCAGGCCCGCGAGGGCATGACGGCGGATCAGATGCGCACGTTCTGCCCCACGTGGACGCAGGAGCAGCTCCGCCTGCGCGCCGAATGGCTGCACACCTGCGACGAGCGGGCGATCGTCGCGAGCTTCGAGGGTTTCCAAGCCGACGACATCCACCAGGACCTGCCCCGGATCGCGGTGCCCCTGCTGCTGATGGCCGCCGGGAAGGGGGATGTCATCCTGCCGGCGGAGCTGGACGAGGTCCTGGCCCTGGTCCCGGACGGCAGGGCCGTCCGCGTGCCGGGCGCGGGCCACATGATTCCCTGGGACGACGAGCCGGGGTTCTATGCCGGATTCGGCGACTTCCTGGGGTGTTTCCTGGATGGCCGGTGACCGGATGATCGATTTCTTGATTGGAGAGGTGGTGTGATGGCTGTAAGCGATTCTGATCTGATACGAGCCTGGACTCGTGTCCTGGAATTATCCAAAGTGACCGCGGGGCAGTCGGTGACCGTCCTGACGAGCCAGTCCACGAATGCGCAGAACATGCGCTGCGCCATCACGGCGGCGTCGCTGCTGGGCGCGCACGTCAGCCGGCTGGACCTGTCGCCCGTGAACGCGGAAAAGGCGCTCAGCCGGGACGATCTCGCCTACCTGGGCACGACCCCGCTGACGGGCAACAAGGCGGCGATCGCCGCCCTGAAGGCGAGCGACATCGTGCTGGACCTGATGACCCTGCTGTTCTCGCCCGAGCAGCATGACATCCTGTCCTCCGGGACCAAGATCCTGCTGGCGGTCGAGCCCCCGGAAGTCCTGGTGCGGCTGCTGCCTCGCGAGGAGGACCGCCAGCGCGTGCACAAGGCCGTGTCGCTGCTCGAAAAGAGCCGCGAATTGCGGGTGACCTCCGCCCGGGGCACGGATTTGCGCTGCCCCATCGGCGCCTATCCCATTACCGGGGAATATGGTTTCGTGGACGAGCCGGGGCGGTGGGACCATTGGCCCAGCGGCTTTGCCTTCACCTGGCCGAACGAGGGGGAAGCCCAGGGGCGCATCGTCCTCGCCAAGGGCGACGTGCTGCTGCCGCAGAAATCCTATGTCGGGGAGGAAATCGAATTGCTGGTCGAGAACGGCTTCGTGACCGCGATCGATGGCGGCATCGAGGCGGAAACGCTGCGGGAATACGTGGAGTCGTTCGAGGACCCCGAGGCCTACGCCATTTCCCATATCGGCTGGGGCCTGCAGGAGCGCGCCTATTGGTCGACCCTCGGGCTGTATGACAGGGAACGGACCCTGGGCATGGACGCCCGCGCCGTGCAGGGCAATTTCCTGTTCTCCCTGGGGCCCAACAATGAGGCGGGCGGCAGCCGGACCACGGCGTGCCACATCGATATTCCGATGCGCCATTGCACGGTGTCCCTGGATGGGCTGGAGGTGGTCAAGGACGGCGTGCTGCAGGCCGTCAGCAAGTAAACGCGCCGGTTTCCGGGACTGCGCGGGCGCCGCCCGCGCCATTCGGGCATGTTAAGATGCGGGGCACTCGGAGCCGGGCGCCGCGGCGCGCCGGGATACACGTACCTGACTCATGACGCAGTAGTGATACGTGATGGCTGAAACTCATTCCAGAAGCAGAAATCGGCACACGTCGCGCAGCCCGGGCCGGCCGGAGGGGTCGAGTGATACACGAGACGAAATCCTGGATGCCGCGGAGGAAAGCTTCTCCAGCCTGGGCTTCGCCGGCACGACCTTGCAGAAGATCGCGGACCGCGCCCAGGTCACCCAGGCGCTGGTGACCTATTACTTCGGTCCAAAGAAAGACCTGTACGAGCAGGTGTTCCTGCGGCGCAGCCTGGCGATCGCCCAAGAGCGCATTCGCCGGCTGGAGGCGCTGGAGGCGCGCGGCGACGTGAGTGCGCGCGACCTGGTCCAGGCCTTTCTGGCGCCCATCCAGTCCTTGCGCACGACCGCCCAGGGGCGCGCCTTCCTGAGGCTGCAGGCCAGGCTGCACACCGAGCCGCCCGAGATTTCCTACACCTTGAGAAGGAAAGCCTACGGCGAATCCACGGCCCTGTATGCCGAGGCCTTCCGGAAAGTGCTGACGCACCTCAAGCCCCTGGACGTCTATTGGCGGGTCACGATGATGGTGGGGACGTACCTGTATGCCTTTTCGGATACCCACCGCATGGAGGAACTGGCGCAGGATGTCGGCTATGACAAGGACGATACGGAATCGCTGATCGATGGCGTCGTGCGCTTCCTCGCGGGCGGTTTCGAAGCAGAGTGACGATGGAAATGAGAGACGAAGCGAACTTCAGAGGCGGTTTCGATGGGACCTTGCGGCCGGGCGACACGCCGGCATTGCTGGTCGTGGATTTCCAGCGCGGATTCACCGAGGCGGGCCTGACCCCGCTGGCCTCCGATTGCGACGAGGCGATCGCGGCGACGAACCAGTTGATCGCGGCGATGCGGCGCGCCGGGGGGCGGATCATCTTTACCATCATCCGCTATGCCCGCCATCTCGGCGACATGGGGTGCTGGGGCCGGAAAGCGAGCTCGCTGGCCACGCTGATCGACGGGACGGCCGCCTGCGAGCTGGATCCGCGGCTGGATCGTGACCCCGACCGGGACATCATCCTGTACAAGACGCAGGCCTCGGCGTTCTTCGGCACCCCCTTGCCGGGCATCCTCGCCGCCGGCCGCTGCGACATGCTGGTCGTGGCGGGCGCCACCACCAGCGGCTGCGTCAGGGCCAGCGTCGTGGACGCCATGCAATACGGCTTTCCCCCCTTCGTCGTCGCCCAGGCCGTGGCCGATCGCTCGGCTCGGCAGCACGCCAGCAACCTGGTGGACATGTCCAGCAAATACGCCGAGGTGGTGGACCTGCCCGACATGCTGGCGACCCTGTCGCGGCTGGGCGGCCTGGCGCGCGCGCCTGGCCGCGGCGGGCGCGGCGGCATGAGCGGGCACGGCGGCACGGGCGGACACTGCGGCTAGAGGACACGGCTGCACTGCGCCAGGCCCGCGTCGGACGCGACGGCACGGGCGGACGCGGCGCGCGGCCCGCTGCGATCGAAGCGAATTGCCGGCCCCAGGCGCGCCATTTCATCGCCGGCCCGAGAAGCCATTATCATTGAGCCGATAATTGGGAAGGGCGGAACGCATCTTGAACGCAGAAAACACGCCGGCGCAGGTCAAGGCCCGCCGCAACGAACGGCTCGCGCTGCTGGCGCTGGCTGGAATGGCCATCGTCTGGGGCTACAACTGGGTGGTCATGAAAAAGGCCCTCGCCTACGTCGGGCCCTTCGATTTCTCGGCCTTGCGCACCCTGCTGGGCGCCGCCGTCATGCTGCTGTTGCTGCGCGCGCTGCGCCAGCCCATGCGCCTGCGCGCCTGGTGGCGGGTGGCGCTGCTCGGGATCCTGCAGACGGGGCTGTTCTCGATCCTCATCCAGACCGCCCTGCTGCAGGGCGGCGCCGGCAAGACGTCGATCCTGGTCTACACCATGCCGTTCTGGGTGATCCCCCTCGCCTGGGCGGTTTTCGGCGAACGCATCCGCGGCCTGCAATGGCTGGCCCTGGCGATGGCGGCCGGCGGGCTGGTGCTGATCCTCGAGCCCTGGGCCGGCAACGGCGGCTACCTCAGCGAGGGGCTGGCCCTCGCGGCCGGGCTGTGCTGGGCGGTGGCGACCCTCGTGGCCAAATGGATCAAGCGCGACCACGACATGGACGCCCTGCAATTGACGATCTGGCAGATGCTGTTCGGCACCCTGGCCCTGTGCGCCGCCGCCTGGGCCGTCCCCGAACGGCCCATCGACCCGGCGCCGTACTTCTACGTCGCCCTCATCTACAACGCCGTGCTGGCCACCGGCCTGGCGTGGTTCCTGTGGCTGTTCGCCTTGCAGCACCTGTCGGCGGGCATGGCCGGCATGTCCGCCCTGGGCGCGCCGGTGGTGGGCGTGCTGTCGGGATGGCTGGAACTGGGCGAGCGCCCGGGCGGGCTCGAGCTCTCGGGCATGGTCCTCATCGCCGTGGCCCTCGCCCTGATCAGCGTGCGGGCGGTGGGGCGGCGGTGAGTTCCAGCACCGCCGTGCCGTCCAGCGGCACGATGTCGCAGTTGTCGCCGGGGCCGGCCCGGTCGATGATGAGGAAATCGGACACCTCGCCCAGCGTCATCAGGGGGTAGTGCCACGTGCCGGGGGCGTAGTTCACGCCCTGGTGTCCCTCGCAGCGGAATGCGCGCAGGTCCGCGATGGCGGGCTTGGCGCCGCGCGGGGCCACGACGATCAGGTAGGGCCGCCCCGACAGGGGGACGAAGGCCTGGCTGCCCTTGGGGTGGCGCTCCATCATGGCGATGGTGAAGGGCAGCGTGCGCGGCTGGCCGCGAAAGATGGACACGATGGCCCGGCCGTCCTCGCCCGGATCGATGCGGGCCAGGTCGTGGTAGCGCTCGGTGTTGCCGTCGTTGATGGTGAAGTGGTTGGCGCCGTCGTCGGCCTGGATGACGTCGCCGAAGGGCGCGAAGGCCTCGCGCGTGAGGGGTTCGATGGCCAGGCGTACGGGGGTCGTGGTGCTCATGCGGGGCTCCGTGGGGGCGCCGCGCCGGCGTCAGCCGGCGAACAGGGCGTCCAGGCGAAAACGGGCGATCTGCCCGATCTGGTCGAGGCAGGTCGCGAACTCGGTGTCGCGTCCATTGTGCAGCCGTTCCTCGATCGCGTCCATGATCTGGTGGCGGCTGCGTCCCTTGACGGCGATGACGAAGGGAAAGCCGAAGCGCTCGCGGTAGCGGGCGTTCAGGCTGCGCAGGCGGGCCAGCTCGGCGGGGCTGCACTGGTCCAGCCCGGCGCCGCGCTGCTCGCTGGTGGAGGCGTCGGTGAGGGTGCCGGCGGCGGCCTCCCTGCCGGCCAGCTCGGGGTGGGCGGCGATCAGGGCGAGCTGCTCGGCCGGGTCGGCCTCGCGCACGGCCTTGAGCATCGCCTGGTGCAGCTCGTCGACCGTGGCGAAGGGGCGGGCCGCCCAGGCCCGCTCGGGGATCCAGGGCGAGTGTTCGAAGATCGCGCCGAGGGTCCGTGAGAATTCGGCCTGCGGCAGCGCGGAGAGCTCGGTCAGGGTCATGGCGGGGGCGGAGGTATGCGTCATGACGACGAGTGTACGGTGATGGCGGGCTCGAATGAAGGCGGCCGCCGCGTATAAGTGGTATATGCTATGGCGCATTGAATGGGGCGGCGGACGGGGCGCGGAGGCGCCCGCGGCGCGCCCCTCGCGGAGGGCTTATGTCGACACGGCGCGGGAACGAGACGCTCGACACCTACCTGCTCAAGGTGTTCTGCATCCTCATGGCCGAGCGCAGCGTGTCGCGCACGGCGCTCAAGCTCAACCAGTCCCAGCCCGCCATCAGCGTGGCCCTCAAGAACCTGCGGGCGCTCTTTCATGATCCCCTGCTGGTGCGCGAAAAGGGCGGCATGGTGCCCACCGAGCGGGCGCTGGCGATTTTCGAGCACGCCAGGACGGCGCTCGGCGCGATCGACAGCATGCTCGAGACCGAGGGGGCCTTCGTGCCGGAGCAAAGCCGGCAGGTGTTCCGCATCGGCTCGCCGGACTACCTGGCGCCGGTGTTCGCCGCGACGGTGGTCGGCCGCTTCCGCCGGGAGGCGCCGCATGCGCGCCTGATGCTGCATGCGCTGGGGCCGCACTTCGATTTCGAGCAGTCCCTGGCCGAGGGCCGGCTGGACGTGGTCATCGGCAACTGGCCCGAGCCGCCCGACCGCATGCATCTGTCGGTGCTGCTCGAGGACGAGATCGTGTGCCTGATGTCGGCCGACCACCCGCTGGCCGGGCGCCCGATGGGCCTCGAGGACTACCGCGAGGCGATGCACGTGGTGCCCACGCCGTATTCCATCAGCCAGCGCGGCATGATCGATACGGTGCTGACCTCGCTGCGCGTCGCCCGTGATGAGGTCGTCGAGGCCCAGTCCTTCATGCTGGCGCCCTACCTGCTGCCAGGCACCGACCTGATCTTTACCACCACCCGCCATTTCGCGCGCTACTACGCGGGGCTGTTGCCGCTGGCGATCGTCGAGTCGCCGATCGATTTCCCGCCCATGCGCTTTTACCAGCTCTGGCATGCCCGCAATCACCATGCGCCCTCCCATCAGTGGTTGCGCCGCCTGCTGGCCGAGTGCGGCCGCAGCATCTACCCCGACAAGCGCCCGGCGGCCGGTGATGGACCCGCCGCGGGCGTGGCGGCGCCGGGATGATGGCGTCGGGAGGGGCTCAGGGCGCGTCCGCGAGGCTCGCGCGCAGCATGGCGGCGACCTTCGAGATGCACTTGCGCAGCCACACGACCTCGGGCGCGATGTGGCAGCGCCGATGCCAGAGCTGGTAAAAGCGCATGGGCGGGAAATCGACGGGCGAGGGCAGGATGGTGATCGGCAGGTAGCGGGCGTAGTGCTGGGCGAACTGCCGGCCCGTGGTAAAGACCAGGTCGGTGCGCAGCAGCATGCCCGCGACCTGGCCGAAATAGGGGATGGTCATCTGGATGTTGCGGCGCATCCCCTGCGAGGCCAGGTGGCCGTCGATGAAGCTCTGGCGCTCGGAGACATAGGGAAAGGGCGCGAGGTGGGGGGTCTCGAGGTATTGCCTGAGGGTGATGCCACGCGTGGCGAGAGGGTTCTGGCTGCCGACCATGCAGACCACCTCGTCGTCGAACAGGCCCGACATGTGCATCTGCGGGGGCGGCCCGAGCCAGTTGCCGATGACCACGTCCAGGGCGCCGCGCTCGAGGGCGCCCGCATAGTCGAAGTCGGCGTTGATCGGGTGTACGATGAGTTTTGCGCCGGGGGCCTCGCGCCGCAGGATCTCGGCGATGTTCGGCAGGAACATCGCATCCAGGTAGTCGGGGGCGCCCAGGTGGAATTCGCGCGTCGTGGTGGCCGGGGAAAACTCGCCGGCCGGCCGCATGATGCGGTCGATCGCCGCCAGGGCGTCGTTGGCGTGGGC
>Ga0180216_1000836_pt1 | contig 29605 bp, 51 predicted proteins | sample eDN3rd37CBELigMG_FD_128879 | JGI IMG/M metagenome (GOLD analysis project Ga0180216, IMG submission 128879) | Enriched Miracle-Growth compost microbial communities from Emeryville, California, USA - eDNA 3rd pass 37_C BE-Lig MG (version 2)... ... | reverse complement strand
CGCACGATCGTTCTGGGCCCGGAAATCTTCGAGCAGATCAACGAGAAGTGGATGGAAGGGATTACGGAAGATAGCAATGGCGCCGGAAAATAACGGCGCCAGAGCCCTTACTTCTGAATGGCGAATACGAGAAGCTTCCATCTAATGGGATCGCCGCTGGCGTGTTGATGATGATTTTGAGGTGGCAAAGGGTTTCCTTTGTTCGCGGCAATCTCATCACCGCAATTCTTACAGCGATAAATTCCCGAGTTCGGAGGTGTTTCGCCGGGCTCCCACTCGTGGTCGAAAGCCTCAGATTCATTCTTCGTCAGATGTTGTCCGTATTTGTAAGATGCCATGTCCAAGCCTCCCAGTTTAAACAGGATGATTGAACACAACTCATCCGCGAGTCGGTATTAGACTAAGGTATTAGGCCAATGGCTAAGATCGACCTCAAATGGCAGATGAAGGCGACCGGCTATCGCAAGACTGATGTCGAACTGCCCCAGATCGAGCCGACCAAGGCACAGAGAGACGAACTGGCCCGCATTTACCTGACCGTAGTGCGGGTCTGGCGTGTCGGCGTCAGGGAGCAGATATTCCCGGCTTATAAGCAGGCTCTAGCCGAACAGACCGCCATTGATAAGCTGATGCGTGACCGTGTAGGGTCAGTGGAGACCGAGATTGAAGCCGTCGACGGGCAGGCTGTGCGAGCAGTCCTGTCATTCCGGGGCCTGTTTCGTGTCTGGGCAACCCGGTTGCAGCTCTGGCACATGCGCCGGTTCATCCAGGCCATCAACTACGCAACCAAGGTCGATCTATCGACTCAGATGCAGCCAGTCGACGTTCAGGAAACATTGGATGACGTACTGGCCCGCAATGTCGCTCTGGTCAGGGATGTTTCCGATCAGGCGAGGGGGCGAATAGCGGACATCGTTTACCGCGGCCTCCAGAATCGCACTCCTGCCCGTGAAGTAGCCAAGCAGATCAGTGAAGCGCTGAACCTGTCGCGGGATCGTGCGCTCAGGATCGCAACCGACCAGACACAGAAGCTATCATCTGCCCTCGACAAAGATCGGCAGCTTCAGGTCGGAATGACCGAGTTCGAATGGCGGCACTCTGGAAAGAAGCACTACAGACCGGAACATCTGGCCAGAAATGGCAAGGTGTATACCTGGAACAGTGAAGTCGCCAAGAAAGACCCGCCGGGGTTTGCCCCATTCTGTGGCTGCAAGGCCAAGGGGATACTGAGGACGGACTGATGACGGTCAAAGGTCTGGATAAGCACGTCAAGCGCCTGCAGAACATGCGCAAAGCCGCAAGGCAGGTCACAGGCGCGCTTTATGCGGCTGGACAGGATATCGAACTCGACGCCGAACGATCTATCACCGAGGGCTCTGTATCTGGCGCTGGCCATGTTCCGTCATTACCCGGTCAGCCGCCGAACCGCGATACCGGCCATCTGGACACGAACATTGAAACGACAGTCGAAGCGCAGAACCCGCCCACTGTCCATGTAACCAGTCATGCAGAATACAGCGCCGCGCTGGAATACGGCACATCCAAGATGGCCGAGCGCCCATTCATGCGTCCAGCAACCGAGAAGAACCGCAAGAACGTCTCCAGCAAGGTTGCTGAGACGGTGCGGGTAACAATCAGGAGAGGATGATGGCAGTCACTCCCATTCCGAATACCGACGTTTCATCCTACATCGCATCAGATGGCAGTCTCCAGCAGACTACGGTCGTTGAAGGTGGCGGTGGCGGCGCATCTGGTCAGGTTGAAGTAACGAACTTCCCGGCATCCCAAGCCGTCACCGGCCCGCTGACCAATGCCCAGCTTACAGCCGTCACTGGCACAGCCGCCCAGACTGCGGTCACGACCGATCCAGCAGCGGCTGGGCAGACGATGCTCGCTGTGATGCGCGGCATACTATCTGAAATGCAGGCGCAGACGGCCTTGCTGAACGACATCAAGACCAACACGATGCCTGCATCACCATGATGGATGGTTATTTCTTCTTAGGTGCAGGCTTGTTGGGTTTCCCATCGGAATGAGCAAGCACGGCCCCGGCGAGCTTCTTCGCGGTCTTCCCCGCATTCGGGTTCGCTAGTGTCTTTCCCGCTAGAGATTCGATTTTTGGTGAGTGCCCCTTTGGTGTCTTAGCCATGTTCAGCCCCTTGCTGGTTAACACAATGAGATGACCATGATTCTCTCCCACCTACAACAATAGCGATAGTAGGTAACCACAATGAAATTTATTGATGCTGCACCGATCTCGGGAACGAGACGGACCGGAGACGGCTACCTTGTGACCACTGCGCGCAGCGTTCGCACCGGTATCCAACTCTATGCCGGTCATGAGGTAGGGCGCCCGGATATGTCGGTTGTTCGCATTTACCGCGACGCCTCCGAGGTGTTTGCTCCTGAGAGCCTGCAATCGTTCAGTCACGCGCCGGTAACGATCGATCACCCAGATGAGGCGGTCACTGCCGACAACTGGAAAGAGCTTTCTGCTGGTGAGGTTTCCACCGCTGCCAAGCAGGACGGCGAATGGATCATGTTGCCGCTCATCCTGAAGGATAAGAAGGCAATCCAGGCCGTCGAGAACGACAAGCGAGAACTGTCCGCCGGCTACACCTGCGACTTGGACTGGTCCTCTGGAATGACTGCTGACGGCCAGCCCTACGACGCGCAGCAGAGAAACATCCGCATCAATCATCTGGCCATCGTGGATAGAGCGAGAGCCGGTTCACAAGCTCGCATCGGTGACGGTGCGTCATGGGGCGCCATGCCCGTTCAACAGGACAGCAAGAAGGAGAAATCCATGTCCGATAAGCCACTGAAGACGGTCACCGTTGACGGGCTCTCGATCGAGGTAACCGATCAGGGCGCTCAGGTGATCACCAAGCTTCAGAAGCAGCTCGCTGACGCCGACGCGGCACAGGCAAAGCTGGTTTCTGATCACGATACCGCAATCAAGGCCAAGGACGGTGAACTGGCCAAAAAGGATGCCGAAATCGACGCCCTGAAAGCAAAGGTTCTCGACGGTGCGGCGCTCGATGCTGCCGTGCAGGCCCGCGGCGACCTGATCGCCAAGGCCAAATCCATCGCACCGGAAGTCAAGACGGATGGTCTGTCCGACGCTGCTATCCGCAAGGCGGTCGTGGTCGCCAAGCTGGGCGATGCGATGGGCGACAAGGGCGAGGCGTATATCGATGCCCGCTTCGACATCCTCGCGGAGGATGCAGCCGGCACAGAAACGCTTCGCAGTGTGATCTCGACCATCAAGAACGTCAATTCCAACGACGCGGTTTCGCAGTACGAGGACTCTCGCCAGAAGTACCTCGACCGTCTTAACCGCAAGCAGGCATAAGGAGAACCGCACATGCCTCCGTTTCAGACGACAACTGCCCTGAAGCCTGCAAAGGGTTTCCCGGGCATGATGGCCAACATGGAAGAGTGGAATGCGTTCTCGGCGTTCGCCGAAGATGTCACCGCCAATCCGATCGGCTTTGGCCAGCCCGTTATGAAGGGCACCGGCGCAGACCAGGTGAAGAAGCTCGCCGCAGGTGGCGTATTCGCCGGCATCACCCGTGCCAACATCGATTCCGGCGCAACCGCTACCGCAGATGGTGGCCAGTACGCCGAAGGCAAGATGTTGGGCGTAGCCGATATGGGCGTGATTTTTGTCACTGCCGGTGCTGCCATCACCAAGGGCCAGAAGGTCTACTGGGTTCCAGCAAGTGGCCTCTATTACGGTGCATCTGCTGCTGGTCGCATCCTGCTTCCAAACTGCGAGTTTGACGACAATGCCGCCGCTGCCGGTGAAGTTGTCGCCGTTCGCCTCCGTATCACTCCCGGCAATGATCCAGTCACGGCTGCTGCCTGATCTGTTTCTATAGAAGGACAATCACACAATGCGTAATCTCAACGACGCGGTCGGGGTCGATATCGGCTTTGTCCGTAACCAGTCGCACGTGCTCAATTCCCGTGCGTTCGAGATCGAGTATCCGGAGATGGATTATGCATCTCTGGTTCCGGTCAACACCAACTATCCCGAGTGGGCATCCGGCGTTGACACCTATATCGGTGACAAGGTCGGAGCGGCAAAGTGGCAGTCAGGCTATGCCAAGGACGTACCGCTTGCTGACGTCACCCTGCAGATGGTGTCGAGCACCTTTGCAATGTACGCGGTTGGCTATCGCTGGAATATCGAAGAGCTTGGCAAGGCCACTTTCGCCAGCTATCCGCTGACTGCCCGCAAGGCCACCGCAGCCCGCTTCGCAGCGGAGGTGTTTGTCTGGGAGACTGCCCTTATTGGTGCGGGCCACCCTGGCTGGACTGGTTTCATCAATAACCAGTACATTACGCCAACTGCCGCTCCAGCAACGGGTACCGCAGCGCCACAGACTGCTTGGGTTCTCAATTCTGGTATCGGAAACAAGACTCCGGAACAGATTGTTGCTGAACTGAACAGTCTGGTAATGGGGCCGCCGTCGACCACGGGCGTCCTCACGTCGCTCTTGGCTGATACTATCCTGCTGCCACCGCTCGCACTGACCTACCTGGTCAACACCCCTTACGGCGTGACCAGCCCGAACATGAACATCCTGCAGTATTTCGTTGCAAACAACGAATACACGCGCCGCACTGGCCGCCCGATCACCATCCGCGAACTTCCCGTTCTTTCGACGGCGGCAACTGTCGGCGTAGCAGGTGGTGGCCGTGCAATCGGCTATCGCAACGCGCAGGATGTTCTCGAACTGCCCATGCCGATGCCGTACGGTTTCCTGAACGTCTACCAGGATGGCCCGCTGCAGTACACGGTTCCGGGCATCGGTCGCGTCGGCCAGTTGCAGATCTTCAAGAGCAACGGTGTTCGATATCTCGACGGGATCACGCCGGTTCCGGCCTAATATCCTTCACGGCCCCGGCAAATCGTCGGGGCCTTTCTCTTTAACGAGGCGACCAATGCATCGTATCAAGAACCTGACCAACTCGCCGTACGACATTCGCGTCAAAGGCGGCAAGACTGAACGCCTTCCGGCTCGCGGTGAGATCACGGTTGACGTTGATCCGCTTCATTTGCCGCTTTATCGCACGATTGGCTATTTCCAGTTGTCCGAGGGGTCGACTGTTCCGAGTGCCGAGCGTGTCGGCAACTGGGTTGACGGCAAGCCAGTGCCTGAGAAAAAGGTGCAGGCTTCCAAGGAAGTAGACCCAGAACTTGCGAAACTGCGCAAGGATTACGCCGACCTGACCGGCAAGAAATTCTATCACAAGTGGGATGTCTCGGAACTGCAGAAGCGGATTGACGCTGAACTGGCTGGTTGACCATGGCCTATGAAGACCTCACGCCGGCCAGGTTCAAAGAGCTAAAGCCTCAATTCGCTTCGGTGGATGATGCTGTAGTGCAGAGCTACATCGATATGGCTTCGGTCTTTGTCGATCAGTCATGGCCCGAAAAGCTCTATGAGCAGGGATGGGTAGCCTACACTTGTCATCTGATGACCCTGGATGGGCTTGGAACTGACGCAGAGAGCCGCTCACAGGCTTCCGGGCGTTCTCAGTATCAATCCATCCGATCAGGAGAATTGACGCTCACACGGTTCCAGAAAGCCGCAGGAGATACGTCCTATGGTGACTGGCTGTCTCAGACCAACTGTGGCGCCTATTTCTTCCAGCTTCTTCGAATGGTCAAAGGTGGCCCGCGTGTTGCCGTTGGTGCTGTCGGAGGCTGCTTGTCTGGCTATGCGAAAGATTGGCCGGGGCCGGCTTATGGCTGGCCCAGTGTCTTCGGAGGTTTGTGATGGCCGGTCTTCTCGATACAGTCGATATCCAGCAGCTGTTCGGCGATATCTTTTCTGACATCTACGGTGACGGCCAGTTGATCACGGTCACGATGGTACGTGGTCCCGGTGGCGTTCAGATACCGCAGGAATCCTCAGTGCCATGCAAGGTACAGGTCGACCGAGCCGATGAAGCCATGCGACAGTCTGCCGGATATACCGACACAGATGTAAAACTGATCATCCTGCAGTCTGGTCTTTCAGACAAAGAGCCTGACGGTAACAGCATTGTGGTCGCGCAGGGCAGGCGTTGGAAAGTGTCAGGTGTCCGATCAGACCCGGCTCGGGCAGCTTGGATCATGCGCGGCATAAGACAGGCTTCGGAGTAACGGATATGGCAAAAGCTAAACAATCAACCCCGGCGCAACCGTCTTCAAGGTGGTTCCGCGTCATCGGTGAGCGTTTTGACTGGATCATAAAGCCCGGTCTGATGAAGTCATTTCAGCGAGGTCAGGTTGCTTATGAGCCACAGGCTTGTATCGACGCGGGCTTGTCCGGTGGATTGATCGAAGTGATTGAGCGTCCCGCAGGCGCGAAGGTCGGTAAGGACGGGAGTGTCGTCCTTGGCAGTTGATCTATCTCGCCCATTGAAAGCGGCCATTGTCGACCATATCGCGGCTGATCCAGGAGTTCTGGCGTTTGTCCCGCTCGATCGCATCTATGCGATGTCACCGCCTGCGAACCCTGTCTGGCCGTTCATTCGATACGGCAGCCCGATAACCGGTGGTTTCGAGGCTACATGCTGGAACGGCAGCACCACGCGAGTGACCATTCATGCCTTTGCCGAGACGAAAACGACCTATGCGGGCGAAGACAGGGCGCTTGATATAGCGGCGGCTATCGTCAACGCCATGGGCTCTTTCGCGCCAGACGGTCTTGGTGTCATCGAATGCGAATGGCTACAGACCAGATGCATACAAGAAGATGGCGAGGCCGATCGATGGCATTCCATCACAGAGTTTGACGTTACGGTTATCAAGACCGTCTGACCAATCACACACCTTCAATAAGCCATGACGCCGCGCCGACGAGGTGACGGCGCGTTTTGACATGGAAAGGAACAAGTCACATGGCACAGCGCGATTACAGCGTTCGCTTTGGCGCCCAGCAGATCCTGATTGGGCCAAAGTACACTCCCGGCGAGACCACGCCGCCGGCAGGTGCGATATTCTCGGCTCCGTGCGGCATCACCGGGCTGACGCGACAGATCACCACGAATACGAATGACGTTGCTCTGCCCCCCTGCAACGCGCCTGATGATCCGATCTGGCTTGGTATCGACATTGTGTCGAAGCGCATGCAGTCGACGTTCACCGGTACTCTCGCCGACGAAGCGCTTCCGCTTTGGGATGCGTGGTCGCAGGGTTCCGATCTCTATTGGTGCCGTTGGTATCGCAATCTCGGCGCTCCGAATGCTGGTTACTGGGAAGGCCCTGCAGCCCTGACTGAGTATCAGGAAGAAAGCACCGATCGCGGTCGCTACACCAACTCTGGTACGATCATCTGGGATGGTCAGCCTGAATGGCATGCGATTCCGCCTGCACCGAGCATCACCACGGCGGTATCCATCCCGACCACGGCACCTGAAGTCGGTACGGCATTTGTTGCCACACCTGGCACATACACCGGAACGCCTGCACTTGCATATCAATGGTTCGCAAACGGTATCGCCATCTCGGCAGCTACGACGGCGAGCTATACACCGGTTGCCGGTGATGTGGGCAAGGTATTGCATGTGGTTGAGACGGCGACCAATGTTTCCGGCTCGATCAACAGCCAGTCAGCGTCGTCACTTCCTGTCGTGACGGCATAAGGTGACACATGTCAGCAAGTCTGAGAGCTGAGATTGTTCTCGAATGGGGCGACGGCGAATATGCCTTCGCCCTTCGGGGCAAGGAAATCGAAGAGCTGGAGCACATCTGCGGCAAGGTCGGTATCGGCGCTATCTATCAGCGTGTCATGCTCGGGGTGTGGTTCTTCAACGACCTGTATCACACGGTTCGCCTAGGCTTGATCGGCGGCGGTATGGGTGCGGTAGAGGCTAAGCGCCTGACTGACATGTATATCGGTCGTGAGAAGCCCGCTGTTCTGGTTACCGGGCCAAACAATCCGGAGACTGTCGCAAAAGCCATTCTGAACGCTGCATTCCACGGTGTCGGAGATATCGATACGGGGGAGCCGAAGGCCGGGGAGAACCCGGCGACCGAATAGAGTTCGGCAAGTATCGGGCGGTTCTCCTGCATGCTGGTGTCGACCCGAGAGCGATCGACACGATGAGCATGTACGAGATCGCCAGTATGAACGCTGCCATCAAACAGATGGACAAGAAGCAGATGCCGAGCGTGTCAGATTCTGATTGGGCTCAGGCTGAACAGCTTCTGGCCGCAGCGACACTCAATGATCCGTCTGTTCGGCTACACTGATCTGTCAAAGGTAACCGAAATATCGGCAGTTTCTCAGGATAGTCTCTCTGACATCCGATTTTTCGGGGTTGTTTGTGTTAACCTGATTAAGAACGCGACAGTAATCGCGAGCCTTATCAATCTCATGGGGCTTCGCATCAGCGAATTTGAAAATTTCTGCTCTGGCGCGCTCAATTCCTGCCGATCTCTCCGCTTGCGCACTCCTGATTTGATATTCGCCCCATGCGTAATACCCGCCGCCTGCGATAACAACTACACAGGCCGCAGCAATCAAACCTTTTAACCAACTGTCCAAGTGAGGCCCCTCCTTATGGCTGTAACCGCTGATAAGGTAGTCGTTGAGCTGGAAGCAGATGTCAACGCCTATCTGACAAAGACCGCGCAGGCACAGCAGCAGGGCGTCGCCCGCATGCAGGCAATCGGCGACAGCGCTACCGCCATGGGAAATGCGTCGACGGCTGGATTCAACAAGGCAGCAAGCGCTGCAGAAGCTTCATCAGCGTCCTTAAAGAAGGCTGGCGTTAGCGCCGGCATGGCCCAGCAGCAGGTACGCAACCTCGCGTTCCAGTTTCAGGACATTGGAACGATGATGGCGTCCGGTCAGTCACCGTTCACGCTTCTTGCCCAGCAGTTGCCTCAGATCACCATGTACGGTGGTTCGCTGAATGGTGTCATGGGCGCGTTGAAGTCGACGGTCGCCGGACTTATCAGCCCACTCGGTTTGGCGACGACAGCGTTCGTTCTGCTGGGCAGTGCTGCGATTTCGTATTTCGATGAGGTTTTCACGAGCGGAACGAAGTCCGAGGAACAGCTCAAGAAGGAAGCTCAGTTAATTCAGGACGTCGTTGACAAGTGGGGCGAGGCTCTGCCTGCCCTGAAGGCATACAATGATGAGCGCCGGAAGGTCGAGGAAAACAAGAAGGTCGAAGACGCCACGGCTGTAGCTGTTGCCGATCAGTGGGCAAAATTGCGTGAACAGGTTGGCGGCTTCACGGTCGAGTATGCCGATCTTATGGCTCAGCTACAGGGCGCAGGAGCCCCCGTAGAGGAGCTAGAGCGATTCCGTGAAACATTCTTCAATCTGAAGAGCAATGTCGAAGACGGAACGGCTACACAGCGCGATTACAAAGCCGTCACCGACGCACTATCGAGCCTACTGAATTCCACAGGAATTCCAGCAATTGATAGTTTCGCGAGTGCTTTCTCTGCATTGTTGGGTCCCATCAATGCTGCTGCGGACGCCACAGCGCGGTTTAACGCCGAGAGCGACAGACTGACCGGACAAAACTCCTTTGCACAATACGAAAAGGAGTCGATGGAGAAGTACGCCGAGCTTCAAAAGACCAACGAGAAATTCACCGCCAACGCTGCAAAGCGCAACGCGATGTCGAAGGATCAGCTCGATGTCGAGAACGAAATCGCTCGTGTTCGGTCGGAAGCGGACAAGGCTGGCGCTGTACTCACCGAGAAACAGCTTCGTGATCTGGCCCAACAGAATGTCGAGGCTGACAAGCGCAGATCAGCGGAGGAATCGGCTAGGCGTAAAGCGGAACGTGAAGCTAACCGTAAACCGCGGAAGCCACGTGAAAGCGATCTTGAGCGGACATCGCGCAGCTTTAGCGATCGAACCGCAACTACTGTCGCCGAGACCGAAGCTCTGCGGAAGCTCGATGCCACGGTCGAGGACTACGGTTACACGCTGGCTAAGGCTCGTGCCGAACAGGCCCTGATGAATGCCGCCCAGAAGGACGGCAAGGCGATCACGCCGGAAATGCGCGAGAACATCGGCCAGATTGCGGATGAATATGCCCGCGCAACAGCGGAAGCTAATCAGCTTGCTGAGGCGCAGGACAAGATCAGGCAGCGTTCGGAAGAATGGCAAGACGCGCAGAAGGATGCCCTTCGCGGGATCGTTGACGATCTCATTCAAGGGAAGTCAGCCGCAGAAGCCTTTGCCGGTGCGCTCCAGAAGATTGCCAACAAGCTGCTCGATATGGCCTTCGATGACCTGTTTACGGGGATCTTCAAGGGTGGGATTTTCCCGTTCGCTTCTGGCGGCGTCGTCAAGGCCGCGACTGGCGGCTACATCAGCGGCCCCGGCGGACCTCGCAGCGACAGCATTCCGGCGATGTTGTCCAATGGCGAGTACGTCATCAATGCAGCGGCAACGAAGAAGTTTGGGCCGCTTCTTGATGCAATCAATAGCGGGAATGGCCTCGCTCTGGCAGGCGGCGGGCCAGTCATGCGAGCGCCCACCATTCCGAACTTGCAGGGTGCGCGCCAGTCGGCATCATCTGGGGCCACCCGTTTTGAGGTTGTTACGCGCTTCGAAGAGGACGGAACGTTCCACACCTATCTTGAGAATGTTGCCAATAAACGTGCTCAGGTAGCGGTGAAGTCTTACGACAAGAGCAGCGCCGTAAGACTGAAGCGAGATAGCAGGCAAGCCAGAATGCGCGGGATTGATATCTAGGCTTCGCCTGATCCGCCTTTGAGTGTCGTTATGATCTGGTCGATCTGTGTACCTCCAGCATGAGCAATTGAGCTTCGCATTGACGATATTTCGTCAGCGGCATCATTTGCCATGTCTGGGGAAGCATCGACCAGCTTCTTTGCCGTTATGGTCAACGCAGACTGGTAGAAATCAAACATCGCTTTGATTTCGCTAAGGTCCAAATTGATATGCACAGGCTGCGTCATTTGTGTCCTTCCTTCATCGGAATTAGCTGTCGAATGAGAGTTAGCACATGATCGATCTTGTTTCGACGGTTCGTTTCCTGCCGTCCTATCCGCAATTGCACAGCCCGGTCAGCATGTCGAAGTACGGCAACCGGGCAATTTCCTTTGTCGAATATGCGGACCCGTATCGGACTATCGATATGGAAACTGTACCGATGAAGGCGAGCGAGGCTGTTGCGCTTCAGGCTTTCATCGCAGCGGCTCGCGGCGGGATGGAAACGATTGTCTATCGACCGACGCACATCTGCATTCCTCAGGCTTACTGGGGCAACCCAGACGATCCGCATATCACCGACACCGCATCACTCGGCACGGTGACGAACGGCAGGCAAGTGCAGCTAACAAACGTCGTTCCGGGCCTCATCCTGATGGCAGGTGATCTGATTTCATTCACGAGCGGCACTTACCGCCAGATGGCGCAGGTTACAGTTGGCGCAACGGCGGCAAGCACTCAGATGACGGTCACGGTCGATCAGCCGATTGCCTCCTATATCGCGGCGGGTGCCGTCGTCAGGTTCAAAAAGCCTGAACTGAATACCCGCCTCGTGCCGGGATCGTTTCAGATGAGCCGTGGGCCGCGTCCAACGGCTTCTTTCCAATTGATGGAGGTGCCGCGCTGATGGCTTTCCCAACACGACTTCAACAGCTTCTGGAAGAAGGCCGGATCGTCATCCGGTCGATGGGCGATTTCATGTTTGGGACGGGTGCCTGGTACATGTGGAACGGCATGTCGGAACTGGTTTGGAACGGAAACACCTATATCCCGAACCAGCTTATTGCCATTGAAGAACCGCCTTATCAGATGGGTTCCGAGGCGCTTCCGATCACCATCACAATGCCAGCGGCCACGGACTTCGGGATCACGCCTGACAAGCTCGCCCAGATTGAAAGTGTCGACTATAAGGGTAGAACTGTCATCCTGTATGACGCCTATTTCGATCCTGATACGCGGGAACTGCTGCACGTTGAACCGATGTACCGGGGCTATATCGACACGATTGATCACGCCTTCGACAATGGCGAGTTCATGCTGAAGGCCAATATTGAGACTACCGCGCTCGAAAATCACCGGGATGGTTATCGCACCGCCTCGCATGAGGATCAGCAACTGATTTCTCCCGGCGATAGGTTCTTCGAATACGCCTCGACAGTCCGACGCGAAAACTTCCACATCACGGCACCGTAAACCATGCGACATCACGACTGGGAAAAACGCCTCGTGGCCACCACAGAGGCGCATCTGAACACGCCTCTGGTCTGGGGGCAGTCCGATTGCATTCTGACCGCTGCGGATGCGGTGGATGCTGTTCTGGGCAATGATCCGGCCAAGGATATCCGGGGCAAGTACAAGAGCAAGGCCGGGGCCTATCGCCTTATCCGGCAGCGCGGTTTCAAATCGGTGGCCGACGTTCTTGCCAGCCAGTTCGAAGAAATCCCCGTCGCTTTGGCTCAGCGCGGCGATTTGGGCGTCTACGAAAACACTGCCGGTTATTTTTGCGAATACGGGTTTGCCGTGAAGGGCGAGGACGGCTTGCGCTTCCTGCCGAGAACCATGGCCGAGAAGGCTTTCAAGGTTTCCTGATGAAATATTTGCTGGTTATCCTATTCGCGCTGCTGGCATCGCCTGCGGCGGCAGACCCTGTTACGCTGATCGTTGGCGCTATCGGTTCTGCTGGATCGTGGCTGTTCGGCGGTTCTCTGCTTGCCAATCTGGTACTTGGCGGGCTTGCAGCTGCTGCGAAATATGCCTTGGGCGCAATGCGTCCTAAGCCGAAATCCGAGGCATCCAAGACCGAAACCCAGTATGGCGAAAACCTTGTCCGCGAAGTTGGTATGGGAACGTTCGGCACCATGGGGCATCACGTCTACCGGAATGCTTTCGGCAAGGGCAACCGGATGGTGCAGGACGTTTATAAGCTGTCGGATTTCCGCTGCCTCGAATTGCTCCGCGTGTCGATGGACGGCGAATGGAAGAACCTCTCACCGAACGAGGAAACCAAGTACGGCGACACGTGGGGCCGCAAGGTTCTCGACGTGCACGAAGGCGGCGAAGTCTGGGTTCGTTTTCATGCTGGCACGATGGATCAGGCGGCAGACCCTCAACTGATCGCTCATGCAAATCCGGCTGGGCGCTGGACGCCTGCGCATCGTGGTGCTGGCTGTTGCTATGTTGTCGTCACTTCCCGCATGGAGGCAGATAACCTCACGTCACCGGCAAGCCTGATGTTCGAAGTTCGTGGCGCTCCGCTTTACGATCCCCGCTTTGATACGACTGTTGGCGGTTCCGGCCCCCAGCGGCAGAATGACCAGAACACCTGGGCTTATTCCGACAATCCCGCTGTCATGATGTTCAATCTAGAGCGTGGCATCTACAACGGCACGGAAAAGATCGTCGGTCGCGGCACGGCTATGAGCCGGTTGCCTTTGTCCGAGTGGTTCACCGCGATGAACATCTGCGATGAAATCATGCCGGACGGCAGCAAGCGCTATACCGCTGCATTGATCGCATCGTCCGGTGATGGCGTCACGCACGATAGCAACATGACGCCGCTGCGCGAAGCGTGTGCCGGCTCATGGGTGGAAAGCGTTTCCGGTGAATATCCCATCGTGGGGGCAAATCAGGCCGTGGTCGCGACGATCACCGATGACGATATCAATTGGGAAAAGCCGTTCACCCTGTCGCTGACACGTCCACGCGCTGAACTCGTGAACACGGTTGCGGGCAACTATATCAGCCCGGATGCATTCTATGAAACCGTTCCGCTGGCGACGCGTATCGATGAAGGCGCTCTCGCGCTCGACCGGGAACGCCTTGCATCCAAGGTGGACTATACGGCTATCACGGATCATCGCGTTGGTGATCGGCTGGCCGATATCGCGATCCGGGCGTCTCGTTATCAGGCGAACGGACAGTTCACCATTCGCCCGAAGTTTCTGGAACTGAAGGTCGGTTCATGGGTCAATTATCAGTCTGACCGCTACAATTTCACGAAGACATTCCAGATACTATCCAAGGGCCTCGGCGCTCTGGGCGAGGATGGAACACGCGACGTAGCTGTCACCCTTCAGGAAGTGGGCAACGGCATCTTTGATCCGACGGCATATGAAACCAACCCGCCTGTGCCGATCCCGGTGGGAAACCCTGATTATTTGGGAGAAGTCGAAAACTTCGCAGTTTTCCCGAACATCGTTCAGGGTGACGACGGCGACGAACATCCTGGCGTTCGCCTGCTGTGGGATCAAATCGAAGACATAACGGTCGCAGGTGTCGAAATCCAATACTGGCCGGATAACGATCCGACACAGGTCTTCAATGACTATGTGACCAAGGACGTGACCGTCGTTCAGATCGTGAACGGCCTGACAAGCCTGACTGACTGGTGGGTCCGCACACGCCTTCGTGTGGCTTCTGGCACGCGTCCGGTCGCGTGGGCGGCTCCCGTTCCGTTCCGCACCCTTGATGCTCGCGGCGATCAGAACCCTATCGATTATGAAGGACTGGCCGATGATCTGAAGGGCTATCTTGGATGGATCGGGCCGCAGGTTCGCGAATTGATCCGGCAGGCGGAAGAACTTGCTACCCTGACAGCAGACAATCACAACAGCAACTATTCCGACATTCAGCGTCTGACACGCCAGCTATCCAGCACGTTTGGCAATGCCCAAGCGATGTGGCAGGAGGATATCATCGTTGCAACGGGTCCGAATAGTGCCATCGGCCAGCAACTGACGCGGATCAACGCCCAACTCTGGGACGATAACGGCGCGAGCATTATTCAATTGATGCAAGTCCGTGTCGATGGCGTCGAGGATGATGTTGCGGCGCAAGCCAACCTCATCACCCAGCTATCGTCCAATATCGGTGAAGTGTCTGCGAACGCGACTTTCCGTATGGGGACTTATGCGGCACCGAGCGGCTGGAACTCCCGCATTGGCATGGAAGTGCGCGGTGGAACAACCGATAGCTACAAGAGCGCCGGCCTCTTCCTTGATGTGACCAGCACCCAGGCGCGTATTGCCCTGATAGCCGAACAGATCGTGTTCTCGAATGGCACCGAGTTCTTCAAGCCATTCGTCATCCAAAACAATGTGATGTACGGCGAAGGCTTCGTGATGGATTGGGCGAAGATCGTCAATGTACAAATCCAGTGGGCGCAAATACAGAATGCCGTGGTCAACAACCTGATCGTTGGGACGAGCAACCTTGATTTCAATGCTGTCACAGCCAGCAGTCAGATGACATATCCCGGTACCTATGTATCCAACGTCCACATAATGGGAACCTTGGTCGTCAATTCACCACAGGGTAACACGGGCCTGTTGGACTGGTCGTGCAACGGAAGGCTTTATGGGCAAACCAGTTTAGAGGCGACCACTACGGTCAGGCTAATCAACAGCACAACCGGTGTGGAACTGAAGTCGTTTATCGTCACCAAACCGGCTGGAACGGATAGCCAGAACTTCACGCTTTCTACGATGGCAATTGATGCATCCGCTATCCCCGGAAACAACACCTACATTGTCCGCAAGGGTTATGCCGATAATGTCGCGTCGGGAAATGTGGAAATCTACAACACGTCCTATCTGAAGTCGCTCGTCTGGAAGCGCTGACCCTCATCAAAATCTAACCGAAAGAAACCGCGTTGACAGCGCGGGGAGGTAAACTCATGGCTGTTTTGCCCGACTATGTGACCGGGACGATAACGCTCGCCAATGGTTCAACGACCGTTACCGGCACCGGAACCATGTTCGCGACAGCGGCTTTCCGTCCCGGCGATACGCTGCAAATCCAGAACCTGACGGCAATCATCGCCAGCGTCGATAGCAACACCTCGCTGACCCTGACTGAGCCGTGGACTGGAACGAGCCTGACTGATGCGCCATATCGTGCACGCTATCTGCCGGATGGCGCACGTGTTACCGCCCAGACGACGACGCTCATTGAACTACTTGGCAATGGCGTCTTGTCGAATATTGCCAGCGTGCCAGTCGAGGACGGCAAGCTGCTCGTCGGCAATGCTTCGGGGCAGTACGAGCCGATCAGCAAAGATGAATTGGGTATCCAAGACCCAAACGGCAGCCTTGGCAAGCTTGCGGCGCTGACGTTGGCTGCTCGGCAGATTTTGCAGACGGATGGTGCTGGGGCGTTGACAGCCATTACGTTGGCCGAACGTCAGATACTTCAAACCGATGAAAACGGTGCTCTTAAAGCGATATCTCTTGCGGCGAACAAGTTCCTGCGAACCGACGCCAACGGCGATATTGCACAGTCAGACATCGCTGCATGGGCAATCTCGATGCTCGGCCTCGCCGGGGCCGCAAACAAGTTCCCGTACTTGAATGATGTGAATACAGCGGCGCTTGCCGACATCACCGCGCTGGGCCGGGCGTTGCTTGCGCTGAACGGCACCAACGGCAATATCCCGGTGATGACCGGCGCAGGAACTGTCGCCAGTCGCCCAATTGTCGGCACGGTCTCGCAATCTGGCGGCGTCCCGACCGGCGCGATTGTGGAATATGGCGGAACCGCTGTTCAGGGATATGTACGCTTTGCTGGTGGACTTCAAATCTGTTGGGCCGATACCAGCAATATCCCAGTCACCAATGCAGCAGTTGGAAATATCTTCCGGGGCGATACGACCGCAATGGGCGCTACTCCTGCTGCCTTTGCTGCCGTGCCGATGGTTCTGGTAGGCGGTACCGGATCGGCAGGCGGCGGCTGGACTGCGCAGGAAGTCTACCAAACTTCGAACAACTGGGGATCGTTCTCGGTTCGCAGCGCATCCAGCGTTGGAACCACGGCTCGCTATTTCCTTGTAGCAATTGGCAGGTGGTACTGATGAAAATAACTCTATATCCGCAGCGCCGTGACGATGAGCTTACGCTCTCGCTGCATGGCGAACGCCTAACCGTATCGGGCGACGTTCTGGACCTTTCGACCATTCCAGACGGTGCAACAGTGCCGATGGAAGCAATCGACAATCCGTTTATCGCTGGTCCTATCGAGCGCATTGACGGCGACTTGCGCGTCAGTCTGCTGCTACCTCGTTCCACACCGTTCGGTGTTTTTGACGAAGCGGGAAAGATGCGACTGCCTTTCGAACTGACTGTCACACAAGACGGCGATATCTCGCTGCCCGTGGAACCGAAGTCCGATCAGGAGGATGAAGCCAATGCCGATTGATCTCTCCAAGATGGTCACAGCCGAACAGAAGCAACAGGAACAGATTGACGCAATCTTGGCTCAGTACCGCGCCGCGATCCAATCCATGATCGACCGGACAGCCAATGAGCGGCAGTATGACGATGGCAACTCACTCGCCAGCTATGTAAACTCGACGGTACCGGAATGGGCAGCCGAGGCACAGGCCTTCGTCATTTGGCGTGATCAGGTATGGACCTACTCGCTTGCTGAACTCGAAAAGGTGAAGACCGGCCAGCGCGAGCAGCCAAGTTCGGGAGACTTCCTCGCCGAATTGCCCGCCTTTGAATGGCCGGAATAACCGATACCGAAAACTTGACGATCCGCACCGCCTTCAGGGCGGTTTTTCAACGCCGGTTTCCGTTCCCGTCATAATAGAAGAAAACTGTTATAACGACGGCAGCAGCTAGCGCCATTAACGCCCACAATATCCATTCGATGTGATCGTAAATGAATGAGCCCATTGGTACCTCCTTAAGGGCTAACCCAAGAGGAGCGAGAATGTTCATTCAAATTTGGAAAGCCCCGGCAAGGTTTCGTTAACCGGGGCAGGCGCCTTGGGAAACCAAGCTGAAAGCAATGATAAGCGCCCGGTCTCACATTAAAGGCGCGATTGTTAACATTTTAATTCGTGCCCCCAAAAAAAACCTCGGTGCTGGGAAGGTCGCTACCGAGGTCGCGCTGTAAGGGAGGGTAACTTCAGCAGCGCTAATCGATCATCTCACAAAGTAAGGAAAACACAATGGCCAAGGGAACCTTTGCCAAAGCGGTGCCGCATGTCTCAACGCCAGACCTGTACTACGTGTATCGCCCGCTGCTCGATCTGATCGGGTTCACCGAAGGGACGGACAAGGGCGACGGGTACAACGAAACCCTCGGCTACGGCGCATATACCGGTGGCGATGTCGATCTGGTGAAAATGAGCCTGAAAGAGATTGACGATCTGCAAGGCAAGATGCTGGCGCACCCGAAGAACAAGCTGAATAGCTCTGCTCTTGGTCGGTATCAGATCGTTCGCACCACGCTTCGGACGATAAAGCGTACCCTGCAACTGTCGAACAATCTCCTGTTCAATGAGGCGTTGCAGGACCGATGCGCCTGTTACCTTCTCGGCGTTCGCGGGATCGACAAGTATCTGTCTGGCCGTCTGAAGGAAGACACGCTCATCAACAATCTGGCTCAGGAATGGGCAAGCCTGCCGACCACAAAGGATGTCGGGTATTACGGCGGCCAGCGGGCAGCGGTTAAATCGGCACGTGTCCGCGAGGTGTTGGCAGAAGTCCGCAAGCGTCACGATCAGGCCCAGCCGAAAGAGATTGTTTCGGTTGAAGTGGATAAGCCGGTTGTCCCGCCTACCGTCGAAAAGGAGGTGAAGAAGAAGTTCAGCCTGGCTGGATGGATCGGTTCAATCCTCTCTGGGGGCGGTATCGGCGCACTCGGCCTTGCTGGCTTCGGCTGGCGTGAACTGCTCGTTATGGGCGGTCTCGCGATTGTCGTATTGCTCGGCGGTCTGGCGCTTCGTGGCTGGATCGTGAAGGCGATCAAAGACATCAAAGCTGAACTGGAAGCGTCATGATCTGGGCACTCATCCCCTCATGGCTGAAATATTCGCTCGCTGCCGTTTTGGCGGCGTTTTTGCTTCTGGCGGGTGGATATCTCATCGGAAAGCGTGATGGCCGTCAGCAGGCCGTTTCTGATCAATTGCAGGAAAGCATCAAGGCGGAACGCGAAAGGGCGAAGGACGATGCGAAGCTACGTGACCTATCGGACTATGATTTTTGCACTCTTGCCCTTCGCCGTCGCGGCTTGCCAGTCGACCAGTGCGACGAGTTGCGCGGGCTTCCGGGCCAATAGCCTCACGCCTGCCGGACTGGTTGCCTTGACGAAGGCGGACAGGGCAGGGGCGGAACGTGTCGAGGGTAACGACGAAAATGGAAAACGGCGGGGCTGCTGGTGATGACACCAATGGATAAAGACGCTGCTACAGCACACCGCCTTGTGGAGTTGCCAGAAGAAACGAGGGAGTTTCTTTCTCAGCTTCGCGAGGAAGATATCGACCTCTTGAAAGACGGCCTCGATTTGATCCGGTCACTTCGGACGATTGGCCGCTTCATGCGCTGGCTCATTCTTGGCATTCTGGCAATCGTGATCGGGATAGTCTCACTGTACGAGAACGTAGTGAAAATGTGGTCATGGTTTCACAAATAGCCGCAATCCGCGACCTCCAGCCGACCAGGCGAGGGGATGAGATATTCATCACGCTCAACGGCGAGGAAGTGAAGCTCTCACCGATGCAAGCGCAGCTTATCATGAGGGCGTGGGTGGAAGTGGTTGGGGGCGCCTTTGCGGCTATTGACACAAAATATAGAGAATGATTCTGCAGTGGAAAGAAACCAACCGAGAACGGCATCTGTAAACCGCCGTTAAATCTGTAAACTGAAATTCAATAGGTGGTAGCTAACCTATTGATTTAATGGTCGGAGCGGCGGGATTCGAACCCACGACCCCTTGACCCCCAGTCGGGTAGTAAAACCAAATACATAAGCTGTTTCAACGCCTTGCAATGAAACGGTTTACTTTGGCGGCTTTCATCGTCCTAAATGAATCAATGCGATGTCAAGTACCCTGTAAACCAGAATTGCGCGATTTTTCTATGCTGTCAACGGCAGCACTTGACACAAGATAATGTTTTCTGATGATCGCTTCCGCATCCTTTTCGGAATGCCCGGAAACTTCTGCAATCTGCTTGATTGATGCTCCATTCCGGTAGGCGAGCGTCACGAACGTTCCGCGCAGATCGTGAAACGTCTTTCCCCTTATCCCAGCCTTTTCGACAGCTTTTCTCCATGAAGATTTGAACCCCGTCGCCCAAGGCTTGCCCTGCGCATTGGTAAGGATCGTCACGGCATTCCCGCGCTTCACGTGGTCCAGAATTGCTTTCAATTCCTCGGACACTTTTACGCGAACGTGCGCGCCTGTCTTGCCCTGCCGGAGCGAAAGGCTCTCCCCGTCATACGCGGACCATGTGATTTTCAGCAAATCACCCTGTCGTTGCCCGGTCCAGAGAGCGAGCATCATAGCTCGAACTATTGGCTCGGGCGCGGGTTTGATTGCTGGCTTGTCGCCATCTGCCTTCCTTCCAAAGCGCATGACGGCTATTTCGTCATCCGTCCAAATAAGGTCACGCCGCGTGCCGTCACTGACCTTCTCAACCTTCTCCAGCGGATGACGGGAAATCATTTCCCGATCATAGGCGAACGCTAATATGCGCTGGAGCACGCTCATAAACAGATCAGCTTTGCGCGGGTGCGTGGCTGCGATCTCGTCTCGCCATTGCAAAAAGATCGACCGTGTTCCATGAGCCGATATTCGTCTGGATGGCATGTCGAAAAATTCCGCCTCAATGGCCCTGATTGCGATATCGTAACCCTCTTTGGTGGACGGTTTTAAATTCTGATAGGCGGGCGAATTCACGTATTCCTTGATGATTTCAGCGAGCTTACCTTGATATGGCGTATCTTCTCGATCCCGCGTTAATTTGAAATATTCCGCAATGAATGCCTTGGTGTTGGGCTTGGCGTGAATTCGTGGGCCTCCGCGCCAAGCGTAATAGTAAGTGGCAATATCGCCACTCGCGAGCTTCTTATTCACCCGATGCACGCCTACGAGGTCTACTTCCACGGCGGTTTCTCCATTCTTCCAAACTGTTGCCGCCATAGGCCAATTCCGGGTCTAACGCGGTGTCGTGTTTCAAATCTTCGACAGTCGGGTAGACACGGAATATTCGTCCTCTTTCATCTCTCATTTCAATAGGTACGCCGCGTTTCGTAGCGATCACGGCCATTCTGTCGAGATCGGATTGGCGGATTGAGGCTTTTGCGGTCATTCCTTTCGCCTCCTAATGTGATTTGTATTCGTTTTGTTCACGGTATAAGACAGCGAGCCTTGGAGGCTGTTATGCGGATATTCAGCACGAACGCGACCTTGGGTGATTGCAAACGGTATGGATATTTGATTACCGCGTACTGCAACGGGTGCCACCACAGTAAGCAGCTTGATATTGACGTCTTGATTGAAAGGCTCGGACCAGATCATGGCGCGCTGTACAGAGACCTTGCGCATAAACTGCGTTGCTCGAAATGTGGAGCGAAGAAGGTTCAGCTTCTTTCCTCGCACATCAGCACGTACCGAATGTCTGGAAAGGGCGAATATCCGGGCCGCTGACATTCTCACTCCCTTTCCCGCAGTGCGGCGCGCTCGACGGCTTCGGCAGCTTGGCGAAGACACTGAGCCAGCCCGTCAGATGGCGTGTGATCGAAGAGAGCTATCCGATCATCGTTGATGCAAACCTCATAACGGTTCGGATTATCGTGATGGCCGCTGGTCAAGTTGGAAATAACAACGCTCATTCGGAACCGCCTTTCAGGGCTTGGCGACCGGCTTCGAGCAAGCGCCATCCCCAAACTTTTCGATCGAAAACGGCCCATCCGAATTTCTTGGCGCGGGCACGGGCACGATCCTGTGCGCGTGTTGCCAGCGGAAGAGGCCAAGATGATGTAGGCTCCCCATCTGGCTTGAGAGCGCTGAGAAACTTCCGATCTTCGTCTGTCAGCTTCATTCGCCTTGCTCCCCAAGTGGGCTGGCGTTGAGCATGGCGCGCCAAACATCCCACGCGTCGTAACCGACACGCACATAAGGCTGTCCGATTTCAGACATTGGACGATTCGGCTCCTGTAGAGCGGCGAGGAAGCCTGCACACAACTTCTTGGCTACATCTTCATAGTCGAAGCCGTGCGCGCCTTCTGGAAGCTCGTCGGACAGGAGCGTTGCAATGTCGTTGAGAAGTTCCTTACTCGGCATTTTCGCCCCCTGTTCCGTTGGCGGCGAATGTCGGCACAGGACGCCAGAACGTTGTCCAATTGATCATGTCGCCCCGGTTATTCCATTCCTTCAACTCGATACGCTGTTCCAATACGCCTTCATTCCAGCGGAGTAGCGCAGTCGGCACTTCCTGTGTCGTTACCATCTGATCGGGAAGGGAACCGGCCATATCAACGTAGATTTTCGGTTGTTCCTTACTCGGCATGGTTGGCCTCTTTTGCGTTTAGGCTCAGGTAAATGACAGCGGCCAAGGACAGGCCGACGGCCACGCCGCTAGTGAACAAGCCGATAAGGCTGATGATAAGAATGTTGCTCATAGCTTGCTGGCCTCCTTTGCGCGCAAGAGGGCGATGCGACCCGGACGCAGCACGTTCACCTTGGCTTGCTGTTCCAGTATTTCGTCCATGGTGCGCGGATTATCTTTCCAGCAATTGCGGACGGCTTCACGATACTCTTTGCGATACTGCTCGCGTTCGGCTTGCGTCACTTCCCTGTCAGGCGCGTCTAGCTTGGAGAGGCGGGTAATGAGGTCGGTCATGGCTTCCTCCTGACAACTGCGTAAATAAGAAGGCCGATAAGACCGCCGAAAACGATTGCCGTGTAAGCAATTAGCCAGACTGTAATTAAAGCTACCTCGATCATGACAGCTTCCCTCCCAGCACGGCGCGGGCTGTTGCACCGCGATCTTTATGGGCGGATGCAGGGTAATGGCGAAGAACCGTTCCACCATCTACCTGTTCAAAGCGTCCGTTCTTCCAGTTCTCTTGGTTCGCATAGAACTCCAGCGCCTTTTCAGCCGCCGCGAGCTTGGCGTCGAGTTCAGCGATCCTGACAAGGCATTTGCGATTGTCTGCAAGAACTCGGTCGATGTCCGCATCCTTCGCCGCGTTGTCGTTAACTAGTTCTGTCTCATGATCTTTGATACGGTTTAGATCATGAATGAGTGCCGCGTTGTCAGTAATCAGGTTCATAAGTGTGGCTATTGTATTATCATGCTCCGCCCGTTCCGCCGCCAATAGCTCCTCAGCCTGCGAGCGGGTGACAGTGACAACATGCTCTATTTTGTCCATAAAATCGTTGAGCATACGGAGGTCGCCATTACAGACGTTCACGAACTCATGGTCGGGAGTGGAGGGCCGGGCGATATAGTAGCCGCTCAGCGCGACAAGGTGATCGTAAAACTTTTTGCTGATGACGATGCCATCAACCGTCACCAGTCCAGTATCTGTAGCGGCAGGCGTGGGGCGGGTGTTGAGCGCTTTGATTATCGCGCCGGGTGCTATCCCTCGTGATGCGTCACCACGAACAAGCAATTCCTGAACGTCTGTCGGAATGCCAGCTTCGGTAAGGGCAACAAGAGCGGCTGTTACGTTGGGCAACTCACTCGCCATGACGGTCGCCTCCTGATGGGTGGGTGGTGAGAATGGCCAGCCCGATTACTTGTGGAATTTGGGGAAGGACAGCGTTTCCGAGTGCTTCAACTCTGTGAACCCGATGGGATAGCCCATTAGAAACTCGAATTGCGCCGGCGTAGGCTTTTGCGTCCCAAAGGCCAGCACATAGTTCCGGCAGCTTGGCCACTTCTGCATCGAGGGCGCGTTGAAATTCGCCTTCCTCGTGGGGGTGTGCAACAAGCCACCAACGGCTTCTTCCATGCGGTGCCCCGCAATCATGAGCCGATATATTTCTGATTGCGATGTTGTATCCGAGTGTCCGCAGGTCATCTGCGGCAATTTTGATTGCATATTCACTGACATTCTCCGCGATGACATAGGAAGGATCGGAACCATCGATCACCCGGCGCATTTCTGGCCACAGATCGACCGCAACACGGCGACCGCGTGAAGCTGTGCTAAACGGCTGGCAAGGGAAGCCGCCACAAATCACGTCACAGTCAAACCGCTCGATATCGTGGATATCTTCGATCTGCTGTACTTCGGGCCAATGCTTGCGAAGCACGGCGCGTTGAAACGGCTCAATCTCGCACTGGCCAACGATTTCAAAGCCGCCCGTTCTTTCAAGGCCAAGATCAAACCCGCCTATTCCGGCGAACAGCGAAAGTGCGCGCAGCTTGCTCATTCCGCGCCCTCCGAAGCTGGTGCAGAGGGGAGAGAAAGCGGATGCGGCATATATTCGACCGGATCGACAGGGCTTTCGCCTTCCAAGTCCCACCAGTATCCGGCCTTGTGATCTGACCATGTTGCCTCGTAAACGCGACCGTCTGCGTCCCGCACCCAGTAGTGATCCGAGTTGCGGATAGTCATTTTCTCGCCGTCGCCAAGGTCGAAAGTGTGCTCGAATGTGATCGACTTGTCGGCCTCGGAAATCGGACGCCAGAAACGTTCAAGATCAGCTCGCCCATCCCCCTCGACCTTACCGGCGTCGGCATGGTCCGGGGATGATAGAGCGCGGAGTGCGATATCTATTGCCGCATTTAACCTGTTCACCGCGGTCACAATGGTGTCTGTTTCCACATCGCCACGTAAAATCTTCGATATGCGTTCCAACGCCAGCTCACGCGCTGCGGATGGCTCAAGCGCGGAGAGGATGCGAGCGGAATAATCGGCTTGGGCTGCGAATATTGCTGATTCCTCGTCATCATGCGTTCCACACCTAGCGGCGGCCTTGCCGTTAAACATTACAAACCAAAACGGCTCGTCGTCGTTGGTCTCCTCAATCACATGATACGGGCCAAATGGCGTTTCCGCGCGCCCCTTGCGCCACTCCAGATTTTTGACAGTGATCATATCTGCACCTCGTCCGGGAAGTTGAGAGTGGCAAACTCGCCATGAAGCGACCTTGCAGCGGCGTCATAAGCCCGCGCCGCGTCCACTTCATTCTTAAAATTTCCAAGGCTTACTTTCCCGCCGCGCCCATTGGAAATGCGAGCAGCCCACGCCCTATCGCGCTTCACCCAACACACACCGCGATAACCAGAGGCTTTGTTCGGCTTGGAGTAATTACGGCTGTTTTCTGCAATGGTGCAGTTGCGTAGATTAACAATGCGGTTGTCAGATGGATCGCGATTTATGTGATCTATGACCTGCGGGTCTTCACCATGGACAAGCTTCCAGATGACACGATGCGCCTGATAATTTAGCCAATTGATTTTCCCATGCCGGTAACCAAGTTTATCCGATGACGTAAATGCCTCTTTACCAGCGTAACGGCTGTTAAATTGCCGTGCGGCCCACTCCCGTCTTGTCGGGTCTATGCCCTTCATTTGATGGGCTTGACGCTCGCGCCAGAATAATTTGCCCGTCTCCGGCTCATACCGCAGCAATGTGCGCAGCTCGTCTTGGCTAGGCAAAGCCTTCACAGGACGCTTCACAGCCCCTTGCACGGGGAGGAAGGGGATAGCGGCGGTGAGCATCGCATGGGCTAGGCTTGACGCCGTTTCATTAATGCTGACAGTCCGGTCCAAGTAGCACTGTGCTGCCGCCTTCACGGCTTCTTCTGGTAGGGTGGTCATGGCTGGTTCCTCGCAGTTCCCGCCTGCATCAGTCGGGGCCGTGGCAATGTGGGAAGGGCGGATTTATCGATACGCGGCGACTTCTCGGACTTGGCGAAGCCTTGGCCCTTGATCGTGCCTTTCGGGCGAACGATACCCTTGGCCTTATCGCTCATCCGCTTGGTTTTAGCTGCTCTCGGCGTATCAACCGTGCGGGTTTTGTATCCGTGACAGGACACGCAAACGGCAGCGCAGTTATCCAATGTCGGTTCACCGCCGATACTGTCGGCAATGATGTGATCGTACTGGACGCCAACAGACAGAGACGCATTGCAACGCTGGCCCGGTTTGAAGCCGTACATTTCTCCGATGGCCTCACACTTGCCGAGCGACCGGCGCAGAGCGGCGCGCTTGATTTCCTTGGTGAACTCTCGCCTAGCCATCACGCCACCTCGTCCAGTTCCGCCGGCTCGACGCCAATGATGGAGCAGGAATACTGAACGGCTCTGATGCCGGTTTCTTCCTCCTTGCAGACAGCGATAAACCGTTCGGTGATGGTTCTGGCCTTGGCTTTAGCCAGGTCAGACGTGAACATGTCCGCATAGCCCTTGGCGACCGATACGATGACGGAAGGATCTGGGCCGACACTGTTCCGGCACTGGTTGATGTATTCCTTCAGGCCTTCACGTTCTGCGACGGTGAGTTCGACCGCGGCCGACGTTGGTTCGGTTTGTTCCGGCTGGTCATCAACCGGTGCCGTTTTATCATCGGAATTGATGAGGGTGGAGCCGCTAAGGACCGAACGCTCTCCACCCTCTACGCTGCCGCTGGAGGCGACTTCGGCAGGCGTATCTTGTTCATTGATTTGTTTCGCAACTTCGTTGGATGCTTTTTCAGCATCTTCGACGCGGTGTTTGATGGCCGGTTCGTCAGAGAGAGGATCGGCAATCTGCTGATGATCAGAAACGGCTTTCACCGTGCCGACGAACATTTCTTCAACGGTTGCTTCACCATTCTTCAACGCCGAATACATGCCGCGCAGGGTGGCGATGTGATCGACTGTGATATCTTCCTCACCTTGAATGCCAAGCGAAGTGAAAACCTGGTCCGGCTTCACACCGAAGGCGGCGAGGGCCTTGAATGCCTTTTCACGGTTCTCTGACAGCGTGGTGATATCGCCGGTAATCGTCGCCTGCACCATGTCGTAGGCTTTGCGCCAGAGCGGCTTCGGAACACCGGCAAGGATCGCATTGCGCATGGCGATAGAGCATGCAGCGTTGCCGGTGACGATGATCATGTCGTCCTTGAACACGCGTCCGCCCTTGTCGGTTATCCGCCGCCGAACGCGGGCCGTCGACGCTGAGTTGGTTTCGAGGTCGTGAAAGACGCCTTCGGCTTCAACATATCCTTCGGTTTTATCGACATGGACAACTCGGGCAGCCGCGCGGCAGTTTCCGTAGGACTGCTTCAGTATCTCAGCAAAGCGTATCGAAGGTCCACGGATGGGCTTTCCACCACGAGGAAGGGCGTAGATGCATTCCTCTGCACTTTCCTCGTCCAAGGTCGCCATGCTTAGAATGCTTGACTGTACCCGCTTCAACGATCGCGGGAATGCGTGAGCGGTCGATACCAGCTGATCAATTTCGGCCTTCTGCAGTTGGACTGCCATACTTGCCGTTGCGAGTGCGGTACCTTCTTCAACGAACTCGCCGTCCTGTGTGATGATTTCCATGCTCATTTTCACGCTCCAAAGCTCTGCTTGTAGTGCCACCAGTTCGGGAGTTCGGTCTGATCCAGCTCTTCCAGTGGCTCTTTCAGAATCCATGCTGTGTCCGTTCCGAACTCGCGCATGAAGGACTGATAAATGTCGATTGATCGGGCTATTTCTGCTCGCGCATTGGCGAATAGCGGGTTCCCAGGTGACAGCTTAAAGCCGTGGGAAATCGGGCTCGCTTCGGCCTGCCAGAACACCAGAACAAAGGCATATGCTTGGTTCTTGGCTACTCCGCGCAGCCATTCAGCATCATGATCGCCGTAGACAGCACCATCTGCGATCAATCGCGACATCTGGCGGCGCCCTTCGCAATAATGCTCTGCCGACAGCAAATAGTTCAGGCTGGCGATGCGATTCCGGCAGGCTACCTTGAACTCTATCTCACGGGAGTTTCTTATGGATTTCAGGTCGGAAATCGCATTCATCTTGAGGTAGTCAAGGCGGGCCTTCAGACGGACACCGTCAGCTTCCCAGAATATCGAGACTTCAGGCATACCGCCGGTAAAGGCGTTCGCAAGGTTGTCGTTCGCCTTGATGAATGCCGATGCGGCCAAGATGCGATTGAAGTCGTCGCGTTTTAGAAGCGTCTTGCCACTAGCGGCAGCCACATCAACCACATCATCAAAAACAACAGGGCAACCCGGAACCGTCTTGGCACGGGAAATCAATTCGGCCTTCGTCCCGGATATTGGCAAACGGTTCTGCTTCAGAAACAGCTTCAAATCGTCCACGACGCGCAAACAGCCCGGATAATCCTCCGGCGCTGGCTGTGGTGCAAATTCCGCTTCAAACGCGTCACGGCCTTCCAGAACACATTTGTGCACTGCACGGCCAAAGACCTTGGCTTCGGTTTCCTTCTCAGGTTCGCGTGCCGGGTTCATTGACGACTGCCACCAGAAATCCGGCGCCGAGGCCAGAAGCTTTTTCAGGCCAGTGGATCCAAGAGCCGGATCAGCGTGATAAACACTGTCTGGCATGTCGAAGTAGATACCAGGTGCGTGAAAAGGCTTGCCGATCTGGCGAGCAACTTCTGACACGATGCCATTCGTCACGCTTCCGACCTGTTGGAAGCTATCGCGGTCGATGATCTTGTTCATTTGAGCACTCCCGGCACCTGATCGGCCCAGAACAGAAAAACGATAATGAAAGAGGAAACAGCTACAAAGCTGGCAATGTCTTCGATGAGGTCACGCATTGACTTCACCTCGCGCCTTGGCGAGTGCCGCATCAATGATCGGATGCGGGTTCGGGCCATCCCAGAATGACGAACCTAGGCACATTTTCATGTATCGGCGGGCCATATCGAGGGCTTCGAAGAGATCAGGCGCAGCGGCGATCAAATGGGCGTTGGCTTCCCACTCTTCAGTCTTAGACCAGTCCAATTTGCAGACAGTCTGAGTTAGTGACATCGCTCCGCCAGAGCCCGGACATTTGATGAAATAATCATCGGCACGGACTTCAACAGACAGTCCGCCAACGAATGGTCCGGTCGGAACGTGCCACGGACCCGGCGTAAACTTTGTTTCGGTGTTCATGTCCGGTCCCTCATTTGCTGGCAGATTGCGATAAAGGCGATGATCAGTGCTGCGGTGACGAAGAGCTCGACGGGGTCAAAGGTCATTTCGACCTCCGCTGGCAGATGACTTCTGTCGTCATCAACCGGAGAGCCTCATCAGGCCCGGTCTGATAGGGGCGGAAGATCAATTCAAAGGCGTGGTTCACGATGCCCTTGCCGACGAACTCACAGTCCTGACGATCCCAGAATGGCCCGATCTGCTGGGTGATACGGTTCTCGACCACGACATATCCGGTGTGAGGATCGTAAGGCCGGGAGACGCTGGCGACGTTCAAAGCCGCCCCGAGTGCGAGAGCGGAGAACATCAGGCTGCTCCCTTCTTTGGAACTTCACGAAAGTCATCGGATCGTGGGAGAGCGTCTAGAGCCTCAGTCTCGCCATAGAGGGCGATTTCCATTTCTTCGCCCTTGACGCTCGTTATGCGGATCGTGCGGGAATTGCAGTTATCAGCAAAAACCTTGACCAGTTCGATCTTGGCAATGCCGTAGAAAGACATCTCCATCATCACATTGCCCCCAAATACACTGAGGGCGAACGGAGCGAGCGCTGATGACGATCTACATCTTTGGCTTCTAGACGATCCTCGTAGGCGATCTGTTCGGCTATTGAAGAACCGCGCATCCAAGCCGGGGCATCCGAGAAATCGCCCGAGAAATACGGCACGACCATTTCGGTGATGTCCTCAACCGTCAGGCTTTCCTCGTCAAAACGATAGATCGCCGTGGCTT